>Ga0209013_10003198_pt1 | contig 14633 bp, 10 predicted proteins | sample Cruoilmetagenom2_FD_187291 | JGI IMG/M metagenome (GOLD analysis project Ga0209013, IMG submission 187291) | Oil polluted marine microbial communities from Coal Oil Point, Santa Barbara, California, USA - Sample 2 (SPAdes) (version 2) | ecosystem: Environmental > Aquatic > Marine > Oil seeps ... | reverse complement strand
GCGAGCACGCGGCGCAGACGCTCGTCGGTCGGCTGTGGTGAGACCGGCGTCAGGTCGCCGGGCCAGGCATAGACATGCCGACCGTCGTGGGCGATCTTGACCAGCCCCAGCTCGGTGATGTCCCGGCTGACCGTGGCCTGGGTGACCTCGAAGCCGCGATCGCCCAGCAGGTCCACCAACTCGTACTGGCTGGCGATAGGGGCAGCCGCGACAAGGTCACGGATGAGGCGCTGCCGCCCACGCTTGAGGGCGCGCACGGAGGTGGGGCGAGGCGAAGAGCTCATCACGCCTGATTATACAAGATGGACGCATGACTATGCAGATACGAGCATGAACACCATGCGTATGGCACCAATACTTGCATACTATTACCAGCGGGCTTGCTATTTACCCCGCCGGACCGCTATCATCTGCCGCGATGAAGCCGCACGGTGCTCGCATGGTGATGCCCGAGGCCCCGCCGGGATCGGTCGGGGCCTGAGTCAGGGCGCGCCCGACGCGCTGCCCGACATCAGGCTGGATCCCCGGGGCCGCGACCACACTACGAAGGTCGCGGCCTTCGTGATTCCTGAGCCCCTGGCCCTTGTGCCGCTCACCGATCGAGAGGATCCACCCGATGACGCAGATCGCCATCCGCCCACAGTCCATCAGCACCGACCCCGCGACGACTCCCACCGGGGGCACGACCACGACCGCTGCCGACCCCGTCGAGTCCACCGATTTTGCGCCCGGGTTCACCGGCCTGAGTTGCCGCGCCTGCGGCGAGGCCGTCGCTGATGGGCCGCTCTTCGTATGCGCCCGCTGCTTCGGCCCGCTCGAGCCCGTCTATGATCTCGGCGGCATACGGGCGCGCATCAGTCGCGAAGAGCTCGACGCCCGCGAGGCCACCATCTGGCGCTTCGCCGAGCTGCTGCCGGTCACGCAACTGCCGGTCTCCGGGCTGCGCGTAGGCCAATCTCCGTTGACCGATGCGCCACGTCTGGCGGCACGTCTCGGACTCGAGAAGCTCTGGGTCAAGGACGATTCGCGCAACCCCACTCTTTCGTTCAAGGACCGTCCCGTGGCCGTGGCCGCCGCCCGGGCCGCGCAATGGGGCTTTCATACGCTCGCCTGTGCTTCCACCGGGAACCTCTCAGCTGCCGTCGCGGCCGCCGCCGCTGCTCATGGACTGCGTGCGGTCGTCTTCATCCCGGCCGACCTCGAGCCGGCCAAGATCGCCCAGGCCCAGGCTCTCGGCGCCACCGTCGTCCGCGTTGACGGCCCCTACGATGATGTCAATCGGCTGTGTCTGGAGCTGGCTGACGAGCTCGAGGGCTGGGCCGTGCTCAACGTCAACCTGCGGCCCTACTACGCCGAGGGCTCCAAGACCATCGCCTACGAGATCGCCCAGCAGCTCGGCTGGCGCGCCCCGCACGCGCTCTTCGCGCCGCTGGCATCGGGCTCGATGTACACGAAGCTGAGCCGTGGCTTCGACGAGCTCGTCGAGGTGGACCTGCTTGACGAGGCTCGGGTGCGCTTCTTCGGTGGCCAGGCCAACGGCTGCGCGCCCATCGCCACGGCCTTCGATCAGGGCACCGACCTCGTTCGACCGGTGGAGAAGCCGGACACCATCGTGCGCTCGCTCTCGATCGGTTCGCCGGCCGACGGCGGGTATGCCATCCGCCAGGCACGCGGGAGCGACGCCGCCATCATCGGCGTGCCCGACGAGGCCACCATCGACAGCATCCGCCTGCTGGCCGAGACCGAGGGCATCCTTACCGAGACTGCCGGTGGCGTCACACTGGCGGCGCTGCGCCACGCCATCGACGAGGGCCGCCTGCAGCGCCACGAGGAGACCGTGCTGGTCATCACCGGCAATGGTCTGAAGACGCTCGACGCGCTCGTCGGTGACGATGCCGCGAGGCTGCCGGATCCCATCGCTCCCAGCTTTGATGCCTTCGAGGAATGGTGGGGGAGCACCGAGGATGAAGTCGCCGCCTGACCCCTGGATCAGGGCGGTCGCGCCGAAGGAGCTCCCACCTTCGACTTGACGTGACCGCCCGAAACCGGCATGCTGCGCCATCGAATGACACATCTGCACGTTCTCAAGTCGAAGCCGACGCGGCCCTGCCTGGAGGCACGGGTCTAGACGGCGACGTTTCGGGACGACCGACTCGGGGCCGCTAGGCGAGGCTCCGAGGGCCGCAGACACCGATCGAGGTGACTGCGGTCTTTTTGTTTGCTCGGAACCCTGGCCACGGCCTCGTCCACGACACGACGAGGAACCACACAGACGATGCGAGCACTCATCACCGGCACCGGCAACATGGGCCGGGCCATCGCCTCCGCCCTCGAGGCACGCGGCGACGAGATCGCGGCCATGGCCGGTCGCGAGACGGGCTACCCGGCCGCGTCTGACATCGGGCCCGTCGATGTCGCGTTCGAGTTCAGCCACGAGTCCACGCTGCTGACGCATGTGGACCTCGCACTCGACGCCGGCTGCCGCGCCTTCGTCGTGGGTACCACCGGCTGGGGCGCGGACGATAAGCTCGGCTGTGCCTTCGCCGCCCGTCTCGAGGGGTCGGGCGCTCGCGCCGTGGTGGCCCCGACCTACAGCCTCGGTGCGGTCCTCTTCGGCGATATCGCGGAGCACGCGGCCCGCCTCTTCGGCAGTTTCACCGACTACGACCCCTACCTCTTCGAGCAGCACCGCGCGGCCAAGGCCGACCGGCCCTCAGGCACCGCGTTGGCCGTCGCCAACCGACTGCTGCCGTACTTGCACGCGAAGCGCGAGGCGCGACTGGCCACGGGGCCGGGCGCGCCGGATCCAGACGTGCTGGAGGTGGTGGCCCTGCGAGCCGGAAGCCACCCGGGGATGCACACCGTCGGCTTCGACGGCCCGGGTGAGGCGCTCGAGATCCGCATCGCGGCACGTGACCGCTCCGCCTACGTGGCTGGAGCCCTGCTCTCAGCCGACACGCTGACCGAGCAGCCAGAGCGACAAGGCATCACGCAGTTCGCCACCCTGGTCCGCGAGCGGACCGCCTGATCACCGAAAGGAACACCCAGGACATGACCCCGACCCGCACCCTCAGCGGTGCTTTCACCGCCCTCGTCACGCCGTTCACCCGCGATGGCGAGATCGACGAGGCCACGCTCATACGCATGGTCGAGCGCCAGCTCGACGCCGGCATCAACGGCCTCGTGCCGGTGGGCACCACGGGCGAATCGCCGACCCTGACCGCCGACGAGGACGCTCGCGTCATCGAGCTGACCGTCGAGGCCGTGCGCCGACGTGGCCTCGAGGGCCGTACGCCCGTGGTGGCCGGCACCGGCTCCAACGACACGCGCTCCACGATCACCTACACGCGCCGCGCCGCCGAGCTCGGCGCCGATGCCGCGCTCGTGGTCTCGCCCTACTACAACAAGCCCGATCAGCGCATGCTCGAGGCCCACTACCGCGCGGTCGCTGACGAGGGCGGCCTGCCCATCGTGGTCTACAACGTGCCTGGCCGCACCGGCAGCAACGTCAACGCCGACACGCTGCTGCGGCTGGCCGAGCACGAGCGCATCATCGCCGTCAAGGAGGCTTCGGCCAACCTCGAGCAGATCATGACCGTCACGCGCGACCGGCCCGAGGGTTTCGCGGTGCTGTCGGGCGACGACAGCTGGGCGCTGCCGATCATGGGCGTCGGAGGTGATGGTGTCATCTCGGTTGCCTCGAACGAGATGCCCGTGGCGATGGTCGCGCTGTGCGATGCCGCCCGCACCGGTGACTGGGACACCGCGCGGCGCATCCACGAACGACATCTGGACCTCTTCCGGGCCAACTTCCTCACGTCGAACCCGGTGCCGGTCAAGGCGGCGCTCGCGGAGATGGGCCTCATCGAGGACGTGCTGCGCCAGCCACTGATGTCGCTCGATGACATGAACCGCACCCGACTCCGGGCCGTCCTCGACGACCTCGGCCTGCTCGACACCATCGAGGAGGCCGCGGCATGACCGCGGAGCTGACGCTCGACCCCGCCGCGTCCAGCGGGCCGGTGGCCACGGACTCCCGTGTGGCCACCGGCCCGGCCTCCCTGCGCGATCGCGTGCTTGCTGCGGATGCCACCTGGGCAGTCGCGGCCGGGTCGCCGTCGGAGGCGTTGAGGGGCGAGGTCCGCGAGTTGGTCGCCGACGTCGTGGACGGGCTCGAGGCCGGCGAGGTCCGCGCCGCCACGCCCGACGCCTCGGTCGAGGGTGGCTGGCGTGTGGATGCCTGGGTCAAGACCGGCATCCTGCTGGGCTTTCACCTCCCGGGCATGACCGAGTATCGCGACGGGCCGATCCTGGCCGCTCGCGACCGTTCCGCATATGGCTTGCTCGACCTACTCGAGAGTGAGTCCTCCCGGGCAGCCTCAGCGGCGGGCGCACCGTGGCGCATCGTGCCCGGGGGCTCGGCCGTCCGTAGCGGCGTCCACCTCGAGCCGGGCGTGACCATGATGCCGCCGTCGTACGCCAACATCGGCAGTTGGGTCGGCCGTGGCTCGATGATCGACTCACACGTGCTCGTGGGCTCCTGCGCGCAGATCGGTCGTGACGTCCATCTCTCGGCTGCGGTCCAGGTCGGCGGTGTGCTCGAACCGGCCGGTGCTCGTCCGGTCATCGTCGAGGACGGCGCCTTCATCGGCGGTGGCGCCGGGCTGTACGAGGGCGTCACCGTGGGCGCCGGTGCCGTCATCGGCGCCGGCACCATCATCACTGGGCAGAGCCGCCTCATCGACCTCGTGGGCGAGCGCGAGATGCGGGGCACGCCCGATCAGCCGCTTGTCATCCCGGCCGGTGCCGTGGTCATCCCGGGCACGCGTCCGGCGGCCTCGGCCTGGGCCCGCGCGTCCGGCATCTCGGTTACCGTGCCCGTCATCGTGAAGTACCGGGACGAGGGCACCGATGCACGCGTGGCGCTGGAGGAAGCACTGCGGTGAGCCTGCCTGCGGCGCCGGCTCCGTCGATCGAAGTCGGCCGCACGGTCGCGAGCCTCGATCCGGCCGAGCTCGTGGCCGTCCATGGCAGCCCGCTCTACATCTACGACGCCGAGGTCCTGCGGGGCCGGGTCAAGGCCTTGCGAGCGGCGCTGCCCGACGGTGTCGACATCGCCTTCGCGACCAAGGCCAACTCCTCGCCCGCGGTGCTCTCGACGCTGCGTGAGGCCGGCCTCGGCGCGGATGTCGCCTCGGGCGGTGAGCTGCGGGCGGTCCTGCGGGCCGGCTTCGCTCCGGAGCACGTCGTCTTCACCGGTCCCGGCAAGACCGACGCCGAGCTCGAGGCTGCGCTGCGGGCCGCCGTCGGGGCACTGACCATCGAGTCGCTCGACGAGCTGGACGTGGTCGTCTCACTGGCCGCGACGGCCCAGGCAGGCCAGGGGTTGATGCTCAGGCTGGCCACCGGTGGTGATGCCGAGGGCACGCCCATCATCAGTGCACCGGGCAACGTCAAGTTCGGACTCAGCGATGGCGAGGCTGATGAAGCCATCGCCCGGCTGCGTGTCGCCCGGGCCCTGGCACCCGCCGGGCCCTTCGCGTTGCGCGGCTTCCATGCCTTCGGTGCCTCGAACGTGTTGGACGCTCGTGTCCTGGTCGACGGTGCGGCCGACCTCGCCCGCCGGGCCGAGCTCATCGCGAGCCATCATGGGCTCGAGATCGAGCTCATGGATGCCGGGGGCGGCCTGGGCCTCCCCTACGCCGACGATGAGGAGCCGCTCGACATCGAGGCGCTGGGGAAGGGGCTCACGGCCGAGATGGCCGGCTGGTCCGGTCGCCCGGGGCTTCGCGGCGCACGGATGCTGCTCGAGCCCGGCCGCTGGCTGGTCGGACCGGCCGGGGTCTACCTCTGTCGCGTGACCCGCACCAAGGAGCGCGGCGGCCGATACGTCGCCATCAGCGACGGCGGCATCCATCACCTGCTCCGTCCGCGACTGGTCGGCCAGGATCACCGCGTGGTGGCGGTAGGGGAGGCAGCGGCCCGGCCTGTGGACGCACGCGTCGACCTCGTCGGCCCCCTCTGCACCGGCATCGACATCCTCGCTTCGGATGTGGCCGCCGCGGCCCCGCAAGCCGGCGACCTCAACGCGGTCCTCGACGCGGGTGCCTACGGCTACAGCGAGTCGATGCCGCTCTTTCTCTCGCACCCCATCCCGGCCGAGGTCCTTGTCGACGACGGGCGCATCAGCGTCTCGCGCGAGCGTGTCGAGCCTGCGTAGGGAAGCCGGGCCATGATGATGGGTCGACGAGCGCTTGCCGTGTGACCGATCGTTTGCCATCTCGCCACATCGGCGCGCTACCCCGCTCAGACTGACCGAGTCACCGAGACCTTTCCTCGGGCGATCTTCCTGGCCGTCTCACCCACCCGGGACTCGGAGACCCGGGGGGAGGGTCGTTTCACGGCTTGGTGCGTGGGATCAGCCGGATACGAGGCGTTCCCAGGTCAGTCTCACGAGGATGGGGATCAGCCCCAGCCGTTCCGGGGCCTGAGCCCAGTCGACCTCTTCAGTCGGTGAGGTCGAGGCGGGCCGCCGCTGCCGCGAGTTCAGCGTGGACGCGCGTTGGTGCGGTACCGCCGATGACATCGGGTCGGGCCAGAGCATTCTCGAGGCGGGCCGCGGTGCGCAGTTCCCCGGCGATCTCGGGATCGGAGGCAGCGCCCCTGGCGATGGGATCCTCCGAGGCGGCGAGCACCGCCGCGATGTCGGCATCGGGCAGCTCGGTCAGCTCCGCATCGGCGGCCTCGGCCCGGGCCACGAGCGCGCCCACGATGTGGTGGCCCTCGCGGAAGGGCACGCCCAGCTCGACGAGCGCGTCGGCCACCGCGGTGGCGGTGGTGTAGCCCGACGTGGCAGCCGCGAGCATGCGCGACTCGTCGACATGGAGCGTGGCCACCATGCCGGCCATCACCTTGAGCGACGACTCGGTCACCGACAGCGCATCGACCAGCGGCGGCTTGTCCTCCTGGAGATCACGCTGGTAGCCGCCGGGGATGCCCTTGAGCATCGTCAGCGCTGTGACCAGGTGCCCGGTGACGCGCGCGGTACGACCGCGGATGAGCTCGGCCGGGTCGGGGTTCCGCTTGTTGGGCATCATCGATGATCCTGTCGACCAGGCGTCGGCCGGCCGCACGAAGCCGAAGTTGGGGTTGGTCCACCATACGATCTCCTCGGCCAAGCGCGAGAGGTGCGCCATCGTCAATGCCGCGGCGCTGATGGACTCGACGACCGGATCGCGATCACCAACCGCATCGATGGAGTTGCGGGTGACGCCGTGGAAGCCCAGCTCCTGCGCGGTGGCCTCACGGTCCAGCGGGAAGCCGGCACCGGCGAGGGCGCCGGAGCCCAGCGGTGACAGGTCGGCCCGACCCAGCGCATCACCGAAGCGACCGCGGTCGCGCTCGAGCATCTCGACATAGGCCAGCAGGTGGTGGGCGAGGAGCACCGGCTGGGCCGGTTGCACGTGCGTGTGCCCGGGCATGACCGCATCGCGATGCATGAGCGCGAGGCTGACCAGCGCACGCTCCAGTCCGGTGATGGCGGTGTCCACCTCTCCGATGCGACGCCGCAGGTAGAGCCGCAGGTCGGTGGCCACCTGATCATTGCGCGAGCGACCGGTGTGGAGCTTGCCGGCGACCGGGCCGATGCGCGCAGTCAGCTCCATCTCCACGTTCATGTGGATGTCCTCGTGTGCCCGGTCCCAGTCGATGGTCCCGTCACGCACGTCGTCGGCGATGGAGCGAAGGCCGTCGGCGATGGACGCGGCTTCGGCCTCGGTCAGCAGGTCCGCTCGTCGCAAGCCCGCGACATGGGCCAGCGAACCGGCGATGTCTTCGGTCGCGAGCTCCTCATCGACCTCGATGGAGCGCCCGAAGTCGGCCGCGTTCGCGTCCGGTTCCGCCGCGAAACGACCGCCCCAGGCCTTCATGGGCTAGACCGACTCGGCGTCGGCCATCTCGACCGGGAGGTCGCCCAGCATCGGTTCGGTCCAGGTCCAGGCCGAGTCGTGGCGGGCAGCCTCGGTGCGCAGGGGCAGACCGAAGATCTTGATGAAGCCGACCGAAGCGGCGTGATCATACGCATCGTCAGCATCGTACGTCGCGAGGGTGCGGTCATACAACGAATCGTCGCTGCGGCGGCCGACCACGTAGGCATTGCCCTTGTCGAGGCGCATGCGCACCTGGCCGTTGACGACACGCTGGCTGGAACCGATGTACTCGCGAAGGTCGCGGTGCAGGGCGCTGAACCAGATGCCGTCGTACGTGGCCTGGGCGGTCTCGTCGGCGACGAGGCGGTTGAAGCGCAGCTGTTCCTTGGAGAGCGTCAGGCTCTCCAGCGCGGCATGCGCGGTATGCAGGATGGTGGCGGCCGGGGTCTCGTAGATCTCGCGGCTCTTGATGCCCACGAGGCGGTCCTCGACGTGGTCGATGCGACCGACGCCGTGCCTGCTGCCGAGGTCGTGCACGCGCTGGACGAGGTCGACCGGGCCCAGGGTCTCGCCGTCGAGCGAGACGGGCGCGCCACCTTCGAAGCCGATGGTCAGCTCGGTGGGGATGTCGGGTGCGTCGCCGGGAGCCACGGTCCACTCGTAGGCATCGACCGGCGGCGTGGCCCAGGGGTCCTCCAGCACGCCGGTCTCGCAGGAGCGGCCCCACAGGTTGACGTCGATGGAGTAGGGCGATTCCTTGGTGATGGGGATCTCGATGCCGCGCTCGATGGCGTAATCGATCTCCTCCTCGCGTGAGAGGCCCATGCCCACACGCATGGGGGCCACGACCTCGAGCTTGGGATCGAGTGCATGCACGGCCACGTCGAAGCGGACCTGGTCGTTGCCCTTGCCGGTGCAGCCGTGGGCCACCGCATCGCAGCGCTCGCGGTCGGCGACCTCGACGAGCAGCTGGGCGATGAGCGGTCGGGCCAGGGCGGTGGCCAGCGGGTAGACACCCTGGTACAGCGCGTTGGCCTGGAGGCTGGGCCACACGAACTGTCGGATGAAGCGGTCGCGGCCATCGATGACGTAAGCACGGCTCGCACCGGCGGCCAAGGCACGCTGGGCGACGCTGTCACGCAGGGAATCGCCGCCGAGGTCGACCGTCAGGGTCACGACCTCCGCGCCGTATTGCTCCTTGAGCCAGGCCACCGCGACCGACGTATCCAACCCGCCCGAATAGGCGAGCACGACCTTCTTCACCTCGTACCTCCGAACCGTCTTGATGAGCATGAGAGGCGCCCGGCACACGCTCGGACGCCCCTGGATGTGCAGAATGCACAGCGCAGTGGAGGCTCTCTGTCCTGCATTAACATGCGCGTGTGAGGGGCATTGTTGCATAGTCATGCAATTCGTGCACGGCGGGCGCAGGATACGTAGCCGGTTCCGGGATCGTTGCGGTGCAGTCCGGGCGAGGTTCGATGGGTCTGGTGGGGCGCATGGGCGCGGTGCGCCGCGGCACAGTCCTGCCTCCCGATAGCGGTATCGAGCCACTACCCGTGCAGGGATACCGGGGTTTCACTGGCGGTCACGCCCGGTAGGGAGAACCCCATGTCCACGCCCCATCCCGAGCAAGACCATCGACGATCACGCGCCGCCACCGGCTCTGTTCGCTGGCGCCTGTGGGCGGCCATGCTTGCCCTGGCTCTCGTGCCCACTATCGCCGGCATCTATTTGGTCACCGCGCACCTCAACGAGCCCGATCCGGCCGTGGCGGCCGCGCGCGTCCGCGAGGCGTCCGGATCCGCGGCCTCCCTGCTCGCTCGTGAGCAGGCCATCGAGGCTCGGTTGCTGGTGACGGCGGCCGACCCGGCCATGGCCCGCCTCGCCAACGGCATCAATGGCGCATCCGACCGGCAACTCGCCGCCCGTATCCTCAGTGGCCTGCGTGGCGATGACGGGGCTGTCGTCAGTGGCGCCTGCATCGTGCGTTCGGGCGACGGCCGACACATCCCGCTGGTCGCCGGCTCGGGTGATCGCGGCAGCTCGTGCGCGAACGGCGTACTGCGCCGCCGCACCATCGGCGCCATGGCCGGCACCGTCACGCGCGGCAATGCCGGCGAGGGCAGTGCCGAGATGCTCATGCTCGCAACACCCCTGCGCTCGGTCACCGGGCGCAACCGCGGCGTCCTCTCGGCCGAGGTGGACGTCGCCGCGCTGTTCGACCGGACCCGCATGATCGGCGACGACGCGGTCTCCTCGATGCTCGTGGACATGGGTTCATCGGAGGTCATCGCGGCCCCGCCGACCGCCGCGGATCCGGTCGACGGTGCGGACACGGTCGGCCTTGCTGCCGTGGCGCCGTACCTCGAGGGCGTCCTGGCCGACAGTGATGACGCAGACAGGGGTCTGGCAGCCATGGGCCTGGTGCCCACGGTCGTGCCCCTGTGGAGCACTGGCGACGGCACGAGGATCGGCCTGGTGCACCTGTGGCCCCAGGAGCCGGCACCCATGCCCTTCGAAGTACGCCTGGCGCTGTTGGTCATGCTGGCCGGCGCCATCGTGGCCGTCATCGTGTCGGTGCGTTACTTCCTGAACCCGTTCGAGGAAATGGCTGATTCGCGTGCCGAGCTGCAGTTGCTCTACAAGGAGGCGCGCGAGGACGCGCTCAACGACGGTCTCACCGGGCTCGGCAACCACCGCGCCTTCCAGGAGGAGCTGGCTCGCCAGGTCGAGACCTTCGAGCAGCGCAATATCCCGTTCAGCCTCGTGCTCATGGATCTCGACGACCTCAAGGTCGTCAACGATCGCGAGGGCCACGCGGCCGGCGATGAGGTACTTGGCTCGATGGCGCAGACGATGCGCGATCTGGCTCGCCGTGATGACCTGCTGTACCGCACCGGCGGCGACGAGTTCGCGATGATCCTGCCGCGCACCGGCACTGCCGATGCCGTGGGCGTGGCTGAGCGCATCCTGCACTTCTGCAAGCGCCCGCCCACCGGGGCGCGCTCCAGCCCCTTCTCGGCCGGCATCTCAGGTGTGCCCTGGTCCACGCGCCAGCGGGACATGGCCTACCGCCAGGCCGACGCCGCCCTGTACTGGGTCAAGCGCCACGGTCGCGGCACGGTCGAGGTCTTCGAAGCGGAACGTGACCTGCTTCCCGATGAGCTCAACGATGCCACCGGCAACGCCGTCGCAGAGGTCGTGACCGGCAAGATGCTGCGGCCGGTCTTCCAGCCCATCGTCGATCTGCGCACCGGCCGCGTCCTCGGCTTCGAGGGCCTCATCCGCCCCGATCCCAACGGCCCGCTGCCCGACACCGGTCGGCTCTTCGCGGCGGCCGCGGCCTCTGGTCGCACGGTCGAGCTCGACCTGGCTTGCATCGAAGCCGTGGTCAACGGTGCTCGCGCCATCGGCCCCGACCGGTTGCTCACGTTGAACCTCTCCCCACGCACGCTCGAGGTCAAGGACTTCGACCCGAGCTGGCTGCTGTCCGCTCTCGTCCGCAACGGCATCTCGCCCAGCCGCGTCATCGTCGAGCTCACCGAGCGCGACGAGATCGACGACCTGCGCCGCCTGCAACAGACCTTCACGCACCTCCAGCAGTACGGCCTGCGTATCGCGGCCGACGACGTCGGCTCCGGCAACTCCGGGCTGCGGCTGCTCTCGCAGGTGCAGTTCGACATCGTCAAGATCGACCTCTCGCTCGTCCAGGACGGCGTGCATCGGCTGGGCTCCCGCACGGTGCTGCGCTCGCTGCGTGACCTGGCCCTGAGCCAGGAAGCCAGGGTCGTGGCCGAGGGCGTGGAGACGGCCGAGCAGCTGCAGGTCATCCGCGAGCTCGACATCGGTGCCGGCCAGGGCTTCCTGCTGGGGCGCCCCGGTGCCTCGGTGGAGAAGACGTTCGTGGACGTGCGCCAGCTCGAGAGCGGTGTGGTCCTGCCTGGCCACGCCGCGCCCACGCCGCCACCCGTCGGAGCGGTCACCGATGTCGACGACGGCGAGATCCCGCCGGGGCGGCGAGCCATCTTCCTGCCACCGGTGCGACCGACCTTCGGTGTCGAGCCGGCCTAGGCCCTACGCCCCGACCGGCTCGGGCCCGTGGAGGCTGACGTGGGCTAGCCGTTCCGGAAGCCGGTGCCGGCGCCCTCGTGCAGGGCCCGATGCAACGCGCGTTGCGTGCGTCCGTCGGCGATGACGGAGCGCTCCGCGTGTGAGCCGGGGCCGATGGCGCGAAGCGCTGAGTGCACCTTGGGCACCATGCCGCCGGCGATGACGCCACGGTCGATGAGGTCGGCTGCCATCTCCGGCGTGAGCTCCACGATGCGCACGCCATCGGCGCCCCGGACGCCATCGGTGTCGGTCATGAGCACCAGCTCGCCACCGAGTGCGGCGCTGACGGCAGCTGCTGCATCATCGGCGTTGACGTTGCAGATGCGGCCGTCGGGGTCGAGGCCCATCGGCGTGAGCACGGGCAGGTAGCCGGCTCCGAGCAGGGTCTGCAGTACGACCGCGTCGGCCACCGGCTCGCTGATGACGCGGTCGAGGCCCTCGGCGCGCGGCCCCGTGATCATGCCGCGGTCGATGCCGCGCACGCCGATCGCTTCGGCACCGAGCGCCAGCAGCACCTCGGTCAGCTCGGCGTTGATGACGCCGCTGATGACCGCGAGGAAGACCTCGAGCGTGGCCTTGTCGGTGACGCGCCGGCCCTGATTCCAGTGGCTGTCCACACCCAGCCGTTCGAGCCAGTCGGTGAGGCGCTTCCCGCCGCCGTGGACGATGACCACGGGGCGCCCGCGACGCTCCTCGACGATCTCGCGCAGGATGTCCTGCTGCTCGATGATGGTGGTGCCGCCGAGCTTGACGACGACCGGCGTGCCGCTCACGTGGAGTACTCCGAGTTCTCGATGACGTACTCCTCGGTGAGGTCGCAGCCGAAGGCCTCGCCGGTCCCGTCACCGACACCGAGATCTACGCGGATGACGACCTCGCCGTCGCGCATCCGCTCGCTCAGCGCGACCTCATCGTAGTCGACCGGGACGCCGGCGAAGACGGGCGTGCCCTCGATGTCGATCTGCAGGCGCTCGGGATCGAGTTCCACGGGCTGGCTGGCGCGCTCCCGTGCGCTGACCGTATCGAATCCGGCCGCCTCGAGGGTCTGGGTCGGAGCGATGACCGCGTTGCCGAGGGCCATGGCGATGCGTCCCCAGTTGGGATCCGCACCGTGGACGGCGGCCTTGAGCAGGTCGCTCGATATGACTGCGCGAGCCGCAGCGCGAGCCGCAGCAGCGTCGGCCCCACCGCTGACGGCACAGGTGAGGAGCGTGGCTGCACCTTCGCCATCGGCTGCCTGCTGGCGGGCCAGCGAGCGGGCCACGGCTTCGAGCGCGCGGCCGAAGGCAGCCATGGTCGCGGAGTCGGACTCCGGGGCGACCGCGCCCGATGCGCCAGAGGCGGCCAGCAGCACGGTGTCGTTGGTGGACTGGTCGCCGTCGACGCTGAGTTGGTTCCAGGTACGGGCCACGATGGGTCGCAGCAGCGCACTGAGGGCCGCCGGCTGTGCTGCCGCGTCTGTGAGCACGAGGCTCAACATCGTGGCCATGTTGGGATGGATCATGCCTACGCCCTTGGCCACGCCGCTGACGGTGACGGTGACCGGCGCCCCGCTGGGGCCCGGCAGCTCCACCGTGGCGCTGGCCTTCTTGGCGCGCGAGTCGGTCGTGCGCATTGCCTCTGCTACGCCGACGAAGGCCTCGTCGTCACGGCCCGATGCCGGGATCGAGGTGCTGAGCGCCCGTGCCACCCGCTCCACCGGCAGGCGCGTGCCGATGAGCCCGGTGGACATGGCTAGCACACGCTCGGGCTCCGTCCCAGCGATGGTGGCCAGGGTGGTCGCCAGGCTGCGCTGGTCGGCCAGACCGGCCGCACCAGTCGCGGCATTAGCGCAGCCGCTCGTGCACATCATGGCCTCGACCCAGCCGTATCGGCCGCCCCCCTCCGGGGCGGTGGCCGCGAGGTGCTCCTTGTCCATCTGCACCGGCGCTGCGGGTAGCCGGTTGGTCGTGAACGTCGCGGCCACCGCAGCGGGGCCGTCATCGGCGAGCACGATGCTGAGATCGGCCGCGCCCGAGTCCTTGATGCCGGCCGCGGTCCCGACGGCACGGAAGCCCTTGGGCAGCCGGGCTTCAGCGTCGCCCCGAGGCAGGTCGGAGGGCAGGGCTTCGAGCGGCCTCACGGGACGATGGGGAGCTGCTCGAGACCGGCTGTCTCGGGCAGGCCGAAGACGATGTTGAAGGCCTGCACGCCCTGGCCGGCAGCGCCCTTCACGAGGTTGTCCTCGACCGACACGGTGGTGATGCGGCCGGTGCGCTCCTCGAAGCTGACGAAGACGCGCACGAAGTTGCTGCCGCGCACGTGGCCCGTCGAAGGGGCCGTGTCCACGACCTCGACGAAGTACTCGTCGGCATAGGCTGTCTCGTAGAGCTCGCGCAGCTCCGAGGCTGTCACCGCCCGGGTGGGTCGAACGTGACCCGAGGCGAGGATGCCGCGGTTCATGGGTACCAGGTGCGGCAGAAAATCGACCGTGGCTGCACCGGGATTGGCCTCTGGCGTGGGCCCGGCGTCACGGATCTCCTGGACGAGTTCAGCGGTGTGGCGATGCCCGCCCAGGCCGTAGGCCTTGACCGAGTCGTTCACCTCCGAGTA
>Ga0209013_10003197_pt1 | contig 14637 bp, 14 predicted proteins | sample Cruoilmetagenom2_FD_187291 | JGI IMG/M metagenome (GOLD analysis project Ga0209013, IMG submission 187291) | Oil polluted marine microbial communities from Coal Oil Point, Santa Barbara, California, USA - Sample 2 (SPAdes) (version 2) | ecosystem: Environmental > Aquatic > Marine > Oil seeps ... | reverse complement strand
TTGAGCATGACCTGTCTGCGTGCAACGCACAGGCAGGCGCAGAGATTGGGTAAAAGTGGGCGTTTTGAAATTGGCTCGAATTATAAGGGGTAGTTGATTTGACCCGGAAAGCAGCACTCGTAATAGGCGGTGGGGTTGCAGGAATTCAGGCATCCATAGACCTGGCCGGCATGGGCATTAAGGTCTATCTGCTTGAGAAGAAACCTAGCATTGGGGGACGAATGGCCCAGCTTGATAAGACCTTCCCCACTAATGATTGCTCGATGTGTATACTTGCCCCCAAAATGATTGAGTGTTCTAATCATGAAAACATAGAGCTTTTGACTTACTCTGAACTGGATGAACTTACAGGCAAAGCAGGGAAATTTAAGGCCAGGATAATAAAGAAGGCCCGTTTTGTTGAAGAGGACAAATGCGTAGGTTGTGGTGAATGCGCTGAAAAGTGTCCAACGAAAGTGGTAGATGAATTTAATGCCGGTCTGGGACAGAGAAAGGCAATTTATAAATACTTTCCACAGGCAGTCCCATCCACATACGTCATTGACACAGATCACTGCCGGATCTTCCAGGGGAAAAAGTGCGGTATCTGCAAAAAGATATGCAAGGCAAATGCCATAAACTATAAACAGAAAGACAAGGTCTTGACTCTCCATATAGGCGCGGTGCTTTTGGCCACCGGGTTTGATCTTTACGACATCTCCCCTTTAACCGAATATGGTTGGGGAAAGATCAAAAACGTTATTACTGCCATGCAGTTTGAGAGGATGATGTGCGCATCCGGTCCTACTGGTGGGCATATAAAACGCCCCTCTGACGACAGGGAACCTGCGAGACTGGCCTTTATTCAATGTGTGGGGTCAAGGGACATCCGGCACAAAAGGTATTGCTCCGCAGTCTGCTGTATGCATGCCACAAAAGAAGCCATACTTGCCCATGAACACTGTCCGGAACTGGTCTCAAAAATATTCTATATGGACATGAGGGCAGTAGGAAAGGGTTTCCAGGACTACGTTCGTCGTGCGAAGAGCGAGTATGCCGTGAAATACGTGCGCGCAAGACCTGGGCGGGTAATCGAAAATGAGGAAAACCAAAATCCGATTCTTAATTATGAGGATACGGTCAACAGAGAATTTGTGGCTGAAGAATTTGATATGGTAATCTTGAGTCAGGCCCTCATACCGGCTGAAAGCAATCTCTCGATTGCCGAAAAAATAGATGTGGATATAGATGAGTTTGGTTTTATTTCTATCCCGGAAGCACTGGTCAATCCGTCCGGGACTGTCAAAGAGGGCATTTTTGCATGTGGGTTTTGCCAGGCCCCCATGGATGTCCCGGACTCTGTTATTAGGGCTTCGGCGGCTGCATCCAGAGTAGCTGAAGCGCTTTCTTGTTATTCTTGAGGAAAAACATCAGTATGTCCATTAGAGTAGGTGTTTTTATTTGCCACTGCGGCACGAATATTGGCGGGATCGTCAATGTGCAGGAGGCTGTAGAGTATGCACGGTCGTTGCCAAATGTTATTTTTGCTGAGTCAAATTTATATACATGTTCAGAAAACGGTTTATCTTCCATACGAAATAAAATTAAGGAATATGATCTCAACCGTGTTGTTGTTGCCTCCTGCACGCCCCGGACCCATGAAACACTTTTCCGAAAAAACTGTGAGCTGGCCGGTCTCAATAAATATTTATTTGAATTTGTAAATATAAGAGAGCAGTGCTCATGGGTCCATATGAAAAGGCATGACGACGCAACGTTAAAGGCAGAGGATCTTGTACGAATGGGGGTGGCAAAGGCCAGCTTGTTGACTCCTCAGGAGGACCTGTCTACAGATGTCATACGAGCATGTTTAGTCATTGGTGGGGGAATTTCCGGTCTCTCTGCTTCAATGGCCTTGGCTAACCAGGGATATCATGTTGAATTGGTAGAAAAAAAGGATAAACTGGGCGGCCTTTTGAGAGATGTAAACATGGTTTTCCCGACCAATGAGTCCTCTGAAAATCTTTTAGGGCCTCTTATCGAATCCGTTTTAGAACACAAAAACATAGACGTCCATCTTGAATCGGAATTAATTGACGTAAAAGGCTTTATTGGTAACTTTACGGCAACGTTAAGGACAGATTCAAAGAATGAAGAGATTAAGACAGGTACTATTATCGTATCAACAGGGGCCGCCGAACTCAAGCCTGAAAAAATGTTTGGATATGGCCGGTTTGATAACGTTATGACGCAGCTTGACTTTGAAAAGAAATATAAGTCAGATTACCATGGTCTGAATAGGGTTGTAATGATAAACTGCGTGGGCGCCCGGATAGAGGAAAGGACCTACTGTGGGAGGTTCTGTTGTATTACCGGCATGAAAAACGCCGTTTTATTAAAACAGGCCAACCCTCAAGCAGATATAAATATATTGCAAAGAGATATAATGGCCTTCGGAATGGTCTTTGAAGACTACTACAGGAACGCCCTGGGGGCAGGCATCAGGTTTATGAGATATAACGTTGACAACCTTCCTGAGATTATGGGTTCCGGCAATAATGCTGAAAAAGTAAGGGTTTACAATGAATTAATTGGAAGGGAAGTGGAGATAGATGTAGATTTGGTCATTTTAACCACCCCGCTTGTACCGGGAAAGGATAACGAAAAACTTTCTAAGATGATGAGGATACCGGTTGGGAATGATGGTTTTTTCCTTGAAGCCCATCAAAAACTAAGGCCGATTGAGTTTCCATCCGATGGCATATTTGTTGCCGGATGTGCTCGATACCCGACAGAGATATCGGAATGTATTGCCCAGGGTTACGCCGCTGCAGCAAAGGCGGCCATTCCCATGGCCCAGGGACGGGTGATCACAGATGCATTGATATCCGAGGTCGACCCGTTGAGATGTTCTTCCTGCGGGAGATGTATTAATATCTGCCCCTTTGGGGCCATAGATTGGGCAGACAGGAAAGCTCCTTCCGGGGAAACAAGAAAAGTGGCCCTGGTTAATCCCGCTGAGTGCAAGGGCTGCGGTCTGTGTGTTTCCTCTTGCCTGAGTGGCGCTATCCAGTTGAATGGGTTCAATGATGAAGAGATATTGGCAATGGTGAATTCTGTGATAGAAAGTAGTGAGGCAACCTTTTAAAGAAGTAATAAAATTGGAAAAAGAAGACATGGGTCTCAAGGCATATATACATGTGTCCAATCTGAAAACGGAAATTGAGTGGTTAATACAGAAAAACAACCTCAATCTCTGTTTGGAGTGCGGCAAATGTTCGGCTGTCTGTCCGATGCTTAATTTCTATGGAGCCTACGACTATGGTCGCTCCCCAAGAGGTGTTGTCGAGAGGCTAACGTTTGATCCTGAAAATATTGATGATGAGGCCTTATGGTATTGTTTGACATGCAATGAGTGTACCTTTTATTGTCCCTCAGGCATTAATTTTCAGGATTTTATGATAGAATTAAGGAGTTTATTATTACGGAATGGGTACAAGAAGTATGCACATTTCTGTTCTGTTTGTGGCGCTTACCTTATGCCAAAAAAGGAATTTGAATACATGCAAAAAGATCCCAATGGAAAAATAATAGGAGAACTTTTGTCTATATGTCCCAGGTGCAAAAAGAATAATTATTCAGAAACCTTGCGCCGGATTGCGCCAGTTCATAAGACACTAAAAAAACTGTAACTATTCACCGGTTTAGGGTTCATCAAAAGTCCGAACCGTTAATTCAGGGGTTCTGAACACTTAAATCTAATAACTGTCCGATAATGGATTTGCAGCGAGGCTGAGTGCTAATTTCATGGGCAAATCCAACCAAAGGTATATTCTCGGACAGCCTCATAGACATAGAAAGGAGGTAATTATGGCAAAAGAGATGAAAGGCCTGTCAGGGGCCGAAAGCCTGGCAAAGACCAGAACCTATGGCAAGTTTAGGTGCCATAACCCAAGTTGCATGGAAAGAATTGTAGTAGAACCTGGGGCAAAGTTGTGCAAATGTCCACAATGTGGTCTTGAGTATCGGGTATCATGGATTCGTCCCGATTTTCCTAGGATAAGGGGTCCGGTTTGGGATGTAAATAAAAGAATAGCTCAAGAAGAGGTCTCTAAGAGAGAGTCAAAGAAGGGAGGGAAATAGGATGGCATTGGACAGGAAAATAGCATACATTGATCTTACCACAGGTGAGATTGAAACAAAGCCTATCCCGCTTGAGGTGAGAAAAAAGTTCCTGGGTGGGAGAGGGCTCGACGCATATTTGCTTTATAATCATACAAAGAAGGGGTGTGATCCCCTGAGTCCGGATAATGTGCTGATGATTAGTGGTGGTATTCTGACTGCCACGTGTGCTTCGGCAACAGCCAGAACCCATGTTATGGCCAAGTCCCCTCTCACCGGGTTGCTTGGCAGCGCTAATATGGGCGGGTTCTTCGCTCCTGAGCTAGCCTGGGCCGGGTTCCATCATCTGGTAATAAAAGGCAAGGCTAAAAAGCCGGTGTATATCTGGATCCACAACGGCGAGATAGAAATAAGAGACGCCGGCAATATATGGGGCAAAACCGTCACGGAGACACAATGGGCTATTAGGAAAGAGCTGGATGATGAGGATGTTAAATGTGCAGTCATTGGCCCGGCAGGTGAAAATCTGGTTAGGTTTGCCAATATCATGACAGGCATAAAGAATGCCGCCGGCAGAACCGGCATGGGTTGTGTCATGGGGTCGAAAAATCTCAAGGCAGTAGCCGCCAGGGGCACCATGGACATAAAGATTGCGCATCCTGTTGAAGCCCTGGAATATAACAAGCGATTTATTGATCAGATAACAAGCGCCAAGGTGAACCAAACACAGGGAACCCTGGGCACACCTTTTATCTGGGGGGCAACTAATTCCTGGGGTGGTATCAGGACCAGAAATTTTCAGTATAACCAATGTGAAAATGCGGATGATATTGAACCCGAAAGGATTGATGAAATCTGTGAGGAGACCATGGGCCCCTATCACATGACCGGTTGTTTTGGCTGTCAGGTACACTGCCGTGCCCAGTACAAGATCCCTTCCGGTCCTTATGCCGGCGAATACGATGAGGGGCCTGAATACACCTCACAGGGCGCCTTTGGCGGAGAGCCGGACTGCAAGAGCGCGGTCACAGTCCTAACTGGTAATCACCTTGTTGACCAGTATGGAATGGATAACTTGGAAACGGGCAGTATTATATCCTGGGCAATGGAGCTTTATGAGTTAGGAATACTCACCAGCAAGGATACCGATGGCGTAGACTTGAGGTTCGGCAACGATGAAGCACTTCTTGAGATGGTCCACCGAATAGCCTTTAGAAAAGGATGGCTGGGTGATACGCTGGCTGACGGAGGTGTCCAGGCATCCGAAAAAATAGGAAAAGATTCGTTCAGCTATCTCATACAGGTAAAAGGCATGAGCAACCTGCATTCAGACGAGAGGGCAACTCCTGCCCTGGCCCTAAATATCGCTACAGGCTCCAGGGGTTCCGACCACTTGAGAAGTAGGCCTGCAATAGACCTTTATCACTTGCCGGAGGAAGTCTTAAGAAAGATTTATAGCAATCCTGTTCCCTATGATGGACCATTGAGTTCAGAACATACGTCGTATGTCGGTAAACCATGGATGGTATTCTGGCAGGAGAACTGTTACATGGGTGTGGATTGTCTTGGAATCTGCAAATATCACACGACATTCCTTGGGGCAACCCTCCCTAATTTTGAAGATTGGACCAAGGTCCTTCTTTATAATACCGGACTTGAGTTGTCCCCCAAGGAAATTTGGGATGTGGCGGAGAGGTGCTACAATATAGAGAGGCTCTTTAATCTCAGAGAGGGACTGAAAAGAGATGATCTTAAAAAGGGCGATACCCTGAATCACCGTTATTTTGACGAACCGTGCAGGCGAGGCGCCCCGGACGTCATTGGCGCCCACATAGACAGGGAAAAATTCAATAAGATGATTGACGAATACTATGAGCACCATGGATGGGACGAAAAAGGCGTTCCTACGAAAAAGACGCTGAAAAGGCTTGGCCTCGATAAAGAGCCGTCCCACCTGATTTAATTCATTTGAGAGGAGAAGATCAATGGAGAAAGTCCTGATGATAGATTATCAAAAGTGCACCGGCTGCAGGCTTTGCGAGCTTGTGTGCTCTGTAATGCATGATGGGATTTCCAACCCTGCCCGGAGTCGTATAAAGGTAATGAAATGGGAGTCCGAGGGACTTTACATACCCATGGCCTGTCAGCAGTGTGAGGATGCCCCTTGCATGAATGTATGCCCGGTGAAGGCTATATCCAGGGACAAGGATCTGGGATATGTAATGGTCGATTACGATGTGTGCATTGGTTGCCGCTCCTGTGTGGCAATCTGTCCCTTTGGGGCCATGAATTACAATATTATAGACAAAAAGGTTTTTAAGTGCGACCTGTGTGGCGGTGACCCACAGTGCGTTCGGTTCTGTGCTGAAAAGGCCATTGATTATGTTGATGCCGGAGAACTTAGCGTTATGAAAAAGAGACAGGCAGCACAAAGACTATCCGATGCAGGCAAGGAGGCTGCCGCCCTCCAGGCGGCCGTATAGTTAAAAACCGAGATTTTAGCTGTAATAAAATAAACGTAGGATAAGATAGAGGTTTCTGGTAGTGGTCAGAGACCTCTATCTCTACCCATAAACCCTAACGTCGCACAAACAACACGATTAGTATTATCAAAAAACCATAATAACTTATGGATTCGCTTTGCCTTACGGCGACATTTGAGGGGGATCTGCCTTTGCCAGTATCCGCGTCATGCGTGGACGATATTCCCCCTTGTCCTGTGCCCCCCGGTTAAGCCATTTAAGCACAAAAAAAGTAATTGCCATGACAATAATACCACCCAGCAGGGAGGCCGTTGTTGAATCAATATGCAAAGATTCGGCCCATGCCGCTGCTATAAAGGCGCCGGCTACAAATCCTATGACAGGGAAGAAATAGATAAGCAAAGAAAGCTTTATCAGGGAACCGGAGCGCATGCCCAGCTCTACACGGTCCCCCACATTCGCCTGGAGTTCATTGGCCAGTTCAATCAGCATTGTCTTGTCTTCCATGGCCATACATGAGCCGTGCGAGTCACAACCGGCGCAGGCCGAGCTTTTTTGGATACGGACCACGGCTTTTTGTTGCACTATCTCTTCAATCACGCCCTGTTCTGTGATCATATTAAATCCTTTTCCTTTTTTGCGGGCTTTGCGCTTGACCGCCTTGATCTCGACGAAAAATCCTAGTTTTCGTTCAGACAATAAGTACAAAAATATAGACAAATAGGCAAATATTTTTTCACATTCCCGGTTATTTTTGTATCCATATGGTCAAACAAACCAATGAACTGAATACTTGATATTTGCCATTGGGCATTATATATTGCACTTGCAATTTGTCAAAAAGCTGGAAGGATTGGATATAATGCCGTTTCTGGGTAGATACTAATGAGACCTTTGCAAAACGTCCCCTTTCGAAGACTGCGCTTATCTACCCAATCTCTGCGTCATGCCCAAATTTAAATCTTCGAAATACTCAAGATATTCCTGCCTGACCCGCAGGTCTGGCAGATCGTACTGGGGCGGTTGAAATTTTCGCCTTCCTTGAGCTTTAACAAAATTGGTAACAGTTTAGCCCTTTAATACATTGGCAATCTATTCCAAAGGGCTAAATATTACCAAAATTGAACATTTTTCAAAGGCCTCACTAATATGAAAGGAGTAGTCAATGCCGGGTTTTGAGATATTTGGAGACGAAGAAAGAAATGAGGTGCAGGATGTCCTGAATACGGGGGTCCTGTTCCGTTATGGATTTGATCAGGCACGTAAAGGGCAATGGAAGGTCAGGGACTTTGAGGAGGAGCTGGCAAAAAGGCTTTCAGTAGGACACTGTCTTCTCTGTGCCAGTGGTACGGCTGCCTTGGCAATAGCCCTGGCATCATGCGGAATAGGCGCCGGAGATGAAGTAATAGTGCCCCCTTTCACCTTTATTGCTACAATTGAGAGCATCCTGAGCGCGGGGGCTGTACCGGTTTTTGCTGAAATAGATGAAACCCTATGTCTAGATCCCGAGGCAGTAAAGGCCGCAATTACTCCCCGCAGCAAGGCGGTTATAGCAGTACACATGTGCGGATCCATGGCTCAAATTGACTTAATAAAACAGGTTTGTGATGAAAAGGGACTGATTTTAATCGAAGATGCATGCCAGGCCCTTGGTGCCACATACAAGGGACAGGCTGTAGGGACATTCGGAAAGATAGGATGCTTCTCCTTTGACTCGGTCAAGACCGTCACGTGCGGTGAGGGAGGGGCCGTTGTCACTCCGGACAAGGTCGTTTATAAATGCGCTGAACAATATGCAGATCACGGTCATAACCATGAGGGCACGGATCGAGGCCTGGAGGAGCACCCGATCCTGGGAACCAACCTGCGGATCAGCGAACTTAATGCGGCCGTAGGTCTGGCCCAACTCAGGAAGCTCGATATGATGTTGAAAACTCAAAGGGCTAACAAAGAGGTCCTTGTGGAAGCCCTCTCTCAGTTTTCAGAGGTGTCTTTGCAGAGGATCCCTGATCCTGCCGGTGATTCGGCAACTTTTCTTTCTTTTTTCCTCCCTGATGAAGAAAGGGCCCGTGAAGTGGCCGGTAACCTGGAAAACGCCGGTGTAGATGGCTGTTTCTACTGGTACGACAATAACTGGCACTATTTCCGTCAGTGGCAGCATCTTAAAAACCTTGAGTCGGCGGCAAAACTGCCCCTGGAACTTTTGGAGGAGGTCCCGGATTACAGTACTGTGAATCTCCCTCGGTCGGATCGAATTATGGGTCGGGTAATTTCTATGCAAATAAAACTTGCCTGGACACAAAAGGACATGGAAACACGTATCTCAAAAATAGGCGAGATATTTAAAAAATAAGAGTGTCTGTTCAATAATTGGGGGCGATGGGTTTGGCAATTTCTCGAAGGCGTTCTCTAAAAAGTGCACTTGCAACATCCTTTGCCGTGGCCGGATATTTGGGGTTTGCAGCAAATTAACCCCTGGCGCTATGCCAATATTTTGTAAAATCCCGAATATTCGGCCACATTCCTTGAAAGGTTTAGAGGATGACTTCAAGAAATTGCCAAATTCTAATTCCAAGGCTTAACTTTTATAATAAAAGAAGGGAAAGGTAAAAATATGTTCAGAAATTTTAAGATGGTTGACCGTTTTATTTTCGGACGGGGATGTATTAATCAACTCGATGTGATACTTGAGGAAATACGAGAGAATAGTTCCTCTTCCATGGTTTTTTTGGTGGACGATGTCTTTGAAAATGCAGAATTTGATAATCGTCTCCCCGTGATAGATAACGACTATCTCATCTGGGTCAATGTGGATGAAGAGCCCAAGACAGGCTATATAGATACCCTGACGGAAGATCTGCACGGCAGATCAAAAGACCTTCCATCGGGTATAATAGGTGTTGGTGGCGGGAGCGTAATGGATATTGCCAAGGCCGTCTCTATGATGCTTGTCAATCCCGGATCTTCCGCTGATTACCAGGGGTGGGACCTGATCCGGAAACCCTCTGTTTACCATATTGGAATTCCTACCCTCTCAGGAACGGGGGCAGAGGTATCCAGAACGGCAGTCCTTAGCGGGCCTGTAAAAAAACTGGGTATAAACTCAGATCATGCTGTCTTCAATCAGATAGTTCTGGATCCTGACCTGATTGCCGATGTGCCGAAGGATCAGCGGTTCTATACGGGCATGGATTGTTACATCCATTGTGTTGAGTCCCTTGAAGGGACATATCTCAATGCCTTCAGCAAGGCCTATGCGGAAAAAGGTATGGACCTGTGCAAGGGGGTCTTCCTGGAAAAAGAAGGTCCTGAGGCAGATGAAGAATTGATGATGGCCTCATTTTGCGGTGGGATGAGCATAGCATACTCTCAGGTTGGTGTTTGCCATGCTATGTCTTATGGTCTATCATATGTTATCGGACTTCATCATGGGATAGGCAACTGTGTTGCCTTTGACTATCTGGACGAATTTTACCCGAAAGGGGTGGCTGAATTCAGGCAGATGTGTGAAGAAAACGATATTGACCTGCCCCGTAAACTAACGGCGGGTTTGTCCGAAGCAGAGTTTGAAAAAATGGTAGATGTATCATTGACCCTGGACCCGCTTTGGGAAAATGCCCTGGGTCCGGACTGGAAAACTATCATGGACAGGAAACGGATAAGGGAACTCTATGAAAAGATGTAAACCCTGGTTCCTGAATAATGAACCAGTTACAACTATTTTGTATAAGCTCAATAAATAGGGATATTCCCAAATTGAAATCTATCTTTAGGATTACCAAGATAATGCCAGCAGTACATACGGGAGACAATGCAAGAAAACGGTGTTATAGATGAAATTGATAAAAAGGTTATCAGTCTAATCCAGGGTGACCTGCCGCTTGACCGGATGCCGTTTGCTGTGATGGCAAAGAAGATCGGTATAACGGAGGATGAAATTATAAACCGTGTGACGGATCTCAAAAAGCGCGACATTTTAAGACGGTTTGGGGCCACGTTGCGTCATCAGGAGGCAGGATTCAGTTCCAATGCGATGGTGACCTGGATTGTGCCGGAGGACAGGGTCGAAGATGTTGGCAAAATATTTGCCCGTTTTCCACAGGTCACCCACTGTTACCAGCGAAATCCACAACGAGACTGGCGCTATAACCTATATTCTATGGTGCATGGCAGTAACCGTGAGGAATGCTACCGGATTGCTGAGCGCATGTCACGGTCAGCAGGTATTGATGATTATTTATTACTTTTCAGTGAAAAAGAATTTAAGAAGACAAGTATGGAGTATTTTCAGTATCAGTACACGGAGATCGAGGAACAGGAAAAGGGTGATTGCCCTTAGCGTTGCTGATATACTGAAGTAAGTTGAGGGATTGTTGTTGGGCCCTGATCCCGGAGAACTGATACTGTTTTCTTTCGGAGGCTAAAAATGGGAGAACAGAGTAGACTACTGTTTGAAAAGGCCAAAAAAGTTATCCCAGGTGGGGTAAACAGCCCTGTGAGAGCAGGAAAGGCGGTTGGAATTGATCCCCCATTTATTACCAGGGCTAATGGGTGCTTTATATGGGATGAAGAAGGAAAAAAATATATAGATTATGTCTGTTCGTGGGGGCCCATGATTCTGGGCCATGCCCGTGAGGAAGTAGTTCAAGCCCTGGAAGAAAGCGCCAGGCTCGGCACCAGCTATGGTGCCCCAACGGCCCTTGAAGTAAAGATGGCGGAAACTATCGTAAAAATGGTGCCATCCATTGACATGGTCCGCATGGTAAATTCAGGGACTGAGGCAACAATGAGCGCCATCCGCCTTGCCAGGGGATTTACCGGCAGGGAAAAAATCGTAAAGTTTGATGGCTGTTATCATGGTCATGTGGACAGTTTATTGGTCTCTGCAGGGTCCGGCCTTGCAACCTTTGGGATCCCGGGCAGCCCGGGAATCCCAAAGGATCTGGCCAGGCATACAATCTCGCTTCCCTTTAATAATCTTGAATATGTAATTCAGGCCTTTAGTAGATTTGGCCCGGAAATTGCCGCAATCATCGTTGAGCCGATTCCCGGGAATATGGGGGTCGTTATTCCGGACGATGAGTTCTTAAAAGGACTCAGAAAAATAACACTCAACTATGGTGCCCTACTCATATTTGATGAAGTAATAAGCGGCTTCAGGGCAGCCCCTGGAGGGGCACAGGAACTCTATGGAATTATACCCGACCTTACATGTCTTGGAAAGATAATCGGCGGAGGTTTGCCCGTGGGGGCCTACGGAGGAAAAAGGGAAGTAATGTCAAATGTGGCGCCTGATGGTGATATTTACCAGGCCGGCACCCTTTCAGGCAATCCCCTGGCTATGTCAGCAGGACTGGCCACACTAAAAATACTGAAAGAAAACGATATTTACAAGAGACTTGAAAACAAAGGAAGTGCGTTATTTTCAGGAATTGAAAAGGCTGCCATTGCTGCAGGTATCCCTGTGGTTGTCAATCATATTGGTTCGATGGGTACTGTTTTTTTTGCGTCAAGGCCTGTCACTGATTTTGAATCAGCCAAGGCAAGCGACGAAAAACTATTTAAGAAATATTATGGCAATATGCTTAAGCAGGGCATTTATCTTGCGCCATCTTCTTTTGAGGCGAGTTTTTTGTCCATGGCCCACGGTGATGAAATTATCGACAAGACAATCGAAAGTGCAATATTGGCATTTAAATCCATTTAAAGTATTTGCGTATCTGTTAAATAAATTGGGGGCAACGGATTTGGCAATTTCTCTCAGGCGCTCTCCTAAACCTTGCGATGAATTGGGCCGGATGTTCGTGGTTTTTCAAAAATTCGGAATAGGGCCAGGGGTTCCCCATCGCTAACTCCATGAAATAACGATGGCCTACCGCCAGTCACTCAGAAAAAGCCTCCTAGTTATTGTGACCATATATTACTGGCGTCTGTAGTGTCTGCATTGCAGTTAAAACAAAAAGGCTGTTGACTTTACACAAAGGCATGTGATAAAAACACTCTGCTTTTTTATAAATAATAAATGGCCGTTTATCTTGTTCAGACTGGATGGATGAAGATCTCAAGAAAACCATAAAGACCTTAGGCTATTGCAGTACCATTGGTATCGCCATGGCTCTGTCGATCGCCCTGGGTGTATTTATCGGTTATTATATCGACAGCAAATTTGGCACTCAACCGTGGTTTTTCTTTATTTTTTTGTGTTTCGGTATTGCAGCCGCATTCAGGAATCTGTATATCCTGTATAAAAAGATCAAGGATTCTTGATGGATTGGGACAAGTTATCCAAGATACTTAGAATACAAAACTGGATTATTCTGTTTATACTTGCATCAGCCAGTTTTTTTCTAATGTCTTCTTCTTTTACTCTCGGCATTATCCTGGGGGGCCTAATCATTATTGTGAACTTTAACGTGCTGCAGCACACCATCCGATGCGCGTTTTCCTCTGAAGGTTTTATTGGGAGAAAGAAAAGATCCGTCATTATGAAATATTATCTTCGGCTTGCAGCAATAGGCGTGCTTATCTATTTCCTGATTACACAGGGGTGGGTGCATCCAGTGGGTTTGACCATTGGTCTTTCCACAGTTGTGATAAGTATATTTAGCCTTGGAGTCCATATGATTTGGAAAACATCATCCGGAAAGGCGGTGTAATTTATGGAACATCCTTATTTGTTCTTAAATAGCATTTTTGGGGCAATCGGACTAGGGCATTTTGCTCATGCAAATACACATGTCATTCATTCATGGCTCGTTATGCTCATACTGATTGTATGTGCCCTTCTGTTTGCCAGGAAGGTTAAGATCCTCCCGAAAAAAGGGCAGAATGTCCTTGAATTTATTATCGATAGTCTTGAAAATTTTATGGTGGGAATCACCGGCCCTGAGGGAAAATTTTTCTTTCCATACATTGCCACTATCTTTATTTACATACTTTTTTGCAATCTGATTGGACTGGTTCCGGGATTTTACTCTCCCACAGCCAACCTTAATACTACCCTGTCCATGGCTATTTGCACCTTTATCCTTACACATGTCATAGGTATAAAGTTTCATGGCGCAAAATATATCAAGCAATTCATGGGCCCTGTATGGTGGCTGGCGCCCCTGATGTTCCCTATTGAGCTTATAGGACATCTTGCCCGTGTTATGTCTTTGAGCATCCGGCTTTTTGGCAACATATTCGGCAAAGAAATGGTTCTTGGAATCCTTTTTGTGCTGGGAGGGCTTTATCTAGCGCCTTTGCCTATCCTTTTTCTTGGTATCCTTGTAAGTTTTATCCAGGCCCTGGTTTTTATGCTTCTTTCCATCATATATTTTGTAGGCGCCATGGAAGAGGCCCACTAAAGTTTGTTGAGCTTATACGGTATTTATCTGGATTAACAGGATGATTTCATGTTATTTAAAGCCTGAATATCCTGTAAATCTTGTCAAATAATTCATTTTAGAAACTCCGGAATTTTAAAAGATATGTAATACGTTAGATGTTTGAAAATATTTAGTAAAGGCTGAGGATATCTTTTTTTAAAGTGCTAAACTGTTACAAAGATTTCAACTTTTTTGGAAGAAGGCTGAAATAATTAACATTAAAGGAGGTTTAAATGAACAAGAAAACATTAATAGGGGTGCTTACTTCGCTACTGGTTTTGGGAATGGCTTCAATGGCGCTGGCCGCCGATGGTTCAGCCCAGGCCGCGGGTCTGTGGATATTTTTTGGAATTGCCATTGCATGTGGCTTTGGTATTGGAACGGCCGCTTTCGGAACTGGAATAGCTATGGGTAATGCCATTAATGGGGCCCTTCAGGGAACTGCCAGAAATCCCGAAGCAGGCGGAAAAATAATGACTACAATGATCATTGGCTTGGCTCTGATCGAGTCTCTGTGTATCTATGCCCTGGTGATTTGCTTTATCATGGTATTTAAGATCCCGGATTTCGCAATGATTATTGAAAAGGTTTTTTAGATTTTTGTTGGCAAAAAGGGTCCGGGTTCCCGGGCCCTTTTTTTATTTTTGTGCTTGGAACTTGTATGGCCTGATGCCGGGTTTTGA
>Ga0209013_10003196_pt1 | contig 14638 bp, 9 predicted proteins | sample Cruoilmetagenom2_FD_187291 | JGI IMG/M metagenome (GOLD analysis project Ga0209013, IMG submission 187291) | Oil polluted marine microbial communities from Coal Oil Point, Santa Barbara, California, USA - Sample 2 (SPAdes) (version 2) | ecosystem: Environmental > Aquatic > Marine > Oil seeps ... | reverse complement strand
AACAAGTTTGTCTAAAATCTCTGTAGCTTCCAAATATTTACCCTCATTAAACAGTTCAACTCCTTTTTTGATGATTGGCTTAGCGCCTCCCATCATTTCAACATACAAAGGTGCTGATTCGGAAGGTGAAAGAGGAATCATCGTAGTGGGATTTGTATCATGGTGCCCAAGGTAAAAATTGATAACCCCGCGGCTGTTGTTCTCCGGAGAACCATGATATCCCCTGTTATACCATTGATCACTGATACTTTTAGGAGTTTCATACACATTATGTATTTCATTGATGGTCACACCCTGGTTGGCATGGTGCAGGGTCTGATTATTGATATTTGCATATAGATCTCGCTGACCTTTCATAACTTCTTGTATCCGTTTATTACCCCAGCGTGGCCAATGGTGCGATGCAAACATAACTTCTGCTTCAGAACCAAAAAGATAAAACGCTTCGTTTATGTAATTCGACCATTGCAAGGCATCACGAACAGGAGTCCCACGAAGGGTATAAATATTGTGGAATACACCAGTAATGTTCTCTGCCATCCAAAGGGCATTCCATTCGGGAATATAAGTATTCATTTCCGCGGGGGCTTCGGCACCCGGAGTGTTCTGAAATACCATTTTAATTCCATCGACAGTGTATTCTTCAACATCTTCTTTAATGTATTTTGTTGGCGCTAATAAAGATACAAAACCATTAGATACATTTTGTCCCAAACCCTGACCTACATGCCCATAAGGACTTTTGTTTAATACTATGCCATATTGAAATTGCCCACGGCGGTTCATGGCGGCACCGGCATATACATTCTCTGCAATGGCTTCTTCCATAAAATCAACCGGGGCTACTATTTCTACTTTTCCAGATTCAATATCGGCTTCGCTGACAAATCCACGAACACCACCAAAATGATCGGCATGGTTATGTGAATAAACAACTGCCGAAACCGGGATGTCCCCCAGCTTTGCATTAATCAACTCTAATGCTGCCCGGCCAGATTCAACAGCCAAGCATGGATCGAATACAATCCAGCCGGTTTTTCCACGAACAAAAGTAGCGTTAGAGAGGTCATAATTACGCACCTGGTATATTTTATCAGGCAATACCTCAAAGAGACCGGTGAGATTAACCAGTTTCGATTGACGCAATGTGGAAGGGTGAATGGAGCTGTATTCATCTTTTTCATCGATAAAATTATACGAGTCATGATCCCAGGCCACATGACCTGCATCAGCCATAATTTGTGGTGATAATGGACCTGCTAAAAATCCTTTTTTAGCTTCGTCAAAATCACGTGTATCATCGAAAGGTAAATCAGCCTTTGCAGCTTCTAATATTTTTATTGTGTGCTCTGATGGTACTTTCCCTTTTGGGTGATAGTGATCTTCCGCATGTTCAATATTTTGTTCTTGAGTTTTTGAGTCATCACAACCTATGAAAGCTATTAAGACAGTACATATTATTAAAAGTGATTTATTCATAATGTAAAATTTAGGGTTTATATAGTTAAAGAGTTATTTAGGAAATAGAAATGTTAATGCAAGTCGAAATTGCCAGTCCGGTCCGAAATCTGGTTTTACCGCATTATAAAAGGCTTGTATATTAGCATTCATCGGTTGTTTGCCAATACGAAATATTTTGCCAGGGCCTCCACCAAAAGGCACAATCCATTGATTACCTGAGGAGGCTTCCCAATTAGCGGTAATTATTGGGGCTGAAGTTAAATACCAACCATGATCCATATTATAGTTTATAAAGTATTGTGAAAAGAAAAAATTAACATCCGCTCGGTCACTCTGTCCTGCAAACGACCAAACATTACTTACCAATAATCCAATTACCCATTGACCTTGGAATGTAAGGCCAACTACTGATGGACCTGCAGCCCATTTGCCAGTCCCCAAATTAGCAGCTGTAGCTGTTGGAATGCTAATCGCAGGACCAGCACCCCAAATAAACTTACTTGGTTTTGATGGAGAAAAAAAGGCGGAAAAACTGATATCACTTAATCCTGTATTAGATCCACTTTCAGAAAAGAAATCGGGTTGTGTTATCACTGGAATAATAGTACGTGTTATCAGATTCCAATTTGAACTTATGCGAATAGGTATAACAGGTTGAATGTTCAATACATTTTGGGTACGATCATAAGGCCCGAATCCAAAATTTGTGTTATTTTGAATTGGCACACTAATCATACTTGCAATAGGGTTTTGAGCTGCCTGAGCAAGTTCCGCTTCACCTTCGAAATCTTCTATTAAATCTGTTTCATCTAATTCGCTTTCTTTTTCTTGTGAAAATCCTTGCATTAAAGTAAATAAACAGAATAGAAATACGGTTATTAATTTTAAATGTTTCATATAGGTTAGTTTAAGATTTAATTAGAATGAGTCTAAATTAAACAAAATTTTCGATATGGAAAATATTTTTCTCTACTTGTTTTGAGGTTTATTTTTTTTACCAGTACCCGCCATACTCAACCAGACCATCCCTATTATTGCAGACAGCAAGGACGCTGCCATGATACCTACCTTGGCAATTTGCTTGAATTCTTCGTCTTTAAAAGCCAGATCGGAGATGAAGATGGACATGGTAAAGCCGATGCCGGCTAAAAACGCAACTCCATAAATATGGTTCCAGGAGACTCCTTCAGGAAGTGTAGCGATCTTTAATTTCACCACAAGGCGAGAAAATAAAGAAATGCCTATGAATTTTCCAAGTATGAGTCCGGCAATTATTCCTATGGAGATTGGGTGCACTAACATGTCAACAACACGCCCGTCAATATGAACGCCGGCATTACTCAAAGCAAAAACGGGTAAAATTATGAAGGCAGTTACCGGGTGCAAGGCATGTTCCAATCTCTGTAACGGTGTATGTGCTTTATCATTCAATTCTTCAATTTCTGAAATGATATGTACTTGCTCTTTGGTTAAAAGAGTACTGTTATTATCAGGTTTTTCCTTTTTAAATTTGTTTAAATAAACTGTTAGTTTATCAACATAGTTGTTTTCGCTGATCTTTGTTCTTGCAGGAATTGTTAATGCGATGAGTACCCCTGCAATGGTAGCATGAACACCCGAAAAAATAAAGGCTATCCAAACTCCAATAAATCCTACCAAAGCATAAAAAACGGTTCTTCGTACTCCCATATAATTGGCTACTATTAATATTGCAAGAAAAAATCCTGCGTACATCAATTCAGTATAGTCAATGGATTCTGTGTAAAAAACGGCAATAACCATTACAGCACCTAGATCATCTGCTATAGCAAGAGCAGTGAGGAAGATCTTAAGGTTCAAAGGCACACGGCTTCCAAGCATAGCCAACAAGCCAAGAGCAAATGCTATATCAGTGGCCATTGGTATTCCCCAGCCATGCAAATATTCAGGATATTTCATCACCACAAGAACATAAAACAGAGCAGGGATCAACATGCCACCAATAGCTGCAGCAATAGGCATAGACGCTTTTTTTATAGAGGAGAGCTCTCCTCCCATTATTTCTCTTTTTATTTCAAGGCCTATGACGAAAAAAAACAGTGCCATCAAACCATCATTGATCCAATGATGTAAAGAACCGATCATATTGAGATCGCCCCAGGCAAAACCCACTTTTAATTCATGCCAAATATGATGATAGGATTCGTAGAATGCAGAATTTGCCCAGATCAAGGCAGCAATAGTAGCAATAATCAATAATACGCCACCGTATGCTTCTTCATTGATAAAACGAGAAATTTTAAAGGAACTTAAAGGTTTATTCTCCATAATTATTAATCTTTTTGTCGCATTGTTTCGTAAATGATTTGTATTTCAGATTATTACATCACCGCATCACCGCATCACCGCATCACCGCATCACCGCATCACCGCATCACTGCATCACACTCACATAATATATTCATTGTTAATACTTTTAATGGGTTCCGGAATATTCGACTCTCCTAAAGTTTCCAGAAGATTTATTTCTATGGTTCGTGTAATTTGATCCAAGGCAATGCCGGATGGAATTGGGTCGAATGGATTTAATATTACTTGTCCGATAGACTGGGTGATCATAAAAATATACCCAACAAATACACCTATTAGTATTGACCATGGTCCTATTGATTTATCAGATACAAAGATGATGCTAATTACAAGGAGCCAAATAAAAATACGTGTGTAATAATTGTATGATGTAGGAAATACTGTATTTTTTATTCTCTCTGACATTCCCATTTCATCACAAAATTTGACAATCATTTTATTAAATTCAATAAATTTATATCCATCAACATAATCCATTCTATACATATATTCCAGATCTTTAGATTGAATATTAAGTAAGGCATTTGGTAAATTAGATTCTAATTGAATTGATTTCGCTTCTTTTGGTGTCAAGAATTTATTGTGGTATTTATTTTTTTCTCCCCTCAGTGAGTCTTTAAGTGTATATAAAAAAGCAATGTGACGAAACACTGTCCTCCTTCTTAAATTATTCAGATCATTCTCATTTTCAGGTTGGCCGGCAGAGGTATTATATACCATTTGACGTGCCCAGCTTCGTGAATCATTCACGAGTGCTCCCCAAATTTTTCTTGCCTCCCACCAGCGGTCATAGGCCTGATTATTGTTAAAACCTATAAAGAAAGCTAAAGCAGGGCCTATAATTGCCGGAATAATAGCGGGAAATTCAAAATAATTAATTAATATATATTCATTAAAATAATAGGACGCAGTACTTATTAAAATCACTATCATTAAAGTCTTCCAACTATTGTTGACTATTATTTTGGTTAGTCTTATGTTATTTGTGATAATCAATTTTGTGAATATTATAGGTTTGAAATAGAGCTAAAGATACAATTTTAGTTTTAGGGGATTAATAATATTATTAAAGAAAATAGGATAGGAGTCTTGCCGCAGAATATCCCAATTGATTCCATTTTGAAAGTTTTTCCCAATCCGAATAGTGTACCTGTCTGCATTGTTTTAGATCGTCGTAAAAAAGTTCTTCCATCTTATTTCCGAATTTATTACCATAAATAATGGCGTTAATTTCATAATTCAGATCGAAGCTTCTAATATCCATATTAGCAGTTCCAATGACACTCAAAAAAGTATCTGCTACAATTGTTTTGGCATGAACAAATCCTTTTTCATAGAGGTAAACTTTAACTCCGGCACTCAATAATGTTCTTAAATAGTACTTAGATGCCGCGGTAATAACTATAGAGTCTGATTGCTCGGGTATAATCAATCGGACATCAACTCCTCCTAAGGCCGCTTGTTTCAATGCAATAATAATCGTTTCATTGGGGATGAAATAGGGGGTGGTTATATATAATTTTTTTTTTGCCTGTGTAAAGATCTTAAAAAAAGAAAGAAGGATATAAGATCTTTTATAGTCGGGTCCCCCGGCCATTATTTGCGCTAATTCACTATTATTTAAAGGGTTGGGGGAATCTATATTTGGAAAGAATAACTTGTTCACTACTAAGAATTCCGGTGAGCAATAGTTCCATTTTGTGACAAAGTGACGTTGCAGATTTGCCACGGCCGGCCCAAGAATTTTCAAATGTGTATCCCGCCAATAATTATTATTATTCCTTCCATTGTCGTAGCGATCAGAAATATTAATGCCTCCTACAAATCCAATAGTGCCGTCAATAATTATAATTTTTCTATGGTCTCGATGGTTAATTCTATTAGCAAAGGCCACCAATTTTATTTTTAGAACAGGAAAAATATTTACACCGGCTTCTCTGAGTTCCCTCACAATACTATTCTTAATACTCCTGCTTCCAAAGGCATCGTACATAACCCTTACTTGTATACCTTCTTTGTGTTTTTTTATTAATAAGTTCTTTAGTTCATTGCCAATGAAATCATTTTCCCAGATATAATATTCAAGGTGAATATGGTGTTTTGCCACAGAGATCTCTTTAAAAACTTCGGGAAATTTATTTTCACCATTGACTAAGAGTTTATAATTATTATGACTGAGCAATTCTCTGGAATCCCCCAGTAAAAATTTAGCCAGACTATAAAAATCACCGAGTTTATTTTTGTAGTTATCTTCGAACGTATTGATCTGTTCATGATATAGACTGGAAATTTGCTCAACAAACTTTTTATCAATTCTTAATTGTTTGTCATAAATTTTATGCTTTCGATAATTGATCCCGAATGAAAAATAGATAATCACCCCAACAACAGGAACTGTGATAACCAGTAAAATATAGGCCAGGGCCTTAGTTGAATTGTTTGTATCGAAAAGAATTCTGTATAAGGTATATATTATTAATGGAATATAAAGAGCTAATAGTAAGTCAAGCAAAGATTGAATAATATTGAATAATAATGGCATATATGGGCTTCTTTAACTATTAAGGTTCTACGGTTATTTTTAATGTCCTTATGCCGGACTGGAATTTCATTTTTTTCTTGATAAAAAAACGAAACAAAAAAATCAAGGCTTACAACAATTTAATAACCCAAATTTCATAAAAACTAAGTGCAGTCGAGTGATTTTCGAGCAAGCTCTCAACTTCTCGGTTTTACTAAGTTTTCATTTTATTTAGAACATCAAATTCTTGAAGGCCACCCCTAGACAACCAATGTCAATAATGTTTCATTAGTTTTTCCATTAAACCCACCTGTTTGCCCGCTAAGTTCATGGTTATACCGCTATTAATGATCTTAGTGCTGCTTAGCTAATAACTTAAGAGTCTAAATATAGTACTATATTAATACAAAATCAAAAATGCCCGTATTAATAATAATACAGGCATTTAATAAATAAAATTTGATTGTTTTTATACCAGCATCGTAACCGGATTTTCAATAAACCCTTTTAATGTCTGTAAAAAGAGTGCAGCTGTAGCACCATCAACAGATCGATGGTCACAGGCTAAAGTTAATTTCATTGTATTTCCAACAATAATTTGACCTTCCTTAACAATTGGTTTTTCAACAATTGCCCCAACAGATAATATTGCAGAATTAGGTTGATTTATAATAGAAGTAAAATCGGTGATCCCAAACATACCTAAATTAGATATGGTGAAAGTACTGCCTTCCATCTCATCAGGTGCTAATTTCTTATTTCTGGCCCTTCCTGCATAATCTTTAACTTGACTGCCAATTTGAGTTAAAGATTGTTCATCAGCAAACTTTAGTACGGGTACCAATAAACCTTCATCTACAGCTACCGCAACACCAATATGAACATGATAATTTTTGCGTATCCTATCGTCAAACCATTGCGAGTTTACCTGAGGATGTAATTTTAAAGCCAGGGCTGTGGCTTTTACGATCATATCATTAAATGATATCTTTGTATCCGGTATAGAATTGTATTGAGTTCTGAATGCCACGGCATTATCCATATTAAACTCCACGTTTAGATAATAATGAGGTGCGTTGAATTTAGATTCTCCTAACCTACGGGCGATTACTTTTCTCATCTGAGAATTAGCAACTTCTTCATAACTTTCCTGACTTTTAGGAACGAATGGCAAGTTGGTATGTACCCCTGCACTAGGTGTATAATTTTCAATATCACGTTTTATAATTCTTCCTCCTTCACCGGTACCACTAATATGCTGAAGATCAATATTTTTCTCATTAGCTAATTTTTTAGCTAAGGGCGAAGCTACTATTCTGCCATTTGCATTTGTAGTGCTCTTTTGAGTTATAACTGTAGCCTTAGTTTCGTCTATCTTAACGGCTGGCGCAGCTGTATTTGGTTTAACATCAGCTGTTTTGTCAGGGCTGATTGCCTTATTTTTTAACGAGGCAATAACATTGGTTACATCGGTTCCTTTCTCGCCAATAATTGCCAGTATCGAATCTACCGGTGCAGTTTCACCTTCTTTAATACCAACGTATAACAGCGTTCCTTGATGAAATGATTCAAATTCCATGGTTGCCTTATCAGTTTCTATCTCCGCTAAAATATCTCCTTCGTCTATCTTTTCTCCTACTTTTTTTAACCAACTTGCCACTGTGCCCTCCGTCATGGTATCACTTAATCTGGGCATTGTTATCACTTCAATTCCTTCCGGAATTATAACTTCTTCACTAGACTTATTTTCTTCCACGACCGCTTTCTTTTCTATTATTTTCTTATCTTTACTAACTTCTGTATTTGTACCATTTACAAATGCTTCAATGTTTTCACCCTTTTCCCCAATAATTGCGAGTAAAGTATCAACTGCAGTAGTTTCACCTTCATTAATACCTATATATAGCAATATGCCTTCATGGAAAGATTCAAACTCCATTGTGGCTTTATCAGTTTCAATTTCTGCAAGAATATCTCCTTCTTCAATTTTATCCCCAACTTTTTTAAGCCATTTTGCTACAACGCCTTCCGTCATCGTATCACTTAATCTGGGCATGTTAATTATTTCAGCCATATTATTAAATAATGTTAATTAAAAGAAAATAATATAATTTATAAATGATGTTTTAGAAATGGAAAATCTTTTTGTTCATAAACCATATCATACATTTGCTGAACTTTAGGAAACGGTGATTCTTCCGCAAATTTTTCACATTCCAATACTTTGGCCTTTACGTCCTCATTGATCTTTTTAATCTGCTTTTCCGTTAAATATTTTTTATCCTCAATTACTTTCAAAACCTGAGTGATCGGGTCAATTTTTTTATACTCAGCAACTTCATCCTTAGTCCTGTATTTCTGAGCATCACTCATAGAATGTCCTCTATACCTATATGTTTTCATTTCTAAAAAATAGGGACCTTTTCCACTTCTGGCATGTTTTAAAGCTTTGTCCATGGCTTTTGAAACGGCAACAGGATTCATACCATCTACAGGTTCGCTTGGCATTTCATAACCTAATCCGAGTTTCCAAATATCGGAATGACTTGCTGTTCTGTCCACTGAAGTTCCCATGGCATAATAGTTGTTCTCAACAACAAAAACTACCGGTAATTTCCAGAGCATTGCCAGATTAAAAGTTTCATGCAAGGACCCTTGTCGAGCAGCACCATCTCCAAAATAAGTAATGGTAACACCATCTCTTCCAAAATATTTGTCAGCAAAAGCTAAACCTGCACCCAGAGGTATCTGACCTCCAACAATACCATGACCTCCATAAAAACCTTTTTCCTTAGAGAAAATATGCATAGAGCCGCCCATACCCTGAGAGGTACCGGTCTCTTTCCCATAAAGTTCTGCCATAACTCTTTTAGGATCCACTCCCATACCAATTGGCTGAACGTGATTTCTGTATGCAGTAATCATCTTGTCTTTACCCAACTCCATCGCGTGGAGCGCTCCTGCAAGTACAGCCTCTTGACCATTATATAAATGTAAAAAACCTCTTATCTTTTGTTGGATATAAACTGCAGCCAATTTGTCTTCAAATTTTCTCCAAAAAAACATGTCCTTATACCAGTTAATATAAGTTTCTTTAGTAATTTTTTTCATCGGTTACATATAATAATTAAAGGAAATGCAAAAATACAATTTAAATGTAAAATAATTTATAAAAAAATATTAATCTTCCATATAATCCTCAATAGGATTACATGAACAAACCAGGTGACGATCGCCATAAGCCTCATTAACTCTTCTTACACTTGGCCAATATTTATTCTCTTTAATAAAATCTAAAGCAAAGGCAGCTTCTTTTCTAGAGTAGCTATAATTCCACTCATCATTGGTCAGCATAGCTTCCGTATGTGGTGCATTTTTCAGTACTGAATCCTCTCCATTAAAGGCATCAATTTCTTTCTTTATCTGGATAAGGGCATCGGCAAACCTGTCTATTTCATCCTTATTTTCACTCTCGGTAGGTTCAATCATTAGTGTTCCAACTACAGGGAAAGAAACTGTTGGCGAATGAAATCCAAAATCCATTAATCTTTTAGCGATATCTGTAACTTCAATTCCTTTTGATTTAAACTCTCTAAAATCAACAATCATTTCATGTGCGGCAAAACCTTTTTCTCCTTTATATAGAATTTTGTAATGCTTTTCTAATCTCGTTTTTAAATAATTAGCGTTTAGTATTGCAATTTTAGTAGCTTGTGTCAATCCATTACCGCCAAGCATTTTTATATAGCTGTAAGAAATTAGGTCGACAAGAGCGGAACCAAAAGGAGCAGCAGAAATTGCTGTAATTGCTTTACTGCCACCGGTTTTAACTATTGGGTTGGAGGGTAAAAAATCTACTAAATGTTCTGCAACACAAATCGGTCCAACACCTGGTCCGCCTCCTCCGTGAGGTATTGCAAATGTTTTGTGTAAATTTAAATGGCAGACATCTGCCCCAATTTTTGCAGGGTTCGTTAATCCAACTTGCGCATTCATGTTTGCACCATCCATATAAACCTGGCCTCCGTTATCATGGATTATTTTGGTTATTTCTTGTATGGCAGATTCGAAAACACCATGTGTTGATGGGTAAGTTACCATAAGAGCCGCAAGATTGTCTTTGTGGAGGTCAGCTTTCTCATGTAAATCGTTGAGATCTATATTTCCATTCTCTGATGTTTTAGTAACCACTACCTTCATTCCTGCCATAACTGCTGAAGCCGGATTTGTACCGTGTGCAGAGGATGGAATTAAACAAATATTTCTGTATGTCTCATTATTTGATTCATGAAAGGCTCTAATTACCATTAAACCGGCATATTCTCCTTGAGCTCCAGAATTTGGTTGTAATGATGTTGCCGCAAAACCAGTGATAATATTTAAATCGTTTTTTAAGCCATTTAGCATTTCGTGATAGCCATGTGCCTGACTTACCGGAACAAATGGATGTATTGAATTCCAAGTGCTCATACTTAATGGAAGCATCTCAGTAGCAGCATTCAACTTCATTGTACATGATCCTAGAGAAATCATGGAATCCGTTAATGAGATATCCTTACGTTCCAATCTTTTAATATATCTCATCATTTCTGTTTCGGAATGATATTTATTAAAAACTTCATGAGTAAGATAACCGGTAGAACGTTGTAATTCTTTTGGAACGGACAGGCTTATTTCGCAATCTGTGATGTTGAAAGAATACAGATTTTCTGCTTGGGCTAAAATTCGAATAATTTTCTCAATGTCTTGGAAGGTCGTTGTCTCATTAATAGAAATTCCAATTGTCTTATCATCGATATAAAGAAAATTCATTTTCTTTTTTTCAGCAATCTCTTTAATAGTTCTCGCATTGGAGACACTTATTTTTAAGGTGTCGAAAAAAACTTTATTTTGCTGTTCTAATCCTAATTTTATTAATGCTTTGTTTAATAAATTAGCATGTGAATGAATTTGACGAGCAATATATTTTATTCCGTCGCCTCCGTGATAAACGGCGTATAAACCTGCCATTACTGCCAATAGAACCTGTGCTGTACAAATATTTGATGTGGCCTTTTCTCGTTTAATATGCTGTTCGCGTGTTTGTAAGGCCATACGAAGTGCCCTGTTATCATCAACATCAACTGTAACACCAATTATTCTACCTGGAATAAGACGTTTGAATTCTTCTTTAGATGCAAAATATCCTGCATGGGGTCCACCAAAACCTAGAGGAACTCCGAATCGTTGTGTTGTTCCAACCGCAACATCAGCACCCATTTCAGCAGGAGATTTTAAGATAGCTAAACTCAATAAATCAGCCGCTATTGCAATTTTTATTTCAATTTGATGTGCAATTTCTATAAAACGGGTATAATCATATACTTCACCATGTTTGGCAGGGTATTGTAAAATACCCCCATAAAAATGCTCATTTAATTTTATATCTTCATGATTCCCAATAACCAACTCAATACCTATGGGAGTTGAACGGGTTTTTAAAATATCTATCGTTTGGGGTAATACCTCTTCAGAAACAAAAAATTTATTCGCATTCCTTTTTTTTAGGTTCCTGCTTCTTCCGTTAAACAACATGATCATCGCTTCAGCGGCTGCAGTACCTTCGTCCAGAAGTGATGAGTTTGCAAGAGGTAAACCTGTTAAATCACAAATTAAAGTTTGATAGTTTAATAAGGCTTCTAATCTGCCTTGAGAAATTTCGGCCTGGTAGGGGGTATATGAAGTATACCAACTAGGGTTTTCAAAAACGTTTCTCTGAATTACTGCCGGTAAAATGGTGTCATGATAACCTAAGCCAATATATGTCTTAAAATTTTTATTTTTATTACCTAGATTCTGAATGTGGGTAGCAAACTCATGTTCGCTCAAAGCATCTGGTAAATTTAAGGATTGGTCCAATCTAATGTCACTGGGTATAGTGTTGTATATGAGAGTATCAAGCGACTTAACACCTATAGTATTTAACATTTCTTGAACTTGTTGGTCGCGTGTTCCAAGATGACGTAAAACGAAAGAATCTGTTTGCATAGTATAATAATTTTCAGATCACAAAATTAATAAAGAAGAATGTAAAATATGATAATTAGGGTCTATAATTTTTGTTGTTTTAATTGATGATTATAAAGATCTGCAACCCATAAGGTCCCATTTATTATAATTACATCCGAAGGCTTATTTAGCATGTCAAAACCATTTTTGGGTGTTGCTTCGATCTTTGTGACCTTTGAATCATTTTCTATTTTATAAATTGCATTTGCACCCATATCAGCAACATAGAGATTGCCCTTATTATCAGAGGTAATACCATGGGGCATTTTTAAAGGATTGTCAAGCTCTAATTTCTTAATTTCTTTACCTGGTGTAAACCTGTAAATATTGCTGTTTCCAGCATCACAAATTACAATATCATCACCATCAAAAGCCATGTCAATTGGATATTTCCAATCTGTTCTAATTGGAGACAAAGAATCTTTTCCAACCACACTAGTCACCAATCCATCCTTTAACTTTCTTATTTTAGCATTTCCAATATCCAGAACATAGATCTCACCGTTTTTATCGTATAAAATCTCATGTAAGGAATTGAATTTCGCCTGAGCTGCCTTACCATCAGCAAATCCATTAATTTTAGGTGTTCCTGCAATAGTTTCAACCTGAAACTCGTTATTTTCTTTGGTAATTTTTCTAACGACATTATTGGTGGCACTTGCAATATAAATGACATCATCTTTTTCATCATAGGCCACTCCGTGGATTCCATCAAATAGAGCTTCATTAAGATCACCATCCTGAAAACCTTTTTTATCAGGTCCTCCAATAAGCGATATTATTTCACCATTTTTGTCCACCTCTCTAATTGCATAATTATTAAAGTCAACAAAAAGAAAAGCGCCATCTTTATATTCTGAAAATCGGATTGGTTTATCAAGTTTTACAGGTTGTTGATCTGAAAATCCTGCATCCCCGGTTCCCAAAGTTTGGCCAAATAATTCAGTGGTTGCAATGATTAAAAAAAATAAAGTTAGAAGGTATGATTTCATTCGGACAGTTTTAATTATTAAATTTATAGCAAAAATACATCAAATTTGAATGTGGATTACGTATTTGAACTAGATTAAGATCATTATTGAAAATGAGTTTTTTTAAAAAGTATTTTAACTTTTATATCTATAGTAATATACATGTGTCACTTGCTGCTCTGTGTTTGACAAAAATTACTTTAATGCAATTTGATATTTCTGAAATTATAAGTCCCTTATTTGTATTTTTTGCCACTGTCATTTCTTATAATGCAATTAGATTCATAAATATCGATAAAATTAGAAATGCCTCGGCAGTATGGATAAGGAGCTATAAAGTGCAATTATTGGTGCTTAATATAATTTGCGCAATTGGATTGGCTATAACTATGTACCTGATAAAATTTAAAGCAATTGTAGTATTAACGCCATTTGTTCTTGCAACCTCTTTGTATGTTTCACCATTTAAGATGTGGAAACTAAATTTACGCGATGTTCCGGGTATAAAACTTTTTTTGATAGCCTTTTCTTGGGCAGGAGTGACCGTTTTGTTTCCAATAATTCAGAACGAGGTGGAGATTGGTAATAATATCATTCTTCTTATTTCTGAAAGATTTTTGTTTATTGTTGCGGTTGCTATACCCTTTGATATTAGAGACATTGATTATGACAACCCTAAATTATTTACCTTACCTCAGGCCATTGGAATAAAAAAATCCAAATTAGTGGCAATAATCTCATTAATCTTATTTTTTATGCTGGATGTATACAGATCGTATAATTTTGAGAATACCATTTTAGTAATCTTTCTTGTCACAATAATATCCTCCATAATGATTACTTTTTCTAATAAAGATCAAAGTAATTATTACAGTAGTTTCTGGATGGAAGGAATTCCCATAATTTGGTTCCTGCTTGCGAGCACTATTGGACCTTAGAGTTTGTTAATTGCACCATCCATCCATGACAATCGATCTTTGATCCAATCTTTTAAGTATTGATTCTCTTCTTCATAGGTATTACCAACAAAGTTGTTTGGCCAGACATAGACGCCTAGTATTTCCCATTTCTTGAAGTTTCTGTCAATTGCGTTGGCTTTATTTAAGGTTGAAGTATACATATCAATTTTACTCAGAATAGAAGCTTCAGAAAATGTACTGCCCCTAAGTTCTGCCCATCTTGTTTTTAACAAGGTTACATAGGTAGGGTCCTCTAAAAATCTAGCCCACCAAAAAGGTACTAGCCATGTATCACCAGGGCATCTTTCATTAAACTTGTATGCCCAAAC
>Ga0209013_10003195_pt1 | contig 14644 bp, 11 predicted proteins | sample Cruoilmetagenom2_FD_187291 | JGI IMG/M metagenome (GOLD analysis project Ga0209013, IMG submission 187291) | Oil polluted marine microbial communities from Coal Oil Point, Santa Barbara, California, USA - Sample 2 (SPAdes) (version 2) | ecosystem: Environmental > Aquatic > Marine > Oil seeps ... | reverse complement strand
CTAACGGCCCTAAATTGCTTCCGAGATGAGAGGACATCTCAGCGAGCGCAAAATTATACAGAGATTTTCCCCTGACGCAACCCCTGCTGTGCTAAACGGTGCCGAATCTGGTAATCCAGTAAATATTCATCCCATACCTCCTGATCATGCCAAATAGAATGATCCCGAATAGAGGATATTGCTACATATTCGGGTGGGCGTTATTATTGACAGCATCATTCATTCCATGATCAAGAGCGGTGCAGTGGAAAGTTGACATATTGCAGAAATGAATTGCAATTGTTACTTGAAAGCGTGCTGCCTGACTAACGCATATCTGAGAATGCATTATGCCTAAAGAGATTCAAAAGCTGCTCGTCGCCAATCGCGGCGAGATTGCGATACGTATTTTACGCGCCGCCTCCGAACTGAATATTGAGACTGTCTCGGTCTTTACCCATGAGGATCGTTTTTCGCCCCACCGCTACAAGGCTGATGAGGCTTATCAGATTGGCGCGGATGATGAGCCGTTAAAGCCTTATCTGGATATCGAAGCGATTATCGAGGTGGCAAAGCTGCATGACGTGGACGCTATCCATCCCGGCTATGGATTTCTTTCGGAAAATGTCCAGTTCGCAAGACGCTGTCGTGAAGAATCCATCATCTTTATCGGTCCCTCTCCCGAGAGCATGGAGCAGCTTGGCGACAAGGTGAAGGCGAAAGAGAATGCCATTGCAGCCGGCCTGCCGGTGATTCAGGACAGCAACCGGGAGCTGGTCAGTTTCGATGTCGCCAGGGAGGAGGCGGAGCGCATCGGTTTTCCGCTGATGCTGAAAGCCGCGTCAGGCGGCGGAGGCAGGGGGATGCGCGTCATTCGTGAGGCGGATGAGCTGGAGAGGGCATTCAACGATGCGCGCAATGAAGCCGCCAAGGCCTTTGGCGATGATACTGTATTTCTGGAGAAATACATCGATTCACCCAAGCACATCGAAGTGCAGGTACTTGGTGATCACTCCGGCAACCTGGTGCATCTTTTTGAGCGCGACTGTTCCGTACAACGCCGCTTTCAGAAGGTGATCGAAATTGCTCCCAGCGTGACCCTGAGCCAGGAGACGCGCGACAAGCTTTATGACTACGCCCTGCAGATCTGTAAGAGGGTCGGCTACTACAATGCCGGAACCGTCGAATTTCTTGTCGATAAGCAGGAGGAGATCTATTTTATTGAAGTCAATCCAAGAGTTCAGGTCGAACATACCATCACCGAAGAGGTGACTGGAATTGATATTGTCCGCGGTCAGATTCATATTGCCGCCGGCCTGAAATTATCGGATCCACAAATCAATCTGCCTTCGCAGGAAGCCATCCAGTGCAACGGCTATGCAGTACAGTGCCGTATCACCACTGAAGATCCCAAGCATGATTTTATGCCGGATTACGGCACTATTATCGCCTATCGCAGTGCGGGAGGCTTCGGCATCCGTCTCGATGTCGGGGCGGCATATCCCGGCGCCAAAGTCTCGCCTTTTTTTGATTCCATGCTGGTCAAGGTGTCATCCAGGGGCAGAACTCTGGAGGGAGCCGTACAGCGTATCAACCGCGCCTTGCGGGAGTTCCGTATTCGTGGTGTAAAAACCAACATCGCCTTCCTGGAAAATGTACTGGCGCACCCGACATTTGCATCGGGCGAAGCGACGGTTACCTTCCTCGAAATGCATCCTGAACTGTTCAGGATTACCCGCAGTTTTGACAGTAGCACCAAAACATTGAATTATCTTGCCAATGTCATCGTCAACGGCAATCCTGATGTCAAAAAACCCTGCCCATCGCAGCTTTTTCGCACCCCGCATCTGCCTGAATATGACAAGGCGGGAGAGTATCCTAAGGGGACCAAAAATTTGCTGGACGAGATGGGAGCCGACAGGTTCGTGCAGTGGATCAAGGAGCAGAAACAGGTTCTCTATACAGACACGACCCTGCGAGACGCGCATCAATCCCTGCTGGCTACGCGGGTCAGAACTATCGACATGCTGGCGATAGCGGAAGGGCTGGCGAAGAATCATCCTCAGCTCTTCTCACTGGAGATGTGGGGCGGCGCCACCTTTGATGTCTCCATGCGCTTTTTGCATGAGTCTCCGTGGGGACGGCTGCAGGAGATGCGTAAAGCGATTCCCAATATCCTCTTGCAGATGTTGTTCCGTGGTTCCAATGCCGTCGGTTACAAAGCCTACCCGGACAACCTGGTGGAGAAATTCATCGAGAAATCCTGGGAGAACGGCATCGATGTGTTCCGCATATTTGACTCGTTGAACTGGGTCGAAGGCATGCGCCAATCGATCCGCTTTGTGCGTGAAGAGACAGGCGGCATTGCCGAAGGAGCAATTTGCTATACCGGAGATGTGCTCAACAGTGAACCCGGTTACAAATACAATCTTCAATACTATACGGATCTGGCCAAACAGCTGGAAGATGCCGGTGCGCACACCCTTGCGGTGAAGGATATGGCCGGTGTGTTGAAGCCTTACGCTGCTGAACTATTGATTCCAGCGCTGAAACAAGCCGTTGATCTGCCGATCCACCTGCATACCCATGACACCTCCTCCATTCAGGCAACCACCCTGTTGAAAGCGATAGAGGCTGATGTGGATATTGTGGATGCCTGTTTAGGCTCGATGTCAGGCGTGACATCACAGGTCAATCTCAATTCAATGATTGCGATCATGCAGGGGCATGAGCGTGGCGAGGCTTTTAACCTGGAATCATTGAACCACTACTCCAACTACTGGGAAGATGTCAGGGAGATGTACTACCCCTTTGAGTCGGGTCTCAAGGCGGGCACCGCAGAGGTGTATGATCACGAGATTCCCGGCGGCCAGTACTCCAACCTGCGTCCCCAGGCGATTGCCCTGGGACTGGAACACAAGTTTGAAGAGATCAAGAAAAACTACGCCGTCGTCAACAGGATGTTCGGTGATATTGTCAAGGTGACGCCATCCTCGAAAGTGGTCGGGGATATGGCGTTGTTCATGACCTCCAACGGACTCAGTGAAGAGGATGTCATGCAGCAGGGCGAGTCGCTGGCGTTCCCTGACTCGGTGATTGACCTCTTCAAGGGGAATCTTGGCCAGGTTGAAGGCGGCTTTCCCGAAGAACTCAGCAGGCTGGTATTAAAAGGTGAAGAGCCATTTGCCAAGCGGCCGAATGACTACCTGGACCCTGTCGACTTCGACACCGAATTTGCAGTATTCCTGGAGGAGTTTGGAGAAGAGAAGAGTCTCCTGGATTTTCTGTCGTACAAAATGTATCCCGATGTCTTTCAGAATTATCATGAGCACAAGAAAGCTTTTGGCGTGGTCAAAAACCTGCCGACTCCCGCCTTCTTCTACGGACTGAAGCTGAATGAAGAGGTCTTTGTCAAACTCGGGCAGGGCAAGACCATTATCATCCGCCTGATCTATCGTTCAGAGACCGATGAAAACGGACTCTGTACGGTGACATTCGATCTCAACGGCCAGACCCGCAGCGTGCAGGTGCGTGATGAATCAGTAAAATCCACGGCAACCATCAACCCCAAGGCGGTTGAAGAGAATGAAATCGGCGCGCCTCTGCTGGGCAGGCTCTCCGCTGTACTGGTGGAAGCGGGGCAGGAGGTCAAACAAAATGACGCCCTGTTTGTCATCGAGGCAATGAAGATGGAGTCAACCATCACGGCTCCATTTGATGGTAAAGTGAAGCGGGTCTGCCTGGATGAAGGCGAGATGGTGGAGCAGGGCGATTTGATCATAGAGTTTGACATAGAAGTCTATCAGAGCCTCTTCGGCAGGCTGCTGTCGTCCTGGAGAGGGTGATAACATCGGGAATTTTATTACCACGGATTCACACAGATAAACACAGATTAATAGAAGCATGAATATCTGTGTGCATCTGTGGTTAAACACTGTTTATGCCCCTGCAGACTAGAATAAATGTCATTTCGACCAAAGGGAGGGGTCCTGTAAGTTCTCAATATCTCTGTGCAAGACAACAGCTTATAGGATGTGCTGAGCTTGCGAAGCGCATCATACATGGCTGATATGTGTTTCTTGCCTCAGCACATCCTATACAGGCTCAAGCAATACACGGATTTATTGAGAAATTACGAAATCCTGATGCACCCGGTTGAATTCACAGGTTCAAGATTTCTCCCTGCGGTCGAAATGACAGCTGACTGACAAATGCGAATTCTCTGCACGGAGTTATTGATATGTCAAAAATTCAGGAGAAGCCATGAATGTACGAGAAGCCCTTCAACAACGAAAATCGGTGCGAGCTTTTTTGAACAGGGATGTTGAAGCAGAGAAAATCAACAACATCCTGGCTGCTGCCAGCCATGCGCCTTCCGGTGTCAACACTCAGCCCTGGCAGATTGCCGTGGTCTCCGGTGAAAAAAAACAGGAGCTGCAACAGCAGCTGGAGACGGCTTTTCGCGACGGGGTAAAAGGCAACGCAGACTATCCCTATTATCCGCAGCAATGGATAGAACCCTACAGATCCCGTCGCCTTGCCTGCGGTCTACAAATGTATTCCGCATTAAAGATAGAGCGCCGCGACAAGCAGCGCCAGACGGATCAATGGGCAGCCAATTTTCGCGCTTTTGATGCGCCTGTGATGCTGCTGTTCTTTATGGATGCGGAGATGCAAACCGGTTCGTATATCGATTACGGCATGTTCCTGCAGTCCGTGATGTTGGCTGCCGTGGACCAGGGGTTGGCAACCTGCCCGCAGGCTTCCCTGGCTGATTATCCTGAATTGATAAAAACCGCACTGGATTATCCGCAAGAGAGCATTTTAGTTTGTGGCATGGCGCTGGGTTACGAGGACAAACAAGCCCTGGTGAACAGCTATCGTACGCCGCGTGAGGATGTGGAGTCGTTTACACGTTATTTTCAATAATGTCCGCTCGGGATGAGAGAATATTAACCACAGATGAACACGGATGCACACAGATCAGGGATGAAAGAATATCTGTGAAAAAACAAAGCCCGTTGGGTGCAATAAGCTCCGCGCATGGCGCCAACCGCAGGTCGAATAAGCGACAGCGCATCCGGCATGGCGGTTGCTTGCTGCAAAGCATGCTCCTTTGGTGATCAGTTTCCTGCATCAGGCATTCATCGAGCCCAATGTGCGTACGCTCCTCAGAGGCTGAACTGATTGCCCCGTCTGGAAGACACGCTCTATGCGATTAATGCAGGTTCTGAAACCGCCCTCTATCCCAAACCGGCACGCGAATACCTGAAGGATTGGGCGGAAGATGACAAGGGCTGGCTGCGGCGCTTCTATCCCAAAGAGAGCGACGAGCCGCATTTCGATCTCACTCCTGCAGTGGAAGCCGCCATGGAGTGGCTCAAGAGTCTGCTGCAGAGTCGCTTTGTGGGTACGGAATCCCGTTTGCTTACTATTTTCCAGCTGCTTCAACAGATGATTCAGGGCGCAGAGACGGATCCTGAAATTCGCATTCAGGAGCTTGATAGCAAGAAGCAGCGGCTGGATCAGGAGATTGCGGATATTCGGGATGGCCGCATCGAGCTGATCTCTCCGGTTGCTCTGAAGGAGCGCCATCAGACCGGTCATGGATCGTCAGCTGTTCACACCACCACTGCGTCCGGTTATCGAGCAGCAGGTAATAGTAGAGGGAAACGATAATTCAGATCCCGGTGTGTTATTCGACCAAATATACGTGGATAAAGAACGATTGCACAACCATATCCAGTGAGGCCTGCAAAACCAGGACCAGATCTCCCTCACCGAGTTGGTTCAGTCACAGCCGCTTGAGCAGGGCCTTGCCGAACTTGTCACCTACCTGGAACTGGCTGCAGATGATCCCAGAGCCGTTATCGATGAGCAGCAGAGATTTGAAATCAGCTGGCGGGACAGCGATGGCAACACGAAGCTTGCGCCACTCTCTATACGCTGGTGGAGACAGCCAAGGCGAACCAACTTGAGCCCTGGGCCTACCTGAACTACCTGCTAGAGAAACTTCCCGCGGCCAAATCAGAGCAGGCCCTGCTGGCTCTCATGCCGCAAAATTTAAAAATGGAAGACCTGAGCAGGTAGGGTCAAGCCGTAGATAGCCAGACGGTTACCATTATTGCCTGTCAGTGAAGCTCGGCGAATGCCCGCAGCATACTCATTACTGCCATTGGAGAATCAACCCTGAAAGTGACATGGGGGTGATGTGGAGATTGGGGGACTAGACCCCTCCCCAGCTACCTGATTACACAATATTTCTATTTTACAGATGCTAAAGATATTGTCCCAATGGCTTTGCTTTTATACTCCTTCCACCCGTCCAATTCCAGATTCTGTGCTATTTTTTGAGATATCAATAGTACAGGGCTATCTGCATTACCATTTCGTCGTACACCTACCAGTTTTACGGGTGTTTCCAATATAATTCCGTCTACTTCTAACGTAAGATACATTTCCGGCCATAACGAATCACACCTAAACCACGACAACTCTTGGTCAGAATAGCTTTTCGGAATAACAAGTTCGACATGGTATTCCTGATTCTTGAACCAGTTGTAACAATTAGCAGTCTTTGCCGTTTCCGCATTCTTGCCAGCCATAAGAACCTGAACGTCAACCTTTACATCCTTGACTTTAGAAAGCTTCGCTAATATTTCTGAATGGTACTCTGTTAATGCTTCAAAAAATTGGCTCTTCGACGTCTTGAGTGGAATTGTGCCCTCTAAGTCTGGGGATGTCTCAACATTAGCACCCTCAGTCATTAGCCCTATTCCAAGACACAAGCCAAATCCTGCTACGAAAGCCAAAAAAACTGCTTTGTAGGTTTTGTGATTCTCCGCAAATGATGCGGCTACTTTCTTTGTTATCGATTTTCCATCCATTTTGTCAAGCTACCAGATGCACACTGCTTTCTGCAACAGTTATTGCTGTGCAAACGTCCTTTTTGACAGCATCGCAGTATTTCATCCCATTCTCATGACTCACTGGATTGAAGCAATTCCGTGTGTTCAGATATCCTATTCTCAATGCACGGACTAGGCAGATTGGAGAAATGTGTCGAATGGCCACTCTAAACAGACATTGGAGGATCAAAGACAAAATGGACTGTATTTCCAGCAATAGTAAAAATTTCAGAAGGTCACAGAGGATGTCTAGTTTCTCCTTTGCTGAGAAAGGAGGATACTGTCTCTCTCTGTTAACATGACCACTGTTGAATACGCTATAACCTGTACGATGTTATAGGGTTCGAATAATTCAAGACTGCGCTGTTACTCAGCTGTATTCAGCCAGGTAAATACCCGTGCCCAGCACAATGAGTACGATCTCCACCAGGGTAATCCACCAGAACATGTAGGCAATGCGTCGGCCGGAAGGTTTCATTCGCCGCCAGACATTGCGCATATACCAGCGCCAGGGGGCTAACCACCCCCACTGTTTCCACATGACGAGAAACTTCTGGATATCTCCCGCCCAGGTTGTCAGGCTTTGATCGACCTCGCCAAGCTTTTGCTCCCGCTCATCTTCGTCAAGGGGAGGATAGTTTTCATGGATCGTCAGTTTGGAACCATGGGTGGAAGAGTCGATCTGGAAGATGGTCTCCCGCTTCAATCCGCCCTTGTAATGCACGTGCACTCCGTCCGGCGTCTCATCAACCTGAAGTTCGACATCAAAATCGAAAGGCTTCTGCTGGCTGGAATTGCGGCCGGAAAAGGAATAGCGTGTGTCATCCAGGCGCACCCAGTGCCTGAATTCAAGATAGGGGTTGATACGGAACAGGCGTTCCACATCCTCCTGGCAGAAGGAGAGCAGTTCCTGTGGTGAGAGTGATGTATTGATCGATGCCCAGGCGGCATCACGATTACCATCCTGCTGTTCTCGTTCGTCCAATGCCGCTGCTGCTGTATTGCTCATGAGGGATATGGCACGATCAGTAGCGGCGCCGATAATGTGCGCGCCAGTGGTTCTATGGTCATGCGGGAGCGCAGGCCGCTTTTGTTCTTTGGGCGCGGTGATCCCATGACGACCAGGTCGAAATCTGCCTTGCTGCCGGCCTCGATGAGGCATTCTGATGGCTTGCCGACCACGACTTCGGCAGAATAGCCAATATCCTGTGCGGTGGCCATGTCGCGCATTCGGTCGATATGTTTCCGAACCTCTCTCTCCAGCTCCCCCTCCAGGTATCTTCGGAAACGGTCTCTGGTGGAGCCGTTGTTGAGCCAGTCATCACCAGTCATGCCTTTCCAGAGATCCGGTACGACAACAAGCTGATGTACCTCGCCGCCATTTTGGCAAAGCTGCAGGACCATCTGCTCCGCAGCCTGCGCACCCTCGGTGCCATGGCTGGCGAGCAGGAGTCGATTTGAAGAATTCATTGTCAACATCACTATAAATAAAGAACCCCGGCTCCTGCTGTTTCTGCGGGCGCCGGGGGCTCGGTTTCAATTACACCAGGAAATAGACACTAATGGCGATAATCAGGGCGCACGCCAGCGCCATGAAATCCTCCCTCCTGTCGCTGCCGAAAATCGACAGTGCTGATCCACGATGAAACTTGGGTTGTGCTTCGGATTCAGTGCTCATTTTGGGTTTCTCCTGTTTAAACTTTATCGGATACTAATAGCAAGACCACAATCAGCGAGAGCACGGCCTTGCTAAAGCCAACAATCCCGCCAATCACCGCCGGTTGACCACCAGCCTGACGCATGGCGCCTATGGTTATCTGCATGCCCAGACCGACGAGGCCGAAGGCAAACAACCAGGTGATCCACTGCCTGAATTTCTTGATCTTCTTCGCGGTATGGCGAACGGCCTTGTGCGAACTCTTCAGGATCTTGCCGGCATCCTTCGACACGATCTTGGCGTTGTAGAGGCCGCGCAGCGCATCATCATCATCGATGCTCATGACCTTGCCATTGTCGATCAGACGGCGCAGGGACTGCTTTCGATCCTCACGCTCCACCTTGGCGAACTCGCCTTCGAGTGTCGCCTTCTGTTCAGCCGAGAGTAGCTTGTCTTGCTTGAAGCCGGACTCGACGGTGTTGCCGAAGAATTTACCCTTGTAGTGGTTGGCCGGCGAAAAGATGCCGGTAGTGGAGAGGGCGAACATCAGGATGAAGCCCACCACGAACATCGGGAATTTCTCAAATATCACACGCCCGACATTGACCTTTTCGGCGCTCTCTTCGCGCTTCACGTACCAGACCGCAAGCCAGAGTACGATGATGGGCAGCACCAGCACGCGGGTGATGTTGAAAATCTCCGCAACCTTCAGCGTCTCGATACCGTCCGGCTGATAGGCGAGCGCCGCACCCGCGACCTGCGCCGAGTTGAGGATGCCGGTGCCTGCCCATGCGCCAAACTGAACATGGCTCATGCCGAGCAGGTTGCCGATGATGGGAAACAGGAACATGCAGCCCACGCCCCATAGCAGGATGGTGCCAATGGTATAGGCGATTTCGACCGACTTGGCCTGGACGACAGGGGCGGAGGCCACGGTCGCGGAGACGCCGCACACGCCCATGCCGGCTGACAGCACGCCGCCCATGGAGTTCGGAATCTTTTGCCGGGAGCCGAGCCACAACACCATGCCAACGGAACCAAGGACGAAAAAACCGATCATGATGATCGAGAGGCCGCCGAGGTTTTTCAACTCCGCCGCACTGTAGAGGGTTCCCAGCAGGATGACCCCTGTCTTGAGCCCGAGGCGCGAGAGGCGTACTCCGTTTTCAGCCCATTCCGGAACCTTGAAGACATTGACGATAATGAGGCCGGTCAGGATGCCCAGCACCACGTAGTTTAAACCCAGGAGCTTGTGGATATAGGCACCGGTATCACCCACTTTGCCCATGGCCATACTGCCTACCGCGATCTCAGGAGCGACGAACCAGCGCACGATCATGGCAATGAAGAGAATGAACATGCCGCCAGCTACGCTGGACGAGTAGTAATCGAAGTGCCCCTCCTTGTGGCTGCCGAACCACTGCCAGGCGCCAAATACAACGGAAATGATTCCGAAGTAGAGGGGGAGTGAGGCGATCTCATCGCCATATTTGTATTTCTTGCCGGCGCCGAGATGTTCATAGAGCCCGTTCAGGGTTCCCGAGTCGCCCAGATACCAGATGGCAAGCATGATGACGCCAATGATAAACAGCGCCGGTTGTTTTTTCGTATAGACCATACGACTTCTCCTCTCTTTTGTTATCTTTGGTGGAACTCAACGAGTAATGAATCCATTGTTTTCAGAATAGATGCCAGTTTTTGAAATGTCTATGGCTATCTTTTTCAATGAGTCAATGAATCAACGCGTTGAGAACTTCACACGTTTCAGTGATACCAAACCGGATTATGGTTTGATATAGCTGTATCCCGTGGCCTGCAGCTTCGCCACCTCTGCCACGCCGCTTGGGACGATGTCTGCTTTTTCCACATCGAAGAGGTCGTCCTCATAACTGATCTTTTTTCCTTTCAGCGTATTTGCACAGACCTGAAAGCCCACACCTTGATTCTTCAGCCCCGTGATTTTTGTCTGCATTTCATCGGTAGCATTTCCAAATTTCAACTTGGTGTTTTTCATCTGATCCGGTGTCAGCAGCAGCGAGAGTCCCTTGCCATGCATGACAACCTTTAATTCCAGGTTCTCTTCGCCAACTGCATTGATGTGATTCTGGATATTGCGCAAAGCGCCAGCTTGGGCTTTGGGATTGTCATAGTTGATATGATAGACAACTTTCTGTTTGCCGTAGCCTGCACCTGCAACAGCGATGCTTCCGACAAAAGCGCCGATGCAGATGAGTAGTGTGAGTACTAATTTTGATCTCATTGCTTTCTCCTCTGGTGGATAGATTGTTTTCTTATGGTGAAAGTCAGAACTTATCGATCATGGAAAGCCCGGACTTTCTGAATACTGATAGTGCAAGCTATGTGGAAAAGATTATATTGGAGCATGTGGTAACTGCGATTAAGGTAAACCTTAACCTGCACCAATGCCACAAGGTTGATATAATTCAGGCTTGATCTGTTTCTCAACTGTATTCAGCCCAGTAAATGCTCACTGGGTTTGAATGTCTCCTGGAGCAACTCCCGCCGTTTAGATGTTCACCTGATTAGGATGTACTGGCACTAATCACTTAACGGTGTGATCTATTGATAACTGAATCTATTCGGCCGGCTGAAATTATATGTACTGATCCCAATAAGGATTATCTCCAAACCTGCTGACAAGAAAATTGATTAACAGCCTCGCGCGTTGCGGCAGATAGCGTGTTTGCGGATAGACGGCATAGGCATTGATCGAAGGGATCCTGTAGTCCGGCAGCACTTGAACCAGGTCGCCTTTCGCCAGCGCCTCCCATGAGATAAATGTTGGTGAAATAAAAATACCATGACCTGCGATGCCCATATCACGCAGAAAATCGCCATTATTGGCGATGATCTTCGCTTCTGGATGAACGGTGTGCTCCCGTCCCTCAGCATCCACAACTCTCCATGGCAACACGGTGCCGGAGCTGTCGTAGCTCAGCAACTGGTGCTTTTTCAGATCTTCATGCGTCTGCGGTGACCCCTGTTGTTTCAGGTAGTCCGGGCTGGCGCATAGCATCATTCTGATCGGGGTGATTTTGCGAGCCTTCAGGCTCGAATCCTCGAGGTCAGCGATGCGAAAGGCGAGATCCACTCCTTCCTGCACCAGGTCGATTTGCCGGTCAGAAAAATTGACACGGATACTTAGATCCTGATGTTTGCGCGCAAAAATATCGATTGCCGGAGTCAGGTGGGAGAGCCCGAATGATAGCGGCGCCGCAAGCCTCAGTGTGCCCGCCAGTGCGTCATCGTTGCTGCTGGTTATGGCATTCAACTCCGCAACGTCATCAATGACCATCAGTGAGCGTTCATAATAGCGATGACCAGCATCCGTCAGGCTGGAGCGGCGGGTGGTGCGTTTCAGCAGTGTTGCGCCAAGACGTGCTTCCAGTTCACTCAGACGCCGACTGACAGCTGACTTTGCTACCCCCAGCTGATCAGCAGCATGACTAATGCTGCCGGCCTCAACCACGCGTACAAACGCCTGCATATCCTCTAACTGTCCCATGATGATTGTTCTAATATTGTTAACAATGTTTTCACATTATCACTGTTTATTGATAATGCATCAACAAATAAGCTAACTCCATGACGTAAACAACTCAGGAGTTCATCATGCATGCAGTAGAGACTCGGACCACAATAACCCGTGAGCTCGTCAGAACCACACCTGGCATCCCGGCAACAGATGGAGCAGGAGTCGAGATGACCCGTATCATAGGAACGCCGGATCTGAATATGCTCGACCCGTTCCTGTTGCTGGATAGCTTTGAATCCGACCAGCCACAGGACTATATCGGCGGCTTTCCGGATCACCCGCATCGAGGCTTCGAGACTGTAACCTATCTGCTGGAAGGCCGCATGCGCCACAAGGATAGCGCCGGCAACGAAGGCGTCATCGAAGCGAACGGCGTACAGTGGATGACGGCAGGTAAAGGCATTGTTCATTCAGAAATGCCGGAACAGGAAGATGGCCTGCTGATGGGTTTCCAGCTGTGGGTCAACCTTCCCAAGGTGGACAAGATGACCGAACCCGCCTACCAGGGGTTTCCAGTTGCGGAGATTCCTGTAGAGCAGCGCAATAATGGTACGCTGGTGCGTGTGATAACAGGGCGGACAGATGAAGGCGCTGTTGGGCCGGTAGTCAACAACTTCGTCAAGCCAACCTATCTGGACATAACGTTATCGGCAGGTGAACTGTTTGAGCAGTCGCTGGACTCCTCTGACAACGCATTCATCTTTGTCATAGAAGGTAACGTGAATGTGGGTGAACAAGTGCGATCACTCGGTAAAAGGAGACTGGGTATCCTCAGTGGCGGTGAAAGGGTTGCGGTAACTGCAGGGAACAGTGATAGTCGCTTCCTGCTGGTAGCCGGGCAGCCGCTCAATGAGCCGGTTGCCCGTGGCGGGCCGTTTGTCATGAATACTCAGCAAGAGGTTTTGCAGGCCTTTGAGGACTTCAGAAATAACCGCTTTTGAGTTCCCAAAATGAACCCATAAAATTGTATCTCGCAGGTTGCCGCTGAGGCAGAGGTCCAACCTGCAAGTGAATCATATATAAAAATGGAGGAGACCATGATGCATCCCGTCATCGCCGATAATAAACCAACACCCGTTGAACTCGACGCCGATACAGAATACCACTGGTGTGCCTGTGGTCGCTCGAAGAACCAGCCATTTTGTGATGGCTCGCACCGCGGCACCAGTTTCACGCCAGTGGCATTCAAGCCTGACGCAGCTGGTGAAGCCTGGCTGTGCATGTGCAAACACACCGGCACTCCTCCCTACTGCGATGGCACCCATGCAAGGCTGACGAAGGAGCAGTTGCACAAGGGTCAGGCTGTTGAGTCTCCTTCACCACAAGATGTTGAACCAACCCGGGAAGAGCCAACTGTAAAACGCATCCATGACATGGCCCGCTATGGGCTCTCAAAAGTCGGCGAGCATGGCGAGATCGTTGCGATGGGTGTGCCCCGCAGCGAACTGCCGCACTGGGATGATATCCAGATACTGGCAGCACAACTTGCGACGAGGCCGTTGATGGAGCATGACGCTGTCGGTAGCGAGCTGATTATCGGCCCGAACGCGAACAAGCCACTGGTGCTGGATATACCCCTGTTTGTATCAGACATGAGCTTCGGCTCCCTGTCGCCGGAAGCAAAAATGGCGCTTGCACGTGGCGCCGAATTAGCGGGAACAGCTGTTTGCTCTGGTGAAGGGGGCATGATGCCGGAAGAGCAGCAGGCCAACCGTCGTTATTTCTATGAACTGGCAACGGCGATGTTCGGTTATCACGAAGAACAGCTCACAAAAGTGCAGGCTTTCCATTTCAAGGGAGGACAGGCAGCCAAGACTGGCATCGGTGGCCACTTGCCGGGTGCAAAAGTGTCAGCCCGGATTGCCGAGGTTCGTGGTTTGCAGCCGGGTCACGATGCCATATCGCCGCCAACCTTTACCGAGTTGCAAACACCGGCGGATTACAAACGCTTTTCAGACCGGGTGCGTGAGATCTCGGGTGGTATTCCCATCGGATTTAAAATTTCAGCCAATCACATTGAGAAGGATATCGACTTTGTGCTCGCTGCCGGTGTCGATTACATCATCCTCGACGGCCGTGGCGGCGCATCTGGCGCAACGCCGCGCATCTTCAGGGACAATATTTCAGTACCCACGATACCCGCGCTTGCACGCGCACGTCGTCATCTCGATAGCTGCGGTCGGCAGGATATTACCTTGATAATAACCGGTGGGTTGCGCATGCCTGAAGATTTCATCAAGGCCATGGCGATGGGCGCTGATGGTGTCGCACTGGCAAACAGCGCCATCCAGGCTGTTGGTTGTGTTGCAGCACGTATATGCAATACCAATAACTGCCCGTCAGGCATCGCGACACAAAAACCGGAACTTAGGGCGCGATTGAACATCGACGAGTCAGCCCAGTGCCTGGCAAGGTTTTTCGAAACCAGTGTTGATCTGATGAAGCTCATGGCGCGTGGCTGCGGCCACAACCGTCTCAATCGTTTCAACCATGACGACATCACGTCGTGGAAAAAAGAGGTCGCAGAACTAGCCCGAATATTTC
>Ga0209013_10003194_pt1 | contig 14644 bp, 10 predicted proteins | sample Cruoilmetagenom2_FD_187291 | JGI IMG/M metagenome (GOLD analysis project Ga0209013, IMG submission 187291) | Oil polluted marine microbial communities from Coal Oil Point, Santa Barbara, California, USA - Sample 2 (SPAdes) (version 2) | ecosystem: Environmental > Aquatic > Marine > Oil seeps ... | reverse complement strand
CCATAGGTGAACTTGGCCCTAGCTCCCGCTACCTTCGGAACTCGGCCATACCCGATATGCATCTGCAGGTCCATTACGGAAGCTCCAACGAAGAAGGCATGAATATACTTGCTGGAATTGGTGCTGCTTATAAGACCATAGTTCCCCGCCTGAGCAGCACTCCCATTCCAGAAGTTTCCTATTCGGTGAACGAAAAGGTGGGAGGTTTGACCGCCATGGGATTTGCCAAGCTAAGCACCAAACCCATCACTGCCAAACTGCAGGTTCGCTACGGGGAGAACATCTCTGATGTATTGGGAATCAGCGGATATGGCATAACTGGAGTGGTTGATGTTACTACGGGAGAAAGGAGCTATACCCCTTTGAAAAGCATGACCTTCTGGGCCGAGGTGCATACCAATGGCAATCCTCAGGTGGGCATTTTCGGAGGACTTACCCGCAACAACGGAAGCAAGGAACAACTTTCCACCACCACTGTATATGGTCTGGGAACCTCCATCCGATCCCTCTACCGCATTGCCCCCAGGGTCATTTACAATGTGGGTAAGGTGAGAGTGGCAATGGAACTGGAATACACCAATGCTGCTTATGGCAGCAATCATGATAGCTTTTATATCCCCAGCGAAACCACCAATGCTGATAACCTGAGGGTGCTGGCCGCGATCTACTATTTCTTCTGAGAATAGGAATTGCCAGTGGAATTCAGTTTGGGAAGAAGATAGGTTCCGGTATGGGTCTTCTTGGCAGAGATATCTTCAGGAACGCCTTCAAATAGTACCTTTCCCCCCTGATCTCCTCCTTCAGGTCCCAGGTCTATGATCCAGTCAGCAACCTTGATCACCTCCATATTGTGCTCTATCACCAGGACTGTATGTCCCTTCTCAAGCAGTGACTCAAAGGAGGCCAGAAGCAGTGAGATATCGTGCATATGCAATCCTGTGGTGGGCTCATCAAAAATGAAAAGCACCTTCTCTGCATCCGACTCCTTGCTTAGAAAATAAGCCAGTTTGACTCGCTGACTCTCACCTCCACTCAGCGTGCTTGAGGACTGACCCAGCTTCACATATCCAAGACCTACCTGCTGGAGAGGCATAAGCTTCCTGATAATTTTTTTCTCTGTGGAGTTTTGCGATTCACTGAAAAACTCAATGGCTTCATTGATGGTCATCTCAAGTAGATCGAAAATACTCTTCCCGTTGTAAGTGACATGCAGGATCTCGTCTTTGAAGCGCTTACCTTGACAGCTATCGCAAATGAGCCGCACATCGGCCATAAATTGCATTTCCACCTTGATCTCACCCTCCCCCTGGCACTCATCGCACCTTCCGCCATCGATGTTAAAAGAGAAATGGGAAGCCTTGTAGCCATTAATTCTCGATGCCTGCTGGGCGGCGTATAATTTGCGAATCTCATCGAATGCTTTCAGGTAGGTGACCGGGTTGGAACGGGAGGATTTTCCAATGGGATTCTGGTTCACAAATTCAACCCGATCCACAAGGTGAAGATCACCTCCAAGGAGGTCATATTTCCCCGGCTTTTCACCGGTTCCATTCAATTGCTTATTGAGTGCCGGAAAAAGGATTGAACTCACCAGACTGGATTTGCCCGAACCACTCACCCCGGTTACTACGGTCAGTACATTCAACGGAAACTTCACATCGATTCCTGTCAGGTTGTTCTCACGGGCTCCTTTTAATTCTATGTAATTGCTCCATTTGCGCCTTGCGGGTGGCACCGGTATTTTATCCAATCCGTTCATGTACCTGGCTGTGAGACTTTTCCCCTCCCTTAAGAGTGCGCTGTGATTCCCCTGAAATACTACTTCACCACCGTGTCTTCCAGCCATGGGTCCCATATCAATTACATGGTCAGAGGATCGGATAATCTCCTCATCATGCTCCACAATCACCACTGTATTGCCCAGTTGCTGAAGCTCCCTGAGTACACCAATCAGCTGATGCGTGTCACGGGAGTGCAAACCAATGCTGGGTTCATCCAGAATATAAAGTGAACCGACCAGACTACTCCCCAGGGAGGTGGCCAGATTGATGCGCTGACTCTCTCCACCTGATAAGGTCGATGACAATCGATTCAGTGTCAGGTATCCAAGACCCACGCTGGTCATAAAGTGTAACCTGCTGTTGATCTCCTTTGAAAGGCGATTGGAAATTTCAAACTCCTTTTTGCTGATTTTCAAATCTCCAAAGAATCGCTCTAATTCGTATATCGGGAGATCCACAAGATCGCTAATGGTCTTTCCTCCTACCTTCACATAGCCGGCCTCCTTTCTCAATCGGTTCCCACCACACTCATGACAGATGGTCTTTCCACGGTAACGCGACAACATCACCCTGTATTGTATCTTATATTTCTTCTTCTCCAGGTAACTAAAGAAGCGATTCAATCCTTTAAAGTGCCTGTTCCCTTTCCATATCAAGTTGCGCTGCTCCTCTGTTAACTGATAATAGGGTGTGTGGATTGGGAAATCAAAAAGATCTGCTTTCATCACCAGGCGATCCTTCCATTTTTTCATCTTCTCCCCTTTCCAGCATACAATGGCATCATCATATACCGAGAGGCGTTTATCGGGTACAACCAGGTCTTCATCAATGCCCATCATTTTTCCATATCCTTCACAGACCGGACAGGCGCCCACAGGATTGTTAAAACTGAAAAGGTATTCCGAAGGTTCCTCGAATTCCATACCATCCGATTCAAAACGGGTGGAGAACTCCTCAGTATCCCCGGAAACAGGATCCCAGATGATGCAATGACCATGTCCCATCTGCAGAGCTGTCTGAACCGAGTCACCAAACCTGCTCACCGATTCATCATCCTTCTGTACAACGATCCTGTCAACCACCAACTTCAGGAGAAAGTGTTCGGGTTTGTTTTCCCCGGACTTCAACTCATCCAGTTGAATAATCCTGTTATCCACCATGGCACGAGTCATTCCCTGCTGTATGAAAATGTCCAGCTGGTAATTGAGATCCTTTTCAACATTCAGACATACCGCAGATAGGATCACCAGCTTCATCTCTTTATCCTGCTTCAGGATATGATCCACCACATCGGTAACCGAGTGCTTCTTTACCAGTTTCCCACTAACCGGGGAGTAGGTTTTACCAATCCTGGCAAACAGGAGCTTGATGAAATCATAAATCTCGGTAGAAGTTCCTACAGTTGATCGGGGATTTCGGGTATTTACCCGTTGTTCCAGTGCGACTGCTGGTGGAATACCATGGATAAAATCCACATCCGGTTTGTTAATGCGACCCAGAAATTGCCTGGCATAAGCCGAAAGACTCTCCACATAGCGCCGCTGACCTTCTGCATAGAGTGTATCAAAGGCCAGGGATGATTTACCCGAACCGGAGAGTCCCGTAATCACAATCATTTTATCGCGTGGGATCCGAAGATCTACGTTTTTCAGGTTGTGGACCCGGGCACCTTTGATATGTATTTCATGCTCGTTGATAGCTGGCATAATATTTGCGCTAAAATACTATATTTTGTAATAACAATAATTTTTGTTTAATTGCAGATGTTAACCATTTGATCATTAAAATATCCTGCCTATCGGAACACCTTTACGCTTAACCAACAGGAACGAAAGTTTTGAAAGAGAGTTTAATAAACGACCAGGATTTGGTTCAAGCATATATCAAAGGTGATCAGTCAGCCATTGAGACCTTAATTAGCCGGCACCGGAGCAAGGTGTATACATATATATTGCTTACCATTAAGAATCAGCCATTGGCTGAAGATCTATTTCAAGAGACCTTCATTAAAGTGATCCAGTCTCTGCGAGCTGGCAAATACAGAGATAATGGAAGGTTTTTATCATGGGTGATCCGCATCGCCCATAACCTGATTATCGATCATTTCAGAAAAGAGAAGCAGATGAACTCGGTCTCTAACGACGATTCTGAAGTTGATCTGTTTAACAGCAAGAAACTATCCGATGATAACATTGAGGAGCTGATTGTCAACAACCAGATTAAGACTGAGATACGTACTCTGATCAATGAACTCCCGGATGACCAGAAGGAGGTGGTTCTTCTCAGGCATTATGGCGAACTCAGCTTCAAGGAGATTGCCGACCAGACCGATGTGAGTATCAATACGGCATTGGGTCGCATGCGCTATGCGCTCATTAATCTCAGGAAGTTGATCAAGGAAAAAGATCTTTCTCTTACGGTTTATTAAGATTCTTTTACATTCTTTAACACACTTTCACAATAAACATTGATGTTAGGCGTTTTATTTACTGAAAACCTAACATAATTTGCCTATGGTAAAAGTATCTACCCTATTTTTCCGGGTGGATGAATTTGATGACGAATCATACGTATCATCCGACATCCCGGACTTACTGGATTTAAAAATCACGGATCATTTTTTAGACAATCTACTGAAACCACTGGTTTACGATCCAGACGACAAACTTGTACAAAACATTCTAAGTAAATCCTGAAAAAAGGGCCCTGAGTGGCCCTTTTTTAATGGGAAGTGCCTGGTGGCCAATGAAGTAAAGCATCCCTAAGGCATGTATTATTTCACAACGTGCTTTAATGCTTCGCAATAAATGCCAGGTTGTTTCTCTAACACATGCCTCAGGGACGTATTATTTCACAAAGTGTTTTAATGCTTCGCAATAAATGCCAGGTTGTTTCTCTAACACATGCCTCAGGGATATATTTTATATTTGGATTAACTGAACTGCCGTGCAAAGGTAAACCGCGGCTGTCTCGGTCCTGAGCCTGGATCGTCCCAGGTGAAATGGCGCAAAGCCTGCATCAAGGGCTAAAGTGACCTCCTCCCTGGTGAAATCTCCTTCCGGGCCCACAAGCAGCGTGTAGTGATCGGAACGGTCCAGTTCAGCAAATCCCCGCCGATTGGTTGCATGACAGTGGGCAATTCCCTTGGTGCCCACCCTGTCTTGTTCTAAAAAATACTCCAGGGTGACCGGAAGATGGAGGGTGGGTTTATAGGCTTTCAGAGACTGTTTCATGGCAGAGATGAGTATCCGCTCCAACCGCTCCATTTTCAGCTGTTTTCGTTCGGTCCTGTGGCAGATTAAGGGGGTGATTTCGGTAATGCCAATCTCGGTTGACTTTTCCAAAAACCATTCAAAGCGATCCATATTCTTTGTGGGCGAAACAGCAAGGTGCAGACCGTATGAAAGCGGCTGATAATCACGTGTATGAGAAAGTATTTTTAACCGGCACCGTTTGGGGTGATCGTCCTCAATGGCCGCCTCATACCAGCCTCCCCTGCCATCCACAAGAATTACCCTCTCTCCTGCTCTCAGACGTAGCACCCGTACCGAATGTTTCGACTCTTTCTCGTCAAGCTCAAATGTATCTCCCTCTATATGGGGAGTGTAAAACAGGTTCATCTCAAAGATTTGAACCTAAATTTAGTAAATTAACCGGCCAAATCTCTATGCAATGTTCAGAATTGGACTCCTCTCTGATACCCATGGTTTTTTTGATTCCAGGATTGCCGACCATTTCAGCGGGTGTGATGAGATCTGGCATGCTGGTGATATTGGAGACTTTGAGGTGGTTAAACTGTTGTCAAGGATCAGTCCGTTGATAGCTGTATACGGTAACATTGACGGAACCACAATCCGTTCAAGGTATCCAGGTCATCAGCGACTCATCAGGGAAGGAGTCGATATCTGGATGACACACATCGGTGGCTATCCTGGTAACTATGCCCCGCAGGTAAAACCAGGTATCTACACCGATCCACCCGGACTCTTCATTTCAGGGCACTCTCACATTCTTAAGGTGATGCCTGATAAACGCCATGGATTTTTACACATGAATCCTGGAGCTGCAGGACGCAACGGACTGCATCATGTAAGAACCCTGATTCGTTTTGAAGTGGACCACGGACGGGTCGAAAATGTGGATGTGATTGAATTGGGCTCCAGGTCTGCTGGTTAACTTCAGCACGATACTAGAAGACTTCACTCTCACTACTATCCTCAAACTCCATGAAACGTTCCAGAAACAGCTCAAGTCTGCGCGGAGCGGCAAGACTGTAAATATACTGTGCCTGACCCACCTTAGCCCTCACCCTTCGATCGGCTGCTTTGAGGTCAAAGACCATATTGTTAAACTCCCGATTGGAGGAAAGGACCTGCAATCCGCCCGGTGAATAGGCTAGATAATACCAGGTATTCCGATCCACCTTCAGATAAATATCAAAGATATCTCCCGATCCCTTCTCAACAAGTTCTATTATTGCATCTACCTTCTTATTCACCTGGATATCACCGATATTGCCGATTCCCACCTTACCATTGTACCTGAATGAACGGGTATCCTGGTTCCATTTAAGCGGTAGGTCATTGAAAAAGATAGAACTCTTCCATGCTGCAGGAATTTCATTATATGCCCCGGTCAATGCAAGTTCCCTTTCCAGTTTTCTGGCCTGACTCTCACCCAGCAGATCGCGCATGGCCAACTGGTAATGGTGGCGAGTCAGATCCACTGGTTCCAGATCGAGAAGGTTGTCAATCTCAGCACCCATCACCTGCAACGCCTCCGGTGAAAAATGAAAATTGAGACCAAGAACCAGGTGGGCTGAAAATTCATCTTCAGAAACCTTGTGTTCGGCATTTCCGGCAGAGGTGATCTCCACCTGTCCATAGTTCAGGGTCAGGTCAATGGGACCCTCTCCATATACCCGGCAGTTGGCCGTTTCCAACCTCAGGTAGTTTCCTGGAAGTGTTAGATCGGCCATCTTCTCGGGTGTGGAGATGATGTAGCTCTCCCTTTCCGGATCATAAAGTAGAATCCCGCTGGCCCCTGTAATCCTGGCATCGAAGTAGTCCTTACGACCAGATAAGAATGCGGAATAGATATGGGTGGAATCACGGGTGATCATTGATCCTGCAAAAATCTTGACCAGTGCCACATTCTGCATTTGTTCAGGTACAGGGATGCGGATCTCGGCAGGATCGATGGTGGAGGTGAAACGCAGCCAGTCCTTTCGAATGTTGCAATCGTGAACAATTCTGGTTCCCCCGTCAAATGTGAGATAAGGATTCGACGCTGCAAGAGTGACTTCACCCTGGAAATCAAAGAATGGACTGAGCATAAAGGGGTCATCCTCTGCCACTTCCCCTCTGGATTGGCTCTGAATGGTAGTATCTACCCAAATGCGGTCAAAATAGATCTGGTAACTGTTTCCAAAAGCATCCTGATAATTATAATAGCCCGTTCCATTGTAGTCTTTAGCCCCGTTAATGGCAATGGTTGCATTATAGATCTGGTGTCGCCTATTTATCTGGTTGGCCAGTACTTTCGCATTCTCCAACAGGCTCATGGTGGCCTGGTAGCCGACCTCAACTTCACCTGTATATGGGAATACATACGCATCGGCCACCTCGATGAACGGAACCTGGCTGGCATTCAACAGGCGGGTTCTGTAATTGTACACCGCTACGGGTGCCACAAAATTCAGTTCATCCTGCAAGGGGTGTCTGGACAGGTATGTTGGTCCATTGATTTTCAACGAATCGATCCCAATGTCCACATTGTTTTCAGGGAGGTCTCTATTTTGCGAAAGCTCAACCTCATCCCGGTCCATGAACCAGGTCATCTGATCAAGACGTGTTTCATACAAGTTGTAGGGCAGTTCAATCAGGGTAGCATCTCCATTGGCCGTAAATTCACCCTTTCGGGCATCCAGATCGATATGGATGTTTACATCATTGGTAAGGAACGGGAACTCCTGTAAAGATCGATCCTTGAGCTGAACGCCTGCTGAGTCGGCCTGTATGGTTCGCGATCCATACCTGAAATGGTCCGATTCAAGCCGGGCATCGGGAAGCCCCATTACCCCGTCCCCTGAAAGACCAGTTGGCCTCAGGGCCAGATCTCCGCCATGGAATACACTGTCGTTGAATATCTTGAATGTCTCCTTAATCCGGGATATCTTCATGACATCCTCCGAAGGAATCAGTTTTACATTGGCTTCTGAATTCTCCACATAGGGATAAGCGGTAGTTTCTAATTTTTCTCTGATCAGGTAGCGACGCGACAGGGCCATCATGGAGTCGGGGTGCATCATGAAGTCATCCGACCAGGTGGTTGAAGTGAGGTAATCGAATGACCCAAAACCCTGTAAACCCCTGCTACTCATCTCAATATCATTAAAGAAAGTACCCAATCCTCCATACAGACCGATACCCTCCTCCGGTGCCTGCATATAGAATCCAAGCGAGTTGTCATCCCGTAATGTCATCTCCATTTGAAGGGGCGGAAGGATGCCCGCTGAGATGAAGGTACCAGCGGGTGAAATGGCTTCGGGACGGAAATTATCAAGGCTGTCAAATGAAAAAGGTTCCAGTTCAAAATAAAATTCGTTGCGGTCATAAACCCCATTTTGAATGTTCTTACTGTCGAAATAAATAAAAGATCCTTCACTGCTGGTAAAAGTCGGATATTTCGGATAGTTCTCCAGACCCGATTTGTTCTGAGGATCGTCGATCAGCAACTCTCCTGTCATCTCCTCCATGGCATTATCGATCCATGTCTGCATAATCTCTCCATACTGATTGCGTTCTTCGGATTGGATCGAAAGCTGAAGGGAATCTATTTTCTGCAGGTTGATTTTGAATTTATCATAGTCGAAGAAAAAATTGTGGCCTGTGAACCGGAACAATCCAGCATCAATCACACCGTCGAACAGGAAACTCCTGTTTCGTTTCATCACAATTTTGGTCTCATCGGGAACCAGTCTCACATTCTGAGAATCACTAAGAAAGATAACCGGAATTCCCCTGATGGTAAGGTCTCTCGAATAAATATCAAGCTCAGCATTACCCCCTCCCTCTGTTCGGGAGTTAAATCGGATCACATCATAATCGCGTTGCTTCATGGACGCTATGATGTAGTCAAATAACTTTTGCCGGAGGGTGATCAGGTCGGTTTCGTTATCAAAATAGACAAATCCAAGTTTGGACAGGGACATGAGCAGATGCCTGACCTGGTAAGGAGAGAATCCCACATAGTTGGCATAATTAACTAATGCAAATGTCCTGCCCCCCAGCATGTTGGAATATGTATAAAGCTGAGCCAACGGATGATCATAATCCATTCCCTGCAATCCCATGTAGAAATCGAAGTTAAAAAAGGTGTTTGACTCAAAGGTGGCCCGTCCAATAGAGGTCCCCTGGAGGGCTTGCAATTTCATGATTGATTCACTGCGATTCCAGACCAACTCATCGAAATTCATGTCGATATTGTGGTATGAATTGGAGTATGGTCCCAATGAGGTAAATTCCTCCGACTTATTAAGTCGCAACAGGTCTTTGGCCACATCAAACGAAAGGACCAGGTCGGGGTGGTATATGGAGTCTTCTCCTAAATAAATTGAGACCGCAGCACTAGGTGAACGAATGAACTTTGCATTCATCGAAATCCTTTGGGTCTCTGACCTTATACGCAGTGTATCGTTGCTGAAGATCTCCAGTACAGCCGGCACTCCCCCCACTCCTGATCCTACCAGGTTTGCTCCTTCAATGGAAAGTCCACCCCGATAATGTACGCCAGGAATAAAATCCTCTATCCTGTATGAATTCTCATAGGAGACATATTGGGGGTATTTGATTGATGCCAGCTCCTTGATAATTGTCACCTTATCCTCCAATCTTCCCAGCGCAATCCCGTCAAACAGGGCCGGATAGTACAAACTGACTGAATCGGCTATGTAGCCGGGTATTTTCAGGTTGATTTTGAATTCCCCCAATATGGCATACATCTCACTATCCGGCATCCCAGCCCTTTCCCATGTCACCTTGCCCATGCTCCCGATCCACTCAAGCATGAGGGGATCAATATAGCCGGTGGCATTCATGATCTGGATAGAATCTCTGCCCGAATAGCATGCAACCGTCACATCATCAAACCGAACCGTCAGGGATTCATCTGTATGGAACCGGAATGAGGGGGTAGATACCTTCCAGGTAACTGAATTGGAGTTAAAAAAAATATTTTCCTCCAGCAAAGAGAGGGAAAGGGAAAGCCATTGATCACTGGTCCTCAAAAGTGCAGCATCACTGGACATGAACAGCTTGTATCCCTTAAGCCACTCCTCGTATCCATGGGATTTTTTTTCCTCGAAAAAGAACTCCATAATGATCCGCTGATACTTGAGAAAATGTGGACGTGGCCTGCATTTCTTGATTAGCATCAGGTTAGACACATCAATAATCTCCATTCTTTCTTCAAAAGAGAGAGAATCGTACAGATGCAAGAAACGCTCAAAGTCAGGCACCTGTGAAGCCTCCAGGGAAGTACCGGTAAATGTCAGAAGCTCGGAAACATATAGACCCGTATCTCTGGAGAACTCCCGAATGGTTTGAGCATGCAATGGAATTGTTAAAATCAATGCGAACAGGATGATAATTGTTCTTTTCATAACATGCTAATCAGAAACCTATTGTTTAACAAAAGAGAGGGAGATCCAGTTCGACTCCTCCATGGTATTCAGATGATATAAACCACACTGATAGGCTGCATTCAGGACATACTGAACATCCTCAGTAAGGATACCGCTCACCGCCATTACACCCTTATCAACCAGGTGAGCAGTATACTCCGATATGTCGCGGACCAGAGTATTGCGGGTAATATTAGCAAACACGAAATCAAATACCTCGGCACCCAGCACACCAACATCTCCCAGGCGTAGCTCCATGGTCATTGATTCATTTCGTTCCACATTCTCCAACGCGTTTTCATAGGCCCACTGATCAATATCAACTCCCAATACTCTTGCTGCTCCTAACTTACAGGCATAGATACCCAGCACACCCGTCCCACATCCCATATCCAGTACCCGTCGACCTTCTAATTCATGCTTCATCATCTCAAGGATCATCAGCCGTGTGGTATGGTGATGACCGGTCCCGAAGGACATTTTTGGCTCAATAATAAGGGTGCAAGGCAGATCGTCTGAAGAACCATGAAACGAAGCCCTGATCAGTACCTTACCGTCTATCAGGACCGGATTAAATTGTTTTTCCCACTCTTCGTTCCAATTCTGATCTTCAGTCTTATGGTACCTGTATTGTACTTTTATTCCAAGACCTGACAATTCATCGATCAACCGGTTCAGTACTGTTTCTGAATGTTGTTCCTCTTCAATATAGGCCTGAATGATATCATCACCCTCCACAAACCCCTCGAATCCGATCTGTGACATCATTGCAAGCAGAATCTCTCTTTGGTTGCTGCTCCACGACCTGGCGGGAATTTCAAATTCAAGGAATGCCATAACGGCTGTCAGAGATGATTAATAGGCATTGACAATGGCAACAAAATCCTCAGCATTCAGGGATGCACCTCCAATAAGTCCACCATCCACATCCGGATTGGCAAATAAAACTTCGGCGTTGGAAGGTTTACAGCTTCCACCATAAAGTATGGACATCTCTTCAGCTACCTGCCCATCGAACAATTCGACCAGCAAATCCCTGATGAATTTGTGCATCTCCTGAGCCTGATCGGGCGAAGCTACCACACCGGTCCCAATGGCCCATACAGGTTCGTAAGCGATTATCACCTGACTGATTTCATCAGTAGTAAGATCCTTCAATCCCACCTTCAGCTGTTCCTTTACCACATCAAATAATTTACCGGTCTCGCGCTCTTCCAGCACCTCACCGCAACAGTAAATGGGTTTCAATCCCGCGGAGAGGGCAAGCTTCACTTTTTTATTCAATAATTCATTGTCCTCATTATAATAGGCACGGCGCTCTGAATGACCGATGATCACATATTCTACCCCTGATGAAACAAGCATTTCGGGAGATACTTCACCTGTATAAGCGCCTGAGGGTTCAGATGCGCAGTCCTGTGCACTCAGCTTTACATTCTCTATCAGCTGCCTGACCTCGCTTAAATGGGTAAATGGCGGTGCGATAATAACCAGTGCATCACTTGATTTTTTCTTCTCCAATTTCTCAACTGATTTGGCCAGTTCCATACCATCCTTTAAAAGGGTATTCATTTTCCAGTTACCAGCAACAATTTTCTTTCTCATATTTAATCTAAGTTATTTAAATTCTTGTTTAAAAATAGCAAATAATCGGTATGTACTTATGATGGTCAACACTTTATACTTTGATGGGTGAAATGTACCGGGACAACAAAAGGAATACCACCACTCCCATGACAAAAACAACCACCACATGACGTTCCCTCTTCTTCGCTTCTCTCTCAAAAACCAATTCTGGAATGAATCGGTCAAAATCCAACACATCGAATGAGAACTCCTCGTAGATACCGGCTTCCATAAGCAACTGGGCCTCTTCGTCCATAGGAGCCGAAGCATTTCCAATCAATTCGGTCCATTCGGGATCCAGCTCTTCAATGGAAGGAAAATCCCGGTTTCCCCATTTCCCGATAATGGCGCCATTTTTCAGAAGTAAAAAACCAGGATTGGAGCGAACAATGGTTTTCAACATAATTTCATCGGCCGCCTGAAATTCGTAACCCAGTCCCAGGGATGAGGAGATGGACTCCAGTTCATCGGTTGGAGATGCGGTTACTGCAGAGAACGTGAAATCATCTGCCAGGATCTCCAATTGCGACCAATCCCGGGCATTGAGCAATCCGGATTCCTCTGCTTTTGAGAGATCATAACTGATCATCAGCAAGCTATAGCCCTTGTCATTCAATATCTCATCAACCATATCCATTCCATATACATCCATAATGGCAAAGTCATGGATGGGTGGCTCATACCCCTTCTTCACCAGCTTGGATTCACTGCTTTGAAACTCCCACACCAAGGTATCCCTGGGGTAGTCCTCAATGCTGAATGATGCTGACTTACCCGACTCCCTGTTCCTGTATATGAGTGTTGATTCATACACATCAACAGGTGCACCTTCAGGAATCCCCATCTCATCCACGATGACAGTTCCCACATCATAAGGCCTGAAATCCAGAAGAGGCAAATGATTATAGTTCCATACTGAAAACCAGGAGATTCCAATAAATAGACAGATCACGGCCATCCACTCCTTGAACAGATTACCTGTAACTATTTCGAGCTTCCTGTTAAAATAGAGGGTCAGGACAAAGGGCATCAGAATCACGTTTTTCAGGAAAGTCTGCCAGTTTGTAAGGATCAGTGCATCACCAAAACAACCGCAATCCGAAACCGGATTAAACAGGGCCAGAATCAAAGTGAGCAGGGTAAAAAGGAGCATAAACCACATAAGGACCCAGTAAACAACTCTCCTTCGATATCCAAGGATCAGGGTGATCCCCAACACTAGTTCAAATGCAGAAAGAAATATACCCAAAGGGAGTGCAACTCCATCGAGGAACCCTAACCCGAAAGCATTAAAATAGTCCGAAAATTTATAAGCCGATCCCAGCGGATCTATCACTTTCACAAATCCACTGAAGATGAAGACAATCCCTAAAATTATTCGGCTTATTACCCTGACGTACTTCACTGTTTTTTCTCAATTTGTTTTACGATCAAATCCGAAATCTTCGCAGGGGAGAGCATGTTACCGCCTGCATCCGTACAATCGACCAATCCAAGGTCATCCACATGCTCCTGAAGCGACAGATAGATCTGTCGCACCCGCTCCTGGAAATCCAGGCTCTCTTCATGGATATCCCTCTCACCTTTCAAGTAGGCACGGTCATCCCCGTCACGTTTCGTGTTCAGTTGTTGTCTTGTGAATTCAAAAGGAACGTTCAGGTAGAGATTAATATCGGGGCGTGGCAGGTTGTTATAACCGAACTCAAACTCAAGGATCCAATCCCTCAATTTGTGGCTTTCGTTCTGGTTTTCGAGCTTGGCGCACTGAAATGCGATGTTCGAATAGACATACCTGTCAACAATAACCAAATAACCATCATCCATCCACTGCAGGATCTTTGAGGCAGCATCCGACCTGTCCCCGGCAAAGATCAGTGCCACCAGGTAAGGATTCACCTGATCGTTAGCCCCCATCTCTCCCCTTAAAAATCTGGCTACCAATTCCCCATAAACACCCTCTTCCAGACGTGGGAAGTGGAGGTATTTAAAAGGTACAGATTCTTTTTCGAGGTACTCCCTAAGAAGATTCAGCTGGGTAGATTTACCCGAACCATCCAATCCCTCTATCACTACAAAGCGCATGAACCTTTTTCGGATTATTTAGTGTATTTTTGGATTCAGTTTTCAAACATACAAAATATCGTCTCAACCCATCCTAATTAGATGAAGAACTTCTTCACATCCGGGGCCCTCTTTTCAAGGAATCTTTCATTGAATCTCAATGGCAACATCCTTGACCTTTCAACTCCCAGGGTCATGGGGATTATTAATGCAACACCAGACTCATTTTATGAAGGAAGCCGACTTCCAGATCCCGGTCAGGCAGTTCAGGTGGCCAGGGAGATGCTCCGTCAGGGAGCCGATATCCTGGACGTAGGAGCGGTATCCTCCAGACCTGGTGCTGAAGAGATATCTGAAGAGGATGAGTTGAACAGGCTCTCTCCAGTGCTGGAAGCTTTAAGAAATCAGATCCCGGAGTGTGTCATTTCTGTTGATACCTGGCGATCCGGTGTGGCCAGTGTGGTCCATGAGCGTTTTGGTATTGATATGATCA
>Ga0209013_10003193_pt1 | contig 14644 bp, 15 predicted proteins | sample Cruoilmetagenom2_FD_187291 | JGI IMG/M metagenome (GOLD analysis project Ga0209013, IMG submission 187291) | Oil polluted marine microbial communities from Coal Oil Point, Santa Barbara, California, USA - Sample 2 (SPAdes) (version 2) | ecosystem: Environmental > Aquatic > Marine > Oil seeps ... | reverse complement strand
GGGGCACTAGACAAAGTGGATGAAAACGACGAACCGATAGAAGTATGCGATAATATCGTATGTAGTTTAAAAACGAAAAAAGGACGTATAGGTACTGCTGCATTCTCATGGACGTATTATGGAGAAGAAGATAATAGCACTATTATCTATTGTGAAAAAGGCATTTTAAAAATCTACCATAGTGAGCAGCATCAATTAGAAGTGATCACAAAAGATGGGGAGAAGGTACAATACCAACTAGAGAATATTCAAACGAATAATAACCAAACAAATAGTGGTGTAATCGATGCGTTTATCGAAAGCATTAGAATGGATCAGACTCCACTTGTTACTGGAGAAGATGCACTCCTTGCCCTAAAAGTTATATTAGGGATCATAGAAGCAGCTGAAACGAATACAATTGTGACGATGAAATAAGGATCAAATTGAAAATTTTACAATAGATAAAGCCGTTTTCTGATTAAACAGAAAACAGCTTTATCTATGGCTTTTAGGTAATCTCTTGTTGCAATCATGAAGAAAATTTAAACCAGTTTTCTAAAGGTTTAATAATAACACTTGCAGTTTATTTGGAAACAATATAATATTTAAATCGTAATGATTACTATTTACGAATTCAATCAGTAGCATTGAATGGTCAGGGGGAAAAATGGAGAATAGAATACCGGTAACAATATTAAGTGGATACTTGGGCTCAGGAAAGACAACTTTATTGAATCAGATTTTACAAAATCGTAAAGGGCTTAAAGTGGCGGTCATCGTAAATGACATGAGCGAAGTGAACGTAGATGCTTCTTTGGTAAAACAGGGTGGATTTTTACGTACGGAGGAAAAGTTGATTGAAATGCAAAATGGGTGTATTTGCTGCACGCTTAGGGAGGACTTGGTAATTGAAGTGGAGAAGTTGGCTCAACTTGGAGATATTGATTACATCGTAATTGAGTCCTCCGGTATCAGTGAGCCTGTTCCGGTAGCTCAGACATTCACTTACATTGATGATAGCCTGGGCATCGATTTATCAAAATTTTGTAAGCTTGACACTATGGTGACAGTAATAGACGCTAATGGATTTTGGCAGAATTTTTCTTCTGGAGAAACGTTGCTAGACCGTAAGGAAGCAGCGACTCATGACGATGAACGGGAAATAGCCGATTTACTTATTGACCAGATTGAATTTGCGAATGTATTAGTTTTGAACAAGGCTGATTTAGTTGATGAAGAGACAATAGGCGAGTTGAAAGCTGTCCTTAAAAGCTTAAATCCAGATGCGAAAATCATAGTGACAGTAAACGCAAATCTTGCTTTAAACGAAGTATTGAATACAGGCTTATTCGATTTTGAAACATCCAGTCAAGGAGCGGGGTGGATTAAAGAGTTAAACGAAGAACATGTGCCTGAAACGGAGGAGTATGGTATTGCATCTTTTGTTTATCGAAGTCAAAGACCTTTCCATCCAGAGCGCCTATTGAATTGGATTATGAATTGGCCAGTTGAAGTAATAAGAGCCAAAGGATTTCTATGGATAGCAACTCGGGATGATACTGCTGTACTGCTATCTCAAGCTGGGCCATCTCTAGGGATAGAGGGAGCTGGAAAATGGGATATGGAGTATGGCGTCAAGATGACAGAACTAGTATTTATCGGAATAGATATGGACCAGCTACAAATCACAGCTGACTTAAATCAATGCCTATTAACAGAACATGAGTATGCACAGGATTGGAATAGCTTTTCAGATCCACTACCTGCTTTTGAAATTGTGATTCAGACTAAAGAGGAGGAAGTAAGATGAGAGTAAATATCACGTTGGCTTGCACAGAGACAGGTGACCGTAATTATATAACGACCAAAAACAAAAGGAACAATCCAGAGCGTATTGAATTGAAGAAATATTGCCCAAGACTTCAGAAGGTGACACTTCACCGAGAAACGAAATAAAAAATTTTACGTATTTTTAAAGCGTAATGGTTACGATATAAAGGAGTTGATAAAATGGCGAAAAAATCAAAAGTGGTAAAAGATAAAAAGCAGCAGAGAATGGTGGCCCATTATGCAGAGCTTCGTAAAGAATTGAAAGATAAAGGGGATTACCTGGCATTAAGCAAGTTACCCAGAGATTCGTCACCATCACGCTTGAAAAACCGCTGTGAATTGACCGGCAGACCGAGAGGATATATGCGTAAATTTAATATGTCCCGTATTGCTTTCCGAGAGCTTGCACACAAAGGGCAAATCCCTGGAGTTAAAAAAGCGAGTTGGTAATGATGTATTCAGGGAGGAGAGGGAAGAAAGTCCGAAGGGAAATCAAAAGAAAAAGTTAGAAAAGGTTTATAATATTTCAAAAAGCTAGAGCACTAATAGAACCAAACGCGTTTTGAACCTTTTTCACCTATTGGTTAAAGTACCGCCTAGTGTTTAACAGGATAAGTAAGTGAAAGTCATAAAATGATTATATGGCATGATTAGAAGTAACAGTAACACTGAATCATGCCTCATTTAGTTACATGAAAGCATTAGATACTAAAGATAGAAAAAGAAAGGCGGTCATGGCACATCCAGCGGCAATGCCTTTTCCTCTACGTTCTGGTTCTGCCGTTTGGAGTGCGTGTCTGAAGTAAAAAAAGGAGCCCGCAGAAATAAGGAGAAATTCTAATAGGAAGCTTGCAGAAACAGATTCCCATAGACCGAAACCAAGAAGCGGAAAATCACCTACATTTCCAGGGAAAATGGGCATATCCGGTCGATGAACGATCAAGTCAAGAATCCAATGGCTAAATACGACGGCTCCCGTTATAACTGCTGATTTTTTACCCCAAAATATTCCTGCAAGGTATGCAGCAATTATGGAAAGAACTAGCGCCCCAATGAAGGAATGAGTATAGAATGCATAAATCATCACATTAGCATATCCACCATCGCCCAATGGCTCTATCGACTCTTCACCTGCTAAACTAAATGGTACGAAGGCAATATCAAGCAATTGGGAGCTGACCAGTAGCGACCAAAGCGGCAGTTCTGGGGCCTTACTTTTGACAACAGCTGCAACTCCAAAGTGTCCAGCGAACATCTCAACTACCTCCTAAATATTAACTTTAATGAAGCACTTCCATTATAACTTACCAGTACAAGTGGTATTATAAAGTATTTGTAAATTTTTCAGATAATTGCGTTACTAATACTCTGTTATCTCATAAATGGAGATATATTAAGAAAATTCATGTGGTAGATATTGGTTAAAATTACCATAAGTATTGAGGTGGTAAAGAGCAGAGTTAATGGCTGACGGAGAATATTATAAAAGCTTAAAGGAGATTAGAATTTACTAATCTCCTTTAAATTTCCATCATAAACATCAATTATTACACAATCTCAAAAAGCGATTCCAATTCATTATCTTAGTAACTTAACTCAGCATCCGCAATTATCATTTATTCTAGTATCTTGGGCTATTTCTGAAACAGGAAAGTCCATCTCTTGCCAAGCTGCAATACCACCGGTTAACTCTTTAACTTTATAATCCCTTTCTAATAACACCTTCGCTACTTTGGCAGCGGTATTGCACCAGACATCCCAGCAATACACGATAATTTCCTTATCTTTCGGTATCTCATTTAGACGATTTTGTAATTCTTGTTCAGGTATAATATTCGCATCTTTAATAGTTAAATTTCTTACATGGGCAGGGCCATTTCGAACATCGATTAAAAAGTATTTACCAGGATCCATTTGATGGGATCTCAGAAAATCCATTGGGCTTATAGTTGCTTCAAGACGTGCATTAAAATAATCAAGTGCGTTCATATGTGATATCCTCCTATTTTCTACAGTGAGCTCCAGATTTTAATAAGAAATTCTTTAAGTAATAGTTTCTCTTGTTCATTTAAAGGGGTTAAAACTTCCGATTCTACATCGGCTAAGAATTCCCAACGTGAATCCAACACTTCTTTACCTTTTCCAGTAATCATAAGACTATATGATCTTCTATCATTAGGATTCTTTGTTCTCTCAACAAATCCGATGTTTTCTAAATGATCAATATGACTCACCATAGTTGTCCGATCGATTTGTAGGTTTTCAGATATATCTTTTTGTGATGAGTAAGGATTGTCCTCAATAAATAAAAGTACTCCATATTGCCTGGCATTAATATTGAAGTCAACAAGCCCTGAAGCAAACTGATTTTCCATTTGTTGCAAAACCTTTCCGAGTAGAAAACCATAAGAATTATTCCATTTTTCCAATCTAAATTCCACCTTCCAAATTAATCAGTTAAATATATAATCAGTATAACTGATTATATTATTGAAAACAAGTAACTAAATATTTTGAGCTGTCAAAAGGAATAAAAGAATTTCCCAAAGACATAAGAGAAGTTTAAGTGCGAAGAAACTAAGCTATACTGTAGGAAATTATAGTAAGTATAGAAGTTAGTAATCCGAAAAAATTTTAGCATGGTTTTTTAGAACAGGAGATAGTAGACGTGAAAGAATTCAAAGTTACTTATTTTTTTGATGAAGAACATTATATTAGAAGATTTATCTACGCGGAGTCTCAAGAAACAGCAGAAGGGCTTATTCAAAAAGAGCGAGACGACTATATTTCATTCACAGATAGCAGAGGGATTTACCATGAACTGAATACTAGAGGGGTAAGAGTGACTCAAATTTCGGAATATCATAGAATAGATAAAACAAACTAAGTATCAGGTTTTGGAAAAGCTCAAGGAGTTTAATGATGTGCATGGACATTTAATGGGTGACAAAGTTATTCGAGAAGTAGGCAAGTTGTGCAAAAGTCATTTAAGTCCCGATTTCATCATGGGCGTTACGGAGGGGATGAATTTGTGATAATTGGAAGAAGCTCATTAGCTGAAACAGTGAAGCTTGCTAATGTACTAAAAGAAGCACTAGCAGATATGAGAATAGTTGAAAATGAGCAGACTATACCAATAGCAGCTAGCTTTGGTATTTCTTCTACAGAAGATGATTCACTTAATTCTTTTGACGAACTCTTCCATTTGGCCGATATGCGTCTTTATAATGCAAAACAAAATGGCAAGAATCAGGTGTATGCAGGTAGCATATAAGGTTGATCAATTTAATAAAAGAACAAGACGGATGAATTTACTTCACTGTCTTGTCCTTTTTGTTACTTTTTCACTTCATAATGCAGCTCAGCAAATTGGTTAAAACGATTAATGCTTTTTAGAGTAAGCTCCGTCTCAAAATCCACTTCTTTAAACAAAGGAATTCCTTTTCCTATTAGCACTGGTGACACTGTAATAATCACTTCGTCCACTAATTTATGGTTGATGAATGAGTTGATTAAATCTCCACCGCCCATTACCCAAATATTTTTACCATCTTTGTTTTTCAATTGAGTGGTAAAATCGACTACATTTCCACTGAAGAATTGGACGTTCTCATTGTCCTCACGGAGAGTTTTGGAGAAAACATAGCATTCCTTTCCTTCATAAGGGAAGCTTTCCGATTCTTGTTTTAGAAGCCAGTTGTACGTGCGTCTACCCATTATTACCGTATCTACCGTATCATAGAATTCTGAATATCCATTATCACCTTCACCTTCCACCTGAAACAACCACTCCAAAGAATCATCCTCTGTTGCGATATATCCGTCTAAGCTTGTGGCAATGAACAATACAACTTTTCTTTTATCAAGCATAATAAACTCCTTTTAGTTTGATTTCTAGAGAGAATATCTTCAAACAGGTCGTACATATGATAAGAGAATTTCTTTTAATACCCGTTGCTGAATAAGTGGGTCAATATCTTCTTCCAAAAAGGATATAGGCGCTTTTAGTACGACATTATTGACGAAATTACCAAAAGTATTAATGATCGTTATGAGGGTTTCTTTAACAGATAAATCGGTTCTAATAGAACCATCTGTCTTCGCATCTTCGATAATTGGGATAAGGCTATTACTAATTTGTTTTTGTATTTCGATATAGTCTTCAATGTTTGGTAATGGCTCTTTTGTAAAGGAAGCATAGCTTTCAAATGCTTCGCGGAACTTGGAAGAGTTACTTTCACTAGGATCGTCAAGCAAGTATGTTAACACATCCTCCAAACGTTCATAAGCCGTCTTAGGTGAGGAAGCAATCTGTTCGAATGCAGGCAATATTCTTTCCAGGTTTTGAATAGCCACTGCTACTATAAGTTTATCTTTTTTAGGGAAATACCGAAAAACGGTGGCGATTCCGATTTTTGCTTCGTTGGCTACATCTTGCATTTGGACGCTATCTAATCCAAGGTCAAGAAATAATCGCTCAGCTGCGGAGATGATAAGTTGATATCTTGAAGATTTATTTTGTTCCCGAACACTTAGTGGCATTGGATAACCTCCTTATATTTTTTTATTATACATCGTTTAAGTTTGCAACTGTCCATTTTCAGGAGTAAAATAAATGATAGTTAAACTATCAAAATATAATCATGAGGTGAATAAAATGAGATTAGCAGGTAAAGTGGCGGTAATTACAGGAGCAGGAAGCGGAATGGGAGAATCAGAAGCACTTATGTTCGCAAGAGAAGGTGCGAAAGTTGTTGCAACCGATATCAATCTTGAAGCAGTAGAAGCAATAGTTGCACAGATTAAAGCAGCTGGTGGAGAAGCAATTGCTATCAAACATAATGTTGCTACTAAAGAAGATTGGGAAAACGTTTATAACAAAACAGTTGAAGCATTTGGTAAATTAGACATTTTAGTAAATAATGCAGGAATTTCATTGGCTACACCATTCTTAGAGCAAACGGAAGAAGAATGGGCGCGCACATATGCTATCAATATCAACGGTACGATGATCGGAATGCAGCTTGCAATTCCGCTTATGGAGAAAAATGAAGGTGGTTCAATTGTGAACATTTCTTCGATCTCTGCATTAACGGGTATGGCTGGAGCGGGAGCTTACACAGCTTCCAAAGGTGCTGTACGTTCAATCACTAAAGCAGCAGCTGTTGACTATGGTAAACAAAATATCCGTGTTAACTCCGTCCACCCAGGCTATATCGTCACACCGATGAGTGCGCCACATATGGAAAGTCCGGAATACAAAAACTTTTTCTTGTCTCAAATTGCCCTACCAAACCTTGGAAAAGCAGAAGAAGTAGCATCAGCGGTATTGTTCTTAGCATCGGACGAAGCAAGCCATATCACAGGCATTGAGTTACCAGTAGATGGTGGAGTTGTAGCGAAATAATGGAAAAGAGCTTGAGTAATTGGTTTTGTCACTTATTTGAGCCTTTTTTAGTTGTTAGAAGCACAGCCTTATACCTACTACAGCTTGTCCGAACCTAACCAGCTTTCTGTAAAATAATATAAATGGTAAAGAATATAAGTATAATTACTTTAAACCTTGCAAAAGTAGAGATTTCTACCTTTGTGAGGTTTTTATTTGGTGAGAACTTGGTTCACCATTTTTTATAAATATACAACTTAAAATGTCGGATTTTGTAGAACTTTGTAAGTCTCCTATAAAATATTAGTATAAATCTACTTCCTACTGATGAAAGTGCTTATCGAGGGGATGGAGAAACTTATTGATAAAGAAATATTGATATTTACTCTGCATCTTAAGTTTTTAACGTGCTAATACTAGGAATTATTGTTAGAATATTAGGATGTCGTTCTTGTGTATCGCCATTAGTTTAGGGTAAATCTTTTGTATATGGAAATCTGCAGTGAGATAATTGCAGAGCTTTTTTCCCGTTCAGATGAGCTCGGCGTCACATATGTGTTTGAGGGAGAAACGGAAGTCGAATCATGCGGTTGGCTGCATTCATTCGGCACAAATGTGTAAATGACAAAACGACAAGCTTTAACATTTCCGAGGTTAACTCAAATCTTGATGATAACGGCTGAACGGTTAAGCTGGGGGGAAACTTCATAAATGAAGCGGTAAAGGTTTTTAGAAAGGTGAAGATATATGATTGAACTAAATCAAATTACAACTTTGTTCCTTGCAGTGGCTCTCTATTTGCTTGGAATGGCAATTGTCAACCGGATCGGATTCCTTAACAGGTTCTTAATCCCTGCGCCAGTCGTCGGCGGTTTAATATTCGCTACTTTAGCGCTAGTGTTGAAAATTACGGGCATTATCGAGATTACATTGGATACATCGCTACAAACGCTGTTCATGATCGCCTTCTTTACGACGATCGGTCTTGGGGCAAGCTTCAAGCTTATCAAACTTGGTGGGAAGCTCTTAGTTATATACTTGCTCTTGTGTGGCGTCACGGTGTTCTTGCAGAACGTCATCGGTGTTTCGTTTGCCGGGTTATTTGGAATTGACCCACTTTTGGGTGTCATGGCAGGAGCAGTTTCGATGAACGGAGGACATGGCGGCGCTGCGGCATACGGACAGACGATTGAGGACTTGGGCATTTCCTCAGCCTTGGCGGTTGGTATGGCCGCCGCCACACTTGGCCTGATAAGCGGTAGTTTATCCGGCGGACCGGTTGCGCGGTACCTGATTAAAAAAAATAACTTAAAACCGGCATCGGGTAAAATAGAAGGGTATGTAGAGAAAGATGAGAGACCGATTCAAGAGAGGTCGTTTATGATCCAGGTCGCCCTCCTCACGTTCTCCATGGCAGTGGGAACGTATCTTGGTGATTTGTTTACGAATGTGACCGGCTTCGTGCTACCGTCCTATATCGGGGCGATGTTTGTGGCGGTCATTGTCCGGAATTTGTCTGATCGCTTTATAAGTGGCGCGGTGAACATGAAGGAGATCAACTTAATCGGTGACATTTCGCTTGCGATTTTTCTCTCGATGGCACTGATGAGCATCAAACTGTGGGAAGTCGCAGATCTGGCACTACCACTCATCGGCATTATACTCATCCAAGTTATCGTTGTCGTCTTGTATGCCATCTTTGTGATGTTCCCAATGCTTGGCAAAGATTACGATGCGGCTGTTATGATCTCCGGTTTCCTAGGCCACGGACTGGGTGCAACACCGAACGCAATGGCGAACATGTCCGCGACCGTGAGCAAGTACGGTCCTTCTCGCACAGCGTTCCTGGTCGTGCCAATTGTCGGTGCATTCCTGATCGATGTTGTATTTAGTGCACCGATCATTATCACGACCATTAACTTGTTGAAGTGAGTTATTAGAATGACTTTTTCCAGATTAACTATCTCTGATTAAATAAATAAGGATGAGGAAGTAAAAATAACAAACTGGAACATGCTCTCGTTGAAATGCGATTGATAAGAATTTTGCGGCTCAACATGAATAATAATGGCTGTTTCAATGTAGATTGATTTTTATCTAAAAAACGTCCCTCTGAAGATTTCAAGAATTACTAGATTTCTTACGGTAAATAATTAGTTTGGAATACGACCAACAATATAAATAGAGATTAATTATACAGCCAGATGCTTACGCAGAAGGCTGTATTTTTTGATGAGACTAAGTTTGTAAAGAAAAAAGTTATAGATAACTCTTTTAGAGAAAAGAGATGATAGAAGGATATAAGGAAAGTGAATGTGATGAAAAATGAGAAAACCCAAATCCAAAAGCTCAACTGTTGAGCAAGGAAAGATACAGAAAAGGATTGATAGTCCATAAGATAACTAGTCATCTGTACCTTCCTCCCATTTCGCGAATGATAAGTCGCTGTCATTAGTTAAATAGAAGTATTTTGGAAGTAAGGATACAGGAGTTAAAAGAAATTTTCTTAAACAAGGATGTTTTCTATTTGCAAAAAAACTGAAATTGTTAAAGGAAGATGTTAGAAGTGAATATTTTAGGGAAAAGAAATACTGAATAGAAATTGATAGATTAGGAAGGTGAATGTGATGAAAAAAGAGTCAAATAATGAAAAAGAATCCTCCAATCCAAAAGATCTAACTGTTGAGCAAGGAAAGCCTAATGAGTTAAGTGACAAACAGAAGGAAGAACTTCAAGTGACAGATGGCCAGAATGATCATCATGTGGATGAACGTGGAGGAAGATAAGTCTGCAAAACAATAAAAGGAAATCCTTGAGAATCTTGTAACTCACTGAACTAAAAATTGTGACAAATTATAAACACCTTCTATTGAAGCTAGGTATAATACCTAAATCTTTAATGGGGAGGTGTTTTTTCTATGAGAAAAATACTTTTGTGAGGTTATTATTTTATGATTTTTATCCAATGAGGAATTTTAAAAAAAGAATCCAAACAATTTCAATAAGTTTTATTACTTAAACCTCTGTGATGTCTAGAAAGTCCAATGTAATAGTTAAATATTGTGATATTATTAAGGTAATTGGAACGATAAATACTATTCAAGGAAACTACGATTATATATTGTTGATTGAGGAGAGATTATAGTGACGGGGTTTGCTAAAAAGTCATTTTTAGAAAGAGTGAAATTAGCTTTAAAGGATAAGGAAGAACTAAAAGTACCAGTTCTGATAAGAGAAGGTACTACTGCGCAAAAAACAATCAATAAAATGCAGAGTGATTTGGAAATAGAAAAGTCAGTTGAAACTCAAAAAGACTTATTAAATAAAATTAAAATCCTTGAGTTAGGACTATACGGTGAAAAGAGTGTTCAATTTGAGCTAATGAACTCATTTATTCCTATTCATATTTTACATGATCTCCAATTGAAACATGGAGAATGGAAAGCTCAAATTGATTTTGTTGTAATAACCAGAAAATTTTTACTCGTAATTGAAGTGAAGAACTACTACGGGAATATTGAAGTCACAGAAAATGGAGATTTTATACGGAATGTCATGAAAGGGAAAAAGGTAGTTTTTAAAGAAGGATTCTACAGCCCAATACGCCAGATAGAAAGACAGACAGAAGTATTACGAAACTTATTGCAAGAAAGTGGTGTAATAGGGAATAAAACACCTATCAAACAAGTGGTTGTATTTACGAATAACAAAACGATACTAGATTTGAAAAAGGCAAAAGAGGACATACAAAATAGAATCGTACGAGTAGATGGTTTAGTCAGATACATATCAAAGGAATTAGAAAAATCTTCACCTGTTCAAATTTTAGATAATCGGATGTCGGATATAAGTGATTTTCTAAATAACTCTCACATGGAGGAAGAAATAGAAAAGACAGAGGATACAGTAGAATTGAAACTATTAGGTGAAACAGTAGAAGCAATGGAAAATAAAATAGTAGAACAGTCTCCAACAGTATTAGGACTGGAAGAGGAGTTAAGAAAATTTAGAAAAGATAAAGCAGCAGCTTTAGGAATGAAAGCATTTCATATTTTTTCTAATCAGACTCTAGATGAAATTGTTTCAAAACATCCCACAAATTCGATTGAACTTTCAACTATAAAAGGTATTGGTGAGAAGAAGATAGAGGAGTATGGTCGTGAAATTATTGAAGTTATTCAGAGACATAGTTTGAAAGATTAAAAGGAGAATTTAACAATCTTATGCAGGGAACGTATTTAAGAAATAATATATGAAAGGTTGTGAGCATTTGTTTGAAAAAATAATACGTCGTGTAGAAGATTTACTTAGCCCTTCTGCAGTAAGTAGGTCCCCAGACAAACCCAAACGAAAGTCGGTCATTTCTACTTATAAGGAACAGACTGGAAATGGACTATTCTCCACCATGTTCAATAAAGGAAATTTCGGGGAATTCTTATCCTATGGTAAATTGGCAAAATTGCCGGGTTACCATAAAGCGTTGTTCAATATTTATATCCCTAGCGGCAAAGAACAAGCGACTGAAATCGATTTAGTCTACCTTCATGAAACTGGTATCTATGTAATCGAATCTAAAAACTACAGTGGCTGGATTTTTGGGGATGAAAAGTCACAAAACTGGATGCAAACTTTTCCGAATGGACAAAAATTTTCCTTTTACAATCCAATCAAGCAAAATAAAGGTCATATAAAAGCACTGAAAGCCCTGTTGCCATCTATTGAAACTGCGCAATTTACCTCTGTCATTGTCTTCAGCGAAAGATGCGAGCTGAAGAAAGTTACCTGCGAGGCAAAAGATACATACGTTATAAAACGCAATTATTTATCTAATTTAATGGAGCGATCAATACAAAATTCCCCTAACGTTCTGGGAGCAGCTTACATAGATAAAATTTATAATTTTCTTTCACAATACCAAATGGTAGAAAAATCGGTGAAAGAGCAACATGTTGAAAAGATTAAGGGGAAGTTTTCTCGTTAAAAAATGCTTTGCAGAAGGTACAAGTTAACTGTTTTAGCTATAGCTCTGGAGAATCCGATAGTTTATAAAATGTGTCTAACCGCGTGTTTACTTAAGAATGGAGGCAATAAAAGTGCTTACCTTTAAAGAAACTATAAAAATATTTCAATCATACTCAGAACTAGAAGAAAAGGTTTCAGGAAACAAGCATCAATTTCAAGTATCTCAAAGTTTTCATAGAGGTAAAGAGCTTGCCAGAGAAATTAGTTGTAAAAAAAATGGTTCATATAACGGTTACATAAATGCAAAGTACATGACTCCAAATATTAAACAAAAATATGCACATATAACGGATTCTAGACAGATGATTAGTATGAAAGGACTCACGGAAATCCAACTTAGAGAGGCAATTCAGGATGGGATTCACTCGATGAAAAATGAAAAATTGAATGCAAATAAAATATCATCTCTCAAAACAAATCAAGTAGAAGTTGCCCCTACTCCACTCCCAAAGGCACAAGTAAAATCTGATTCTTCTATTGAAAAAATAGTACCTTCATGTCTTTATAATTGGCTTGGGTATGGGAACCTTCATGGACATGTATGGTTTATTGGAACGGAAGAAGGGGGTGCTGAAATATGGAGGCAGCAAACGAAAACGCTGGAAGAGAGTTTAGACATTAGATCTCAATTCAATCTCCACATGGATTTTCTAGATGTATGGGAAAAAAAGTATAACATTTCACTATCAACCTTTAGTGGCGCAACGGTTTGGAACTTTATGGCTGCTTTTCTATTAAGTTTTGATGCTCAAGAAGTCAATTCTAATACAATAAGAGATTTTGTGTTTAATAATAAATTACTTGGAAGAACAAAAGGCAATCATTTTCTTTGTGAACTATTCCCGCTCCCGAAACCTGTAAAGAATAGTATTCAGCCTTATGAAGAGATATGGAACTCAATCAAAAATTATCATGATGAAGTATTAGAGAAACGATTTGAACTCATTAATAGCACTATTGTTAATCACCCACAAGTTCAAATCATTATTTCTTACGAAAAAGGATTAGTTGAGCTGATGAAACGAAATTTATCTAGTTCTCTGGAACAATTAAGCAGTTGGACATATGGGAGCCAACAATATTCTCTATTTCAATTAAAGCTAGATGAAGGAAGAACGGTATTACTGCTTTCAACACCATTCCTTGGACAAGGGCAGATTAGTTACGAAGGGATTAAAGATTGTGTTAGACATTTAAATTCATATATTAAAGTCACTATGTGTTAGACATAACCAGAGACAATTCCAATTATTGTTGAAGTTGTGTGTTACACAGGGAGCTCTTTAATTTATAAAAAAAGTGATACGAAGTAGGTACTGATTTTAGTATTTTTAGTTCTAAATGTGCAATTTGTAAACGTAAAGCTTGTCCGTACCGACTCTATAAAAATCCTAAATGCCAAGAGGCTCTGTTACGCAATCTGTCAGAGAATTTATCCTAGCAAATTTAGAAGAAGAGAGAAAAACCGTTGTAACTCATATGAATTTAAAATTCGGTGATATCCATCGCCAGATGAACATTAAAAATAGATTTACCAATAGTTTGTAGTGCAATGAATAGTAGACGGATACCGTATTGAGGTTATTCATGATACTCCAAGTAAGTTAAGTTCGACCAATGTAGTGAGATACTTTTTTGATTGAGATATTTTTTGGTACTATATTCATAGGCACGTGCTGTAAATAAAGGAAAGACATTTTAATCATTCTTTAATGACTTTGGGTTTCATGGTAGGTAAATTGAAAAGAAAGCAGCTCTTACAGCTGCTTTCTTTTCAATTCATCCAAAGTTTTTCCATTTTTATTTTTCCAATCTACCCAACCATTGGAGGGACTTTGGTTAATGAAACTAGACGCAGCTGATGGCGAGTTAAATGGATAATCTTTTAAAAATATAATTCTATTACTGTCGTCTTTACCTAAGATACCATCATTCAAGAGTTTTTGAATTTTTTCAATGTGTTTATCCAACTTTGGTTCAAATCCTGGAGAAGATTGGCTAGCCATTTTAGATCCTTGATATACTATGAAACCGTCTTCCGTCCATTTGCCAAAAGCCTCTGAATCACGGCGTGAACAGTAGAACAACTCTTCATCGTTATCTGGGGTTGCACTACCATCTGACTTACTTCGATAACTTTCAAAGAGTGGATAACCAAGTGTTCCTAGTAATAGAGTGAGGGTCTCGAATACATCCAAAAGGTCTTCTTTTCTCCATTCTGGAATAAATGGATTTGTTGGTATGGTTTGATTTATAGCGTAACGTCCTGCTTCCACTGCTTCATTATAAGCTAAATGCTCTAAAAACTTCACGTCCGCTTTAGTAAACTGATTTTGATTATTGTTAGTCACTACAAGTACTGCAACATCCCAAAAATCTTTACCAACATTATGTTGCTTTAATCTTTCATATCCAACTTCAGCC
>Ga0209013_10003192_pt1 | contig 14645 bp, 12 predicted proteins | sample Cruoilmetagenom2_FD_187291 | JGI IMG/M metagenome (GOLD analysis project Ga0209013, IMG submission 187291) | Oil polluted marine microbial communities from Coal Oil Point, Santa Barbara, California, USA - Sample 2 (SPAdes) (version 2) | ecosystem: Environmental > Aquatic > Marine > Oil seeps ... | reverse complement strand
AATGTATCGACCTTTGTTCTGAAATTGTAGAAGAAGAGCTAGGAATTGAAGAAGAAGTAGAGTTTAAAGAAGTTCCAAAACCAAAAGAAATTTTAGCTATATTAGATGAATATGTAATTGGACAAGAACGAGCAAAAAAATCACTTGCAGTTGCAGTTTATAACCATTACAAACGCATTAATTCCAATAGTGTCATTGACGAAGTAGAATTAGCTAAATCAAATATAGTATTAATAGGTCCAACTGGTAGTGGTAAAACATTGCTAGCCCAAACACTTGCAAGAATTCTTAACGTACCATTTGCAATTGCAGATGCAACTTCGTTAACAGAAGCAGGATATGTAGGGGAAGATGTTGAGAATATCCTTTTAAAACTAATTCAATCAGCTGATTATGATATCGAACGTGCTGAAAAAGGAATTATATATATAGATGAAATTGATAAAGTAGCTCGTAAATCAGAGAATCCTTCTATTACACGAGACGTTTCTGGTGAAGGTGTACAACAAGCACTTCTAAAAATATTAGAGGGTACTGTTGCAAGCGTACCACCACAAGGCGGCCGTAAGCATCCGCACCAAGAGTTCTTACAAATTGATACAACGAATATTCTTTTCGTTGTGGGTGGAGCTTTTGACGGCATCGAACAAATCATCAAACGTCGTTTAGGTGAAAAAGTTATTGGTTTCGGAGCTGATCCGAACAAAGTAGAAGTTGCTGAAGGTTCAGTACTTTCGCAATTAATACCAGAGGATCTATTGAAATTTGGTTTAATACCAGAATTCATCGGACGTCTGCCAGTACTTGCAAGCTTAGAGCAGTTAGACGTGAGTGCATTAGTTCAAATTCTAACAGAGCCAAAAAATGCTCTTGCTAAGCAATATCAAAAAATGATTGAGTTGGATAATGTGAAGTTAACATTTGAAGATGATGCATTGATAGCTATTGCTAAAGAGGCAATTGAACGTAAAACTGGTGCTCGTGGTCTACGTTCAATCATTGAAAACATCATGCTAGATGTAATGTTTGAATTGCCATCTAGAGATGACATTGTCGAATGTATCATAACGAAAGAATCTATTACAGATAAGGCCAAACCTAAGTTATTATTAGAGGATGGTACAGAATTAGATAAAGATAATGAAAAAACATCGGCTTAATTAGCCATTGAAAAAGCTGGCTTCCATCTGCGCGTGCTTAGCGCATGCAAGGATGTCAGCTTTTTCAACTTCAAAGGAACTTTTTTTATAACAAGCATTATTGATGAAACTACGGACAGAATAAGTTGGAGGTGACTACCCAAATGACTAAAGAAAATAAAGTATTTTATCCAGTGTTGCCTCTTAGAGGCTTACTTGTTTATCCTACGATGATTTTACATATAGACGTAGGACGTGAACGTTCTATAGCTGCACTCAACGAGGCGATGATTCGAGAGGAAAAGTTATTTCTATCTGTTCAAAGAGATATGACCATCGAAAAACCTGATATGGCAGATCTGTATGATGTAGGTATCATTGCAAAAGTAAAACAAATGGTGAAATTGCCAAACGGTACAATGCGGGTTTTAGTAGAAGGATTACAACGTGGTATTTGGGATGATTTTAATCATCTTGATACATTCGACGAAGTTGCAGTTACTGCATTTATTGAGCCAGAAAAAGTGGATCAAGAAGACGAGGCACTTATGCGTACGCTAGTACATAATTTTGAAAAGTATTCAAAATCATCTAAGAGTGTCTCCGAAGAAACGTTCAATTCAGTAACTGATATTGAAGAACCAGGTCGTTTGGCGGATATGGTAGCTTCACATCTGCCATTGAAAATTTCTGGTAAACAAGAAATATTAGAAATAATGGATGTAAAAGAACGTTTAGAATGGTTAATAAGTCGTTTATACAATGAACAAGAAATATTAGACTTGGAAAAGAAGATTAATACACGAGTCAAAAATGCGATGGAAAGAACACAAAAAGAGTTCTATCTTCGTGAACAGATGAAAGCGATTCAAACCGAACTTGGCGATAAAGAAGGTAAAACCGGGGAAGTAGCGGAACTCAAAAAGCGTATTGAAGCAGCAGGTTTACCTGAAGATACGAAAAAGAATGTGTTAAAAGAATTAGATCGCTATGAAAAACTTCCTACGCAGGCTCCAGAAAGTGGGGTTATACGTAACTATATCGATTGGATCGTTTCTATTCCTTGGTCTAAATCAACGGAAGATCAGTTAGATATAAAGCGTTCTGAAAAAATATTGGATAGAGATCACGATGGATTAGAATCTGTCAAAGAGCGTGTGTTAGAGTATTTGGCTGTTAGACAGTTAACTAAATCTTTAAGAGGTCCAATTCTTTGTTTAGCAGGTCCTCCAGGTGTTGGTAAAACTTCCTTGGCAAAATCCATTGCGGAGTCTTTAGGGCGTAACTTTGTGCGTATCTCACTTGGTGGTGTTCGAGATGAATCGGAAATTCGTGGACATCGAAGAACCTATGTAGGCTCAATGCCTGGTCGCATTATTCAAGGGATGAAAAAAGCAGGAACGATTAACCCGCTGTTTTTACTGGATGAAATCGATAAAATGTCGAATGACTTCCGAGGAGATCCTTCCGCTGCGATGCTAGAAGTATTAGATCCTGAGCAAAATAATTCATTTAGTGATCATTATATCGAAGAGACATACGATCTTTCAAATGTTCTTTTCATCGCTACTGCAAATGATTTAAGTACTATTCCTGGGCCTTTACGTGATCGTATGGAGATTATCTCCATTGCTGGTTACACGGAGTTAGAAAAGCTCTCTATCGCAAAGAATCATTTATTGCCTAAACAGTTAAAAGAGCATGGTCTAACAAAAGGTCAACTACAACTGAAAGACGATGCTTTACTAGATGTAGTCCGACATTATACAAGAGAAGCGGGAGTCCGTAGTTTAGAGCGAGTACTTGCAAATCTCTGTCGTAAAGCTGCTCTTCAAATTGTTTCAGGTGATAAAAAGAGAGTCTCCATTACAACGAAAAATCTTGAAAACATTATCGGTAAACGTAAATTTAGGTATGGTCAAGCGGAAACAGAGAACCAAATAGGGGTAGCAACAGGGCTTGCTTACACTACTGTTGGTGGTGATACTCTTCAAATTGAGGTTTCGTTATCTGCTGGAACTGGCAAGCTCCAATTGACTGGTAAGCTAGGTGATGTGATGAAGGAATCTGCGCAGACTGCATTATCTTATGTACGTTCAAAAGCAGAAGAGTTTGGAATTGATCCAACATTTTATAAAAACAAGGATATCCATATTCACGTTCCGGAGGGTGCTGTTCCGAAGGATGGACCTTCAGCAGGAATTACTATAGTTACAGCTCTTGTTTCTGCATTGTCTAAGCGACCTATTAAACGTGAAGTAGGTATGACAGGAGAAGTAACGCTTAGAGGTAGAGTATTACCGATTGGCGGTTTAAAAGAAAAGACACTAAGTGCACATCGTGCAGGTTTGACGACTATTATTTGTCCGGCAGACAACGAGCGCGATATTGAAGATATACCAGAAAGTGTTCGCGAAGTATTGACGTTCCATTTTGTTTCCGATGCTGAAGAGGTGCTTCAACTGGCTCTAGAGGAGGCATAATTATGAAAATTCATAATGTAGAATTATTAATCAGTGCAGTAAGACCAGCGCAATATCCAGAGGGTGATTTACCTGAAATAGCTTTAGCTGGACGGTCGAATGTAGGGAAATCATCTTTTATCAATAAGATGATTGGTCGAAAAAGTATGGCCCGAATTTCATCTAAACCAGGTAAAACACAAACATTGAACTTTTACAAATTGGAAGAGTCTTTAATATTTGTCGATGTACCTGGTTACGGTTATGCTAAAGTATCGAAAACAGAACGTGCTGCTTGGGGTAAAATGATTGAAACTTATTTTACCTCTCGCAACATTTTAAAAGCAGTTGTTTTAATAGTGGATTTAAGACATCCACCTACAGGCGATGACTGTATGATGTATGATTTCCTAAAGCACTATAATATTCCTTGTATTGTTATTGCTACAAAGGCTGACAAAATTCCTAAAGGGAAATGGGATAAGCATAAAAAGATAGTGAAAGATGAACTGCAAATGGATAAAACAGATCCATTAATTGTTTTTTCTTCTGACACTGGTTTAGGTTTCGATGCAGCTTGGGCTGAGATTGAAAGTAGAATTTTAGACTAAGACTACTTCCGGTTAATGGATAGTATAGTAACTATCTTTATAAATAATAGTATTGAATTTTAGTGAGTGAGTTCTTGAGCGATATATGTCGATCAAGGACTTGCTTTTTTAAGGACATTAAAAGCAACCAAAAGATACCTTGGTTGTTTCACCTAACATTAAGATAGAGAACTTAAATGGCATAGATCTACCTAATTGGAATTTCTACCTTATTAAGTTCTTTATGAAAGTACATAGATGAAAGATTAAAAACTATCCATTCAGGGAATACCAAGCTTACATTCGTTTATATTGTTTGAATTGTCCTACTTTTATTATTTGAATCAGAATGTTTGAATTGACGAATATTGTTTGTTATTATTAATTTATAATAATTCTAAATAAGATTTCATACGTTGTTCACAAATAAGCAAGGAACTAGCGTGAAGCTATGATATAATTGAATTAATGAATTGAACGTGAAGGGGAGACCTATTCCATGCATACAATCGTGGTTGGTGTCAATTATCGTACTGCTCCTGTCGAAATTCGGGAGAAACTGTCGTTTGTAGAAGCGGAGTTACCTAATGCGATGCAGGCACTACAAGACCAAAAAAGTATATTAGAAAATGTCATCGTATCTACTTGTAACCGTACGGAAATCTACGCTACTGTAGATCAACTTCATACGGGTAAATACTATGTAAAGCAATTTTTAGCGAATTGGTTTGATATTCCGTTAGAAAGTTTATCTACCTATTTATTTGTTCACGAGGATGACCAAGCGAATAATCATTTGTTCCGCGTTACAGCGGGCATCGATTCGATGGTACTTGGGGAAACACAAATATTAGGACAAGTGAAGAAAAGCTTCCTAAATGGACAAGAAAACGGAACTACAGGAACTGTTTTCAACCAATTATTTAAACAGGCAGTCACGTTTGCCAAACGTGCACATGCAGAGACTGCAATTGGAGAAAACGCTGTTTCCGTTTCTTATGCAGCAGTAGAGCTAGGGAAGAAAATATTTGGTTCACTAAATCATAAGCACGTCGTAATTTTAGGTGCTGGGAAAATGGGCGAGCTTGCGATCCAAAATCTTCATGGTAGCGGAGCTGAAAAGGTAACGGTGATTAATCGTACTTTTGAGAAAGCGAAGGAGCTTGCTTCTAAGTTTGACGGCAATGCTAAACCGATGGACGAGCTTCAATGTGCATTATTAGAAGCTGATATCCTTATCAGTTCAACTGGTTCAACTGAATTTGTAATTGATCTTGAACTAATGCAATTTGTAGAGCGTCTTCGTAAAGGGAAGCCTTTGTTCATGGTAGATATAGCTGTACCACGTGATTTAGATCCACGTATTGGCGATCTTGCTAATGTGTTCTTGTATGATATTGATGATTTACAAGGAATCGTGGAAGCTAACTTAGCTGAAAGAGAACGTGCTGCTCAGCAGATTAATCTCATGATCGAAACGGAAATTGAACAGTTTAATGACTGGGTAACGACGCTTGGAGTAGTACCTATTATTTCGGCTTTACGTCAAAAAGCGAATACGATTCAGTCTGAAACTATGGCGTCAATTGAAAACAAAATGCCTAATTTAACGGATCGTGAACGTAAAATATTAAATAAGCATACTAAATCAATTGTCAATCAGCTATTAAAAGAACCAATTTTACAAGTAAAAGAATTATCAGTAGCAAAAGACCCTGCTGCACAGCTTCAACTATTCCAACAAATCTTTGGTATAGAAGAAGATGTACAAAAGGAAGTTGCTATGCAAGCAGAAAAAGCAAAAATCAATTTAAAGCAAACTTTAATGGATTCGCAAAATTTAAAAGAGAATTTATTATATAACTAAGTAAAGGAGGCGTTTTAATATCTGTATGGAGACAAATAGATATTACAAACGCCTTTTTACTATGTAAAAGGAGAATAACATGACTGATCTGACGATGACAAGGCTTCATGAGATTATGGTCATTCTTCAAGCTATAAGCCTTGTCTTTTACTTTATAGATTACTTACAAAAGGATCAACGAGCACATCGGTTAGCTGTATGGTTGCTTTTTGCGGTTGGTACATTACAAACAATATTTTTAGTTATGTATATGGTGGAGATGAAGCGTTTTCCAATTCTTTCGTTGTTTGAAGGGATATACTTTTATGCTTGGCTCATCATTATGCTTTCGCTTGTTTTACAGTTAGTATTTAGATTGGACCTTCCAGCATTCTTTATGAATTTGATTGGGTTTATTTTTATGACGATACATACGTTTGCACCAAATCCGATGTCTCAATCGTTAGTAGGAGATAACCTTAAATCGGAATTATTATTCATCCATATTATGTTTGGATTATTAGCTTATACAGCTTTTGCTTTATCATTTGTTTTTTCGACATTATACTTAATCTTATATAAAGTGCTAAAACAGAAGAAATGGACAAAACAATTCACACGATTGCCTTCACTGCAACAAGCTGCAAACGGAATGAGTCTGTCCATTTTAACAGGAATTCCATTATTGTTTGTAAGTTTAGTTCTTGGGTTAGAATGGGCATATATATCATTAGAGGGTTTTCCACTTTATGATATAAAGATAGTCAATTCTTTTATAGTGTTAGTGATTTATATTCTTGTTTTATTGATAAGAAAGTCAGCAAAGATTATAGGGACAAATTATGCTTGGATACATATTTATGCCTTTCTATTTGTTTTGATAAATTTCTTATTAGGTAGTCGATTATCACAATTCCATATTTGGTATTAAAGAAGGGAAGCGGCATTTTTGCGTAAAATTATTGTAGGATCTAGACGAAGTAAGTTAGCATTAACTCAAACAAATTGGTTTATTCAACAGATGAAAGATATGGGGGCACCTTTTGAGTTTGAAGTGAAAGAGATTGTGACAAAGGGTGACCAAATTTTAAATGTTACGCTTTCTAAAGTTGGAGGTAAGGGACTTTTTGTAAAAGAAATAGAACAAGCTCTTTACGACAAAGAGATCGATTTTGCAGTGCATAGTATGAAAGATATGCCATCTGAATTACCAGAAGGTTTAGTAATGGGATGTATTCCAAAACGTGTGGACGAACGGGATGCCTTTATATCTACAGGACATGTGAAATTCGCTGACCTTCCAACAGGAGCGGTAGTAGGAACAAGTAGTTTGAGAAGAAGTGCTCAGCTATTGTTGTTAAGACCAGATATCGAGATTAAATGGATTCGTGGTAATGTAGAGACACGTTTGAAAAAATTGCAAGATGGCGAGTATGATGCGATTATTTTAGCTGCAGCAGGTTTAAAACGTTTAGGCTGGAGCGATGAGGTCGTTACAGAATACTTAACTACGGAGGATTGCATCCCAGCAGTTGGACAAGGGGCTCTAGGTATTGAATGTCGCGCGGATGATCAAGAGTTAATCGATGAGCTTGGCAAACTATCTGACCATGACACATGGGTTGCAATAGAAGCAGAGCGTGCATTTTTATCTGCAATGGACGGTGGATGTCAAGTGCCAATCGCAGGCCATGCAACAATTAATGATGGTAAAATTACGATGACTGGACTAATTGCAGCGCCGGATGCATCCGTCGTATTCAAAGAAGTATTAACTGGAATGGATGCAGCTAGACTTGGGAAAGAACTTGCAAGTATTATGACCGAACAAGGAGCATACGATTTAATCCAACAAGTGAAGGCCGATTTGAATGTCTAATAAAACTCCTTTGTTAGGCGAGAATGTGATTTTTACGGGCATTCTTAGATCAACGGAAGCATCAGATCTTGTGGAAAGATTTGGTGGAAATGCAGTTATTGCTCCGATGATTGCTACAAAGGAGATAGTTAGTTCTCATGATTTGAGCCTTTTACAGAGTTGTAACTTATATGATTGGCTTATCTTTACTAGTCAAAGTAGTGTAAAGGCATTTCATTCGAAAATGGTAAAATACCAACTAGATGCCAGTTTTTTTACAGCTAAAATTGCAGTAGTTGGTACAAAAACTGCAAGTGCCATTGAAGACTTAGGTCTTTCAGTCAATTTTACTCCTACTATATTTAGTGCAGATGTTTTTGTGCAGGAGTTTCCGGAAGTTGTATCCTCCACTGCGCGATGCTTATTTGTTAAAGGAAATCTTGCAAAAGATACAATAAAGAATGGTCTGTCCAATCATGTACAGGAATGGACTATTTATGAAACAGTTGAGTTAGAGGAAAACAAAGAAAAAGTGGAGAATCTATTAAAGAACAGCGAAAAATGTTCTATTATCTTCACAAGTCCTTCTACCGCCGAAGTGTATCATCGCAGCATTGGGGCTTCCTTTGGGTATAATCATACAACTGTATGTGCAATTGGCCATATTACCAAGAATTATTTAGAATCTATGAATGTAACTGTGCAGGTTATGCCAGAAATTTACACCTTAAAAGATGTAATTGTTAAATTAGCGGAATGGAAAGGAAGAGTGCAATGACTGAATTATTTTTTCAACGTCATCGTCGTTTAAGACAATCAGCTGGAATTCGAGCAATGGTTAAGGAAACTTATTTACATAAGGAAGATTTAATCTATCCTATATTCGTAATGGAAGGCGAGAATATTAAAAACGAAGTATCTTCAATGCCAGGCGTTTTCCAATTCTCTCTTGACCGTTTAAATGAGGAAGTAGATGAAGTAGTAGACTTAGGAATTCCATCTGTTATTTTATTTGGGCTACCTGCGGAAAAAGATGCAGTTGGATCTGGGGCTTATCATAATCACGGAATTGTACAAGAAGCAATTCGTCAAATTAAAGCGCGTCATCCGCAATTAATAGTAATAGCAGATACTTGTCTATGTGAATTTACAGACCACGGACATTGTGGAGTAGTAGATGAAAACGAACGTATTTTAAATGATCCTTCGCTTGATTTGTTAGCAAAAACTGCTATAAGCCAAGCAGAAGCTGGCGCAGATATTATTGCTCCATCCAATATGATGGACGGCTTTGTAGCTGCAATTCGCCTTGGTTTAGATGAAGCAGGGTATAAGGATATACCAATCATGTCTTATGCGGTAAAATATGCATCGGCATATTACGGACCCTTCCGTGAAGCAGCAGACGGAGCACCAAAATTCGGTGACCGCAAAACGTATCAAATGGATTATTCTAATCGTATGGAAGCAATACGTGAAGCTTCATCCGACGTACAAGAGGGAGCAGATTTCCTAATTGTAAAACCAGCATTAGCATACTTAGATATTATTCGTGATGTAAAAAATACATTTGCTACACCGATTGTTGCTTACAATGTATCTGGAGAATATGCAATGGTAAAAGCAGCGGCAATTAATGGCTGGATTAACGAAAAAGAAACAGTGCTTGAAACACTAACAGGAATGAAACGTGCAGGAGCAGATATGATCTTAACCTATCATGCTAAAGATGTTGCCCGTTGGTTGGAGGGGAAATAATGACAAAATCATATGAGCAGTCTAAACAGGCATTTACAGAAGCGAAAGAACTAATGCCCGGTGGCGTAAATAGCCCCGTACGTGCGTTTAAATCCGTCGATATGGATCCTATTTTCATGGAGAGTGGAAAAGGTGCAATTATTAAAGATATCGATGGCAATGAATATATAGACTACGTTTTATCATGGGGACCACTTATTTTAGGACATACGGAACCAAATGTTGTGAAAGCAATTCAACAGGTTGCAGAAACAGGAACAAGCTTTGGTGCTTCTACCTTAATCGAAAATAAATTAGCTAAACTAGTAATGGATCGTGTTCCATCCATCGAGATGGTTCGAATGGTTTCTTCTGGTACGGAAGCAACGATGAGTGCACTTCGTTTAGCGCGTGGTTTTACTGGTCGCAACAAAATTTTGAAATTTGAAGGTAGTTATCATGGTCATGGAGATAGCTTACTGATAAAAGCGGGATCTGGTGTTGCAACACTAGGTTTACCTGATAGTCCTGGTGTTCCGGAGTCAGTGGCTAAAAATACAATAGCCGTACCATTTAACGATTTAGAAAGCGTTCGTCATGTCTTTGAAAACTTTGGAGACGACTTGGCAGCTGTAATCGTAGAGCCTGTAGCAGGTAATATGGGTGTTGTTCCTCCAGTAGAAGGATTCTTAGAAGGATTACGCGAACTAACGGAGAAAAACGGAACGGTATTAATCTTTGATGAAGTGATGACCGGTTTCCGTGTAGGATATAACTGTGCACAAGGCTATTATGGTATTACACCTGATTTAACTTGTTTAGGCAAGGTAATAGGTGGAGGACTTCCTGTAGGGGCATTTGGCGGTAAACGTGAAATCATGGAAATGATTGCACCAGCTGGGCCAGTTTATCAAGCAGGTACATTATCAGGTAATCCTTTAGCTATGACAGCTGGTTACGAGACATTAACACGTTTAAATGAACAAACATATGATTATTTTATCGAGCTAGGGGATATACTTGAAAAAGGGTTCCGAGAAGCAGCGACAAAATATAATATTCCGCATACAGTGAATCGTGCAGGTTCAATGATCGGTTTCTTCTTAACAAATGAAGATGTGGTAAACTTTGATACAGCGAAAACGTCTGATTTAGAATTATTCGCTAAGTATTTCCGTCTTATGGCAGAAGAAGGAATTTATTTACCACCTTCTCAGTTTGAAGGATTATTCCTCTCGAGTGCACATACTGTAGAGCATATAGAAAAAACAATTCAAGCATTCCATACAGTATTTGAAAAACTTTCGATGAACTAAATAGCAATTGGAGCCTTGCATTAGTTGCAAGGCTCTTTTAGTCTAATGTAATTGACAAATATTGATTACTAAAATATAATTACTTACGAAAAGTAATCTACTAAGAATACTATAGAGATACTATTATGTTTTGGAGAAATGAGGATATAGAATGCCAAATGTGAAAGAAATATCTAATGATGTAGTAAATGTATTAAAAGATAAAATTAAAGTTATTAAGACTGATGAAAGTTCGATTTATCTAGTTGGACCTATTCGACTGCCGGTAAATTTAAATGGTAATACAGTTATATTCCAGTGGTATAGCTGGTTAAATAGTGATGAATACACAGAAGATATCAATCAAATAATAAGTAATTTATCCTCCTCTAACTTAGCTGAATACCAACAGTCCAGCGTGTTAGTATACGGAGACTTTAAAGAGACCGAGGAGTCACTAATCCGCATGCACTCCATCTGCCATACGGGGGATATTTTTGGGAGTAAGCGTTGTGATTGTGGTTTCCAATTAAAACAGTCTATGCAAATGATCGTTAACAACGGAGCTGGTGCTTTATTTTATTTAGCTAATCATGAAGGTAGAGGCATTGGTCTATTTAGTAAAGCAATGGCCTATATTCTACAAGAAAATGGTTCGGATACGGTAGAGGCTAATGAAAAACTAGGCTTTGTAGACGATTCTAGAAATTATGGAGATGCGATCGAAGTCTTAAAAGTATTGCGTTCGAAACCTGTTACATTGATAACGAACAATCCAAAGAAAGTAAAAGCATTAAAGGACGCAGGTTTGGCTGTAGCGGGGCGTACTCCATTATGGGGGGACGTTTCGGAATACAATGAAAAATACTTACACACGAAAATAAATCGTTCAGGTCATATGGAGGAAGAAGGTACTTTTCAAAATGACTAATCACGCATTTTATATGGATCTTGCCCTGCAAAATGCGAGAGCAATGAAAGGACAAACAGATCCGAATCCATTAGTAGGAGCAGTGATTGTAAATAATAATCGTATCGTTGGTATTGGTGCGCATATGAAACCTGGAGAGCCTCATGCAGAAATTCATGCTATAAGAATGGCAGGGGAGCATGCAAAAGGTGCTACGATTTATGTCACACTGGAACCATGTTCCCATCACGGAAGAACAGGTCCATGTGCTGAAGCAATTGTTGCAGCTGGTATTAAAACCGTTGTCATTGCAACGCTCGACCCAAATCCAATCGTATCAGGGCGAGGAGTCAAAATTCTAGAGGATGCTGGGATAAATGTGATTACCGGTATTCAAGAGGAAGCCTCTAAAAGGATGAATGAAGTATTCAACAAGTTTATCGTAACAGAGAAGCCTTTTGTGACATTAAAATCGGGGATAACGTTAGACGGTAAAATTGCCACACACTCTGCTCATAGTAAATGGATTACGTCTGCAGATGCACGAGAGGATGTTCATCATCTTAGGAATGAGCATTTGGCCATTTTAGTCGGGGTTAATACTGTTATGGAAGATAATCCCGAACTAACTACTCGTATTGAAAATGGTCGTAATCCGATTCGTATCGTTTTAGACTCAACATTGAAAATTCCTTTAGATGCCAAGCTTGTAACCGATCAATTAGCGCAGACGTGGATTTTTACAAGTGTAAATTATGACCATGATAAAAAAGAGAAGCTAATCAATCAAGGCGTTCAAGTGTTCCATACAACTGGAACTACCCATGTAGATGTACAAGAAGTCGTTCAAATATTAGGTGAAAATTCTATCTCCTCTTTGTTAATTGAAGGTGGAGGGACGATCAATGCAGCATTTTTGGAAAATAAATTAATTGATAAAGCAGTTATTTATATTGCACCTAAGTTAATAGGTGGTAAAAATGCTCCGACCTTTATGGAGGGTAGCGGTATTGACTTAATGAGTGATGCAGTTGAGCTAATCGATACGGAAATTCAAAAAATAGGGAAAGACTTTAAGTTTGTTGGTTATCCAACTTATAAATAAGATGTAATGGATGTGGCATATTAGATGAAATTTGGATTTGATATTGATGATACATTGATCAATTTAAGAGAACATGCTTTTCATATTTATAACGAAAAGTTAGGACAACAAGTGGAGTTAGATAAATTTCATGCGTTAGATAGAGTTGAAATACATGAATTATTCGGAATGTCCGATGAAGCGGGCTCTAAAATGTGGAATGATACATTGGAACAAATATATTATACTAATTGTCCGGCATACCCAGATGCTGTAGAAACGTTAGTAAATCTACAACAACAGGGACATGAGGTATACTATATTACGGCTAGACCAGCAGAACATCGTGAAAGAACGATGAATTGGTTAATGGAACAAGGATTCCCAGTCACAGAAGAAAAATTCTTTTGTGGCATGAAGGACCAAGCGAAGGTAAATATTATTCGGGACTTACAGTTGGATTATTATTTCGACGATAAGCCAGACGTATTAAACACATTAACAGATGATACATTACAAGTTTATGTGAAAACGCAATCGTATAACCAACATCTTACAATTCCAAGGTTAACAAATTGGTTAGAACTAAAGCAGATTGTGGATAAAAACAACGACAAAAAGTAATTCTAAGTGAAATATGTTCTATCCCTTTTGTTCTATTCATAAGTTGTCCTATAGAAGGAGGATGACTTATGACGACAAAAACCTGGGATGTAAAAGAACAATTTCGTTTTCCACCAAGCTTTGGGGTTCCGAAAGAAATTAAAAATGTTGCAGTAACTCCTCAATGCGAAGTCACTGAGAAGGAGAATATTATTCAAATAGTAGGTATATACCACATCACCTGCCACGTTAAGTTTGAGGAAGGTGAAGAGGAGCATCATGCTACGAGCGAATTCACCGAGATTGAAGACTTAGATCTGCAAGGTGAGGTCGGCTATTTTGAATATGCAGTGCCAATGAGTATTGAGTTCGGTAAAGACAAATTAAAAGAAGGTTCCAAGCCAACAGTTCAAGTGAACCATATTAACTCGAAACCAACAGAGCAAGCGGCAATTGAAGTTGGGTGGACTGTACACTGTGAATACGAGGAAGCTCCTGTACCCGTTCCAGTTAAACCAGTTGCAGAAGTAGAAGCACCAAACCCTGCTGAACCAGTGGAAGTGAAAATACCGCAAGGCGAGGAGTTCGAGCTTCAATTCATTTTAGATTTGGATGATGGATATTCAAAGCTGACATTCCCATCAAATAATGTTCTTGTAAAACAAAAAACAGATGAGTAGTAATAGTACCAATAAGAGGAAATCCCATGTGGTAGGCACGATTAGTACTCGTATTAATTGGAAAGTACAAATGGGAATACTTACATGCTTACAATAGAAACGTGTTTTACGTAACCAATCGGGCAATAAATATGGGTTATATCCTTTTCTCATTGTAATTCTCCTTTCACCATACTAGACTTGACGGCATATAATAATATCCTTTACAATGGAACAAATGAATAGAGATGCAATGAATGGGAAGAGTAGAATGATTTGGTTCTCAAAAGAAAGGAAACAATTTGCTGAAATGTTTCTGTTAACCGCCATTTGAAGGTAGCCCACGAGCAGTATTTGTGAACGTAAGTAGCAAATGCCGGTTTGAAGCCGTTATCGAATTGAGAGCGTGATGCGTTTTTTAGCATTCGCGAATAAAGGTGGTACCGCGAACAAACTCCTTCG
>Ga0209013_10003191_pt1 | contig 14645 bp, 9 predicted proteins | sample Cruoilmetagenom2_FD_187291 | JGI IMG/M metagenome (GOLD analysis project Ga0209013, IMG submission 187291) | Oil polluted marine microbial communities from Coal Oil Point, Santa Barbara, California, USA - Sample 2 (SPAdes) (version 2) | ecosystem: Environmental > Aquatic > Marine > Oil seeps ... | reverse complement strand
GAATGGCCAAACAGAAATTCGAGCGTACGAAGCCTCACTGCAACATCGGCACGATTGGTCACGTTGACCATGGCAAGACGTCGCTGACGGCAGCGATCACGAAGGTGTTGGCTGAAACTGGCGGTGCGAACTACACGTCTTACGACAACATCGACAAGGCGCCGGAAGAGCGCGCACGCGGGATTACGATCTCGACGTCGCACGTCGAGTACGAGACGGAGAACCGTCACTACGCGCACGTTGATTGCCCAGGTCACGCGGACTACGTGAAGAACATGATCACGGGTGCGGCGCAGATGGACGGTGCGATCCTGGTTGTTTCGGCGGCCGACGGTCCGATGCCGCAGACGCGTGAGCACATCTTGCTGGCGCGTCAGGTTGGTGTTCCCGCCCTCGTCGTCTATCTCAACAAGTGCGACATGGTCGACGACGAAGAGCTTCTCGAGCTTGTCGAGATGGAAGTGCGTGAACTTCTTTCGTCCTACGAGTTCCCCGGCGACGATATTCCAATCACCAAGGGTTCGGCACTCGTTGCCCTCGAAGATGGCGATGCGAAGCTCGGCAAAGACTCGATCCTCGAACTGATGAAGACGGTCGATGAATACATCCCGACGCCAGAGCGTCCGATCGACCAGCCGTTCTTGATGCCGATCGAAGACGTTTTCTCGATATCGGGCCGCGGTACGGTTGTGACGGGCCGAGTTGAGCGTGGCATCGTCAAGGTCGGCGAAGAGATCGAGATTGTCGGTATCCGTGACACGCAGAAGACGACGGTGACGGGCGTTGAAATGTTCCGCAAGCTTCTCGACGAGGGGCGCGCGGGCGACAACATCGGTGCGCTGTTGCGCGGTGTTGGTCGTGAAGACGTCGAGCGCGGCCAGGTTTTGTGCAAGCCGGGTTCGATCACGCCGCATAAGAAGTTCAAAGCGGAAGCCTACATCCTGACGAAGGAAGAAGGTGGCCGCCACACGCCGTTTTTCACGAACTACCGGCCTCAGTTTTACTTCCGTACGACGGACGTGACGGGTGTTTGCTCGCTTCCGGAAGGGACCGAGATGGTGATGCCGGGCGATAACGTTGCGATGGATGTTGAGCTGATCACGCCGATCGCGATGGAAGAAAAACTGCGCTTTGCGATCCGCGAAGGCGGCCGAACGGTTGGTGCCGGGGTTGTCTCGGCGATCGTGGAGTAACAGGCACTTAATCCCGCAACGCCGGAAGCATTCAGTTCCGGCGTTGCTCTTTTTGGTCTGACGGGCTGTGTCTCTCGCGAGAGCGGCCAAACCAAAAGGAGCCGGCGAGCGGGGTCTCGGGCAGCGGATGCGGGTGCGCCGGGCTCGGCAAGAGGGATTAGCGCGTGATCGTTGTCACGACCAACGGAGTCGACGGCTACCGGATCGCGCGGACGATCGGAATGGTTCGGGGGCTATCGGTGCGCTCGCGAAGTCTCGCTGGCAACATCGGAGCGTCGATCCAGATTCTCTTCGGTGGTAATATTTCCGTCTATACGCGGCTTGCCGAACAGGCCCGGCAGGAAGCTTTCGATCACCTTGTCGCGCATGCGGAGGAGAAGGGCGCCAATGCCATCCTGGCGATGCGCTACGATGCCAACGAAATGGCCTCTGCAGTGACCGAGGTACTGGCCTACGGAACGGCTGTGGTTCTGGAGGAAGACCGGTAAGTGTTGCGGTTGCGCAACATTCAAGCAAAAAATATCTATTAGGGCGTGACAACACTGGATTGGTCAGTTAAGGACAGCGGTCCCCCAGCTAATCCAGGTGAAGCACGCTCTCGCCGATGCGAGATTAGGGGTGTAGCTCAATTGGTAGAGCGTCGGTCTCCAAAACCGAAGGTTGGGGGTTCGAGGCCCTCCACCCCTGCCAGCGAACTGGATTTGAAAGCACGAAGCTGAGGTCCGCGAAGAGGGCGGCGGGCCAGTCAGACATGTGACGGATCGTGTGATAAATGCGACGATCCGAGGGAATGCCGGTCCTCTTTGGTTATTTGCTTCGAGAAGGCAACCTTGAACCCATTCCAATTCCTTCAGGAAGTCCGTCAAGAGACGGCCAAAGTGACCTGGCCGACCTGGAAAGAGGTCTGGATCACAACGGTGATGGTGCTGATCATGGTGACGGTGGCTGCCATGTTTTTCATGGCTGTTGATCAAATCCTTGGCGCGGTCCTCAACTTCGTTCTTCGCCTTGGGCGGTGAGCGAACATTTTCGTAATGCATTGCCGGTGGAAGGCACTACCAAGTCAGGTCAGGATCGAGCGATGGCGCAGCGCTGGTACATTGTGCACGCGTATACCAATTTCGAACGAAAAGTCGCCGAGGCGATCAAGGAGCGCGCGAAAGCCGCCGGTCTAGACGAGCTTTTCGAACAAATCATAGTGCCGACGGAAGAGATCGTAGAGGTCAAGCGCGGTCGTAAGGTGCAGACGGTGCGGAACTTTCTACCCGGTTACGTTCTGGTCAAAATGAATATGACGGATCCCGCGTTCCTGCTGATCAAGAACACGCCGAAGGTGACAGGATTCCTGGGCGCGGACAACAAGCCGATGCCGATTCCCGAGGATGAAGCCATGCGCATCCTCAACCAAGTTAAAGACGGCGTCGAGCGGCCGAAGGCCACGATCACTTTCGAGGTCGGCGAGTCGGTCAAGGTTTCGGATGGCCCGTTCGCATCGTTCCAAGGGCATGTCGAAGAAGTCGACGAGGAGCGCGAACGTATCAAAGTGGCGGTTTCGATATTTGGACGGCCCACACCGGTCGAATTGGAGTTCAATCAGGTCGAAAAGGTCCCGAGTTGAGGAGTGAAAACCAAGGTCGTTAAGTGATTAACGCGGTAATCGTTAGTAGCGAGCCAGTGCCCATGACGGTCATTGGCTTGAAGGCGTGCGGGAGGGCGACGGCAAAGCACGCCGGTCCCCGTTAAACCGCTAACCCTGGGAACACCTGTAGGGTGGTCCCGCAAATTTAGGGGAAAGAATGGCTAAAAAGATCGACGGCTACATCAACCTGCAAGTGCCTGCCGGCAAAGCCAATCCATCACCACCCATCGGACCAGCTTTGGGCCAACGTGGTGTCAACATTATGGAATTCTGCAAGGCGTTCAACGCCAAGTCCAAGGACATCGAGCCTGACACACCGATCCCGGTGAAGATCACAGTCTACACGGATCGTTCCTTCACCTTCGAAATGAAGACGCCGCCAGCCACCTTCTTCTTGAAGAAGGCCGCCGGACTGTCACCAACCGGCAAGCCGGGTTCGGGCTCTAAAGAGCCGGGGCGCACCTCGGTGGCAACGGTGACGATGGATCAGTTGCGTGAGATCGCAAAAATGAAGCTTGCCGATCTCAATACGGACGACATCGACCAGGGCGCAAAGATTATAGCAGGTTCTGCTAGGGCTATGGGTATCGAGGTGAAGGGGTAAACGAATGGAAAACGTATCTCCTGAGGCCGCCAAAGAAGCCCGCAAGGCTGGTGGCAAGCGTCTTTATGCGCTGCGTCGCGATATCGACCCCAATAGTGCCTATGCGATCGAAGAGGCCGTCGACATGCTCAAGGAGCGTGCCAAGGCCAAGTTCGACGAGACGGTCGAGATCGCCATGAACCTTGGTGTTGATCCCAAACATGCCGATCAGATCGTGCGTGGGGTTTGCATGCTGCCGAACGGTTCTGGCCGCACGGCCCGTGTGGCGGTTTTCGCGCGCGGTGGCAAGGCGGATGAAGCCAAGGAAGCGGGCGCGGATGTCGTCGGCGCTGAGGAGCTCGTCCAGGAAGTCCAAGGCGGCACGATCAACTTTGACCGCTGCATTGCGACGCCTGACATGATGGGTTTGGTGGGCCGGTTGGGCAAGATTCTCGGCCCGCGCGGCCTGATGCCGAACCCTCGAGTTGGCACGGTGACGATGGATGTTGGCGAAGCCGTTCGGGCGGCCAAGGGCGGAGCGATAGAGTTCCGTGTCGAGAAAGCCGGCATCATTCACGGTGGGATCGGCAAGGCCAGTTTCTCGAGAGAAGCGCTGATCGAGAACATTCGGGCTTACGTCGACGCGGTCGTCAAAGCCAAGCCGACGGGCGCCAAGGGCACATACGTCAAGAAGGTATCGATCTCCTCGACCATGGGGCCGGGGATCAAGGTCGACGCGGGGACGGTGCTGCCGGCGGCGGAAAACTAATTTAGGCGCGTTGTTCGGTGCCCGTTGGGTACTGAAAGCGTGTCGGGTCAGCCCAAGTTATTGGGTGTCGACCTAGGTGAAAGATTTCGGGCGATGAGCCCGGAAGACCTCGTTCCCGGATTTGGCCCGCAAGGGCTGGTGATGGGACGGACCTGTCCGAGATTGCAGGTGCTGGTTGGTGAACGCCGCCGGCTTAATGGAATTGCCCAATGCTCGGTAAACCTGTGTTGGGCTGGCCTGCATGAGGCGGGAGAACGGCCGGTTTCGGAATCTTCGTGAAAGCGAGGCGCCGCAGTCGGTTCAAATCTTCTCGGTCTATGCCGGAAGGCCATGTGGTCGACTGGGGACAGGTGAACAGCACGTTGCTGGAAAGAGGTGATTATCAGCCTTTGACCAGCACCAACTTGCAACCCGCAAGGCGTGACCATTATCGGCAGCCTTGCAGACCAGGAGAGAGCAGTGGATAGAGCCGCGAAACGTGAGCTCGTTGCAAACCTCCACGACGTGTTCGACGACACGGGCGTGGTGGTCGTTGCCCACTACACCGGTTTGACGGTCGCCCAGATGACCGACTACCGCCGGCGACTGAAGCAGGCGGGTGGTCATGTCAAGGTGGCCAAGAACCGGTTGGCCAAGCTCGCGCTCCAGGACACCCCAGTGTCGGGGATCGCCGACCTGTTCACGGGACCGACCTGCATTTCCTATTCGCAGGATCCGATCACCGCGGCCAAGGTCGCCGTTTCCTATGCCAAGGAGAATGAAAAACTCGTCATTCTCGGTGGCTCCATGGGGAGCAATGTTCTGGACGAAAAGGGCGTGAAAGCGCTCGCAGAGCTACCTTCGCTCGATGAACTGAGGGCCACGCTGATTGGTCTCCTTAATGCGCCGGCGACGAAGATCGCCCGCACCATCAAGGAGCCGAGTGCACAGCTTGCCCGCGTTCTTCAGGCCAAGGCGTCTCAGAACGAGGCCGCCTGATACGGCAACATGAAGCTCATTATCCAGCGTGGCAGTTCGTGAGAGACGCGCCGCGCACCGCTAGAAAAGATTTGAACCTGAAGGAAAACGAACATGGCCGATCTGTCTAAAATCGTCGACGACCTGTCGTCGCTAACCGTTCTCGAGGCGGCTGAACTTGCCACCATGCTCGAGGAAAAATGGGGCGTCTCGGCGGCCGCGGCTGTTGCCGTAGCTGCTGGCCCAGCCGGAGGTGCCGGTGATGGTGCCGCCGCTGAAGAACAAACTGAGTTCGACGTGATCCTCATCGCTGCCGGCGACAAGAAGATCAACGTCATTAAAGAGGTCCGCGCCATCACAGGTCTCGGCCTAAAGGAAGCAAAAGAGCTCGTCGAAGCCGGCGGCAAAGCGGTCAAAGAGGCTGCTTCGAAGGAAGAAGCCGAAGGGCTCAAGAAGAAACTGGAAGACGTCGGCGCCAAGGTCGAACTCAAATAACTGCTGCAGTCCTCTCCCTGGTTCGCCCAGGGGGAGGACTGACTGCCTGGCGACGGTTTCCCGAAGTTCCCCGCAGCCAACTGGGCTGTTTCTCGAGGGGATTTCGGCGAACCGTTTTCGAGATTCTAGACCCTGCCGTTCGTGGGCGGATGGAAGGGTTAATTGGTTTTTGCGCGGCTGAGGATGCCGCGTCTTGAAAAAGTTAAGCGCAGGGGTGGGCTGACCCTTGCTAGCTCTTGAATTCACAGCGCGGGTCGGTCCCCCGCGCGGCGCACATCAAGGAGCAGTCATGGCTGAGACGTTCACCGGTCGCAAGCGTCTGCGGAAGAAATTTGGTTCTATCCGTGAAGTTGCTGCAATGCCGAACCTGATCGAGGTTCAAAAAAGCAGCTACGAAGACTTTCTTATGCGTAAAGCGCCGGAAGGCGGCCGTCCCGACGACCACGGTTTGCAGGGTGTATTCAAGTCGGTGTTCCCGATTTCGGATTTCTCGGGAAAGTCGACTTTGGAATTCGTCGGTTATGAATTCGAGCCGCCGAAGTACGATGTCGATGAGTGCATCCAGCGTGACATGACCTATTCGGCACCGCTCAAGGTCAAGCTGCGTCTCATCGTGTTCGATATCAACGAAGAGACGGGTTCCAGGTCGATTAAGGACGTCAAGGAACAAGACGTCTACATGGGCGACATGCCACTGATGACGCAGAACGGGACGTTCATCATTAACGGTACGGAGCGCGTGATCGTCTCGCAGATGCACCGCTCGCCGGGCGTCTTTTTTGACCACGACCGCGGCCGCACGCACGTTTCAGGCAAGCTCTTGTTTGCTGCTCGCATCATTCCTTATCGCGGTTCCTGGCTCGACTTCGAGTTCGATGCGAAGGATGTCGCCTACGTGCGCATCGACCGTCGGCGCAAGCTGCCGGCCACGACGCTGCTTTACGCGCTGGGGCTCAACGACGAAGAGATCCTTGAGACGTTCTACAAGAAGGTCGTCATCAAGGAGAGTAAGCGCGGCTGGAAGATGCCGTTCGAGCCCGCCAAGTGGCGCGGCGTGGTGCCGAATTCTGACCTGCTCGATGGCAAGACCGGCGAAGTCATCGTCGACGCCGGCGAAAAGATCACTGCGCGGCGCGCCCGCGATCTGGCACAGAACGGGTTGAAAGAGCTGCTGGTTTCCTCAGAAGATCTCGTCGGCAAGTATCTTGGCGAAGACATCGTCGATATGAAGACCGGCCGAATCTACGCGGAAGCTGGCGCCGAGTTCAATTTGGAGCTGCTGGCGGAACTCAAGGAACAGAAGGTCAAAGAGTTCCCGATCCTCGACATCGACCACGTCAATATTGGCGCCTTTATCCGCAATACGCTGATGCTCGACAAGAACGCCAACAAAGAAGAAGCTCTGATGGATGTTTACCGGGTTATGCGGCCCGGTGAGCCACCGACCATCGAGGCTGCGACGAACCTGTTCTACGGGTTGTTCTTTGATCCTGAGCGCTACGACCTGTCGGCGGTCGGCCGGGTGAAGATGAACATGCGTCTGTCCGAACTCGACGGCTTCACGGAGGCCGAAGATACGGTGCGAGTTTTGCGTGCGGAGGACATCATTTCGGTTCTCCGTCTGCTGGTCGGCTTGCGCGACGGACGTGGCAGCATCGACGATATCGACCACCTCGGAAACCGCCGTGTGCGTTCGGTGGGTGAGTTGATGGAGAACCAGTATCGGCTGGGTCTGTTGCGCATGGAGCGGGCGATTAAGGAGCGCATGAGTTCGGTCGATATCGACACTGTCATGCCGCAGGACTTGATCAACGCGAAGCCTGCCGCAGCAGCGGTGCGCGAATTCTTCGGCTCTTCGCAGTTGTCGCAGTTCATGGACCAGACCAACCCGTTGTCGGAGATCACTCACAAGCGGCGCTTGTCGGCGCTTGGTCCAGGCGGCCTGACGCGTGAGCGGGCGGGCTTTGAGGTGCGCGACGTGCATCCGACGCACTACGGCCGGATCTGTCCGATCGAAACGCCGGAAGGGCCCAACATCGGCCTTATCAACTCGCTGGCCACGTTTGCGAAGGTCAACAAGTACGGCTTCATCGAGAGCCCGTACCGGAAGGTCGTCGATGGTAAGGTCACCGACGAGGTTGAGTACCTGTCGGCAACTGCCGAGATGCGCCACTATGTTGCGCAGGCGAATGCCATGATCGCTGATGATGGAACGTTGACTGGTGACCTGGTCAACTGCCGCTATCAGGGCGACGTGATGCTGGTTCCGCCGTCGACGGTGAACTATATCGACGTTTCGCCAAAGCAGCTCGTGTCGGTGGCCGCCTCACTCATTCCGTATCTGGAAAACGATGACGCCAACCGCGCATTGATGGGGTCCAACATGCAGCGGCAGGCGGTGCCGCTGATCCGGGCCGAGGCGCCGCTTGTCGGCACTGGGATGGAAGAGGTCGTGGCGCGCGATTCGGGCGCGGCGATCGTGGCGCGCCGGACCGGCATCATCGATCAGGTCGATGCAACCCGTATCGTTATCCGCGCGACGGAGGAAACCGATCCTTCGAAGCCAGGTGTCGATATCTACCGGCTGCGCAAATTCCAGCGTTCCAACCAGAACACGTGCATCAACCAGCGGCCATTGGTGAACGTTGGTGACTCGGTGCGCCAGGGCGAGATCATCGCCGATGGCCCGTCGACCGATCTGGGCGATCTGGCGCTGGGCAAGAACGTGCTCGTCGCGTTCATGCCGTGGATGGGCTACAACTTCGAGGATTCCATCCTCATGTCCGAGCGCGTCGTCACCGACGATGTGTTCACGTCGATCCACATCGACGAGTTCGAGGTGATGGCCCGAGACACCAAGTTGGGGCCTGAAGAAATCACGCGTGACATTCCTAACATTTCCGAAGAAGCCCTGAGGAACCTCGACGAAGCAGGCATCGTCTACATCGGTGCGGAAGTGCATCCTGGTGATATTCTGGTCGGCAAGATCACGCCGAAGGGCGAGAGCCCGATGACCCCGGAAGAAAAGCTGCTGCGCGCTATCTTCGGTGAGAAGGCGTCGGATGTCCGAGATACCTCGATGAGGTTGCCGCCAGGCGTTTCCGGAACCATCGTGGAAGTGCGGGTCTTCAACCGCCACGGCGTCGACAAGGACGAGCGCGCCATGTCGATAGAGCGCGAGGAGATCGAGCGTCTCGCCAAGGACCGCGATGACGAGCTGCAGATCCTCGACCGTAACGTCTATGCGCGCCTCAGCGATGCGTTGATGGGCAAGGAAGTTGCCAAGGGTCCGAAGGGTGCGCGCAGTGGTACCGAGGTCGATGGCGATGTTCTGACCGAAATTCCAAGGTCGCAGTGGTGGGAAATCGGACTTGCCGACGAGAAGGCTCAAGGTGAGCTGGAAGCCATCCAGAAGCAGTACGAAGACGCCAAGAAGAGCCTCGAGCGACGCTTCGTCGACAAGGTCGACAAGCTGCAGCGTGGCGATGAAATGCCGCCAGGTGTGATGAAGATGGTCAAGGTCTTCGTCGCAGTGAAGCGCAAGATCCAGCCGGGCGATAAAATGGCCGGCCGGCACGGCAATAAGGGTGTCGTGTCAATGATCGTGCCGAAGGAAGACATGCCGTTCCTCGAGGATGGCACACCCGTCGACATTGTCTTGAACCCGCTCGGCGTGCCTTCGCGCATGAACGTTGGACAGATCCTCGAGACACACACGGGCTGGGCCTGTCGCGGATTGGGGCGTGCCATCGAACAGGCCGTGGAGGAATACAAAGCCTCTGGTGACGTGAGCCCGCTCAATAAGCAGTTGGTCAGTGTTTACGGTGAGGAGACGATTAAGGACGTGGCTCCTGAAGACGAGGACAAAGTTCGGTTGGCCGACCAAATCAAGATTGGCGTACCGATCGCGACCCCGGTGTTCGATGGTGCGCACGAACCCGACATCGTCGAGATGCTGGAGTTGGCGGGCTTTGACCGGTCGGGTCAGGTTCAGCTCTACGACGGACGTACCGGTGAGCCGTTCGACCGGAAGGTCACGGTTGGCTACAAGTACATCCTTAAGCTCCACCACTTGGTCGACGACAAGATCCACGCCCGGTCAATCGGTCCTTACTCGCTAGTCACTCAGCAGCCGCTCGGTGGTAAGGCGCAGTTCGGCGGGCAGAGGTTCGGAGAAATGGAAGTCTGGGCACTGGAAGCTTATGGCGCCGCTTACACGCTGCAGGAAATGCTGACGGTGAAGTCGGACGACGTCGCCGGGCGGACCAAGGTGTACGAGGCAATTGTGCGCGGTGACGATGCGTTCGAAGCGGGCGTGCCGGAGAGCTTCAACGTGCTCGTCAAGGAGATGCGTGCCTTGGGTCTCAACGTTGAACTTATTAATACGGATAGGAAACCAGGAGAAGAAAAGGAGACCGGTGTCCAGCTGCGGCTGCAATCGCCGCCGGCTGCTGCCGAGTAACCATCCAGGCCGAGAAGGGCCGGCCCCGATGCATGGCGGGGCTGAACCCAACCGCCGCCCCACGAATCCATGGGCCTGTTGCTGAGGGCCCGCCAGGAGACTGCCGATGAACGAGATCGCCAATTTTTTCAAGAGCCAGCAGCCGCTCCAGACCTTTGATCAGATCAAGATCTCGCTTGCCAGCCCCGACGACATCCTGTCGTGGTCGTTTGGCGAGATCAAGAAACCTGAGACGATCAACTACCGTACGTTCAAGCCCGAACGCGATGGTCTGTTCTGCGCGCGCATCTTCGGCCCGATCAAGGACTACGAGTGCCTGTGCGGCAAGTACAAGCGGATGAAGTACAAGGGCATTATCTGCGAAAAGTGCGGCGTGGAAGTGACCCTGGCCAAGGTCCGCCGCGAACGCATGGGGCACATCGAGCTGGCGGCGCCGGTCGCCCATATCTGGTTCCTGAAGTCGCTGCCGTCCCGCATTGGCCTGCTGCTCGACATGACGCTTAAGGACCTCGAGCGGGTCCTGTATTTCGAGAACTATATCGTCGTCGATCCGGGGATCTCGCCGTTCAAGGAAAAGCAACTTCTGACCGAGGAAGAGTATAACCAAGCACTCGAGGAGCATGGGTCAGACAGTTTCACTGCCGGCATCGGCGCGGAGGCCATCCGTGAAATCCTGATCAACATGGATCTGCACAAGATCCGTGAGGACCTGCGTCAGGAGATCGCCGAGGCGACTACGGAACTGAAGCCGAAGAAGCTCGGCAAGCGGCTCAAGGTGATTGAGGCGTTTCTCGAGTCGGGCAACCGTCCGGAATGGATGATCCTCACCGTAGTGCCGGTGATCCCACCGGAATTGCGGCCTTTGGTTCCACTCGATGGCGGCCGCTTCGCGACGTCGGACTTGAACGATCTCTATCGTCGCGTCATCAACCGTAACAACCGTCTGAAGCGGCTTATGGAGCTGCGCGCGCCTGACATCATCATCCGCAACGAAAAGCGTATGTTGCAGGAGTCGGTGGACGCGCTGTTCGACAACGGCCGCCGCGGTCGCGTTATCACGGGCGCCAACAAGCGGCCACTGAAGTCGCTGGCGGATATGCTGAAAGGTAAGCAGGGCCGGTTCCGGCAGAACCTGCTCGGTAAGCGCGTCGACTACTCGGGACGCTCCGTGATCGTGGTTGGTCCCGAGCTGAAACTGCATCAATGCGGCTTGCCCAAGAAGATGGCTTTGGAGCTGTTCAAGCCGTTCATCTATGCGCGGCTGCAGGTGCTTGGTCAGGCAGCGACCGTCAAGCAAGCCAAGAAGCTCGTTGAAAAGGAAAAGCCGGAAGTCTGGGACGTCCTCGATGAGGTGATCCGAGAGCATCCGGTGATGCTGAACCGGGCGCCGACGTTGCACCGTCTTGGCATTCAGGCCTTCGAGCCAGTGCTGATTGAAGGTAAGGCGATCCAGTTGCACCCGCTGGTCTGCGCAGCTTTCAACGCCGACTTCGATGGCGACCAGATGGCGGTCCATGTGCCGTTGTCGCTTGAAGCCCAGCTCGAAGCACGCGTGCTCATGATGTCGACCAACAACATTCTGCACCCAGCCAATGGTCATCCGATCATCGTGCCGTCGCAGGACATCGTGCTAGGGCTTTATTACCTATCGCTTATTGCGGATAACGAACCCGGCGAAGGTATGATCATTGGCTCTTCCAGCGAAGTGCATCATGCGCTTGGGACCGGCTCTGTGACATTGCACGCCAAGGTCAAGGGCCGCTGGATTACCTACGATGAAGCGGGTAACGAAATCGTCGAGCTACACGACACGACACCTGGACGCATTCTGCTCGGCGATCTGTTGCCGCGGCGCCCAGGTATCAAGTTCGATCTGGTCAACCAGCTGCTGACGAAAAAAGCGATCTCGAAGATTATCGACGAGGTTTACCGCGGCTGCGGTCAGAAGGAGACCGTGATTTTCTGCGACCGGATCATGGCGCTTGGGTTCCATCATGCCTTCAAGGCGGGCATCTCGTTCGGCAAGGACGATATGCTCATTCCGGACGCCAAGCCTGCTATTATGGCGGAGACGGAAGAATTCGTGCGCGAGTTCGAGCAGCAGTACAACGACGGCCTCATCACGCAGCTGGAAAAGTACAACAAGGTCGTCGATGCCTGGTCGAAATGCACCGACAAGATCGCCAAGGAGATGATGGAGCGTATCTCGGCAACCGAGTTCCTTGAGAACGGGCGCCAGAAGCCGATCAACTCGATCTACATGATGAGCCATTCCGGCGCACGCGGTTCACCAACCCAGATGCGTCAGCTGGCGGCCATGCGCGGCCTCATGACGAAGCCGTCGGGTGAGATTATCGAGACGCCGATCAAGGCGAACTTCAAGGAAGGCTTGTCGGTGCTCGAGTACTTCAACTCGACACACGGCGCGCGGAAGGGTCTTGCCGATACGGCGCTGAAAACCGCTAACTCTGGTTATTTGACGCGGCGTCTCGTCGACGTGGCGCAGGATTCGATCATCTTGGAGCCCGATTGCGGGACCGATGATGGCATCTCGATCCAGGCGGTCGTCGATGCCGGGCAGGTGATCGTACCACTGTCACAGCGGGCGCTTGGGCGCACGGCTGCGGAGGATGTCATCAGTCCGGAGACCGGCGAAGTCATCATCGAGAAGAATACGCTGATCGAAGAAAGGTTGGCGGAGGCGATCGGGGCGGCGGAGATCCAGGAGCTCAAGATCCGTTCCGTGCTGACTTGCGAAACGCAAACGGGTGTCTGCGCGGCTTGCTATGGCCGCGACTTGGCGCGTGGTACGCCGGTGAACATCGGCGAAGCCGTCGGCGTCATTGCTGCACAGTCGATCGGTGAACCGGGCACCCAGCTGACCATGCGCACCTTCCACATTGGCGGTACGGCGCAGGTTGTCGATACGTCGTTCATCGAGTCGAGTTTCAACGGCACGGTGCGGGTCAAGAACCGCAATCTGGTGAAAGACAGTCAGGGCCGTCTGGTGGCGATGACGCGTAACGTGGCGCTTACCATCGAGGACCAGACCGGCAAGGAACTGGCCCTTCACAAGGTACCCTACGGTGCACGTCTGCTGGTCGATGAGGGTGACACGGTCAAGCGCGGTACGCGCATGGCGCAGTGGGACCCCTACACCCGTCCGGTCTTGAGCGAGGTCGATGGGACGATCAGCTTTGAAGATATCGTCGACGGCGCTTCGGTGCGTGAGCAGACCGATGAGGTCAAGGGCACCACCAACCGCGTCGTGATCGACTGGCGTGCCTCGCCGCGTGGAGCCGAGCTGAAACCGGCTATCGTCGTTAACGATGCCAAGGGCAAGCCTGTCAAAGCCCCTCGTGGTGGAGATGCCCGCTATCTGTTGACGGTGGACGCGATCCTTTCGGTCGAGCCCGGCGATAAGTTGAAGGCTGGCGACGTGTTGGCCCGTAGTCCGATGGCGTCAGCGAAGTCAGGCGACATTACCGGTGGTCTGCCTCGTGTTGCGGAGCTTTTCGAAGCCCGCCGCCCGAAAGATCACGCGATCATTTCCGAGGCTTCAGGTACGATCGAGTTCGGTAAGGACTACAAGAACAAGCAGCGCATTATCGTGCGGCCGGACGATGAAAGCGACGATGCGGTCGAGTACCTCATTCCGCGCGGGAAGTCGTTGGCCGTCCAGAACGGTGACCGTATTGAACGTGGCGATTACGTCTATGATGGTCACCCGGCTCCGCATGATATTCTCGCCATTAAAGGCGTTGAGGAACTCGCCAACTACCTGATCAACGAGATCCAGGACGTCTATCGGCTGCAGGGTGTGACGATCAATGATAAGCATATTGAGGTGATCGTCCGGCAGATGCTGCAAAAGATCGAGATTACGGACGCTGGCGAGACGGACATGATCAAGGGCGAGCAGCTCGACCGGATCGAGTACGAGGAACGGAATATAGCAGCTGAAAAAGACGGCTTGCGGCCGGCGGCGGCGATCCCGGTGCTGCTTGGTATCACCAAGGCGTCGCTGCAAACCCGTTCGTTCATCTCGGCGGCGTCGTTCCAGGAGACCACCCGTGTGCTCACTGAAGCCTCTGTCAACGGGAAGGTGGATACGCTCGACGGGCTCAAGGAGAACGTCATTGTCGGCCGCCTTATTCCAGCGGGGACCGGCGGGATGTTGCGCCGTCTGCGCCGGATTGCGAATAAGCGTGACATGCTGATCGCCAAGGAGCAGGAGAAGTCCAAGGTAAGCGCGGTCGCCGCACCGCCAAGCGAGGAGGCGGCCGAGTAGCCGCAGCCTGTTGCAACAAATTGAGACGGCCGCTGAATAGGCGGCCGTTTTCGTGCGAAGTGCGCTCACGCCGCGTGGGCTCTGCGGCATTTGTGGCTCAATCCCTTTGATGACGCCCGCGCGACAAATTTATTTCGGGTTTTTGGCACCGTTGCTGTTGACCCAGATATCCCCAACGATTATACGGACTTCACTCTCACGGCAGGCTGTAGCTGGCGCCTCGCTATTGGCGCTCAAAAGAGCCTTTTAGGCTCGG
>Ga0209013_10003190_pt1 | contig 14648 bp, 12 predicted proteins | sample Cruoilmetagenom2_FD_187291 | JGI IMG/M metagenome (GOLD analysis project Ga0209013, IMG submission 187291) | Oil polluted marine microbial communities from Coal Oil Point, Santa Barbara, California, USA - Sample 2 (SPAdes) (version 2) | ecosystem: Environmental > Aquatic > Marine > Oil seeps ... | reverse complement strand
CCGCCACCCCTGGCAAGCAGGATCAAATCCGGTTTCACTTCCAGGTTCAACTTTTCCAGGGCGGAGGCAATACCTACCGGTGCATCCTCGCCCTGGACCGATGTCGGTGCAAGAACAACTTCTACAAGGGGAAAGCGCCGTCTGAGTGTATTGAGCATATCTCGTAAAGCTGCCCCGGTTGGAGAGCTCACTATACCAATTAGCTTCGGCCATTTTGGAAGCGGCTTTTTACGTTCCGGATCGAACAACCCCTCCTGTTCAAGGCGGTCTTTCAGACGCAGGAATTCCTGGAACAAAGCACCAGCCCCGACAGGCCGAATGCGGTCGACATACAGCTGGTACTGGCCAGCAGCTTCATAGACACTGATATTGCCATGCACCTCGATCTCGTCTCCGTCGCGGGGTAAATAGGTCTGCCGGAGCGCGGCGTTACGCCACATCACACAGCGAATAGAAGAACCAGCGTCCTTCAATGTAAAGTACAAATGACCAGATGAAGGAGTCGAAAAATTGGAGACTTCCCCTACCACCCATAAATCCTGCAGATAACGATCACTTTCCAACAGGTTGCGTAGGTAGCTGGTGAGATCAGTGATAGACCATGATTGAGGTTCAATGAGAGGTAATTGGGTCATAAGATAAACACCCCATTTGGGACGGCAATTTTGAGGATACTCTGCTTCATTTGGGCTGTCAACTATGCTGATATACCGCTCTCGGCTTAGCCTCTGCCAAAGACATACAAAAAATCCCTTGAGCAATTGGGAATTAAATGTTCCTGTGAAACAAAATCTTTGCTACAATAAAGGGAACAGCAAGCTTCGGCTGTTGTTTACAACCATACCTGGAGAATAGATCGCTCATTAAGCAATAGACTGACCAGGAGACTACCCAACCTTACATCATCGCGATGAAATATCTCTTTTCACCCTGGCGCATGGAATATATTCAAAACCATATCGGCGCAGAAGACTGCGCATTCTGTACAGAATTATCCCGAGAAGATGGACCGGACAATCTAATCGTGGTGCGTGCTCACAGCAACTTCGTGATCCTTAACCGCTACCCCTATACCAGCGGTCACTTGATGGTGGTGCCTTATGAGCATGCGGCCGTACTAGATGGATTTAACGCGGCAACGCGCAGTGAAATGATTGAATTGACAAATCAGGGTATTCAAGTATTACGCTCGATCTACAATCCACAAGGGTTTAATGTGGGCATCAATATCGGAGAAGCTGCTGGGGCAGGAATTAAAGAACATATCCACATGCATATCGTACCCCGTTGGGGGGGTGATACCAACTTCATGTCTGCGCTTGGCAATACGCGTGTTATACCAGAATCACTTGAAGAATCATATGCACGCATCAAGGCAGCATGGTTTTCACTTCACAACCCTCAAGCTGCAGCTGAATAATCTCAGGGTCGTTCCTCAGAACGTCCTCAAGATAATCAATAGCTTTCAAACACACACTATGATCTCAAGGAGAATAGAAAATGGTCCACAATGCAGAGCAAGCTGTGATACTAAGCGCAGTCCGCACACCTTCAGGCCGGTTTCAGGGCAGCCTCGGCAAGATACCAGCTACCAAACTAGGTGCAATAGTTATCCAAGAAGCCGTGGCGCGTGCCAATCTTCCAGACCCAAGTGAAATTGACGAAGTCTTAATGGGGAACGTAGTTGCTGCGGGGTTAGGTCAGGCACCAGCTCGCCAAGCAGCAATTTTTGCAGGTCTACCTGCAAGTGTAGGCGCAACTGCGTTGAACAAAGTCTGCGGATCAGGATTAAAAACCGTAATGTTGGCTGCCCAATCCATACGCGCCGGAGATGGAACTCTATTTGTGACAGGGGGCATGGAATCAATGAGCAAGACTCCATATCTGGTGAACGGGCGCAGCGGTGAACTACGCTTCGGGCATAGAGAATTAACTGATGCTCTGCTCTATGATGGTCTCTGGGACCCATTTGAAAATTGGGGAATGGGGAACGCAGCCGAGTTCATAGCGGACGAATTCCAGGTTACGCGTGAAGCGATGGATGAGTTCGCCTTCGCCAGTCATCAAAAAGCCATCCAAGCAAGCGATGAAGGCAAATTTTCTGCCGAAATCGTGGCGGTCGATATCCCTGGGCGCAAGGGCCAGGTTACGGTCTTTGATAAAGATGAAACCCCACGTCGTGACTCCTCGCTTGAGGCACTCGGCAAACTCAAGCCGGCGTTCGTCAAAGATGGCAAAGTAACCGCAGGTAACGCACCTGGACTGAATGATGGTGCGGCAGCTCTAGTTGTCGCCAGCCAATCGAAAGCTGATAGCTATGGTGCACAACCTCTAGCTAGAATTATAGGTTATGCCCAAGCTGCAGTCGAACCCAAATACTTATTCTATGCACCGGTGAAGGCTATCCCAAAACTGCTGCAGAAAATTGGCTGGACATTGGCAGATGCTGACCTGATTGAGCTCAATGAAGCGTTTGCAGCCCAAGTATTAGCCGATGGGTACGCGTTAGCAGATCAAGGTTGGGATTGGGAGAAAGTGAATGTGAACGGGGGTGCCATTGCATTAGGCCACCCAATCGGTGCCAGCGGAGCCCGCGTTTTGACCACATTGATCTATGCCCTGCGCGAGCGTGGGTTGAAGCGCGGAATCGCAGCGCTTTGTCTCGGCGGTGCAGAAGCCGTGGCGATGGCAATTGAAGTGGATTAATCCCAATAGAATCCATATACCAGGATAGGCTACTGTCACCAGTTCTACACGGGAGAGGCATTATGGACATCACGAACATATTTATTGTCGGGGCAGGAACAATGGGCAGCGGCATCGCACAAATTGCAGCAACATCTGGTTACTCTGTGACCTTGATGGATATCGCACCGGGCGTGTTGGAACGCGCCCAGGGCATAATCGCACGCTCGGTAGAAAAACTTGCCAGCAAAGACCGGATTACCGCCGATCAGAAAGAAGCTGCGTCAAACATAGCTATGTCAAGTTCGTTCGATGAAATCGCCGCGGCAGACCTCGTCATTGAAGCCGCGACGGAAGACACAGCGCTGAAGTTTAAGATCTTTACTGAGATCGATGAGCTAGCCAAACCAGGTGCGATCTTGGGGAGCAATACATCTTCAATCAGCATAACGAAATTAGCAGCTCAAACCAAACGTCCGGAGGCGGTGATTGGGATGCATTTTATGAACCCAGTACCGTTGATGAGGTTAGTCGAGGTTATCCGTGGGATTGCCACCAACGACGAAACCACCGAAAAAACCATGCAGGTTTGCCGGGTAATGGGTAAAGAGCCGGTCGAAGCTGCAGATTCGCCAGGCTTCATTTCGAACCGGATCCTGTGCCCGATGATCAATGAAGCGGTATTCGCTTTGCAAGAAGGCATCGGCACCCCGGAGGCGATCGATACCGTAATGAAATTAGGGATGAACCACCCGATGGGACCGCTTACGCTGTGCGATTTAATTGGGTTAGATGTAGTTCTCTCTGTGATGGAAATCCTGCAGCGGGACCTGGGCGATGATAAATATAGACCTGCATACCTTCTGCGAAAGATGGTTGATGCGGGCTACTTAGGCAGAAAATCGGGACGTGGTTTTTACCAATACCAATAACCGGGTTTCGTTGAAATTGGCAGTTAGCGAGTATATCTTCTAATAAGGTTTTGGTAGTTATGGAAACTAATAATACCTACGATTACGTCATAATTGGATCCGGCTTTGGTGGCAGTGTCAGTGCGATGCGCCTGGTGGAGAAAGGCTACCATACACTGGTGCTCGAACGCGGCAAGCAATTCGAAGATGATGAACTGCCCCGTACCAATTGGGATATCCGCAAATATCTCTGGCTGCCGATCTTACGCTGCTTCGGCATTCTGCAAATGAGTTTGTCACGCGGGTATTTTGTGTATCACTCCAGTGGGGTAGGAGGAGGCAGCCTGGTTTATGCCGCCACACTGATGGAGCCCAGCGATGATTTCTACAACTCACCTTCCTGGAACCAAATGGGGGATTGGAAATCGATCCTGGCACCGCATTACTCAACTGCGAAGCACATGTTAGGGGTGGCGACCAATCCCAAGCTCTGGCCGGCAGATAACGCCCTGCAGGAGGTTGCCGAAGAATTAGGACGCGGTGAAAATTTCCGACCGACTGAAGTTGGCATCTTTTTCGGTGAACCAGGCATAGAAGTCGCTGACCCATACTTTGATGGAGAAGGTCCCCCAAGAAAAGGGTGCGACCACTGCGGCGGGTGCATTGTGGCATGCCGCAACGACGCGAAGAACGCCCTAACCAAAAACTACTTGTATTTCGCCGAGAAAAAGGGGGTAGAAATTAGGGCTGAAAGCCAGGTCGACGCAATCCTCCCGCTAACTCCCGACCAACCGGATGGCGCCCGGTACAGTATTCAGTACCACTCTTCGACAGCATGGCTGAACAAACCAAAACGTACTGTGCGTGCCCGCAATGTCATTGTGTCAGCTGGGGTATTGGGGACACTCGCTCTACTGCTGCACTGCCGCGATGAACTCAACACATTGCCAAAGATATCGAAGCACCTTGGAGAACGAGTGCGGACAAATAGTGAAGCTTTCATGGGTGTCTTCAGCTACGACGAAACCAATGACCACTCCCAAGGCTTAGCCATAACCTCAATATTTTATGCCGATGATGTAACCCAGGTTGAACCCGTACGTTTCCCTGAAGATTCATCCCTACTACTGAGGCTGCTTTCCTCTCCAATCATTACCCAACGTGGCGGCTTCCTGAAGCGGCTCGGCGCTACATTAAGTGAGATCATCAAAAGACCGGCTGATTTTTTCGATACGAAATTTGGAGCTAGATTGACAAAACGCGGTGTGGCATTGATGTTGATGCAAATGAAAGACAATCAAATGAACCTGCGGCAAGGCCGCAACCCATTTGCTTTCTTCCGGCGCGGATTGGTCGCGGAACGAAAACAAGAGTATACGGTCCCAATTGATATCAGACTCGGTCATCAAATCACCAGATCTGTTGCGAAGAAAATTAACGGCTATGCTAGCGGTTCAGTAACGGAAGGCTTACTTGATGTCCCAATGACAGCACACATCCTGGGGGGGTGTGCAATCGGGCAGGGCACAGACGACAGCGTGGTCGGCGTCGATTGCCAAGTTCATAACTATCCTGGATTATTCGTTGTTGATGCCTCGATCATTCCGGCAAACCTAGGCGTCAATCCCGCCCTGACAATCACCGCGCTGGCAGAATATGCAATGAGCCATGTTCCTGAGAATGGTGATAGGTAGAGATTTATCGATTTTCAATCGCGGTGACGCGATATTTCAACAGCAAATTATCGAGTGCTTCGCGCAGTAGTACCGCTTCACCAACCCCCTCAGTTTCTGCCAACTTTGTTAAGCGTTCGAGTTGGGTCTGGGTATAGTGAGTGGTCTTCGGGACCATACGCTCTTCGTAGGACAATTTAACACTGTTACCCCCGAGCTCCTTGGCACGGTATAAAGCCTGGTCCGCTTTACGGACTAATTCATTCTGCGTAATTCCATCGACCGGATATGTCGCCAAACCGGCGCTGACCGTTACGCCCGAAATACCACGGTGAGAGGCAAGATCAAATTTCATCCCCTCCGTTTTTTTTCTGATCGTTTCTAAGTGCAATAACGCCTGTTCACGCTCTAGGTTTGGAAACAGTACCGCGAACTCATCCCCACCGTAGCGAGCGACAATCGATTCATCTGGCACTCCCGAGCGGATCAAAGATGAGATATTTTGGAGTAGTTCATCCCCAGCACTGTGTCCATATTTCTCATTACTTTGGAAGAATTTATCCAAATCGAGAAATGCCAGCGTAAAGGGTCTCTGGACGGCGGCAGCTTTTTCGAAGTAGGCCGCTAACTGCTCATCGAAATACCGCCGGGTGAGTAAACCGGTTAGTTCATCCTTTTGACGTTTGTTGGATATCATTGGGCACCTCTGCTTTCAATGTCCATTACCTGCCAGAATTGTTCCATAATAATTATCTTGATGAGACATATTGTTAAATAATATGTTGTTATATTACTTCTCTATCATATATTATTATCATCTCTTGTCAACCAATAATATCAAAGTTGTAAGCAGGTTTTGATGACCAATTGTGAAGGTGATACGCCCAGTGAAGTACGACCCTTGCAATCTTATATGGATCGAACTTAAAGCATAGTTGAGCAGAACCAAGCGCGATGAAAAAACTACCAGATAGCATTTACATCCAGCGATCTATCCTACTTGTTGTACTGCTGCTATTGGGCTGCGGGGTTCCATCCCCCAATCCACCTGCCAGCCCTCTACCGACAACTGAGATCAAAACACCCACCGCGACGCATACTGCCGCTGCAACTAATTCTCCCATTCCCCCACAGAAGAGGAAACAGACGATCGTTACTCCAACGATAGATTTACGTGATGAGACAATCCTCGACCTGTGCTCACCATTGGCAGGGGTACCGCTCAGCGAAATTACAGACGCCATCGTCAATCCATTTCACCCACCCCGGACTGGCTCAGATGACCCCCACCAAGGCATCGACCTGGCAGAGCTGAAAGGCAATCCAAGAATCGCCGTATCAGGGTTAGAGATCCAGTCAGTAACCGGCGGAAAAGTGGCCGCCATCATCGATGGAAGCTTCCCATATGGATATGCGGTCATGATCGAGACTCCGCTTGAAGATATCAATGAGGAATGGAAATTGCACCCCTCACCACCAACGCCGGACAGTACGCAACCCTATATAAGTTCGCTAACCTGCCCTGAAGAGCATGACCTAATCCCGGAATCCGATCCAGATATGCGCTCGTTATACCTACTATACGCTCACATGGCTGAACCGCCTAGATATCGGATTGGAGAAGATGTCACCTGTGGACAAATGCTTGGTCATATCGGCAGCAGTGGAAATGCACTCAACCCGCACCTACACCTTGAAACCCGGATCGGACCGGCGAATATGCAGTTTGCGGGAATGGCACATTATGACACCCGGGCAACAGCTCATGAGATGGGCAATTACTGCCTCTGGCGGGTGAGTGGAAAGTTCAACTTGATCGATCCAACAATCATTTTGGCAGGGGCCGTAGAGTGAGACAAATTAATATGGAGAATGAGGGATGAAACCTTTCAGAAAGAATGTCGCGATCGCAATCGATGGCGGCGGGATAAAAGGCATCATTGTCACCAAAGCATTATCAATGATCGAGGAACATCTCAGTTTGCCGGTAAAGGATATCTTCCACCTTACTGCCGGAACATCGACCGGATCTGTGATAGCGGCAGGGATCGCCGCCGGAATGACCGCCCAAGACATGTACGACCTCTACACAACCCTCGGAAATGAGATTTTTAAACCAAGCTGGCGCACAAAGATTTGGCCGCTTGTGCGCTATAAATACCCCGCAGAACCGCTGGAGGATGCACTCACCGCATATGTCGGCGAACTGAAGATGGGCGAATTTTGGGAAAAGGAACCAGCAACCGATGTCGTCATCACCACCTTTGACCTGGTAGAAAACCGCACACGCTTCATTAAACCATGGAAGAAATCCTACCGCGATTGGCCGGTTGTCAAAGCTGTCATGGCTTCCTGCACGGTACCGACCTACTTCCCGATCGTTGAAGGGCGATTTGTCGATGGAGGGGTGGGTTCCTATTCCAACCCATGCTACCTGGCCGCTTACGAAATTCAATTTTGTCTTGGCTGGGACCCAGCCGAAACAACTTTAATCAGCTTGGGCACAGGACGATCTCCCCATTCTTTCGATCCTGTTGCTGCCAACAAGATGTATCCTTGGGAGTGGATCAGCCCCGCATTAGGTGCGTTCCTGCAATCAGCTGATGACCAGCAAGTACACCTCGTCAAGAACTTCTTCCAACAACTAGATTTCCGCCGCTTCCAAGTCGATTTCCAGCAACCAATCGAAATGGATGATGTCAGTAAGATTCCACGGTTAGCAGTGTATGGTGAAGAGATGGGGCGAAAAATTCTCCACGATATGACTGATCAGGCACTCGAAATTACAGCGGTTACACCTGGATAAGGCTGCGAATAGCTATACTTATTGGGAATGATAAAAAGTATTAAATTTTCGGAACTCTTTCCTCGGCAGCAATATACAAACAAACCTCCCAGGATTTCTCCTGGGAGGTGAGTATTTCCTATTGGATGCTATCTCTAATTCTTAATCGCCGGCTATCGATTGACTCTGCAGTACAGGTCTGAACTTATACCCATATACTAACAGGCCGCGCTCGTCACCATCAGAGCGCAGGCGGCGGGTGACCATTTCAACCGGCATCCCGATAGAGACAGATTTGTTGTCGATATCGGTTAGCTGAGCTGTCACCATGGGACCTTCCGCCAACTTTACCATCGCAACCGTGTATGGGGCAACATCTTCATAGCCAGCGGGGGCGTCAAATACCTTTGTGTAGGAATATACCTCCCCCCGGCCACTGAAACTGAACTCGGTCTTCGCTTCACCACCACATTCAGGACAGACATCGCGCGGTGGGAATATTTTTTCATCACAGTGAGGGCATACCTCACCAATCATACTATAACGTTGTTTGCGTAAGCGCCAGTGTCGAGGGATTTCCATTCTTATCAAACTCCTAGTACCGGTTTATCAAGCCACCTATGAAGGTGCTGTATAAGTTTACGGAAAACAAGCTATCAAACACTATCAATATCACGAAAAAAGCAAAATTCTAACAAAATTTTAATTAACAAACCTCAAAAATGTGCGTAACGGCCGAAGAAGCCGGTCCGCCTAGCGATTGAACTAATGCGCGGCGTGCGTTCGGAACCTGGTTTGCCCCTGCTTGGCCGCGCAGCTGTATTACTGCTTCAACGGATTGGTAGATCCCGGTTGCACCTCCCGGGTAGCCACGGGCTTTCAGCCCTCCCATCGTGGATATGGGTAGAAATCCATCTATGCCGAGCATGCCCTCGTGAGCTAGTTTCCAACCCTGGCCCCGCTCGGAAAAACCAGCAGCTTCTAAAGACAACGCCGCAAAAATGGAATAGGCATCATGAAGTTCAAACAAATCGACATCACCAGATGAAACCTGAGCTTGGTGACAGGCACGCTGTGTCGAAATCTGCGCAGCCTGAAAAACCAATGGTTCAGGCCGTCCGTGGAGGGCCAATGTTCCTGTTGCCTGACTGGACCCTGCGATGCGGATTAACGGGTGAGGAAATCCCTCCGGAAGCAGTTCTGAGCGTGTCAACACCAGCGCCGCTGAGCCATCAGCGAACGGTGCGATATCGAACATATTAAGCGGATCGCTGACGATCCCAACTTTGGCATACAGTTCGGGCCGGATCGCTTTCCGAAACATCGCATTGGGATTAGCTACGCCATTCGCATGCGCAACCAAAGGAAAGCCTACAAATACATCACGCGGCAGGTCATACTCGTACAGATAACGCTGCATAAGCAGTGCTGCCTGGGCAGTTGGTGTCATACCGTGAATGCTTTCATAATCACTGTCACCGACAGCACTCAACGCGGCTTCAACTTTGCTCCCGATACTGTCAGTCTGCTTTTCGACACCCACGACCAGGGCGACATCAACCATCCCAGACCGAATTGCCATATATCCCAAGCGCAATGCGGCTGCCCCAGACGCTCCAGCTGACTCAACTGAAACGGCTTCGATACCCTTATACCCTGCAAAGTCCGCGACCAACGTCGCTAGGTGCGCTTGACCAGAAAGAATCGGCGCCAGCATATTGCCAACAAACAATGCTTGCGGAGTGAGCCCACCAGCATCCTGGATGGCAGGTTCAATGGCCATAAACGCCAATTCTCTCAATGAGATATCCCAATGCTCCCCGACAGGTGTCTGTCCAATTCCTGCAATGACAACTTCGTTCATATTCTATCTCCCACCTACTTGGTGACCAACTTGCCGCGCATACGCGCATAGGTTGCATAGTCGATCTCAGTGCGCCGGGCAATATAATCCTGGGTGTACGGTGCCAAATGCCGCTTTGTAAGCAGTGTGTCGGTAACTCGAAGCGCAAATGCGTCGGAGCCAGCGCCAGAACCAAATGAGACCATAAGTATTCGATCACCGGGTTCCGCGATATCAAGTATCGCTGTCAAGCCAATAATCGCTGCCCCAGCGTACGTATTACCGATGACGGGTACAAGCAGGCCGGGATCAATCTGCTCTTTGCTAAACCCTAATAGAGCGGCGGCTCTTTGAGGGAACTTCGTATTCGGTTGGTGGAAGACGGCATAGCGGTAATCTTGAGCGCTAGTATTTGTGGCCTCCAGCATTGCCTGGGCGGCTGCGGTGATGTGTTTGAAATATGCCGGTTCACCAGTAAAACGCTGCCCGTGTTCGGGATATTTTTGGTAAGCCCGCCGCCAGAAGTCAGGCGTATCGGTCACGTAGGAATAGGTGCTCTCAATCACGGCCAACGATTGATCAGCAGGACCCAGCAAGTACGCGGCGCCCCCTGCACTTGCGGTATACTCCAGCGCATCACCGGGACGGCCCTGGGCAGTATCCATACCTATCGCCAAAGCGTAATTCGCCATGCCTGAACCGACGAAACCGATCGCTGCGACCATAGCTTCGGTGCCTGCTTTACATGCAAACTGCCAATCGGCAGCCTGCACGTTGGGTACGGCGCCGATCGCCTCGGCTACTATTGTCGAGGTGGGTTTAACTGCATAGGGATGCGATTCAGATCCGACCCAGACAGCACGTATCTCCTCTGGAGATAGCTGGGCCCGCTTCAAAGCGTTTCGAGCTGCCTCGATCGACATCGTGACGACATCTTCATCCAGGCCAGGGACAGATTTCTCTTTGATTGGCAACCCTCCCTGCCCGTCGGTCCAAATACGAGCGACCTCGCTAGCCGGCAACCGGTAGCGGGGAATGTAGGCACCATAACCGACAATCCCAACCGGTCGATCCGGTTTTAACAAAAGGGTGTTATCAGGGGTTTTTTCCATAATTATCTTCGATCCTGTAAGTAATTCTTATAGAACAATCACATTTGAACAAAGAGTATTCCGGGGACGAGCTTGACTTCAATGCTCATCGATGGGTTTACCGTCAATGGTTAATCCTGCTACTATCGCTTGAGCTTGGTCAATTCTAACCGCGCCTGTCTCGACCATCCGTTTGGCAACCAGATCGATCTGCTCGCCTTGGGCACCAGCGGCAATTGCCACTTGGCGGGCATGCAAACTCATATGGCCGCGCTGAATACCCTCAGTAGCCAAAGCACGCAAGGCAGCGAGATTCTGTGCCAATCCCACAGAAACGAGTATCTCCGCCAGCTGGGCTGCAGTGCTGACGCCCAAGAGTTTCAAGGAGATGCCGGCTATCGGATGCACCTTGGTCGCCCCACCGACAATCCCTACAGCCATCGGCATTTCCAGTTTACCCACAAGATTATGCTGGGCATCAATTTGCCAAGTACTCAACGATGTATAACGACCATTCCGAGCAGCATAAGCATGCGCCCCGGCCTCAACCGCGCGCCAATCATTTCCGGTAGCCAAAACGACCGCGTCAATACCATTCATGATGCCTTTATTATGTGTGGCCGCACGGTACGTATCAGCCTGCGCGAATGCCCATGCAGCAATGATCCCATCAGCGACATCATCACCAGAGAACTGCCCGAACTCAAGTGCTGTGATGGGAATGCTGCAGGCGGCCCGCGCTAGCCGGTGATCCGCCAGATTGGACAGGATACGTAAATGTACCCGCCCCCCAGTTAGCGACTCTACCTTTGGTGCCAGGTATTCAACGGCAGTGTTGACTGTGTTGGCACCCATGGCGTCCCGTACATCATAAAGCAAGTGCAACACGAGAAATGGCCCAATTGGCGATTCGTCAATTATCCTGACCTCAATATCGCGGGGTCCCCCGCCCAGCCGTTTCAACAGAGGATCAAGGTCTTCCACCTCAGATAATATTTCTTCACGGTGGTCTAACAATATTCGACAGGCAGCCTCCCGATCAACAACATCTATAATCTGCATCTGTCCAATCATCAGCGGAGGGTCAGCCTCAGCTACGAACCCGCCTCCCAGGCGCGCAAGTTTGGCCATAAAAGAAGCGCCCGCCACAACGGAAGGTTCTTCGACAGCCATCGGTACAAGCATCTCTCGGCCGTTGACGATGAAATTCAAGGCCAAGCCGAGCGGTAATGGATGAACACTGATCACATTTTCAATCATGTGCTCGGCAGCTGCAGGGGTCAAGCCTGTTCCGCTGCGTAAGAGAGCTATTTCCTTCTCGGTCAGCCGTGCTGAGAGAACATCAAGTCGCTCACTAATGTCTAGATTGTAAAACCCTGGGATTCGAGAGCTTGGTTGAGTGTTGGTCATATTTACCCTCGTAGATTATTCCGAACGGTACAAGTGTGGAAGTTCTCACCCTTGCATAGACAAACCAAAATCATTATGCTGACGGCAAGCCATGTGCTTTGTCAAGGATGATTGTTTCATTCTATATCCGGGTACTACAATCATCAAAGCTGCACTTGTGAGTTAAATCTACGTAATTAAATAATCTCATTTGATGGAACACTAGTATTATATACACGGAGCCGGCTTCCAAAAACTATCAGCCCAACTAGACCAGGAAATGATTCGGCTACACGAAAGATTAACAGTGGATCATCCCGGCTTTTACTGACTCAAGGTGGTTTCGGCCTTTAGAGACCAAAACTATCTGAAAATGCGGTAAAATATCTCCACTTGAGAAAACCCATGGTCATTTTAACTCGTGAACAACTCGAAGAACGACTCGCTGCGCTCCACCAAGCAAGCCTTGAGCTTGTAGGAGATTTGTCCCTGGAAAATGTCTTGGAACGCATCGTGATGTTAGCACGCGAACAAGTCACGGCAAATTATGCTGCATTGGGGGTCGTCGATGAACAAGGGATTTTGGTTAATTTTATCCCGGTTGGGATGAGCCAGGAAGAAATTGAGGCCACCGGCGCCCCACCCGTAGGCAAAGGGATGATCGGCGCGCTGCAGAAAGAACGCCGGACTATCCGGGCGTCCGACCTGCATCTTGACCCGCACAGCGAGGGTTTCCCACAAGGACACCCAAATATGAACAGCTTCCTGGGGGTTCCCATCCTGCATGGTGAGCGATTATTAGGTCAAATATACCTAACAAACAAGCAAGACAACCAAGAGTTTACTGAAGCGGATGAACGAGTCATTGAGACCCTGGCTGCGTATGCGGCAATTGCGATCAATAACGCACGCTTGTATGAAGACCTCGTCGCGAGGGACCAAACCCTCCAGCGGCGAAGCGAAGACTTGGCGCTGATCAATGATATCGCTGCATCGCTAACAGCTACCCTTGATGCCGAAGAAGTACTAGACAAAACATTACAACGGGTCATGAGCTATCTCGATGTCGATGCTGGTGAGATCTTTCTCCGTGAAGATGACGAGCAAACCTTCCGTGTGGCAATCCACCGAGGGGAATATGCCGAGGCATTCCTTACAAAGAACCGGTTTAAGATTGGGGAAGGTTACATCGGGAAGGTCGCAGATTCCGGACAGCCGCAAGTAAGCGTAAACCTCAAACAAGATATCAAATTTCTGCGACCTGCAGTTGTTGAAGCAGGTATTCGCAGTATCGCATGTATTCCCCTGAGTGCCCGGGGCGATGTAATCGGTGTTATGAGTGTCGCCTCCCGAAATGAACGCAGGTTCAACCAACGAGAAATCGATATCCTGACTTCAATTGGCACCTGGACGGGTATCACCATCGAGAATGCGAACCTGCACTGGCAAGCACGCCGAGTAGCGATCCTGGAAGAACGAGAGCGCATCGGGATGGATCTGCACGATGGGATCATCCAATCAATATATGCAGTTGGTTTGGCGCTGGATTACGCCCGCGTTAGCGTTAATGAAGATCCCACCAAGTCACAACAGAAAATTGAACAAGCTATCGAAGGTATGAACAAAACAATCTTGGACATACGGAGCTATATCCTCGACCTGCGCCCGTACCAATTTACCGGTGACAGCTTAAGGGATGGTCTCCGTCAGCTGATCGATGAATTCCGTGCTAACACGCTATCTGAGGCAAATCTGAATGCACCGGATGACAACCTCACCTACCTGCCCACTTCGCACGCAACCGCATTGTTCCATATCTGCCAGGAAGCGTTAGCTAATGCCGCCAAACATTCGCAAGCGAGAAGGACACGCGTTACATTGTGGAAGACAAGCGACCGCGTCCTGCTTGAGGTATCCGATAACGGGCAGGGATTCGATCTCAACAAAACAAGTATCACGCTCGGACACGGTCTCTCGAATATGCATATCCGCGCCCGAAAAGTTGGGGGAGATGTGGACATCACTTCAGCACCCCAAGAAGGTTCGACTGTACTGGCCTGGGTGCCGCGCCGGGTACAATGAGTTTGATAACCAGCCGCCAAAACCAGAATATTAAACTTGCTCGGTCGCTCAGAACCCGCAAGGGGCGCGATTCATCCGGGATGTTCTTGGTTGAAGGGATTCACCTGGTTGGAGCTGCAGTAGAAGCCAGCCAAGCTGGGATTAATATTGAGGCAATATTCTACGCCCCCGATATACTGCATAGTGATT
>Ga0209013_10003189_pt1 | contig 14648 bp, 12 predicted proteins | sample Cruoilmetagenom2_FD_187291 | JGI IMG/M metagenome (GOLD analysis project Ga0209013, IMG submission 187291) | Oil polluted marine microbial communities from Coal Oil Point, Santa Barbara, California, USA - Sample 2 (SPAdes) (version 2) | ecosystem: Environmental > Aquatic > Marine > Oil seeps ... | reverse complement strand
TCTTGATTGCCTTGTTGCATAATTTTGATATTTTTCACATCCGTTTCCCCCGATAAGATAGATGAAACTTTGGCACTAAATATTGTCTTCGGAGCGGGGTGTGTAATATCTTCTAAATGCTCCTGAATTATAATTTCTACGATTAAATCCGCTCTTCTAACAGCATCATCAAATCGATAATTTATTAATTTCCCGCTTATTATTTCTCTATTTTCAATTTCTTTTGTTCCCGTGGTTGCCGCTACATCTCCCATATTTTTTTCTATATTAGAAAAAACGAATAAAGTGCCAAGCAATATAACTATGCAAAAACCAATAGTAACTTTATTCAAATCAGCAACCCCTAATCATCATGATTTCATTACTGAAATTCTTTTAATTAAAACTATATGGAATAAATTGTAATTCGTCAATGGGTCCATTTTAAGAAATGAAAGTAGGCAGCAAATTTAAAGTATATTCAGGAAATTGAACAAGCTGAAATTATCATATTCTTCTCTTCTGAACATGATAAATAATTATAAAAATTATCTAATTGGGCATGCTTTGAATATTCATTCGAAGTGGGAGGATATTAAATTTGAATACAACTGAAAATGCTTTATCCATATTTGCATTGGGTGGAATAAATGAAATCGGAAAAAATATGTATGTTATTGAATGCGCAAATGAACTATTAGTGATTGACTGTGGTTCTAAATTCCCAGACGAAAGCTTGTTAGGGATTGATTTGATTGTTCAAGATATTTCCTATTTGCAAGAAAATAAAGATAAAATACGTGGGCTCATCGTTACTCACGGTCACGAAGATCATATTGGTGGAATCCCCTACCTATTAAAACAATTAAATATGCCGGTTTATGCGACGAGATTAACAATTGGATTAATAGAGATTAAGTTAAAAGAACATGGTCTCTTAAGGGAAACTGAACTGATTTTAATTGATTCCAACTCAAATATAGAGTTCGATGCTATTCGCTTAACTTTCTTTAAAACAAACCATAGTATACCTGATTGTTTAGGTGTTGTTTTCCATACCCCTGAAGGAATTGTTGTACATACCGGGGATTTTAAGTTCGATTTAACTCCTGTTAATAATGATTTTCCTGATATCCATAAAATGGCTGATATCGGTCAACAAGGTGTCTTATTACTATTATCAGAAAGTACGAATGCTGAACGACCCGGCTTTACCCCTTCAGAGAGAATTGTGGGTGACCATATAGAAGAAGCTTTCCGTAAGGCAACGGGTAAGATATTTATTTCAACTTTTGCTTCAAATGTTCACCGTGTACAGCAAATCGTTGATGCTACAGCAAGCACGAATCGGAAACTTGTTTTACTTGGTAGAAGTATGGTGAATGTGGTTTCTGTTGCAAAAGAACATGGATACTTGGACGTTCCTGAGGGAATGTTGATTGAGCCTAATGACGTTCACCGAATGGACCCAGAGAAGGTTGTGATCCTTTGTACGGGTAGTCAAGGTGAACCCATGGCTGCTCTAGCCCGCTTAGCAAGTTCGAATTTCAGACATGTTGAAGTGATGCGAAATGATACCGTTATTTTCGCTGCCTCTCCGATTCCAGGAAATGAACGAAGTGTTTCTAAAATAATCGATAATTTATTCTCATTAGGCGCAAAAGTTATCTATGGTTCTGGAAATTTCACAGGCATGCACGTGACTGGACATGCGTGCCAAGAGGAACTAAAACTGATGTTGACATTAATGAAGCCGAAATACTTTATTCCTATACACGGTGAATATCGCATGCTCCACCAACATAGCCTATTAGCTCAATCAGTGGGAGTCGAAAAAGATAATATCTTCATTATCAAAAATGGAGATGTGGTGGATATAAATAATTCTGAGGCTAGACAAACGAGAAGTGTTACTTCAGGTAACATTTTCGTAGATGGATTAGGTATTGGAGATGTAGGAAACATCGTTTTACGTGATCGAAAAATACTTTCTGAAGAAGGCATGCTCATTATCGTCATTACGCTTAGTAAAACAGATGGACAAATCGTTTCAAGACCTGATACCATCTCTCGTGGATTCGTCTATGTCCGTGATGCTGAAGAATTAATAAATGACGTTAATGATTTAGTGATGACAACCGTTAAAAGTCTAAATAATAAAAATGGTGGAAATCAACGAAACACGTTGAAACAAGGAGTTAAAGATTCAGTAGGCAAACTTTTATTCACAAAAACCAAAAGAAGACCGATGATTCTTCCAATAATTATTGAAGTATAACTTTAAAAACACGTAGAGAGAATTCCTAAGTAGTGGAGTTCTCTCTATATTTAAAAAATAATCAAAAAAAATCTAGTAAAGAGGTTTAACAGTAAGTTATTTGTGATAAATAACTAATAGATACCAGAAATAAACAACTCTTCCAAAAAACAAATCCCACTAATGGAGGAATTAAAATGAAAATTAAAACTCTTGATAAAAACAATGTGTTAAGAGGACAAATTAAATCCAAACAAAAAGATATGTACACTAAAGCAAAACATTTTGGATTTACACATCCTATCGTAGTTGCATGTAGTCAAGAATTAGATTCATTATTGAATCGATACCAAAATTTAAGACAATATAATCAAGTAAGTTAAGTTTGAGGGGTTACTTTCTGAGAGAAAGTTATCTCTCTTCTTTCTTTTTCGGTTTTATCCATTGACATGACATTAAATTTTAATTATCCAAAAGAATAACTTGCTTGAAATGCTGCTTTTGGAGACGAATGGACATAGAACATCAAAAAGTGGACATAGGACCGTCATAAGTGGACATAGAACCCTTAAAACTGGACATAGAAATTCCATGCTCCATATTCCCCTCAAAACAATAAAGGATATAGACTCTTTCTCTTTTGAGAAGTCTATATCCTTTTTATCTGTATCGTTTTTGAGGTTTTGGAGAATTTCTGTACCCTGTATGATGACAGTCGTCGCAGATTGAAAATCGGAATTTTCCAGGTAGTTTTTTCCCGCAAAGCTTACATTTTTTCTGATTGTCTATAACAACACCTTTTAAATGATCATTAACTCCGTTACTTATTTCTACTCGAACACGCTCCCAGTACAGTGCTTCCGTCCTTCTATCCAAACGATATAGAAATAAAAGATGCAGGCCAATTGCTTTATAAGATAGTTCGAGGTCCTCCAAATTCTTTGTCGTGATAATTGGTTCAGGAAGTTCTTTATCCTCTGCAATTGCTTTCATTGTGACTAACCATTGGCGAACCAGTCCTTGCTCTTTCGCTGAGAATGGAAGGTGGAGGAATCCGTATAAATCCATTAACGAAAACCGCGCCTCAATGTCTGTATCACAAATTAGTTCATAAAGATCCCGTTCTTGTGAAAGTGTGGATTTCTTTGTTCCTTTTGGAGGTTCAAATTGATTCCACATTTGAAAAAATAAACCCAAATCCCGATAATACTTCTGAAAGCGTTCGAAAACGGTAGCTGTTGGGGCAATCGCAAAGATTTGAACAGGTTCATCCTCTTGTTCAAGCAACTTTTGCATTTCCCTGACATCTGACATAAACGCAACTTTTCCAGTATCGTAAATTCCTTTTCTCCCTGCCCGTCCAGCAATTTGTTTTATTTCCTGTGAGGTTAATCTTCTTCTTCGAGTGCCATCAAATTTTTCGTTTTCCATAAAGACAATACGTTGAATAGGTAAATTTAATCCCATACCAATGGCATCAGTTGATACAACGACAGTCGATTCTCCTCGATTAAAACGGTCGATTTGTCTCTTTCTGTTTTCTGGAGGCATACTTCCGTAAATGACGCTAACATTGTGGCCGCTCCTCTGTAAAGTAGATGCTGTTTCAAGTACTTTCCGTCTTGAGAAACAAACAAGAGCATCCCCCTTATTCGTATATTTCAGACTGAATTCTCTCAGCTCAACCTCTAGTGGAGTTTCGCGATAATACTCGTGAAGTTCAATATTCGCACCTTCCAATAAACCGAAAAGCATCGACTTAATATTACGGCTACCTATAATATGCACTTCCTTGGCATTTGCTTTCATAATCGCTTGATACCACGAGAATCCCCGATCCTTATCTGCAATCATTTGAGCTTCATCGATGACAATTACTTCAAAGTATTTTTTCTCATGGAACATTTCAACGGTAGAAGAAATATGAGTTGCTCCCTCTGTCAGTTTTTCTTCTTCTCCCGTTTTAAGAGTGCATAGAACCCCATCTGCATTGAGTTTTTCATAAACCTCGAGAGCAAGTAACCTAAGAGGAGCCAAATACCATCCACTCGTAGCTTCTTTCATTTTTTCGAGAGCCTGATACGTTTTCCCGGAATTTGTCTCTCCGATATGCAATACATACTTCATGCTTCTTCCTAGAGTTGGCGTATAGGCTTTACCGAAAATTTCATCCATGATTCTTTCTTCTTCAGCTTTTTGCCTTGCTCGTTCAGCTAATTCTTCCGCAATTTTACGGTCTCTTTCCGCCACATCTTCATCAAAAATTTCTTGATGAAGCTGCTTCTCAAACGGAATTGCTGAGAGTTTAAGTAAATCGGCTACGTATTCTTCTTGGAACTCCTCAAAACAAGCTTCTGATAAATCCGCCAATTCATCGGTTAATAATTTTTTTAGAAATTCTGGACTTATATCTCTGTGATAGGCCTGCCTATATGCCTCAAGTAGCTTTTCTGGTAACTGCTCCAAGACCATCTTAGTGGCGAGATCTGAAATGAAATCGTATACAATCCTTTCATACCGATAATGATACGTCTCATACTCATAATGGCTCCTCCCCCAATCAATTAATGAATGGATGCCACCTGTGTATTCATCGAAAAAATCAGTTAGCTTAATATAGTCATTCATATCAAAAGAACCATGTTCCTTTAGTTGTTCTTCAAGCATATATGGCTCAATATAGTTGAACTTAGGTTTAGTTCTCAAATCATCAGCTAATATTTTGGCAATATGGTACCGTACATGGACATATAAAAGAAGTGATTGTTCTTCAAAGAAGTGATGTGCAGCTTCCTGAAGCTTAGTTTGGACATTCCATTGATTTTCCGCGTCCCTTTGCTCTTTCTGCTTCTTGAAAAATGTGTTTCTTGCCCTAATGTATCGACGAGTCCATTCTTGGGGATTATCAGAAAAATTGTCTTTAAGCCATTCCAGTACGTCAAACGGAAGATGGTTTTTTATTTCATTACGAAACATTTTACTTACGACCTTATGATCAATCCCAGTCGTAACAATACCCTTGTCATGCAAAAATGATTTTTTTTCTTTTTTCGGAACGTCATTTGAAGCTTTATTCGTCCACAGATCATGCCAAATCTGTTCAATAAACGTTTGCTTATCTGAAAGGTATTTTTCAAAATCAGGAAGTTCCTCTTCTGCTTCTAAGTAGCGATCAATATTTTGATGAACTTTTTGTTTCGTTTGCTCTACTGCGATTGGGTGTATATCGTTTATTTTTCCCATATTAATCCCCTTTTGCCGATCACAAAATTTTAATTTATCGCTTTCACTTCCTTGTTTCTTATTCTTTCCATAAACCAATTTAATATTAGGAATTAGTTTGGGTAGATGTTAGAACAATTGGTAATACTTAATTTTAAATGTATGATAAAAATCCTACATCAATCTGACCAATGGTTTTGTTGTTCTTCTTCCGCCATCATCTGTAAATCATCCGCCGTAATACTCATTATTCGATAGTCATTTACTTGAGCATATTTAGTAGCTTCTTCTCTTATAAACTTTGGTGAACCTTCATTTTCCTCATCATAAACAATCAATATTCCATCTGAATTCCTTATGATGAACTTGTTTTTCTCAATAAATTGCCAAGGACCTTCATAAGGTTTTTTCGTTACACTGACTTGATAATCAGCTTTGGCTAGAAACGTTTGATATTTCTCTTTTTTAGTATCATTCCAATTTTTCTCTTGTTCTAAAAACGGTGTTATAACGGCATATTTTAATTGAGGATACAACTGTTTTAGTTCAATCACTTCTTCTATGGCCCATGTTTCTACACCTAATTGACCACTTACAATAACCCACTCAAGTCCATCATCTAATAAAGACAAGAGTTGAGTTCGCAAAGCTTTTTTTATGTACCTTACTCCAGGGTGTTTGTCATCAAATACACCTAATTCATGAGGTTTATATCCTGTGATTATTAGTCTTTTTATCATTTAAAAAACTCCTTGTCATGCAATTCCATTAAAATAAATATCTTGTTTTTTACTTTACTACAAATTTTAGTTGCTTGCTTTAAAAGCAATAGTTAATCATTTTCTAACCAAAAAAAGGCACACTACTCGTTAAAGTAATGTGCCTCTTAAATATTTAAGCTATTATTCTTTTAAGTCTTCAATCGATGTAATATCCATATATGTTGGCACAACTAAACCGATTTTAACTCCAGTCATGTTGACACCAAGTTCTTCAAATTGTCCGTCAAATTTATCGGCATACGTTGCGTGAGTAAGTGGTAACCATGCTGCTAGTGATGCATCAGCACTTCCGTCCGCAACAGCTGTCCATAGTGGACCAGCTTCAACTTGAGTTAATGTAACATTATAACCCATATCTGTTAAAACGATTTTCATTACATTGTGGCTTGCGATTTCGCTGTCCCATGCTACGTATGCAAGTTTGATTTCATCGCCGTCTACCTTTTCAACGCCGTCTGTCCACTCTGCAACTTTATCTCCGTTTGCGTCAACCCATTTTTGTGCAGCTTCTTCTTCTTTTGCGCCTTCTTGGATTGAGATCATTACTTCACCCATATCATCTTGAGACCAGTTGAACTGTGAAAGGATTTGATGAGCTTCTGGTAAATCTTCCTGTAAACCAGTTCGTCCGATTGTTACAATTTCTTCTTCTCCACCAAAAACTTCTTTTGGATCTTCAAGATATTTAAGATCATACTTTGCGAATTTCCAATGTGGCGTCCATCCTGTAACGACGATTGGTTCTTCTTTGTCATACGCTTTTTTCAATGAAGCTGTCATTGCTGCACTAGAACCTGAGACAAGATCCCAATCAGTTAATTCATATTCTTCAATTGCATTAGCTGATGCTTCCATAATACCAGCACCCGGATCTATTCCAGTAATCTTATAGTTTAGTGACTCTCCAACTGAATTAGATGAACCGTTTTCTGTTCCCTCTTCATTTCCGCACGCTGCAAGGCCAAGTGCGAGTAGAGCAGCTGCTCCGAATCCTGTAAGTTTTTTTGATAATGTCATAATGTTGTTCCCCCTTTTTTATTCTTTCCTGCATGTTGCGTAATACGATCCAATATAATTGCTACAATTACAATGGATAAACCGGTTTCAAAACCTTCACCGGTTTTTAATTGTGTAACGGATCGGTAAACTTCTTCACCAAGTCCGGGAGCACCTACCATAGAAGCAATCACAACCATTGAAAGGGAAAGCATAATACTTTGATTAACCCCAGCCATAATTGTTGGTTTTGCAAGTGGAATCTGAACTTTACTCAACCGTTGCCAAGTGGTTGATCCAAATGCTTCTGTTGCTTCAATTAAATCTTTTGGAACTTGTTGTATGCCCAACATCGTTAAACGAATTGTTGGTGGCATTGCAAAAATTACGGATGCGACAACACCAGGTACAACCCCGATATTGAAGAAGAAAATCGCTGGCAATAAGTAGACGAATGCAGGCATTGTCTGCATTAAATCTAATATCGGATTAACTACTTTTCTAACGTTTTCTTTCTGCGAACCCCAGATTCCAATTGGAATACCAATTGCAATTGCAAAAAATACTGAGGTTAGTACTAGAGCTAGCATTTGAAGCATTGGATACCAATAGCCTAAATAGTCGATAAATAGTAAACCTATTAATGAAAATATGGCAATCTTTCTCGTAGAAATAAACCAAGCAATCAATGCAAATAAAACTGCGAGTAATATCGATGGGACCATATTCAATATATCTACTGAGCCCTCAACAATTCCTTCTAATAAGTCTGCTATCCCATCGAAAACAGTACCAAATGTGGAAACGAGCCAATCTACTGCAAAATCAATCCAATCAGCAAATGGGAGACGAGGTAAAAGTTCATCCATGCTCATTCACCCCCATGTTCAAATCTTCTGTTGAATCAACTGTTCCATTATTATTAATAAACTGATTGTCGCCTGCTAAAGCACCAATTAGAGCTCCGCGTATTATAATTCCTTGGAGTTTTTGATCTTCATTGATCACTGCAACAGGAATAGATGCTGTAGATACAAGATCAAACAAATCCGTTAATACCATATCTGAAGAGACCATCGGAAGGTTTGTGATAATAACTTGTTCTAACGACTTGTCAGACTCAGAAGCTAACACTGCATCCTGTGCTGTAACTGCACCCATTAGACGATTACTCTTATCTACAACGTAAATGGAGGAGATTCCGAGTTGTTTCATAAGACGAAGAGCTACACGAGGTCCACGATCTACCAAAACAGTATCAGCTTTCTTCATAATGTGTCCTGCGGTCAACACCTTCGATAAGTCTACATCTTCAACAAACCGTTCAACATACTCATTTGATGGACTCATTAAAATTTCTTCCGGAGTACCAATTTGTACAATTTCTCCATCTTTCATTAAAGCAATTCGATCTCCAATACGGAGCGCTTCATCTAAATCATGGGTAATGAAAATAATTGTTTTTCCCATATCATGATGAAGTTGTAGAAGCTCATTTTGCATGTCTTTCCGAATAAGTGGATCCAAAGCACTGAATGCCTCATCCATTAACAAGATATCAGGATCATTTGCTAGTGCCCTTGCAAGACCAACACGTTGTTGCATACCACCACTCAATTGATTTGGATACTGGTCTTCATACCCAGCAAGTCCTACAAGTTTTAACGATTCTCTTGCTTTGGCCTGTCTTTCAACTTTAGTTAAACCTTGGATTTCCAATCCATATTCAGTGTTTTCCTCAATTGTTTTATGAGGAAAGAGAGCAAAGTTCTGAAAAACCATACCGATTTTTTTACGTCTCACTTCACGAAGACTTTCTTTGTTCATCGATACAATGTCATCGCCATCGAGGAGAATAAGTCCCATCGTCGGATTTATTAATCGGTTGAGTAACCTGACCAAAGTGGATTTTCCACTTCCAGACAAACCCATTATGACGAATATCTCGCCATCCAGAACATCAAAAGTTACATTATTCACTCCGACGGTTGCGCCAGTTTCCTTTAAAATATCACTTTTCGACTTTCCTTCTCTTAGTAGCTGTGCTGCGCGCTTACTATTTTTGCCGAAAATTTTAGTAGCTCCTTTCACTTCTATTTTCTTCTTAACTTGTAACTCATTCATAAATACACTCCTTACAATTCTGAACCGAATCTTTCTTAAGTATAAATGTAATCTTTTTGTAATACAACTGAAATAACAATATGAACAGTTTGTACAGTAAAAACTGTACGAATAATAATTAGTATAAATTGCATTTTAAGAAAGGATATAATACGCTTAAAGAAAATACATGCATGCGCTGGTAATAGCTGTTTATATGGAGGGATTTAATATATGGAGGACGGTAAAGTAAAACTTGAAAAAGCCCGTGAGCGAATTATTGAAACAATTGCTCAAAATATTCATCTTTACGGTTTAACTCCTTCGGCAGGTAGACAATATGGAATGATGTTTTATCAAAATGAACCATTAACCTTAGATGATATGACTGAAAAACTCGGGATGAGTAAGACAAGTATGAGTACTTCTGTAAGGGCATTGTCTGATTTAAAATTAGTAGAGCGTGCTTGGAAAAAAGGAGTAAGGAAAGATCTATATCACGCAACAGACGATTGGTATCAAAGCTTTGTTGATTTATTTACAATTAAGTGGCGAAGATCTGTTTCACTCCACATGAACGCTATTAAAAAGTCATTAACTGAACTTGAACTCTTAGCAAATGATCCTACAATAAGCGAAGAATTACAGGCTGAAGTGCAAAATGATATGGAGAAATTACGTTATATTAAGAATTATTTTGACTGGCTCGATCGACTCGTAGATGTATTTGAAAATCATGAGATATTTAACCTTGTACCAAGAATAAATGAATCAAAAGAGGATTCTTAAGCTGTTCACAAAATTAATTCCAAACAAAAAACACCTATATACATGTGATTTTCACACATGTATATAGGTGTTTTTCATGTTTAGTCTCTACTTCGTTTCTCTCTTTAAAGTTAAATAAAAAGGTTTCAGCATACTATAACTGTGACAAGGGGGAACCTAATATGAATAGCTATCTAAATTTACTAGCTTACTTTGGAATTGGTGGTGCACATCCTGGTGGTTTTACATTAACTCAATCCATTATGAAAGATGAAAACATTAAATCTTCAGATTGGGTGTTAGACATAGGTTGCGGTACCGGTCAGACTGCTGCTTTTATTGCCAAACAATATGATTGTAATGTGACCGGTATAGATAATCATCCACTTATGGTAAGTAAAGCAAAAGAACGAATCAGTCCTGACAATAAATGTATAAATATCATAGAAGGTGATGTGCAAAATTTGGACTTAGCCGATCATTCATTTGATTTAATTATTTCGGAATCAGTTATTGTCTTCAATGACATCCCCAAGACATTAAAAGAACTTTCTAGAGTATTAAAAACTGATGGAAGATTGATTATGATTGAAATGACAGCCGAACAATATTTAACAGAAGAAATACACCGTAAAGCATGTGGTCTTTATGGAATCAGTAAAGTATTAACTGAAGATCAATGGAAATTAAATTTACAACTTGCTGGTTTTAATCAAATAGCCGTAATCAATACCCCATCCGAACTTACAGAAACTGAAATCACTGATATTAACCCGTCAGAAGACATCGATCATGAACTATTTGATTTATGGGATGAACATACTCAATTTATTCAACAATTTGGTCATTTATTTGGTTATCGTGTCTATCGATGTCGGTTTTAATAACTAAAAACAATCCTTACTAGTAAAATTCTAGTACAGGATTTTTTTAGTTAGAATCTGAACTAACATATCGAAAAAACGAACCTTCTACTAGCTCTTCCGAGGTTAATCGGTATATTTCTTGATGCTTAAATGGACCATGCTTTTTAAGATAGGTATCTACAATTTGAAATCCTAAATAATAGCCAATCCATTCGGGTAAATCTCTCCGGACATCTCCATATAAATAGACTTGGTGATTGGAAACTCCTTTTATATTCAACGATGGAATAAAGTGCTTATTCCACATGATTAAAGCATTCTCAAGAGAATAGAGATTTGTCCAAGGGGCTAGCCACTTTTCTCCATAAAGCTCCTTGACTGCATACTCGCCAAGTCCTTCTAAAATAATTGAATCTAATAATGTAGCTTGACTTGAACTTACTCCCAAATAGTCTAAGCGACAAACATGGTTATATTCATGAGCAAGCAAAGCCATTATCTCTTCAACAGATAAACTTGGAGATAGAAAAAGGAACAAAGAATTTTTATATGCTACCCCGCTCTTATTAGGTAAAGTCTCTTTTAGATTACCTGGAATTGTACGGATTGGAAAAATGAAAATTGATACCACTGGTCCTTTCCAAAGTTTTTGCAAACGCTGATATTCCATATCAACAATTCTCCAAATACCTTTAACTTCCATATCATTTATGGTTGTTTCAATTTTCGGCCATTCTTTCGGCTCAAATAACCCATGACAAAGAAGTTCATAATGTATCACTTCAATGTTTACTTTAGGAAAATATTTCATTAATGGAGCACATATTTCTCTAGATTGAATCGCATAAGTACTCTCATTAGATCTCATCGCACAAGATTCTACAAATTTATAAAGCCACGGTAGAGTTTGTATGACAGACACGCTATTCCCCCTTCTTTAAAACTAGAAATGATAAATCCAAATTAATAGAACTAGACGTTTGTCTATTACGTAACAATATTTAAACCATAAGCTAATAGAACATACATGTATGTAAATATACTTGAGAGGAGGATAAAGATGTCTCAATTAGCTTTGTATAATCAATGCTGTAACTATCAGGGAAGAAAAGTAAGAATTACATGTCGGGATGGTAGAGTACATGTTGGTGAAATTACAAGAGTAAATAGAAATATGGTATGGATTCAACCTGCTAGTGGCCTCGGAGGATATGGATATGGGTTCTATGGAGGATATAGAAATAGAGCATTCGGATATGGAATTGCACTTGGTGCAATTACAGGTATTGTTCTTGCCTCAGCATTTTTATGGTAGTTGAAAAAATAATTGCGTTTCGTAAATAGGATAGCTTGTGATGTTCCAAACTGTAGACAAACTTATGAAACAAGTTTGTTTATGGTATTTTAAAAAATAGAAAAAGAGCTTAAATTCATTAATGATCGCTTTCAGTGGGCTCCCGCCGAACTAACTCGGGCTTTTAGCTCGAGTGAATTTCGACGTTCTTCACTTTCCCATTGGAGTCGGTCATTTATTTTACCTTACATACGAGGTAAATAAGATGATGAGTAAAAACGCTGCTCTATGTTTTTATATCATATATTCCTTATAGACTACATCTAACTTCAATTGGAGTACTAAGTTTCGGTTAGCCATCTAAAGGTACGCCCAATTCAGACAAAAAAACGGTTATTAGATGATAAATTAGCGAAGCAACCAGTTTACTTACTTTTTCCTATCCTAAAACATTGCAGGTTAAGCTTTCGCATATCATACACCTGAAAACTGACATGATAGACGAATTCTTTCGAACAAAAGTTAACTGGAATTTAATGAGATTAAAATTCGGGACTACCTTCGGCGGTTTTTCAAATCCATAACAACAATCTATTCAACACTGTATCAGACTTTTTCACTTCTAGATTTAGTCTAATGTATTCAGTATTTTCCTTTAACATGACTTAGACTCCATGGTACTTGCATTTTACAAGCTCATATACAATAAATACTTGTAATATACAATTAATCATTAAACTTATTACTTGCATAATGCAATTTGATGATTATCTTTTGCTTTATTACATGTTTTAAACCCATAAAAAAGAGACTGCCCTAAAAGTCATTTTTGATAACTTTTTGGACAGGCTCATTCGTTGTTTTTACTCTAAATCTTTTCCGTAAACAATTTCGTCCTCATCTTGAACGTCTATAGCATTTGTTATGTGAACAGAAGTCCGTAAGTAAAGTTTTTCGTTGTCAGCTTCTGTGTTCCAACGTTCGTCTGGCATTAATTCAAAAGGAACCATCCGAGTTTCTTTGGATTTTACGGATCCGACCATTTCAATTGTATGTTTGGCAACCGAAACATTCGTAACGTCAAAATCACTATCTTCCCTATGACCCTCAGATTGTTTGATGACTTCTAATTTGATGAACTCAATAAGTTGTTCACTTTGACCTCCATAAATGTAAATCTTTCCTGATAGTGTTTCACCATGTGCAAGGACAGGTTTGTCAACGATTGTATCTACTTTCATGGTTCCAATCCCTATAGTTGATAAAAACTTTTTTAACATGAGTAATTCCCCCTGTATTTCATTCAGACACCCAATTTAATAATTAAACTCTTAAACTTTCATCAATTGTTCAGGTCAGTAAATTCATAATGATGATCTAACTCTATTTCATGACGGTTGTATCTTCTTTTAAACAGTCTATACATGTGTGTCACTAATACTTTCAATAAAGCATATCCAGGAATACCTAAAATAACACCGGGAACGCCAAATAAAGAACCTGAAGTTAATAAGACGAATATTATTGTGATTGGATGTATATGAAGTGATTTACCCATAATTTGTGGAGAAATAAACTTCCCTTCAACTAATTGAACTACTGTCCAAACAATGGCAAGCTTCACTAGCATAAATGGTGAAGTAACGATTGCAATGATAGCAGCCGGAGTAATGGCTATAATCGGTCCTAAATAGGGAACAACACTTGTTATCATTGCTAATACACCTAGCAATAATGCATACTCCATCCCAATAATTAAGAATCCAATAAACACCATAATACCAATAGAAATTGCTACCAAAATTTGTCCTTGTATATATGCACTAATCTGTTTGTCTGCCTCTTTCATAACTTGAGCAGTATCAGCACGCATTCTAGGAGGCATTAATTTTAGGATGTATTTTGGTAACTTCTCACCATCTTTCAAAAGATAGAAAAGGATAAACGGAACAGTGACGATGGCTAGAATGAGTCCAGTAAGCGTAGAGATTACTTTTCCAACTCCACTTGCTACTCCCCCCAAAGCTTCTTGAAGCGTATTCCCAATATCTTGAGGTATTTGATCAATTAAATCATCCACATTCAAGTTCACATAATAACTCGAGAAAATGGATGTTCTTAAAAATGCATCAAGTGTATTGATTAATTTCATAAAGTAATCTGGAAATTCTTCTATGAGTGTTGAAAACTGCGTTTTAAGAAATGGTAAAACTAAAACGATTATTAACGTAATAATCCCAATTAAAGACAGAAGAATAATAATAATCCCCCAAATTTTCGGAACTTTTATCCGAACTAAGAATTGCAAAATAGGTCGTAATAAATAGTAAGCAATCGTAGCCAAAATAACAGGTAAGACGACATTAGCTAAAAGTACTTGT
>Ga0209013_10003187_pt1 | contig 14653 bp, 12 predicted proteins | sample Cruoilmetagenom2_FD_187291 | JGI IMG/M metagenome (GOLD analysis project Ga0209013, IMG submission 187291) | Oil polluted marine microbial communities from Coal Oil Point, Santa Barbara, California, USA - Sample 2 (SPAdes) (version 2) | ecosystem: Environmental > Aquatic > Marine > Oil seeps ... | reverse complement strand
GGTGTCGGCTCGGGATCGGCCCGATAGAGCTGTAGGATCGCCTCGCTGATCTCCGCGACCTGGCTTTCGGGAATGCCGTGAGATAGTGCGAATTGACCGAGGACCTCGACCGAGTGCTTCTCCTCGGGTTCCGAGTCCCCGTGCCGCTGACCCTTGTGGAACTTGCCTGCATCGTGAAACAGCGCGGCAAGGCGACAGGTGGAGGGGTCGAGGCCTTCGGAGCGGCCGAGTTGCTCGGCGATCCCGGCGGTTCTCAGGAGGTGATCCCACAGGCTGTCGGCGGCTCTGTCTCCCCCGTCGGCCGCACTTTCCTCGCGGCGCACGTAGTCCCGCAAGGAGTCCTCGATGGTACTCATCACGCCTCGAGACATCGCGCCGTCTTCATTCACGCCCGAGTCGCCTTTCCGCGGGGGAAGGCCAGCGATTCGACGAGCACGAAGGCCGCCTGGAGATACGAGGTCGGGCAGAGTGGGAAGCACTCCTTGCAGTCGTTGCACACCTTGGATGCGATCTCCGGAAGGAAGCTGATCTCTTTTCTGATGCCTCGGTCAATGAAACCAACAGCGTTCTCCTGCTTGACCTCGGCGCAGTATCGTACACAGAGGCCGCAGTGAATGCAGAACGAAGCCTCTTGTTCAAACTTGGACTTGTCTGCTCCATAGTCCTCAGCCAGTTCCCGGAGCTGTGGAGAATCCGGAGCGTGAGCCAGCAGGAGCTCGAGGATGTTCTTGCGGATGCGATCGATCTTGTCGGATTTCGTGTTGATGACCAGACCGTCTTCTGCCTGAGACACGCAGGACGCAATGATGTTTTTTCTGTCGTCAGCTTCTACTTCCACGATGCACAGCCTGCATCCGCCGAAAGGCGCCAACTGCTCGTGATGACAGAGGGTGGGGATCGACACTCCCGCACTCCGGGCGGCCTCGAGAACGGTCATTCCCTCCGCTGCCCTCACCTCTTTGCCGTCGATCTTCATGCGGATGTCAGTCATTGTTGCGTGCTCTTTCTGATGACCGCTCTCTGCTCCTGGGGTATGGGAGGCGGAACAGGTTCGCCCGAAATCCTCTTCACTGCTTCAAAGCGCGAGGGGCACACCTCGAAGCAGATGCCGCACGAATCGCACTTCTCCTGGTCGATGATGTGGACCGTCTTTTTTGCACCATCGATCGCCCCGGCCGGGCATTCCTTGAGACAGATCAGACACGCCTTGCACTTCTCCGGCTCGATGTAGTACGAGACCAATCGCCTACAGGACAGCGCCGGGCATTTCTTTTCCTTGATATGTGCTTCGTACTCTTCTCTGAAGTAGCGAAAGGTGCTCAGGAACGGGTTCGGTGCGGTCTTACCCAGGGCACACAGAGAGGCCTCTCGTGCCGTCTCGGCAAGCTCCTCCAGGATTTCGATGTCGCCCTCTTCTCCCCTTCCTTCGGTGATCTTCGTGAGAATCCGGTGCATCTGCCTCAGGCCCTCCCGGCAGGGAACACACTTGCCGCAGGATTCGTCGGTGAGGAAGTCGATGAAGTACCTGGCCACGTCGACCATGCACGTCTCTTCATCCATGACGATCATCCCACCCGACCCCATCATCGAGCCGGCCTTGGTGAGTTCGTCGAAATCGACCTTCAGATCCAGCCGCTCCTCGGGAATGCAGCCTCCCGACGGACCCCCGGTCTGCACCGCCTTGAACTTCTTGCCGTCGGGGATCCCACCGCCGATCTTGTAGATGACGTCTCTCAGACTGATGCCCATGGGCACTTCAACAAGACCGGTGTTGGCGATCTTGCCGACCAGGGAGAAGATCTTCGTGCCCTTGCTGCCCTCGGTGCCGATCGCGGCATAAGCAGCAGCTCCGCCATTGATGATCAGAGGGACATTGGCCCATGTCTCCACATTGTTGATGGTCGTCGGTTTGCCCCAGAGCCCCTTCACGGCAGGGTACGGAGGTCTCGGCTTCGGTTCGCCGACCTCGCCTTCCAAAGAGATGAGGAGAGCCGTCTCTTCGCCGCAGACAAAGGCGCCGGCTCCCCGGTGCACCCTGACCCGGAAATCGAATCCGGAGCCGAGGATGTCTGTGCCGAGGAGTCCACGTTTCTCGGCATCCTCGATGGCTGCCATCAGGTTCTCCAACGCCAGGGGATACTCCTGGCGAATGTAGACATAACCCTCATGGGCGCCGATGGCATACGCTCCGATCGTCAAGCCCTCGAGCACGCCGTAGGGGTTGCCCTCCATCAGCGACCGGTCCATATAGGCGCCCGGGTCTCCCTCGTCACAATTGACGACCACATATTTGGTCTCACCGGGGGCATTGCGGGCGATCTCCCACTTGACCCCAGCCGGGAAACCCCCGCCTCCACGTCCCCGAAGGTTGGCGTCTTTGACCTCCGAAACAACCTCGTCCGGTGTCATCTCGAAGAGCACTTTGGTCAATGCTTGATATCCGCCGATGGCGAGGTAATCCTCGAAACTCTTGGGGTCGATTCTCCTGTTGGCGCCGAAGACCATCCGCTCCTGGTGCTTGTAGAACGGGATATCCGATTCATGGACTGCTTTTTCGCCCGTGTTCTGGTCGACATAGAGAAGGCGCTCGATGACCTCCTTCTCCTTGACCGTTTTTGCGATGACCTCAGGCACGTCTTCGGGTGTGACCTGGAGATAGCAGATCTCCTCGGGGTCGATGATAACGATGGGGCCCTTCTCACAGAATCCGTGGCAACCCGTACTTCTGAAACCCAATTCGACCTCGAGGCCTTGAGCTTCGATCTCGTGGTCGAACGCTGCGACGACGTCCCGCGCGCCGGAAGCAAGACAACCGGTGCCGGCACATACCGTGATGCACGGTGTGTCCGGGTTTCTCTCGGACACGATCCGTTGTCTCAGCTCCTCGAGCTTGATCCGGGTCATGACCTTCATCTACTCGTAGTCCTGCAGCACATCTGTCGTATCGGCTGCCGAGAGCCTGCCGTGAGTTGTTCCGTCGATCTCCATCACCGGTCCCAAGGCGCAGCAACCAAGACAGTTGACGGTTTCGAGGCTGAACTTCAGATCGAGGTCGGTTTCACCAGGTCTGATTCCAGTGACGCTTTCGACCTTTTCGAGGACGCGCCCCGCACCACGAACATGGCAGGCGGTGCCCATGCAGATGTGAACCTCATGGCGGCCTTTGGGTGACAGGCTGAAGGCCTTGTAGAAGGTGGCGATATGTTGTATCCGTCGCAACGGAACTTCCAGTTTTTCGCTGACCCTCGTGAGCGCGTCTTTCGGGAGCCAGTGGTTCTCCCTCTGAATCTCCAGCAACACCTGGATGAGTGAACTGGCTTCGCCATGGTGGTTGTCGATGATCTGGTCGATTCTGTCGTTGTTCATCGCTGGAATTCCCAACCCCGTTTCGTCCCGTCACGCGAGCGCATAGCACTTTTTCTCGAGGTCGTATCTGACGAGGCCCTGCCTCGAGGAGCTGTTCATGTGCTTCGAAACCTCGGAAGCGTTCAGTCCCAACACATCTGAAATCTCCGCAGTCGAACGCGGTTTTTCCTCGAGAGCCAACAGGATCTGGCTGATTGCCAGTTTGTCTGCAATCAAGTCCTTGAACAGCTTGTTCACCTCGTCACTGTTGTAGAACTCGTTGTAGGCATCCTCCGACCTGGTCGACACTCTCAGCTTCTCCCTTTCCACCAGCTTGAGGTAGGGCACCAGTTGATTGAGGGCCCTCAACCTGAAATTCACCACGGCTCCGTCCAGTTCCCCCTCCCTGCCGAGAGGTCCCAGATCCCTCAGTTTTCCAGCAAAATCACTCATGACCTCGGCGAAGCGGTTTCCTTCAGATGCGGAAATCCACTCGAGTCTCAACCTCTCGGGGCTCAGTCCGATGTGTCGAAGGAGTTTTTTGCACAGGTGCATATTGCCCAGTGCGTCGTAGTTGCCTTCGGTCACGTAGTGGCATTCACCCGGCCAGCAACCGCCGATGATGACCCCGTCCGCTCCTTTTGAGAAGGCGCGAAGGACAAACGCGAGGTCCACCCTGCCGGTGCACATGACGCGAATGATTCTGATCTCCGGTGAGTAACTTTGTCTGGAAACTCCAGACATGTCCGCAGCGGAGTATGCTCACCAATTGCAGAGGAAGGCGACAATCCTCGGCCTGTGCTCAAATGCTGCCATCATTCACCTCCTTCCTCACGTTACGACCACTCAGTGGCTGACAAGGCTGCATCGATCTGGTCAAAGACCTCCTCATCGGTGAAGTGTTTGAGGACAACAGCGTTGGTCGGACATTTCGCACAACACAGACCATCCCCCTTGCAGAGGACGGGGTTCACCACGGCCTTTTTGCCCTTCGGCGTGTCATGAAACTCGATGGCGCCGTACGTACAGGCCGTGATGCACGCCCCACACGAGACACACTCGTCCTCCTCGACCTCGCAGACCGAACCGGAGGCCGTCACCGTATCCTGTGAGAGAAGAGTGACGGCCCGGCCGGCGGCGCCATGCGCCTGGCTGATGGTCTCGGTGAGATGCTTGGGATAGTGGCTCGTCCCGCACATGAAGACACCGTCTGCGGCAAAGTCAACCGGCCGCAGTTTCACGTGCGCTTCCTGGAAGAACCCGTCCGGGTTCATGGCCACCTTGAATTTCCGGGCGATTTCCACACTGCCTACCGAGGGGACCACGGCGGCTGACAGGACGACCAGGTCGCCGTCCACCGCCAACCGCTTGCCAAGAATGGGGTCGGGTACGGTGACCCGCAAGACAGGGCGGCCCTCCTCGACGGCGGGTTCCACCTGGGGTTTTTCGGCCGCCTCCCAGCGGACGAACCTGACACCTCTCTCAGCCGCCTCGAGATAGTAATCCTCTTTGAAGCCATAGGTTCTGATGTCCCGAAACAGGATGTAGACGTCCATCTCGGGCTTGATTCCCTTGAGCTTGAGCGCATTCTTGATCGCCTGGCTGCAGCAGACCCTTGCGCAGTAGTTGTTGTTTTCCTCTCTGCAGCCGACACATTGGATCATCACCAGACTCTCGATGTCGGCCAGGCTCTCGGCGCCTTCCGCCAATCGCTCTTCCAACTCCAGCTGGGTCAGCACCCGTTCATCTTCCCCGTAGAGGTACTCGGTGGGTCTGTGCTCCGCGGCGCCGGTGGCGAGGATGGCGGCACCATGGTCGACGGTCTTGACCTGATTCTCGGATTCCACCGTGGTGACGAAATTGCCCACATACCCGGAGACGTCCGTGATGGTCGCCTCATGAGAGACATGGATCAAGGGATGCTGATAGACCTTGCGAATCAGACCATCCAGGAAGGCTTGAACATCCAGCCCTTCCAGGGTCGTTTGAATCCTCCGTGCCACACCGCCCAGCTCTGAGTTTCTCTCCACCAGGTGGACCTCGAATCCCTGCTCGGCCAGGTCCAGGGCCGAGGTCATTCCGGCGACGCCCCCGCCGACCACCAGGCAGGCCTTGTTGACCGGTAGATCGAACTCCTCCAGGGGTTCAAGATTGATCGAGCGGGCCACAGACATGCGGACGATGTCCTTGGCCTTCTGCGTAGCTTCTTCCTTCTGTTTGGAGTGGACCCAGGAGCAGTGTTCCCGGATATTGGCCATATCGAAGAAATACTGGTTGATGCCCCCTTCACGAAGGGTGTCCCGGAACAGGGGCTCGTGAGTCCTCGGGGTACACGCGGCGACGACCACTCGGTTGAGCCCCTTTTCGCGAATCGTGTCGGAGATCTGCTGCGCAGCATCCGTGGAGCAGATGAAGAGGCCTTCCTCCGCGTGCGCGACATTGTCCAGATCCTTTGAGTATTCGACCAGCGAGGGGATATCGACCACTCTTCCGATATTGGCGCCGCAATGACAGGCAAAGACCCCAACCCTGACATCCTCTTCGGAAACGTCCCGTTCCGGTGGGTAGATCCGTTCCCTGGCCAGGCGCCCTCTCCGGGATCTCAGCAGCGCACCGGCCAGGGCGTTGGTTCCGCTGGCGGACATTACCGACTCAGGAATGTCCATGGGTCCCTGGAAAGCGCCGCTGATGAAAACCCCCGGACGGGTGGTCTCGATGGGATTGACGGGGTTGGTCCTGCAGAATCCGTGAGCGTTGAGCTCGATGCCGAACTGCTCCGCCAGCCGGTGCACCTTGGTGGGAGGGGCCAGCCCAACCCCCAGGACCACCAGATCAAACTCCTCCTCCTTCACGCCTTCCGCGTCCGTCGCATATCTGATCGTCACGTTCTTTGTTTCCGGGATCTCTTTCCCGATCGAAACGTAGCTTCTGATGAACCTGACCCCGGGGAGATTCTCGGCCCGCTGGTAGAAGCGCTCGAAGTCCTTGCCATAGGACCGAATGTCGTTGTGAAAGATGGTTGCCTGGGTCTCGGCATTATGGTCTTTGGCCAGAATCACCTGCTTCTGAATGTAGGTGCAACACACCGCGCTGCAATAGCTGTTGGCGCCCTCTCTGACCTGTCTCGAGCCGACACAGTGAATCCAGGCGATCTTGTGTGGGTGCGTTTTGTCTGAGGGACGGAGGATCTCACCTTCGTGAGGTCCGGTGGCACACAGCAGCCGTTCGAAGTCGAGGCTGGTGACGACGTTTTCGATCTGTCCATATCCATAGTCGCCCTGCACCCTGGGATCGAAGACCTCGTATCCGGGTGACAGAACGACCGCCCCCACCTTGATCTTCAGCTTCTCCGGTTTTTGGTGAAGGTCGATCGCGTTGTTCTTGCACACCCCTTCGCAAATCGAGCACTTCTGTTCCTCGAGGAAGATGCATCTTTCATCGATGTACGGGACCAGCGGTACCGCTTGAGAGAAGTAGATGTGGACTGCTTTGTTCGGGGACAGCTCCTGATTGAATGGATCGGGAATCTCGACCGGACAGTACTCGACACAGGTCGTACAGCCCGTGCATTTGTCCTCTGAAATATATCTGGCCTTCTTGATCAGGCTGACCGTGAAGTCGCCGGCCTCACCTTCGACGCCTTCAACTTCGGTGTAGGTCAGGATCTCGATGTTGGGATGCCGATCACATTCGATGAACTTGGGAGATTCGATGCACATCGAGCAGTCGTTTGTGGGGAAGGTCTTGTCGAGCTGCGCCATTTTACCGCCGATGGTCGGCGCCCGCTCGACCAGAAAGACCTTGAAACCCGATGTGGCGAGATCGAGGGCGGCCTGAATTCCGCTGATTCCACCACCGACGACCATGACGTCCCCGAGTTCGCCGTCGGCACGACGATTGAAATCCTCAGTACTCAATTGCCGTCGTCCTTCGTTTGTTCTTCCGCCTGATCTTCGATCACCTTGGCAACAATCTCCGTGAGGTCCTGGACCTGTATGACGTCATCACCCTCCATACCCAACCTGCTCTCTTCGAAGTTGGTGATGCAGTAGGGGCAAGAGGTCGCCAGTACCTCGGCACCGGTTTCGGTGGCCTGCTGCACTCTGAGGTCGGAGAACCGTTCACTCTTTGGCGTTTCCATCCAGATCCTGCCGCCGCCTCCGCCGCAACACAGGCTGTCCTGGCGCGAGGCGGGCATTTCGACGAGTTCGAGGCCGGGCACTTTTTGCAGGGTTCGTCTGGGTTCGTCGTAGACGCCATTGTGTCGACCCAGGTAGCAAGGGTCGTGATAGGTCACTCTCTTGGCATACTCTCCGTTGAGCTCGAGCCGACCCTCCTCGATCAGCTCGGCCAGGAGCTGGGAGATGTGGACGACCTCGAAGTTCACCATGAACTCGGCGTACTCGTTCTTGAATGTGTGGAAACAATGCGGGGAGGAAACGATGATCTTCTTCACCCCGTGATCGATGAAGGTCTTGATGTTTTCTTTGGCCAGGTTCTTGAACTCCTGCTCTCCACCTGTCTTGCGAATGCTCTCGCCGCAGCAGCTTTCGCTGCTGCCCAGGATCCCGAAGCTGACCCCCGCCTTGTTGAGGATCTTGGCGGTGGCGACAGCGACCTTTTTCAATCTCGGGTCGTAGGCGAAGTAGCAGCCGACAAAATAGAGATAATCCATCTCCTGGGCAAACGGACTCACGGATATTCCCTCGGCCCAATCGGCTCTCGCTTCCCGCTTGGCGTTCAATGGATTGCCTTCGGCGACGAGGCTCGCGGCGGCGTTGCGCACTGCAGAAACAGACTCGGGGAACATCCCGTACTCTGCGGCGACTCTTCGTATGGCCACCCCGATCTCGATCTGGCCGACGCCCCGCGGGCAGATCGACGGACAGGATCCGCAGGTGGTGCAGCGCCAGATGTCATCGCCTTCGATCTCGGTCAGGCCGAAGGTCGCTTCCCGGATGATCTTGCGGATGCTGAAATCTCCGACCGTATTCCACGGACAGTAGACGTCACATTTGCCGCACTGGAAACACAACCGGCAGGAGTCCGCACCGGCCTTCCTGATCTCCTCGATCGCTTCGGCAAAGGGTGCTACGGTTTCCACCTGTACTCAATCCTCCTTCGACATTCGCGCTGCGGTATCGAGGATCTTCTGCCACCCGAACTTGTGGGCCATCGCTTCCAATCCGATCTCGATCTCCTCCGGCTCCTCCACCACTTCCACTTCCTCTTCCCTCTCCTCGTAGACCAGGGCGTCCGCCAGGCACCACTGAACACACATGGGCTCAGATAGCGACGGATCGGACTCACACATGTCGCATTTCAAAGGGAGGCCGGAGTCGGGTTCTTTGAAGACATCCCTGGACGGGCAGGAGGCCCTGCAGAATGAGCACTCGTCGTACTCCTTGCCGTCGATCGTGTACCTGTCTCTGCCTGCGCACTCGGCCGCGGCGTATTCTCCTGCGTAGACGGGAACGTAGAGGTCTCTGAGCGGATAGTGGATAACCCGGATGCGAGCTCGCTCGGGGTTGTTGCTGCTGTACTTGGGTGTGGCGTGGAATGAGGAGCAGATGACCTCGCATGCGCGGCACCCGTTGCACTTGTCGACGTCGATTCTGATGGTCTTGACGATTTTCGTCTTCTTCTCGACCTTCACGATGCACTTCCCTCGCTCGAGTTCGTCCCGGAGGGCCCGGATTCCTTGTCCTGCAAGATGCCCCGCTGGAGAAAGTCTTCGGCCACGTAGCCCAGGGACAACTCGTGCAGCGAATCTTGGGTCGGGATGCCCTGCTCGTTCCACCCCTTGAACCTGTAGTACTCATTCAGGAGTTCTTCTTCGAGTTCAGGGAACCGCCTCTTCCAATGGTCGGCCGGCGGTTTCTCGTCTTTTTTCCTCATGCCTCTCCTGATGTTGAAGGCTCTCACCAGGTTTCGGTTCCTCTTGGCAATCTGGGTCAGTCCCTCTTCATCCAGCTCCATCCCGGTGGCGGCCGAGATGAAGGTCGGCAGATTGTGGATGTGGTAGGGAGGCTTGAGGGGAAATGACGACAGACCGGCGCACATCCCCGTTGCATCATCGATGTAGTGCATCTGCTCTTGCCAGTTGACGATCTCACAGGTCGCCTCGATCCCCGGGTAATGGGGAATGGACTTTTCTCCGCGGAGCTCCCAGTTCAAGAAGTACTCCTTGAACTTCTCATTGGGGACCTGGACCCAGTCTTTGCAGAACTCTTCCCGCTCCTCCCTGGTCGCGAACGGCGCCTGGGGGTAGTTCCCTTCGATCTGAGTAATGTTGATCTTCTCGCCGGTCGAGTACATGAGGAAGTAGATTGGATTCAGCATGCCCAGCTTGAGCGGCAGCTGCTCGTGTTTCTTGATGTTGTTGTGAGCATACTCCTGGGCGCCGTTGCCGATCTGCTCGGCCGCCCAATGGGTGCCGTTGGCCAGAACATCTCCGATTCCTTCGCGCCGAACGATCCGGTCCAGCAACCAGAAGAACCTCTCCTCGTTGTCGGAGGGCATTCCGGGGAAGTCAGCGTCTGTCAGAATGCCGGCTTCGTAAAGCTCAAGAGCGAAGGCCATGACTTGCGGAGCTGAGAAAGCGTCCACTCCATACTCAGTAGCGCTCTGGGCGATCTTCAGACCGAACTCCAAGTCCGACATCGCCGCCATCGTGTAGGTGAGCTTGGAGAAACACTTCATCATGTAGGTTGGTAGACCGGGGACGGAGATCGTCGCTCCACATTTCATCGGGCAGTTATGGCAGCTGACGAGCCGCGTCCGCATGCCCATCATGGTGTCGGTCCACTTTTTTTCGACCTCCTCGGTCCAGAAGCCTTTTCTGCGCACGCGGGAGTTTCCCCAGGCAAAGTTTTCGGTGTGCCACTTTTCGTCATGGATTGCCATCTCTTGCGGCGAGCCGAGCCCGGCCAGGATGGGCATGACCCCGGGGATCGGGTTTTCGTTTCTGAATTTGATGTACTCCATCACCTCGTTGCACATCCCGATGAGCTCTGCTGGGCGGGCAACATTGACGTCGTTGGTTCCGCGAACGGCGATTGCCTTGAGGCCCTTGTCTCCCATGACGGCGCCGATTCCGCCGCGGCTGGCACTCGACCTACCCTGTTCGATGGACGCGAACCAGACCCTGTTTTCGCCGGCCATGCCGATGGATGCGATCTGGGCTTTGGGATCACCCAACTCCTGTCGAATCATCTCGGCAGCTTCGAGCGAGCCTTTGCCCCGCAGATGAGAGGCGTCGCGTATCTCCACGTTGTCGTCGTTTATCCACAAGTAGACAAGATCTGGAGACTTGCCGCGAATGATCAGCTTGTCATACCCCGCATATTTCAGCTCGGGCCCCCAAAACCCGCCCATCATTGAAAAGGCCATGAGCCCGGTCTGAGGAGAGATGGTGGAGACGATGGCGCGATTGCACCCGACAACGGGTGTGCCGACCAGAAGGCCGGTGGCGAAGATGAGCAGATTTTCAGGAGAAAAGGGTTCAACCTCCGGGGGGACCCTGTCCCATTGAATCTTGGCATTCGTGCCCAGACCTCCCAGATATAGCTCCGTGAGCTCTGGGTCGGTTGCGACTCTCTCGATGTTTCCTCGTGTCAGATCGACTTCCAGGTTGAACCCTGTCTCTGCGTACCTCATTGTCTTCCTCGCCCTTTTCTAGTGGAAACGGCCTCGTTCGAACTCTCGAGGCTTCGATTCGAAACTCCCTTGAATGTCTCCACGGATTGCCCGTCGGTAGGGGACACCCCGTGGAGGTACAGCTTCACGAGCTCTCCGGCGAGTTCGCTGGCGGACTTGTCACTGGCTGGGTTGTACCAGGTGGAGACCCAGTTGATGGCGCCGAACATGGCCAGTGTGGCGGTACGTGGATCCATCTGGATTCCGTCTTGAATGCTGCACAGCTCCTGGAAGATCTCGAAAGCCTGCGAGAAGTACGCGCGTTGGCGGGCCTCGACCTGCTGGAGATAGTCGCCGTCCAGTCGTCTGAGCTCCCTGGTGCACACGGTCAGGGAGTCCATGTCTTCCAGGAAATGATCGAGGTGATTGTGGATGAATCGAAACAGCCGGGCTTCCGGCCGCGCCGCTTCGCCTCCGTCGGCCAGCATCTGCGCGCTGTCGGTTTCGAAACGGCGTACGAGGCCGTCGAAGACGTGATACTGGATGAGGTAGAGCAGCTCGTCCTTTGAATGGACGTAGTAGTAAAGCCCGGCCACGCTGACGCCCGCCCGGTCGGCCACCATGCGTATGGCGGCGGGATCGAAACCCACTTCTGCAAAGACCGCCGCGGCCGTGCGGAGAATCTCCACCAGCTTCCGGTCGTATTTCGCAGTCTTCTGCCGCCGTGGTGCGGATTCGGCGGCTTTCGCACCGGGCGTCTCCCGTAGCTTTTCACCGGTCATGCCGATCTGCTGTGGCGTTGGGTTGGTGGCAGTCATACGACCTTTTCCACCCCTTGACAGAGTCAATTTTTCGTTCGAACGCTCGCTCGAAAAAAGTTTATCAAGGGGCACCCGCAAAGGCAAGTCAAAATACGATTTCCTATCTGTCGCCCCTCCGGGGCTTTCGGAGGATCACCTTCAGCTGGGTTCAGGTTGCAGCAGCGAGCTGGTGGGATATTCGGGTCAGTCCCCGTCGTCGCCGACGACATTTTCCGAACCGCAGTACACCAAAAACTGCGTGCCGCGCGCCCGGGCGATCATCACCATCCCGAGGTGCTGGGCAAGCTCGAGGCCCATCTGAGTAATGCCGGATCTGGAAATGAGGGCAGGAATCCCCATGATGGCTGTCTTCATGACGATCTCGGAGGTCAGCCGGCCGGTGGTGAAGAAGAGCTTGTCCCCGCCCTCGATCCGGTCGAGCCACATCATGCCGGAGATCGCGTCCGCCGCGTTGTGGCGACCCACGTCTTCGGTGAACAGCAGAATTTCAGAGCCGGCGCACAGCGCACACCCGTGGACCGCTCCGGAGCTGCGGTAGACCTCGTTGTGACGGCCAACCTCGCGCAGCAGCGCCGGAACCGTGGACCGGTTGATTCTCACTTGCGGCAGCTTGGCGGCGTAGAGTTCATCCAGGGTGTGGGCAAAAACGGTCCCCTGTCCGCAACCGGTGGTCACCGTTCGCCCGCCAAGCTTGGCCTCTTGATCGCGCAGGCCCCTACCGCCCCGAGTCGCGACTCGCACCCACTCCTCGCCCCAGTCGACATCCACCGAGACGATCTCCTCGAGCTCCTCGATCAGGCGCTGGTTCCGCAGGAAGCCGAGAGCCAGCGCTTCGGGATGGGTGCCCAGGGTCATCAGGGTCACGATCTCGCGGTCATCGACCACCAGGGTCAACGGAAGCTCGCCGGCAACCGACACCGCACGCTCCCGACCACGCTCGTCGACTGCCGTGACATCGTGGGTGGGGGCCCTTCCCGCCTGCGACATTCTGGGTCGATACAGCCGTTCTTTATCGGGCAAAGATCCTCCTTCGGGGCAAGCGCTAGCACCACAGACCAGTTTGGCCGAGGCCCTGACAGGCGCTTCCCCGCCGATCCTCTGCCGGCCTGCTTGAATGATATATTGAACGAGTTCGGTTCAACCATCTCTCGCCGAATTGGTCTTGGGACCAAGCGTCTGTGGACCTGGCGAGTGGGAGGTCGCAGTGATCACAACAAAGAACATCCTGTGGGTTCTGGTGCTCGGCTCGATCTGGGGAGTGGCAGAGATTTTCGGCAAAGACCTGCTTGCCGACTTCGGTGTTGGAGGGGCATCGATCTGGTTGGCCGCATGGGCCATTTTGTTGCTGAGCATCGGCAGAGGCCTCTGGAACAAGATCGGATCCTCCACCATCATCGGACTCGTCGCGGCCGCCTTCAAGTTTGCCGGCCCATCTCCAAACTACTGTCACCTCCTGGGCATCGCCAGCCTCGGCCTGTTTTTTGACCTCTTCGCCTCCAGCGTCGCCCGCAGGCCCCAATGGTGGCGCCACGCCCTCGTCGGACTGCTCACAGCCTTTAGCGCCAGGGCTTTCTTTGTCTGGTACTCGGTGAGCGTTGCCCAGTCCGAGCGCTGGATCGAGGGCGGAACGCAGATGGCGCTCGACCATGTCGTGCGGGGCGGCACCGTGGTTGCACTCGCGGCGCTCCTCCTCGCTCCCCTCGGTTTCCGACTCGGCAAGAAAGCGGCAGAAATGCTGTCTGGAAACCCTGCCGAAGAACCTCTCACGGCTGACAAGCGCTGAAAGACCGTTTCCGCAGCCAGCTTCTCGAGCTACTCACAGAAGTGGCCGTAAAGGACCACAACATCAATACCTTGGTGCCCGGCACCTTTATTTACCTTTATGCGGCATCTTTATGTTCTAAAAATCTCTTGTCAAGACCCCGCGGCATCGGTGCGATTTATCCCGACACCATGAAAAGGCATCTGGGTATTGATGTTTCGTATAAGTGCCAGCCACCCTGGCACCATCACAACCCTTGGTATTGCTTCATTGGCGCTGAGGGCCTCTCGCGCCTCACGGGTGTCGGAACATGAAAGTCACTTGAACCAGGAGATCGTTGCATTATCAGAAGGCGATCACTCGACGCCGGTGCTGGGTTGGGACTTTGGCAGGATCCGCAGAGTGATGATCGAGGAAAAGGCAGGGTTTGTGCGGGAGGACATTCCGAAGGGGAAGGATGCCGAGCTGGAGCTCGGCGGTCCCAGGGGCAACGGCCTTGTGAGCAGGCTCGCGATGACCTCCTGCCTCATCGGGCCGCGCCCCACTCCGGCGGTGACGGCTGACGCAAAAACTGAGATTGGGGGCGAAGAGAAAAGCGGGCTTGGGTAGCGCTACAATCTCAGGGTATCCACTGAGGGGGGAATATGAGCGACGAGAAGAGCGCCATCAAGAAGATCCGCGCTACCGGTGCGATGCGCGAGGTCATGGCCGAGTACTTCACCGAGCTCGACGAGGCGGCGCGGACCGGCTCGGAAAAGATCGCGTGGTGCACCAGCGTCGGCCCGGCCGAGCTGCTGCGCTCCTTCGGTTTCCTGGTTTACTTCCCGGAGAATCACGGCGCGCTGCTCGGCGCCTCGCGGATGGCAGCCGATCTGATTCCGGCGGCTACCGCGGCCGGTTACTCGCCGGAGATCTGCTCCTACCTGACGAGTGACGTCGGATCGTACCTTTCCAAGAGCACCCCGCTGACCCGCGCCTTCGGCATGGAGTCGGTGCCGAAGGCGGACGTCCTGGTCTACAACACCAATCAGTGTCGCGATGTCCAGGACTGGCTCGGATTCTACGAGCGCGAGTGGGGGGTGCCGAT
>Ga0209013_10003186_pt1 | contig 14654 bp, 23 predicted proteins | sample Cruoilmetagenom2_FD_187291 | JGI IMG/M metagenome (GOLD analysis project Ga0209013, IMG submission 187291) | Oil polluted marine microbial communities from Coal Oil Point, Santa Barbara, California, USA - Sample 2 (SPAdes) (version 2) | ecosystem: Environmental > Aquatic > Marine > Oil seeps ... | reverse complement strand
AATAGCAGGATTATTAATAAGTTTCTTCGCGTATTCCTGTACGTTCAAACTAGAATAATCGTCAATGCTATCCAGTTCTTCTTGAAGGTCTTTCTTTCTTTTCTTCAATTCCATTTCTTCAAAGTCATCTTCTGCCATTAAAATTCCGGTCTTTACTTTGTTTAATTCTTCTTTGACTTTATTAATCTGATTAATAGAACCGTTCTTTCTAGCTGTCTGTTTGCGAACCTTTGTATCTATTTCGTTCATAGCCTTTTCAAACTCCATACCTTTAGGCTCGTTGAATTTTGGAACCTTAACCCCTTTAACCTGCATTAGTTCTGTAAATGATTTCATGTTTAATCGCTCCCTTTTGTTTTTTATTTTTTGCTATATCTTTTAAGAATGCTTCTATAGTTTTTGCCTTGTTTGATAATGGCTTCTAAACCTGGAATCTTTTCTTTTTTCTTCGATGTCTTTTTCTTTGCATTTATTGGACGTTCCATGTATTCCTCACCACCTTTCATAAGGCGTTCTAAAGTTCGTTTATTATCAATCAACATTCGAATTATTTGATTTCCAATCTCTATACACGCTTAGTAGCCATTCAGACCTCTCATGATCCTCTTCTTTCTTTACTTTCATATATTTCTCATATTCCTCTTGTGACATGTAAACAAATACACCATCTATCAAATATTGTTGTTTTCCTTCATTCTGCTTTGCTATGGCTCTACCTTCTTTTATGCGACGTGTTTTTAGTTCTTCCGCATACTCTTCTGCAGCTTCCGCATCCAATGCTTTTCCTCTGGCAACTTCCTGTTCGTTTAAATATTTAGATATACGATTTATAGTCATTCGTAACGTTTCATAATCAACTTTATGGCCATGCTCAAAGTAATTCCGCAACAAGTGAACATCGTGTTTATCTAAGCCGCTTAAAAGTCCTCTGAAACGTGAATAACGTTCCTTTAACTTAATAATTTTCAAGTCGTATGATTTCTTCTCGTCAATAATATACAAAGCTTTGCTTTCAGTTGAGCCCATAAAAACAGGTTCATCGCTTAGATTTACTACTCCATAAGAAAAGTCATATAAGGACTCAAAATAATCATTACGTTCATGTTCCAATTGTTGTGCCAAACGTAATGATTGAGCTCCTAAATACAAGTCATACATCGCGATACGTTGCTTTTCTTCACTATCAATTTCTTTTTCTGTTAACACAACGCCATTCAATATTACTTTTCGTTCTTCTTTCGACTTTAGATCTTCATTCGCGTAAACCGATTCTAATTCCACTGGATGCAGCTCCACCATATTGCTACCTACCTTCTAAGAACACCCCAACTCATACGGCGTTCTTTAGTTCTATTACAATTAAATTATACCACGCAAGCCATGCCAGTTAGCATCAAGTATTGCTTACAACTTGCTTCTATTCTTGTTGAGTATCTTTCTGATTATCCCGTGTAGTTTGTCGCCTTCTTCAGCCTTAGTATCAATCATTGCAGATATGTCATTACTAATTAGCTTTCTAGTGGTTCCTCTATCCTTACCAAAGAAGTCTTTACTATCTATCCTATAACCCATTCTGTTTAATTCTTTCGCCACTTCACCGACATTCATTAGCTCAGCATAAAGCTTAATTGCTTCTTCTTTAATATTTTGAGGTTGATAATTTTCATACGCTTCTACGTGTGCCTGGTACTCTTTAATCTTTTCTTTTACCTTGTCGATTTTCATAATTAACCACCCTTTTCAGTTTGCTTTAAAACGGGTATTGTCAAAGTCGCATACCCCTGTTTTTCCCTACTCTATCAAGCCTTCCACCTTTTTCACTAAAACGACTTTGACATACGTCTTTTGAAGACAACTCAACCAAAAAATATAAAAGTTTGTCATTTTCCTGCATTTCGATAAGCATTTTTTATTAGATTGTTTACGTCATCCTGCTCAATTCCGATATACCGTAATGTTTCCTCTGGATAGCTATGATTAAAAAGTTTCTGTAAACCAGCTACATCTTTTGTTTCTTTATACGTCCAATATCCGAACGTTTTTCTTAAGGAGTGAGTCCCTATTGAATCAAGCCCAAATTCTTCAGCAATCTCTCTTAAAATCACATAAGCCATCGCTCTAGTGATTGGTTTATTTCCTTGCTGCCGACTTTTAAACAAGTACTCATAAGGTGGTTTGTCTGTCGTGTATGATTTTAATGCTTTCTTTAAATCGTTGTGCAAGTATATCCGTCTGAATTTTGATGTCTTTTTTTCTCTAACATTAATGTGATCGCCCTTTATATCTCCGACCTTGATTTTTAAAATGTCCGAGATTCGTAAGGCTGTATATAAACCTGTCATTAACAAAACATAGTTTCGTTCGTTCTTTTCCTTTAAAGAACGTTTCATCCCTTCAAGCTTCTCGTAATCTCTAATTGGTTGCACAATATTCATGATAAATGCTCCTTTTCTGGTCTTACCAGCGTGAGAATCCACTCGTTTTTTTATTGAGACTAATCAAAAATGCCAATTTCAGCAGCATCTTTATAACATCTAGTACATAACACGACGTAATTTATCAAAATAGGAGAAATACGTATATCCACTTCCCAACGATCAGCTATAAGTGATTGAGTACAAACAAAACAAGTATCCTTGTCATACGTATGTGTCGGTAAAATTGGAAGTTGTAATGTATTAGTCATGAGCATCCTCCTTTGCGGTAGTTTATCTAATCCCATTAAGATGCCTGATAAATGTTCAAATACGAATCTCTCTCAATACAAAGTGACAGTAATTGCACCCTTCGCAACCAGCGTAAAAATCCACTCGTTGTGTATTGAAACTAATCGAAAATACCCGTAGTAGCTGCATCTTCATAACAACTACCACATAAGGCAATGTGATCTACATGATTTGATGAAGTAGGCAAATCTACTTCCCAATAATCATCGGTAAGGTTTTTGTTACAACCAGCACAAACATTCAAGTTATACGTATGTGTTGGCGGAGTGGGAAACTGTAGTATTTTAGCCATGAACATCCTCCTGTTAAATAGTGTGTCTAAATAAGAACCAAGTGCATTATATTAAGTGCGGTTTAAAGACCAAAGGATGTTACAAGATATTAATTACTTAATTCCTTGTTTAATCGGCTTATTGTCATAGCAGTTACGCCCATCATATCGGCCAATTGTCTTTGAGTAGCTTCTGGATGCTCTGTTTTTAATTGAGCTAGTAAAGCTGCTCTATCGGCTTTTTTAGCCTTTTGGTTGTTGTTATGTTCGGCTAACGTCTTCATTCCTGCTGCACGCCTCTTAGCTACCCTACGTGTTTGTTTTTCAACAGCATCTATAATCGTTTGCAGCTCTTTCATTTCTACTGGAGTAATTCCATGATGATCTATGAGCGTACTATTCTTTTTCGGCTTAATTAATTTGTCTTGTTCGCGAAAGAGACCATTCATTGTGTACCCATTCGCCAAATATGCTTTCCAGAAGGCTCTAGCATCTTTAAAAGCATTCTTGGCTACCCTTTCTATTTCAGACACGTTCAGAGGGTCGTCAAAGCTTTTATTCATTCGGATAGATTGAGTTATTACGGCTTCTTGGTTATCCGTTTGTAATGCGAAACAATAAGCAAAATCGTAAGTCATGACATTGCGGTTTTCAATGTTGCCGTTTCGTAAATCTATGAGCTTATAAAAATCATTTATTCGTGTGAGATTCAATGAACGCAATTTATAACCCATATCAGTGATTTTAGGAAGAACATAAAGCTTTGCTTTGCTTGAACTTCTATTACGCTTTTTAAGAGGTTCACAGTAGATATACAATTCGCTTAGATCGTACTCAAGTAATCTCCACATCTCTACACTTACAAGGTTCGTTGGTTTGCCTGGTTTGTTGTTATAGCTTCCTGGTAGCCTAAAAACCCTTGTAATGTCCGTACATTGAGCGTCTGCACCTAATTTGGTTGTTGCGGCTATTAATTGTGTTGTAATGTGCTTTGTGAGCCACGCTAGTGACGGTGAAGCTCCACCTTCGATACTGTAAATGAGTTGTAGACCGTTTCCACTCCAAATTACTAGGTTTGGATTCGGTATTTCTTGTTTTGCAATCATTTCTTGTATTTCTTTAGCTGCTTGGTCTGCCGTCATGCCGACGGTATAACAATCAATATCTACGCCTATATTGCGTATTTGAGCAAGATTTTCTGTTCTACGAGCTAGTTGACCGTTCACCTTTTCGAATGCGTTCAACGTCAGGTATGCATTTGTGAGGCGGTTGCTTGTCCTATCACTCAACGCTAGTAGGTCTTGTACATTCTTAAGTGTGTACCATGTTCGATTTTCAGAATCTTTTCCTGCTTTGGTTTTCTTCCACTGGACGACTGCAACAGCACCACGTCTTTTAGTTTTACTTAAGTAAGCGTTGTGCCACTGTTTTATTTGATTGTTGGCTTGACGTTCGACTAGCTCAATAATCCCCACGACTTACCTCCTTTCTTGTAATTTGAAGTTATGTAGAAGGTGACCCAATTCCGGGGCACCTTTATTTCGCTTTGTTTTCTTCTTCTAATTGTTCTTTATATTTCTTTGCCCAATAACGATCTTGATGTTGGCGGACTTTATCGGGATTCTTTGCATTCCATTTTTTCATATACTTTTTTTTCGCTAATGCTGCTTGTTCTTTTTCAGTCATTCGTTTCATTCCCCCTTTTCGAATTCCAACAAATTTCCGTATTCATTTTTATAAAAAGAAATTTCTATTGTTTTTGCGGTCTTTAGTAAATCGTAAGCCGTATCACGTAAGCCGTTTAAAGTACGTTCTAAATCCTCTACTGACCTAATTTGATAATAACCACGATCACTTAGATGTTTACCAGAACCAATCAAATACCCATGTTCTCTTAAACCGTGAATGACTTGATATAAATTTCTTCGTTCCAAAATTCCTGTGTGTTCCATGAGTGTTACGCCTAACATTCTTTGTCCGTCTTCCAAGAGCGTTAAAGAAGTCCATACTGCTTGATGCTTGGTAGATAATTTTTCGATTTCCATCTTACTTCCCTCCTCTTTTATTGGAGAGCCAAAAAGAAAAGCCCTCACCGAATAATTTCGGAAAAGGGCTTTAGCATTTAATATTCATGTCATTTCTTATAATTCCACTAACTAGGAGTGCAATATATGCATCAAATAATGTATATACTACACAAAAGAGTTGCATATTACACAAAACGTGTCCTATAATGAAAGTATAATCTTATAAAAAGACGTGAATTTAATGTGCTTGTCGGCTGTTTTTTTCCGTCTAACTTGAAGCAATGAATAATGAATGGTGGTACATTCGTTATATTCGTTGCTTTTTTCCTGTTCAAAAGAAATACTAACTCTTAATCTATTACTATTGTTATTTCTTTCTAGTTTTAATAGTATCACAACTATTATCTAGCTACCTAGCCTTTTAATACAGTGCAATTCCCTAATGTAACATAAAGTTTTTTCAATAAACTGCGAAAGTATGTTTGGTCTTTTAAATATGGTTCTGAAACCCTTGTTTTTCAAGTCTTCTTGATGTTTTTTCAATTTGTGAACGAATGTACCATAATCTTTAAAAATTTTTGAAAAAATGTTTAAAAAAATTCATTTTTCAGTGTTTTTATTCAATTTTTCTTCAAATTTCTGTTCATTCAACGCCTGGTATATCTTAGCCTTTGACACGCCTGTCATGTCAGTAATTTCTTTAACGGTATATTCCTTTGAATTATAAAGTCTGATTGCTTTATCTAGTACTTTCTTATCCATCTTAGGTCTTCCACCTTTTCGACCTCTTGCCCTTGCTGCTTCAAGCCCTGCTTTTGTCCTTTCTACAATTAAATCCCTTTCCATTTCACTTAATACGGCCAACATACGAAACATAGCTTTTCCTATTGCTGTTGTAGTGTCCATCTTGTCATTTATGCTAATAAACTGGATGCCGTCTTCTTCGAGTTGGTCTGTGATTTCTAGAAGCTTTTTAGTAGAGCGACCTAACCGATCTAACTTGTAAACAATTAACACGTCACCTTTCCTTAAATACTGCAAACAATTCTTTAATTCTTGTCGGTCATCTTTAGTACCACTTTCCTTTTCGGTGAATATCTTGTCACACCCTGCTTTTTTAAGTGCATCTAGCTGCATATCCAACGATTGTTCTTGAGTAGATACCCGTGCATATCCTACCTTCTCCATTTTTAACTACCTCCTGTCTAAAAAGACGTTTTTTAAATCTTTATGCACTTTGAATTATATACGAGTTTATATACAAACGGCAATATTAATATTCTTTCTTTTTTAATTCTTTTAAAAACGTCTTCAAAACGTTCGTTTTTTAGACACCGCCAATTTTGATTATTTATAGGGTTGCTTCAATTTGACGTGAGCCTATACTAATACATAAAAAGGAGAATCTTTTGGAGATTAATGCGTTCTAAGAGTTACAAATACAGTAATCCCAGTTATACTGACGAGTATTGTAAATGGGAGATGATAATATGGATTGGTTTGCTGGTTTAATAGGTGCAATTATTGGTGGTGTATGTTCTTTACAAGCTACAAGTATGCAGCTGAGGAAACAAGACAAAGACTTGAAATCTTTAAGAGTTGAAGAAGTCAATAATGCCGTAGCGATAATCAAATCGTTCCTTATTCACGAAATAAAACTTAATTTGGGTGATATGAAGTGGTTAGAGCCGTATTTTGCTCTGGAATATGGTTCGAAAGAACACAAATCTATATTTAATAAAAGAGATCTTAGTTTTGTTGAATACGAAAAAGTAAAATATAAATTGTTGGAAATTAATACAATCGAGATGTTAGAGGTAATCGAAATATACGCAATGTTTAAGATGTTTCTCGGGCATAAAAACAGGGAGCATTTAAGTGATTTTAGTGAGGCAGAATTTAATTATATTGTCCACCGATACAAATCAGGAAATGACATTGTTGAGAAATATTTCGAGGAATAAAGCATCTCTTCTGAGGTGCTTTTTCTAACCTCAGGGCTTTCATCAATTTGATGATTGGCTAAAATCGAATTAATTTTGACAAAGAACTGAATATAACTTTATATTCAGTTCACTATAAACAAGACCCTAATGTCTATACTTATAAATGAGCGATATAACCGCGTTATAATGACTCAATTTACTTAGTGACTTTTGCGGTTTAGATCAGCATAGCTATACACGATTTCCCTACTACTTTTCTGACTATTAGTCTGAGTTGTAAACCTATCGCAAAACTATACATACCAAGCATTAGAGGTATAGACCCCAACACACACCCTACAACACACCACCAAACAGAAAATCACACCACACACCTATATAAGCGTTATGAGCGTTATAACAGAATCTAATTTTGGATTGAGTAAAACTCCATTTCCTCAGTGTACTTAGAGACAATAAACTTGCGGTGCGAAACAATTTAAAAGAACCCTTGATACGCATAGGTTTGACCGTGTTTTTCACCCGCAATCGGCACCAGCAACGATTGCGGGTATCAATTGCGGGTCAGTTTTACCGTTATGAATTACTTATGATGGCGACATAACGCAATTATCCCCTATCTTATCTTTTTGTTTTTCTTTATGATTGAGAAAACGCATTTATTTGCTTTTCAAACGTGGAAAGCAAACAGATAGGACGTGAAAATATGGCAGTCTATAGCCCTTCAGACATAGCTGGCTTATTGAAGGTGAAAGAATCAACCTTACGTAAGTACTCTTTGCTACTGGAAGAGTGCGGATATACATTTGACCGCAACGATCAAAATCAACGATGGTACAACGATAAAGACGTTATAGCGTTTCAGAAACTTATAGCGTTTAAACAAAACGGTGATATGAACTTAAAAACCTGTGCAGAAGCAGTATATTTGTGGTCTAAAGGAGGCAGTGTAACGGAGGTTCAGACCGCCACGTATAACGCCAAAGACCGCCACGATGTCGTTATAACTACTGAAGAAGTAAACGAACTAAAAGAATTGGTCGTTAAGCAGCAACAATTCATTACTGATTTAGGTAAACGTCTGGAAGAAAGTTTCACGAAGCAAGAGCAAAGGGATAAATATTTATTACAGAAAATTGAGGATCTAACAACCCAAGTTGAAACTCAGAGGGAAGAACAGCAGTTACTGCTTACTCCTCCAAGTGAAGAAAAGCAAAGTTTTTTCAATCGGTTTTTTAAAAAATAAAGTCAACTATTCCGAAAAAATCATTTTCGGAATAGTTGACTGTTTTTTTATTGGTCTAGATAGTCTTTTATAGATTGCTCTACAATTTCGTATAACGTCTGATTTGTCAGCACTGCATGTAATTTTAACTGTTTCATTAGTTTAGGATCTAAATCAAAAGAGTATCTTTTACGAATAACCATTTCCGGTCCCTCATTGCTTACGTTTATATGAACGTTCGCCGTTAGTCGTTCAATATCCTCTTTCCTCTTCTTCTCGACAGCTTCAGAAAATTCATAAATAGAAACATCCAAGTTGCGTTCGTCCGAAGATTCATCTAAATACCAACCCTTTTTCCCAGTTATGCTATAACATCCAGCAGCCTTTAATGCACTACGAGTAGTTTTTTCACCAATCGAAAGATATTTTTTGGCTATGTCTGCAACAGTTTCAAGTTGTGACAACTCTAAAATGTCTCTAATTTTCATATCGATGGTTCTCCTCCTTCGTCGTTCCAACTCATTTTAAATCAGAAAAGCAAAAAAACATAGCATCTAATTAAATGCCATTTAAAGACCGTTTAAGCGACTTTTTTCTTTTTGCTTATAAAACCATTATCTAATAGTGTTTTATTTGTTAGGAGTAGGCACGAAACAACAAAAAAGTATTGCATAAACAACGCTCAATTTACATAGCACCTCGTTTGATGTGTTAATTGAAACAAATCAATATAAAAAAGATGCTCCCATTTTCGAGAACATCTTTTGTCTGTATTTTATTTTGTTAGCAAAGTTTTATTTTCAGTCGCTAGAAAAGTCATAATCATTTCCTTCATTTCGGGTTTACATGACTTTACTAATTTCACCATTGCGTCAAAATCCTCTTTTTTAAGTCCTGCTACTCTTTTGTTGTTCATTTTCTCGTCCTCCCAAGACTTAATTTTCTCTATTTTTAAAAATTTAGTTTGAATCATGATACCATCTATACAAATTATCCAAAAGAAGTGAATTTAACCATTGAATACAAATGCTACAAACACCAGTGGAACTATAAAACCGACTCCGTAAAACCACACCATATCTTCCCAATGAGCTTGTTCTTCTCCAAAAAAATACACGTTCAATTGCTTCATTTTTTACCTCCTTATAAAGTGCAATATAATGCAATACTTTTGTATATATTTAAAGATTAACACGCATAGTATGGTAAATGCAATACTTTTTATTGTATAATTAAAATATAGTTAAGAAGGAGTTGTTATTGAATGAGTAAAGAAGAGGGTAAGGCGAAGAAAGAAAGGATTACATTTACACTTGATCCTGAATTAATAACGAAATTAAAAGAAACTTCAAAACGTACATTAATACCTCAATCACGTTTAGTTGAGAAAACACTGGCAAAGGTTATAGAAGAGTACAAACATTCCGAAAAGGGGATGCTGGAATGAATAAGGAGCTTAGAAAAATTATCAACTTGATGAACAATGTCCAGATTGCGGCACTCGATAGTGTCAGTACAGAAGAACATGATAAATACATCAAAAATGTTAATGACCGTATTGGAAAGATGGAAAAGAATATCGCTTTACTCAAAAGAGAACTAACGAATCAAGGATTAAACGACTGGTGAAGCAAACCAAAGTTTCAGAACATATCCGTAGTCTCTTAAAGACGAGTGCCCATTTATACACCACTCTAAAAAGTGGTGTAAATGTGTCGCCTTCGGATATTTAAAAATGAAAAAAGCATGGAGCTCTTTCCGCAATGGAAAGGGCTCTTTTTTATGACTTTTTTTATTTTGTATCACGTACATGCATTTTTTTATCACTAGTTACATAGATTACCGAGAAGTGATAAAACGTGATAAAAAAAGGAGGTTCACAGAATGACTGAAGAAAAAATCACACAAATAAACGCAAAACTAAATGAGGAATACGATTCGTACATCATCGAAGAAATCAGAAAAATTCCTAGACGAGATCGCAGCCGAACATATCGTGAAGCTTTGAGTTTCTATTTCAAACATCAACAAAAAATGGAGGAGGATAGGTGATTTTACCCCTTCCGAATTGACTTCCTAATCAAATGCCACATTAGTATAGTCAACAGGAATATGCCAGTTCGCTTTATATCAATGGTTTGTTAGGTTTTTTCAACGTGCCAGATTGGCGTAACTCTTACTACGTAAGACAATACTGTGGCGTGATGAACTAAGAAGGAGGAGTCAAATGCTTTTCGAAATTTTGACCACGACTTTTATGGGCGGAATTGCTTTAAAAGCTTTCACCAAAAAGAAAGGATTAGCAACAAATGATAGCGGAAAAATCCAACGAATTTTTTCACTGAGCGGTCTTAATGTCAAAGACGGAAAAGATACGCTCACCACTCAATTAGTCAAAAAGAAATCGTATGAGTGGGGTTGGGAATATCGCTACCGTATTCCACTAGGGCGAAGCTTTGATGATTACTTAAACAAAAAAAGAGCTTTAGAAGATGGATTAAACAATCGAAGAAAGAAAATAACAATAGATGATTTAAAAGGGTTGCAGCTTGATGAAAACATTATTGATAACGTGAAAGCTTTGTGGAACAACAAACTTTCAGAAAGCAAAGAGTTAGAACTCTCATTCGATGGATTATTAATATTGCGTGTCTACAATGAACCACTACCCACTATCATCAATTGGAAAGAAGAAAATTTAAAGAAAAACACTTGGTCAGTTTTAATAGGCTCTAATCGAAACGGTGATATTTACCATGATTTTGATAAAAGAAAACATTTAATTGTAGCTGGTGCAACAGGAGGAGGTAAGTCTGTCATTATGAAAGCGATAATTACAAGCTTAATTCTTTCTAAACCGAATGATGTAACTTTTTCGTTGATTGATTTAAAGGGCGGTCCCGCGTTTGCTAGGTTTAAAAACTTAAAACAAGTAACCAATTTCGGTATTGATAATGAGGAGGCTTTGGAAATTTTAAAGAATGTGCAGAAAAAAATGAATGCGGATTATAGAAAGATTGTAGATAACGGTCATGAAGATGTCTCGGAAGCAGGAATAAGAAAAAGGCATTTCATTGTTGTGGATGAAGCTGCGGATTTAGCTGATGACAAGGCTTGTATGACACTATTAACTGATATTGTTCGTAAGGGTAGGGGTGCAGGTTATTACATCATATACGCCACTCAGTACCCCTCAGCTCAGGCTATACCCATGCAAATAAAAAGAAACATTCCTGCTCGTTTATGCTTTGTTTTGGACAGTGCTACTGCTTCGGTAACTGTATTAGATGGTGCTGGAGCAGAAAGATTACCGGAAATACCAGGTAGAGGGATCTACAAAGAAGTAAAACAGGTAATCCTTCAAACTCCTTATATGAGTAATGACTTGATAAAAGAGTTGATTCAACCGCACATCATGAAGAAGGAGGCACGTCTTGAAAAAGAAACAGTTAAACAATCGACAAGAACAGATATTGTTAGCTTTAAAGAAGTTTGATTTTCTAACTAGGGATCAATTAAGTCGATATTTCCGACTAGGAAAAGTGCGAAACACCAATAGAGTCCTCGAAGATTTATCGTGTTATCTTATGAACATTCGTGAAGGCTATCAAAGTATTTACTATCTAAGCAAAGAAGGGCGGGATTATGTAGGCTGTGACAAGATACGCAAAAAGGGCGGTCACGTTCACCATACTGTTTTACGTAATGAAACATGGTTGTTTTATGGTTGCCCTCCAGACTGGAAAAGTGAAATAAAAGTATCAGACGGAAAGACTATAGTGATTGTAGATGCCATGTTTATGAAGATGCTGCAATATCATTTTCTTGAAGTCGATCGCATGCAGCCTATGAAAGAAAATCGGATAAAAATTGAACGGTATAAAGCACTTATGGAAAATGGATTAATTGCTCAAAAACTAGGTCACTTTCCTACACTCGTATGGGTTACTACCACCGAATTAAGACGAAAACAGTTACAAGATGCTTGTAAGACGTTGCCTAGTGTGAAAGTGTATACGCTCGCTGATATTCAATACTGAGGAGGATCATGATTGTTTAGAAAGAACAAATTAGAGGTAGTTCCAGAAGGTCAATATACAGATTTTACTCAACGTTTAAAAGCAGAAGGCAACAAATACGCAACTAAAAAAACAGTGATTGCAGCACTCATACCGCTGGCGGTAACTGTCCCTATTGTGGTCAATCGTCTATCTAATACAAATGCAGCCTTTCAAACAAGCATACCCGTAACATCTTCCGTACCCGTTCCCCTAGAACCTGTAATAGAGCCCACTCTACACGCTCTCACGCAAACGCCCACAATGATACCAACAGCCATAAACAATGTAACAACTCCACTTCCATCGAATGCAGGATTCATCGCCGATAAGTCTCTTGAAGGAATCGCCAACGTAATGGAGCCATTGATTCAAATTCTTGTTGCAGTTAGTTTTCCAGTTGCTTCTGTCATCATGGTTGGAGCGTGTTTCTTCTTCATGTTCGGTAATTCAGAAAAAGCATGGAGCATGATAATGAACGCTGGTCTAGGATATGTATTAATTCAAATGTCTCCATTGTTCCTAAACATGTTGAGAACAGTTGGTGAAGCTGTATAAGAATAAATTCAGTAACAGTATAAAATACGGCGAACTTTCGAACTAAAGTTCAAAAAAAGTCCGACTCATTTACGAGCTGGACTTTTTTTGTATGAACTTAATAACTGAGCAGGAACTTCATCAAAATATAAAACCTCTGGACAATATTCAAAATCACCAAAACCACTTTGTTTAAAATAGCTTGTAAATTGTTCCTCTATATTTACATGATTTTTATCATAATAGTGAAATGGAAAACCTGTATTCCAGTAGTTCTCTGCTTCCGTTTTCAAATTCGTGTGTCCGTAATGTTCAATACGATTTAAAATAACTTCGGCAATACTATTCGGAAACACAAACAACTTGTATGGATCTAATTTATTTGAATCAACAACTACAATCTGTTCGGAATTGTTTTTTTTAAACTTTAAATAATCTCTTTCACAACTGAAATATACTGCTTCACTTCTATCAAATTCGAATTGACTTGGTCTATGTTTATTTAACACTTCATTTACGGTAACGGTGTACGGGCGACTATACCCATGGTTTTTAATACCTTCACTCATTAACTGACTTTTTAATGTCCCTTGTGTCTCATGAAGTAATAGTGTCATCATATTCCCCGTTTTCAGAAAAAAGAAAATCGGAAATCATCTCCGAAATCCTTCTTTAGTTTTTAGTTAGCTTTTTTTTGCAGTTTCTTACGTAAATCTACTTTGCGTTCTGCAAGTTCTTCGGGTGGAAGCTTTTTTAGTTTTCTTACTTGCTCTCTCCGCAGTTCCATGTATTCACTTGATCGATATGTGTAGAATAAACCTGTATTTTTACCCTTCATTTTTTGGTCACCTCCCTTTATTGTATTGGTCAAATTAGGTCAAAAAAAGATTTCTCATTTTACACCCGAGGAGGGAAAAAGCTTCCCCCTTCGGTCCCTGTATGTTTTTTAAAAAATATTTTCGAATGGGGGGGTCAAATTCAAGAATTATTTTAATTTTTTTATTTTTTATTTTTGAATTTCGATTTTTTATTTTTGAATAAAACTTTTAAAGTTTTCTAAATCATTTTTAGTTTGCTTATAAATATTTTGGTCTCTGATTATAGCAAGCTCGTGCTTACTCTGACTGAATAATTTATTGATTGCATTTAGATAACCATTAATCTCTGTTATCCATCTCGAATGTTCGGCGGCTGCTTGTGGTTCTAATTCCAATACTCCTGACTCCATAATTCTTTCAGTGATTACTTCTTTAATATTGATTGCCATTACATCAAACAGGTTCTCTCGTTCTGCAATAAGTTCTTGAATGCTTGCTTTGATTTTCACACGCTTATCCTGTTCATTAGTTCTTCTCAATTCTCCTTGAAGCTTTCTCACTTCAACTTCATTCACTAAGGCTCTTGCTTCAGCAGTTGCTTGTTCTTGTAATAGGCGAACTTTTTCAACTTTGATTGATTCCATAACTGTGTTGAATTGTGTAGCTGCTGCATTATCTGTGCTATATAATGTTGGTGCTTTGATTGTCTTTGTTTCTAGTATTGCCATTGTTGTTATCTCCCTTTTGTGTGTTTTGGTTTATGCGTTTTGATGTGAGTTAAAACTTCTTGCTCCAATTCTGTAATTAGAATCCGACCCCATATCTGCATTGAATCGTTGGAGTTCTTTCTTCGTTTGTGTATATTGCTTCTCCAGTTCCTTCTCATAATCTTTTGCAGCATTACGGATGTTTATATATTCTGCTTGTGCTTCTGCTTGTAACGATTGAATAGCAGGATTATTAATAAGTTTCTTCGCGTATTCCTGTACGTTCAAACTAGAATAATCGTCAATGCTATCCAGTTCTTCTTGAAGGTCTTTCTTTCT
>Ga0209013_10003185_pt1 | contig 14657 bp, 11 predicted proteins | sample Cruoilmetagenom2_FD_187291 | JGI IMG/M metagenome (GOLD analysis project Ga0209013, IMG submission 187291) | Oil polluted marine microbial communities from Coal Oil Point, Santa Barbara, California, USA - Sample 2 (SPAdes) (version 2) | ecosystem: Environmental > Aquatic > Marine > Oil seeps ... | reverse complement strand
AATCGGCTGCACAAACAGAACCCATCTTCGGGATTACCGCGAAGCTATTAACGAAAACACAGCGATAATCCTGCGTGTTCACCCCTCCAACTACAGGATAAGGGGATTCACCGGAGAAGTCCCCCTTGAACAACTGGTCGAACTTGGAGAGGAATTCGGTATTCCTGTTGTTGATGATCTGGGTGCCGGTTCCTATGTTGATCTTTCGCATTTCGGCCTCCCTTCGGAACCAACTGTTCAGAGCAGCATAGAAGCCGGAGCAGCGGTTGTTACCAGTTCGGGGGATAAGCTCATAGGCGGTCCCCAGGCTGGAATAATCACGGGCAGGAAGGAGTACATTCAGAAGATCAAGAAACATCCTCTTGCCAGGGCACTCCGGGTAGGGAAACTTACAATTGCCGCATTGGAAGCCTCTCTGATGCTGTTCAGGGAGGGTATTGATTACATTGCAGACAATCACCCTCTTTACAGAATGTTCGCTGCTGATGCTGCTGAACTCCAGGAGAAGGCTGATGAGTTCATCGCCCTTCTTTCGCTGCCCGGTTCATGTTCCGCATCGATTCTGGAAACTGACAGTTTCGTGGGAAGCGGGTCGCTTCCGGATTACGCCATTCCATCAGTTGGTATTGCTCTTGAGTGCCCGGATAATGAGGGCCTGGCCAGGAAACTGCGGCTTGGAAGCCCGGCGGTTGCCTCGAGAATTGAAGACGGTCTTCTAAAACTGGATATGAGAACGATTCAACCGGGTGAACTGGATATGCTCGCATCACTGGTGAATTCAGCGGTGAAGGAATTATGGGCGTAATAGTAGGTACCGCCGGTCACATTGACCATGGAAAGAGCCAGCTCGTTAAGTATCTGACGGGGAGTGACCCTGACAGATTGAAGGAGGAGAAGGAGAGAGGTATCACTATTGAGCTCGGGTACGTGTTCATGCCTGCACCTGACGGCAGCGTTATTTCCTTTATAGACGTACCCGGACACGAGAAATTTATCCGGCAGATGGTTGCCGGAACAGCTACCGTTGACTGTTTCCTGCTTGTTGTCGCGGCCGATGAGGGAATAATGCCTCAGACAAAAGAGCATCTTGATATTCTCAAGCTGCTTGGCGTTGAGAAGGGCATCGTTGCTCTGACCAAGTGCGATCTGGTCGATGATGAAATGCAGGAACTGGTTGAAAGCGAGATCGAAGAGTATTTCGAAGATTCAGTGTTCAGCGGAACGCCTGTATTCAGAGTATCTTCAATGACAGGCTTCGGAATGGAGGAGCTCAGGAAAGTTCTTGTCGAGCTCACCGAAGATGCCGGTCAGAGATATTCGGAAGGAAAATTCAGACTGGACATTGACAGAGTATTCGTGCTTGAAGGATTCGGAACCATTGTGGGAGGGACGGCTGCTTCGGGCAGTGTATCGGTTGGAGATGAGCTTGAACTGCAGCCCGGCGGTGGAAAATACAGAGTGCGTGAGATGAGAGTAAATGCTAACAAGGATGTAAAAACGGGAGTAGCAGGCGACAGGATCGCGCTCAACCTGGTTGGCCTTCGCAAGGATGATGTTTTAAGGGGATCATGCGTCGCGGAACCCGGATATCTCCAGGTGCAGAATAGTCTTGACACCAGCCTGACCCTGCTGGAAACTGCAAAACCCTTGAAAAAGTATCAGCGTGTAAGACTGCATACCGGGACCGCTGAGGTTATGGCGCGCGCGGTTCCTGTTGACACGGCAGTGATAAGCCCCGGAACATCAGGATATGTGCATTTTCAACTTGAATCACCTGTTGCTGCGCTGCCGGGTGACAAGTTCGTTGTAAGAAATTACTCTCCTATCATCACCATCGGCGGCGGCCAAATCCTTGAAGCCGGTACGCGCAAGGTAAGGAAGAAATACGCTCCCCAGAGGACATCACATTTGATAGCACTGGAAGCAGGTGATATTGAAAGCATTCTTGATGAGTTGCTTGAGCATTCCCGGATCGATGGTATTACACTTAAAGAAGCAGTGAAAAACACTTCCCTTGCCCCGGATAATATTCTGAATGCCTTACTTGAAATGGAGAAGAAAGGTAAGATCGAACTGACCGATGAAGGTACAGTCCGACATGCAGTCAGTAAGGTCATATTCGATGAAGCCTGCAGAAAGCTTGTTTCAAGTTTTGCAAGTCATCATGAGATTAACCCGATCAGCCCCGGACTTCGGCTTACAGTACCCCAAAGAATTCTGAAGGAGTATTCCCAGTGGTTTGTCAAAGCGGTACTGAAGAAACTGACGGAATCCGGTGAACTTGAAAAAAGAGATGACTGGTATGCCCTGTCCTGTCACAGCAGGGACATCCCGCCCGAGGACTCCCGGGCTGTCAGCAGCATGATTGCAGAAGTTGAGACCGGAGAGAACATGGGGGTCAGCCTTGAGGAATTCGAGAATTCCAGACTTGCAGTGGCTCTTACCGAGCGTGGGATACTGTGTGAACTTGCCGGAGGTGTACTGGTTACATCACAGCGGGCAGAATCGTTAATTCACAAACTGGTAGAGGGTTTTGGGAATAGTGGTTTCTCTCTTGGAGAATTGAGGGATTTTCTTGGAGTATCAAGAAAAACAGCACTGAAATGGGCAGAGTTCTTTGACAGTCGGGGCTGGACTTTGCGAAAAGGCGACAGAAGGATCTGTAAATGATTCTGGTTTACAGATTTTACGTTTTTGCGTATAGTTCTTAGCCCTGAACACAAAAGTAAATAATTCTGGAGGAAAGATGCATATTGCGGTTGTTGGAAGCGGTTATGTAGGACTTGTTGCTGCAACCTGTCTTTCGGAGATGGGTAATGATGTTATTTGTGTCGATAACAATAGAGATAAAATAGATAACCTTAACAGAGGTATCCTTCCAATATATGAGCCCGGTCTGAAAACTATGATAGAGCGTAATACCCTTGAGAATCGTCTTATTTTTACAACTGATATCGCGATTGCAGTGAAAAAGAGTTCCATCATTTTCATAGCCGTCGGCACTCCTCCCGATGAGGATGGTTCGGCGGATCTTAAGCATGTGCTTGCGGTTGCGTCTGACATAGCCAGGCACATGGATGGCTCCAGAATAGTAGTGAATAAGAGTACCGTACCAGTCGGTACTGCAGACATAGTTACGGAGCAGATCAAAAAAGGAACCGATCATGAAGTTTATGTGGTGAGTAATCCCGAATTCCTGAAGGAGGGCTCAGCGATAGATGATTTCATGAAACCTGATAGAGTGGTGATCGGGACAGATTCTGATGAAGTTGCAGATACAATGAGCGAGCTGTACTCCCCATTTGTTCGGACCAATAACCCTGTTCTTGTCATGAGCAAGAGAAGTGCCGAGATGACAAAATACGTTGCCAACAGCCTGCTTGCTACCAGGATCTCCTTCATGAACGAAATTGCCAACATGTGTGATTCTGTTGGTGCCGATGTTCATGATATCAGGATCGGGATCGGTTCTGATAGAAGGATAGGCTCCAGTTTTCTTTTCCCCGGAGCCGGGTTCGGCGGTTCCTGCTTCCCCAAAGATATCAGAGCGCTCCAGAAAACAGCGATCGAGAATGGTGTTGAATTAAGGGTACTCAAAGCAGTAACCGACGTTAACAGGGATCAGAAGAAGCTCCTTGTCGGGAAAATTACCAGCTATTTCGGGGATGACCTGAGGGGCCTCACTATAGGGGTATGGGGCATCTCCTTCAAACCCAATACTGATGATATCAGGGAAGCTCCGGCTCTTACCGTTATTAAGGGGTTACTTGAAAGGGGAGCAGCGATAGCAGCCTACGATCCTCAGGCTATGGAAAATGCTTCAGAAGTTCTTGGTGATTCGGTAAGATTTGCTGCGTCCGTTTACGATGCGGTAACCGGAGCCGATGCATTGGTCCTTGTTACCGAGTGGACAGAGTTCAGAGAGCCTGATTTTCCGAGAATGGCTGAGATAATGAAACAACCCGTCATCTTTGACGGCAGAAATGTATTCAACCCAGGCAAACTGAGAAAACTGGGCTTCACTTACTTCGGGATCGGGAGAAATGTATGAAATTTACTGATAGGCTGAAAGACTCTGATCACCCATCTGTCGCAATTATCGGCCTTGGATATGTAGGGCTTCCACTGGCACTGGAATTCGTTAAGGGTGGATGCAGGGTTATCGGTATTGATATAGATGCAGAAAAGCCGCGAATGATCGGAGAAGGCAGAAGTTACCTGAAGACTATCCCCTCTGAGCGGATCGCAGCTGCAATGAAGACAGGCTTGCTCGAATGCACAACCGAATTCTCCAGGATGAAGGATTCTGATGCCGTTATTATCTGCGTACCTACCCCTCTGGGCAAATCCAGAGAACCCGATCTCAGTTATGTGATCAGTACCGGAAAAGAGGTTTCCAAATATCTTCAGCCTGGTCAGCTTGTCGTACTTGAATCGACAACCTACCCCGGTACAACCCGGGAAGAGCTTGTACCTATCCTGGAGGAAAGTGGTCTGAAGGCTGGAAAGGATTTCTTCGTTGCATTCTCTCCGGAGAGGGAGGATCCGGGCAACAAGGAATTCTATACCAGAACGATACCGAAACTCGTCGGTGCATTGACCCCTGAAGGCTCAGATGCTGCAAACCTGGTCTACTCCTTTGCGGTTGACAAGGTTGTTGTAGTAAGTTCTCCCGAGGTTGCTGAGATGGCGAAGATAACCGAAAATACTTACCGGGCTGTCAATATTGCTCTTGTTAACGAGCTGAAAGTGCTTGCTTCGAGAATGGATGTCGATATATGGGAAGTTATCAGGGCGGCATCAACTAAGCCCTTCGGCTACACTCCTTTCTTCCCCGGACCGGGACTCGGTGGGCACTGTATTCCGATTGATCCTTTCTACCTTACCTGGAAAGCGCGCCAATTCGGCATGCCAACCAGATTCATTGAGCTTGCGGGGGAGATCAATACCGCTATGCCCGCATTCGTAGTTTCAATCATCACGAAGGCTCTGAATGAAAGGCGGAAAAGCGTAAACGGCAGCAGAATACTCATCCTTGGGATGGCTTACAAACCTGATATAGACGATATCCGTGAAACTCCAGCACTCATGGTCATGGACCAGCTTCTGGAACTTGGCGCGAATGTTGATTACAACGATCCGTACGTTGGGAGTATAGGGGAAACAAGACAGACTCATCACAGACCGGTCTCGGTAGAGCTTACCGAGGATGTTCTCAGCGGGTTTGACTGCGTTGTCGTCATAACCGATCACTCCTGCTACGATTATCAGTGGATAGTTGACAACGCATCCCTTATAATTGATACGAGAAATGCATGCGTGGGATTGAAAGGTAGTGAGGAGAAGGTAGTTAAGGCATGAGATTATCCGCTGTCCTTGTGATAACAGCCGTTTTCGTTCTGAACGCTTCAGGGTTACAAGGCTACACAGTTCCCGGTGTGGAGACTGATGAAGTCCTCATGAGTATTCACGTGTGGGGAGAGGTGAGAAATCCCGGTACATACCTTGTTCCCATTGATGCTGATCTGATAGCGGGGATATCCTCTGCTGGAGGCCCTACATCAAAGGCGAAACTCAGCGATGTAAGGATAGTTTATGAGGAGAGTGAGATAGTTTACAATCTTGACCAATTCCTGGATGCCGATGGCGGGCCTGTCCCGGATCTTCTTCCAGGAGCGACAATATATATCCCAACCAACAGTTTCGAGTGGTGGAAGACCGCTATTGATTTTTCCTATAAGATCATAATCGCGGTAAACCTGATCTGGATAATGAGTGAACGATGAATGATGGAAACTTCCAGGAGGAACGGGAATCCATAAACATTTCGGAATACCTGTGGCTTCTTTATCATAACAAATGGATCGTTCTGGGATTCCTGATAATCTCCATAACTGCAAGTATCTGGATGACTTCAAGGATCAGACCTCTGTTCAGGTCCTCCGCCACGTTCATTTTTGATGTCAGCAGCAACATGACCCAGACACTCAATATGTCGAATGTATTCTGGTTCGAGATGGATCCCATGCGGAACAACCAGATACAGATAATACGCAGCAGAAGCATGGCTGAATCGGTAGCTGATTCAATTTTGAGATCACCTAACTCGGACAGTCTCCTTACCATCCTCTTCTGCGATCTTGCTGTTCCTCAGAACAATCTTCGAGGTTCACTCATAGGAATGGTCAGGGGCAGTATTTCCGTCAGTATTATGAAGGATACCGATTTTTTCGTTCTATCGGCTATCGGTTATTCTCCCGTGGCTGCGGCTACAATGGCTAACCTTATGGTCGGGACATATTTCAGAAGGAATCTCACCGATGCGCGGGGAGAGAATACTCTTGTAAAGGAGTTTCTCTCTGAACAGCTTGACATTATGGAAATCGAACTTGCTGAGTCTGAAGATTCTCTGACTCTGTTCAAAGAGGAATATGGAATACTGAGCCTGAGTACTGAAACAGCTCAGATCGTAAGAAATCTGTCCATATTTGAAACAGCGGCTGCTACATCCAGGACTGAACAGGGAGCCCTTCAGGCCCAGAAAACCTACTACTCGGATCAGCTTGAGGTAGGTCGTATCAATCTGCCGGAGGATATTGCAAACCTGAATACTGCATTCATAACACAGCTTGAAAACGATATAGCGACACTGGAATCCTCCAGAGCTTCTCTTATGTCCAGGGGCGGCAGTGAGGATGACAATGTAATCATTGATCTGGACACTCAGATCTCTGTCAGGAGGGAAGCTCTTACCCGGGCACTCGAGGAAGCCGCTTACAGCCGATATCCCAACGATCCCGCTCAGTCTCTCCAGGGGATAGTTTCGCAACTCGTAACGGTTGAATCGCAGCTGAGAGCAGAGAGAATCAGGGAATCTGTTCTCAGAAGTATTGTTCTCGATCTTGAGGACAGCATCTCGGTTCTTCCTGAACTGGAATTAAGACTGGCAAGGCTTGAGCGAAACTGGAGTGTGAATGAAAACATCTACATTATGCTCAGAACCAAGTATGAAGAAGTCAGGATTGCAGAAGCTGGTCAGATAGGCAACGTGACAATAGTCGATACGGCCCTTCCCGGGGGTATGATAAAACCCAATAAAAAACGCAATCTGATCCTGGGAATCTTCGCTGGACTGGCCGCGGGAATAGGGTTCATATTCCTGAAGGAGCAACTGGATTCTTCTGTCAGGAACCCTGAGGATATTGAGAACCTGGGTATTCCTGTTATCGGTGTGGTACCTAAGGTGCCCAGGTCAGATGTAACAATTCCGGGGGGGAAACAGGGTCTGATAATGATAACCGCTCCCCGGCAGGCTGCCAGCGAGGCGTACAGAGATCTAAGAACAAGCCTTCGTTTCAGTGCAATTGAGGAGGGTATCCACTCGATTCTGGTTACCAGCGCCGGCCCCGGAGAAGGCAAATCCACCACTGCTGGAAACCTAGCTGTAGCCATTGCTCAGGCCGGATCCAGGGTTCTGATCGTGGATACTGATCTGAGGCGTCCCATATTGCATAAGGTGTTCGGCCTTAAGCAGGAGCCCGGCTTTACCGAAACGATAACCGGTATGAAAACCCTGGAAGAAGCCGTGAACAGCACTGGCATAGAGAATCTGTCAGTTCTCACATCCGGGCATATACCGCATAATCCCTCGGAATTGCTGGGCAGCGGAAAGTTCAGAAGACTTCATGCATTACTGAAAGAATCCTACGATATGGTGATCTTCGACAGCCCTCCGATTGCGGTCGTCACCGATCCTGTTGTGATGAGCCCGGAAGTCGATGCCACATTAACGGTCGTCGGTGTTAAAAAGATCGACAGGAGAGTACTCAAGTCAGCTTGGGAAAAACTCCGAAGAGGATCCGGTCATTGTGTAGGTGCCGTTCTTAACGGATTTGATCCCCTGAACACCTACACATCATACAATTACTACACTTACAAGTATCATTATTACTACCATGATAAGAAGAAATAAGGGTCCTTCTGACCCCTTCTGACAGTCCGTCGAAGGCACTCCACAGTATATCTTCATTATAGTAGAAATCTGCCCGCTCAATTCGGAACGGCTTCATATACTCCATAAATCATTGCACAGCAATATTATAAAGTGTTGTTACTTTTCCACTATGAATTCTGGTGGGATACAGTCCCATGAAATGGGTTGACAGTGGGAAATTGTGGGATAGAATTGATGTGGAGGATTATCCATGAATGACTACACGGGGAAGCACATACATACGCTGGATGAAAAGGGCCGGGTGAGCGTACCTGCCCAGTTTCGAAGGCAGCTGCCCAGAGAAGGTCTATTCATCGGGAAGGGGAGGGAGGGTAGTCTTATTCTCTACCCGCCCGAGAAGTGGCAGAATGTTCGGAACGGGCTCGCATCACTCTCCCGGAACGTCAGAAAAAACAGAGACATTATTCGCGAAACCTCCCAGTACATTCGACCTGTGAATATAGACGGTCAGGGCAGGATCACCATTCCATCGGACCTGATTGAAATTTCCGGGATGACCCATGAAATCGTTTTCATAGGCCTGCTTGATTCAATCGAACTCTGGGCTGCCCAGCGGTACGCTGGACGGGAAAAGGAACAGGTATCCTCTCTGGAAGAAGCCATTGAGGAAATCGACATCGATATTTACTGAGTTATCGTCTCTCCCTTTTCAGGAGGCCTGGTTTCAATGTGCGCAGAAAGATCTGTAGAAGACAGACTGATAAGTACCGGTATTGAAACAGGTATGCCTTCGCATGTACCGGTAATGGCCGATGAGGTGCTAAAATTCCTGTCCCATGGTCACAATGAAGGGCTTCTTGTGGATGGTACAGCCGGAGCCGGGGGCCACCTGGGATTGCTTTGCAGCGCATTACCGGGAATGACTTTTCTTGCTGTTGACCGTGACCCTGCAGCCGTAGAGATCCTCAGAGGCAGATTCTGCGATAATCCTGATGTAATAGTGCGGCAGGGCAGTTACACAGATATCCCCGAAATTATCAGCGAACTGGGTTTGCAGAATGCATCCGCAGCTCTTTTTGATCTGGGTCTTTCATCGATACAGCTTGATGATCCGCAGCGGGGTTTTTCCTACAGGTTCGAAGGTCCATTGGATATGAGATTTGATGATTCAACCGGTAAAACAGCGGCAGAACTGCTCAACAGAATGACTGAAAAAGAAATTGCCGATATCATCTACAATTACGGTGAAGAAGGTAGAAGCAGGAAGATAGCAAAGGCGATAGCGGGAAACAGACCCGTCAGAACAACCCTTCAGCTTGCCCAGATAATCAATGCCTCAGTTAGAAGAGGTTCCAATAAAATACTCTCCAGGGTTTTCCAGGCTCTGAGGATAGCGGTAAACGGGGAGCTTGATCAGCTCGAAATGCTGATCGATGAACTGGATGGCTGGACCAAAGCTGGTGCTCGAATCGCATTTATCACGTTTCATTCCATCGAGGACAGGAAGATCAAGCTGCTGTTCAGAGATACTCCGGGGTATCGGCAGCATTCTCCCCGGTGGCTTGTTCCTGGTGAGGATGAGGTTCGGAGAAACAGCAGGGCACGGTCGGCCAGGCTCCGCATGGGGATAAGGGTATGAAAATCGGAGTGCGCAGGATTATTCAGGTTATTGCAGCTGGAGTTCTTCTACTGCTTGTGCTTGAAGCAGGAGTTTACAACTGGAGGCTTGTGCTTTCGATGAGGTACAGGGATCTGGCAGAACAGAATCGTCAGCTTAGCTGGAGAAGGGATGAGCTCCAGGTGGAGCGGGCAGCTCTCCTGAACCCCGAGAGGCTTCAGAGGGTTGGTACCGAACTGGGCCTCGCACCTCTCTCACTCGAGTTCATTACAGTTCTCCGGCTGTATCATGACGCATCCGGGGGTGATCAGTATGTCTGTATGGAACAGTGAGATTTCCCCGGAGCGACGTTCGGCAAGGCTTAAGATGGTTATGATCTCAGCATTGATAGGTTTTCTGATCATTGCCGTACGGCTGGTTAATATCCAGATCGTACATCATCAGTATTATTCCGATATCGCCTGCGATCAGCATACCACTCAGATCGATGTGGAAGCCAGGCGTGGAAGGATACTGGACAGAAACGGCTACCTTCTGGCCGGGAACAGGACAGTTGCTACTTTCCAGGTTTACTGGCCTGAGGTTCCATCGGAAGAAACTGCTCTGATTGATACTCTGCTGCAGCAGCTGGGCGAGCATTCACTGGTGAAACTGCCTGTTGAGCGGCGTTCGGGAAATCAAATACTTGCAGTCGACGTTCCATTTCAGGACGCAATGCTTCTTACCAATTCAGGTTTACCTGCAGGTGTCAGTGTTGATGTAGAGCAGGAGCGAACATATCCCATGGGTGATATGGCAGCCGGGATAATAGGAAGATTCACAATCGAAAATTCCGAAGGAATCGAACAGTGGTTCAATTCTGACCTGCAGGGGGTCAATGGCAGATTGTTTATAGAGAGAAGTGCCACAGGCAGATACAATCTGACCGACCCCGAAGCAGACAATATTCTCGCTGTGGACGGCCGTGACATTATGCTGACCATAGATGCCAGATTTCAGTGCATCATCATGGAAGAGCTGGAAGTCGCTATGGAGAAATTCAACAGCGACTGGGCCGCTGCAGTACTGCTGGATCCGGTCAGCGGAGAGGTACTCGCAGCCGGCAGTGTGCCGGTCAGAGCCCAGAACGGATCTCTTGCAATGAATCACTGCTTCCAGGGCTATCATGAGCCGGGCTCAACATTCAAGATCGTTACATACGCTGCCTGTATTGAGGAGGGCCTGATAGGTGAGGAAGACTTCTTCAACTGCAGCGACGGGTATATCGATGTAGCGGGGGACAGCATTTCCGATGCTCATGAGATGGGTATTCTAAGCCGTGACGAGATCCTTATCAATTCCAGCAATGTGGGTACAGTTATGCTTTCCCGCCTTCTTTCAGATACCACACTGTGTGATTACTGCAGTTTATTCGGGTTCGGCCTGAAAACAATGATCGAATATCCTGACGAATCGAGAGGAATACTGCCGGTTCCAGGATCTTCCGGATGGTCCGGGGTTTCATCAGCCCAGATCGCTATCGGCCAGGAAGTAACGGTCACACCTATTCAGCTTGCTATGTCTTACGCTGTCATAGCGAATGGCGGCACTCTGTTTTATCCGAGGCTTTTAGAAGCCTATCGTGAGGGAGATCGATGGATACGGGAGGAATCAATCGTTCGATCTCATCCTCTTTCACACGAAACAGCCGAAACAGTACGGCGTACACTCAGAGCAGTAGTTGAGGAAGGAACCGGTGCAAGCGCAGCTGTGGAAGGAGTTGCAGTGGGAGGAAAGACCGGTACTGCAGAACGGCTGAGCGGCAGCAGCGATTATCTGAGTGCATTTGTCGGGTTGGTTCCCGCAGAGAATCCCAGTTTTGTGCTTGTCGTGATAATTGACGGTCCGGATTACGAGTACCGATGGGGAAGCGCTTCGGCAGCACCGGTGTTTGCGGAAATGACATCAAGAATTCTTGCAGTTGAACCTGAACTTGCCATCGGACCGGGGAGAGAGGAAGAGAATCTTATGGCGGAGGTAGCGGAATGATCCTTTCGGATCTTCTGGAGAATACCAGTGTCCGGCTGCCCGGAAATCTTGCACGGGTGGAGATTACATCGATTGAGGATGATTCGAGAAATGTCATACCCGGCTCCCTTTTTGTAGCATTAAGGGGTTTTAAGACGGATGGACATGATCACATTAAGCAGGCTCTGGACAGCGGAGCAGCGGCCGTACTGGCGGAGCATCAGGTCTCAGACGATTGCAGAATATGCGTGAATCCCGGTCATGATAATAGAAGAGTTCTCTCACTGATCGCTTCGCGGTTCTACGATTATCCCTGGAATGATCTTGTCACAGTCGGCATAACCGGTACGAACGGAAAAACATCGACCGCGAGAATGCTTCACTGGATATTCGAAAAACACGGTATGCGAAGCGGTGTCATGGGTACGATAGGTCATCTTGTCGGCGGGGAAGATGTAAAGGCGAAAATGACAACTCCCGGTGCGCTGGTCACCGCAGGTATGATGAGAGAAATGGTTCGGAAGGATGACAGATGCTGCATAATGGAAGTATCGAGTCATGCCCTCTCCCTCAGCAGGGTTGATGATGTAAGATTTGACGTGGCACTTTTTACAAATATCACACAGGATCATCTGGATTTTCATCAGAGCATGGAGGAGTATCTCAACTCCAAGAAGCATCTGTTTGACCTGCTTAAGAAAAAAGGAACTGCTATCGTAGGCACCTACTCAACCGGATTCCCATCGATAGACGGTGCGGTGACCTTCGGACTCCGGGAAAACGATAACTACCGTATCGATGATATTTTCGGTGAGCTGGGGAGGATAGCATTTCGATTCCATGCAGACGGGATTTCTGTTCCGGTGGAGATGAACATCCCCGGCAAATTCAACATCTTCAATGCTGCAGGAGCTCTGGCGGCAGCGATTGAACTGGGTATCGATCCAATCTCCGCATCGGCAAGCCTCAAAGATTTTCCGGGTGTGCCCGGCAGATTCCAATCCGTAAACCTGGGACAGGATTTTCTCGTTGCGGTTGATTACGCTCATACACCTGATGCACTTGAGCGAATATTGCGGCAGGCATCGGAGCTGACTGAGAACAGAGTTATCACTGTCTTTGGCGCCGGAGGAGACAGGGATTCTTCCAAACGGCCTCTCATGGGACACATAGCGCAGAGCATCGCGGATATCGCATTTATTACCAGTGATAATCCCAGAACCGAATCACCGGATTCAATTATCAGTGATATCACAGGAGGGTTAAGTTCAGAATCTCAGTGCAGGGTTATTGTGGAACCGGATAGGCGGACTGCCATAAGGTCTGCGATCGGTATCGCCCAAACCGGAGATGTGGTGATCATCGCCGGTAAGGGGCATGAAGATTATCAGATACTGGGAAAGAAGAAAATTCATTTCGATGACCGCGAGGAAGCCACAGCAGCATTGAAAGAGGTTTCCGCATGATGCGTCTGGGCGACATCGCTCTCGCTTGCGGCGGCTGGATTGCCCCTGAATCTGCGGGCAGGATCGTAAAAAGCGCAGTGATCGATTCAAGGAATTCCAGCAGTGGATGCCTGTTCTTCGCTCTCGCTGGAGGCAGCACTGATGGACACCGGTACGTTGATAATGTACTCCGGGATAATGGCATGGCAGTAGTCTCCCACGGGAGCAGGCGTGAGGGTGTCATTATTGTTGAAAATGTTGAGCAGGCTCTTCTTGATGCTGCAAAATGGAGAAGGAGTAACATAAGTTCGAGGGTTATAGCTATAACCGGTTCCAGCGGCAAAACGACTACCAGATTGTTTCTCACTGCCGCGCTGAAATGCAGATACAGTGTATACAGCACCAGTGGGAATCTGAATAATCATCTGGGTATGCCTCTGACCATTCTGAACGCTCCGGAAGAGGATCCCGATATCATCATCCTTGAGCTTGGCATGAACCATGCGGGTGAACTGATGATCCTGGGTGATGCAGCTTCTCCAACAGATTGCCTGGTAACCAATATTGGACATGCTCACATGGAGTTCTTCGATACTGTTGATGATATAGCGAGAGCAAAAGCTGAACTTATCAGGACAACAGCTCATGGTGGACTATGCGTTATCCCCGTAGATGAGGAGATCCTGAAATGCACCGCTCACACTGCAGGATTGAACATCAGGTATTTCGGTAATGGCGGTGATGCGTGGTTTGAAGAGGAAGACGGTACATACATCATCTACCCGTATAAGAAAGAGTTGAGACTTCAGTTCGAGGGAAGTCACAATATGATGAATGCAGTATCGGCGGTACTGATGGCCCGATCATTGGATGTTCAGGTCGAAAGAGCGATCGAAGCGATTGCTGGCGTTTCTCCAGCAAAGGGCAGAGGCAGGGTTGTAAAGGCAGGAGGGATCACCATCCTTGATGAGAGCTACAATGCAAATCCTGATTCCACTCTGGCATGTCTTGCTGTACTTGAAGGGATAGAGGGAAGGAGAGGGGTAGTTCTGGGTGATATGCGGGAATTGGGAACGGATGCGCCCATCTTCCACAGGGAGATACTTCAGAAAGCGGACAGCATCGGGCTGGATTTCATGATCCTGACAGGGGAAATGTACGATTCAGTAAAGGCTGCCGCCTCAATAACAAGGGTATTTATCGCCGAAGACTGGATGGAAGCCCTGAGGATACTGATGAATACTGCTTCTTCCCAATGCACTGTCCTTGTAAAAGGGTCAAATTCGCTACAACTCAGTGAACTGGTTCGTTCCATGGAGGAGGGTATCTGATGCTTTACTGGATACTGTACCCGCTGAGGGAATCTGTTTCAATATTCAATCTGTTCGGCTATATCACTTTCCGTACTGCAGGAGCAACCGTTACCGCTATGATAATCGCATTCGCCGCAGGCCCGTTCGTAATCAGATTCCTTCGGAAGCACCAGATCGGTCAAACTGTCCGGGACGATGGTCCGCAGAGTCACCTCAAGAAGGAGGGTACTCCTACCATGGGAGGTCTTCTCATTCTTCTATCAGTTCTGATCCCTGTGCTGCTATGGGGAATGCTCGATAACCGTTATCTGCTGGTTGTG
>Ga0209013_10003184_pt1 | contig 14658 bp, 12 predicted proteins | sample Cruoilmetagenom2_FD_187291 | JGI IMG/M metagenome (GOLD analysis project Ga0209013, IMG submission 187291) | Oil polluted marine microbial communities from Coal Oil Point, Santa Barbara, California, USA - Sample 2 (SPAdes) (version 2) | ecosystem: Environmental > Aquatic > Marine > Oil seeps ... | reverse complement strand
CGGTGGTGTCGGCCAGATTATGGAATTTGCCCACGTGGATGGTGAGGCATTCGCCGCATCGAAAATGTTCGACCGCATCAAGCACCCGCCACGTGGCCGACAGGGCGGCGAGCCCGGCGAGCCGGCGCGGGTTTATGTGAATGACGGAACCGGGTTACGTGGAATGGGTCGTGAGATCATTCCAGCGGGTAAAAGCATGGTATTGGAAACCGCCGGCGGCGGCGGGCGCGGTGATGTGGCTGACCGTGATGTGCTGGACATTGAAGAAGACAGGCTGAATGGCCTGGTTACGCAGGAACGAAAATAATGATTGAGCTCTACACTTCTCCTACTCCGAATGGTTACAAAGCCTCCATCATGCTCGAGGAAATTGGGCTGGAATACAGCGTCCACCCGATCGATTTGGCAAAGCAGGAACAAAAGGCTCCTGAATACATCGCCATGAACCCGAACGGCCGAATCCCAGTGATCGTGGATCATGATAACGATGATTTCGTGGTTTTTGAATCCGGTGCAATCCTGATGTACCTGGCGGAGAAGACGGGTCGATTGCTGCCAAAAGAGGAAAAAGCCCGCTCAAGGGTCATCCAGTGGCTGATGTTCCAGATGGGCGGCGTCGGCCCGATGATGGGACAGGCCAACGTTTTCTATCGCTATTTCGAAGAACAGATTCCGGCTGCAATCCACCGTTACCAGCACGAAGGGCTACGCTTGCTGACCGTGCTGGATAAGCAACTGGCAGGCAGGGAATATATTTGCGATGAATACAGCATTGCCGACATCGCCACCTGGCCCTGGGCCGTGACCCATAACTGGTCCGGCATCGACATTGAAGGACTGGTCAGCCTGCAGGCCTGGCTTGAGCGTATGGCCAAACGCCCCGCCGTGGCAAAGGGCAGGAACATTCCGGAGCGTGGTTCAAAAAGTGATACCACGAAAGCCGGGCAGAGCATTATCGTCAAATAAAAAACGGGCCGGCAGCTCTGCCGGCCCGTTTTCAGACTCCCCCTCCTCTGATTATTGCACTACTCGTCTTCATCCAGGCGCGTATGCCAGGAAAAACGAATACCGTCGGCTTCTCGGGTAAGCATCGTATTGGCGCCTTCCACCATTGAAAAATCTGCGAATCGATATACGTCTCTCACCGTTACGTCCGCGCCAGTGGGTTGGTGAATAGTAACCTGGCTGTCAACGCAGGACCCATAATTTTCAGGCTCAGGTCCGGTCGCCGCAACCGGATTACAGTTCCCCAGGAATTCTCCAATCTGATCCTCCAGGCCGTCACCGGATTTCAAAGCCCAGCCGTGTTGTTGCAACACACTATGGACCTCTGCCCCGTCGGCGTCCATCAAGCCCAGACCAAAGAAACACCCGTGGCTTGTGTCTTCTGCAAAACGACCGGAAAGGCTCATTCTGCCATTGGCTTGCACGCTCTGCCCCGCGAGATAGCAAACATCGGCCATGGCGCCAGGGTTGTAGAAAATATCCCATTCTGTACAGTCACCAGGATCATGAGGAGGCTGATCTTCAACGCACGCGCTCGGGTCATTGAAAATGACCAGCCAGATAGTCACCGCCGTTTCGTTTTTTCCGCCTGCAGCTGCTGCGCAGGTGAAGAGCAGCAGCGTGAGCAGGGCCAGTGTCCTGGTAATTCCAAATCGATTGTTCATTAAAGCTCTCCTTAATTATGCCCGCCCCGTTTAGGGTGGCTGGTTATTTACGCAAGAATCCACTGTGTCAGCGGCGATTCATGCCGTGTCGTGGATTCCTTCAATTTGATTCTAGTTCGGGCTGGGCAGGCAAAATCTGATTTTCCTGCTAAATTTATACTAAGGGTTGACTAAAGTGACAGTGAATTGATGCTACTAAACAGTTCTTTAGACAAAGCATCCACGGAAGGTGCTGCTCATCATACTTTCTCATTCGGTGAGTTCGTACTCGATGTGGATCGTGGCGCTTTGTTAAGGAACGGAGCGGAGGTTCACCTGCGTCCCAAATGTTTTGAAGTTCTCACGTACTTCGTCCGGCATCAGGGCGTCCTGGTCAGCAAAGAGGAGTTATTGTCCGCGGTTTGGACCGACGTGGTTGTAACCGATGACTCACTGGCGCAGTGCCTGATCAAAATTCGGAAGGCACTGGATGATCGATCGAAAAAGATGATCCGCACAGTACGTGGGCGGGGGTACCTGTTCGATGTTCCGGTGACCATCCATGATCCGGAAGAAAATCCGGGAGCGAAGTCTCCGGCGAAAGCGGCAACCAGCTATCGTCGCCCATCGGCCTGGTCAATTGCAGCAATTGTTGTGCTGGCGGTTGCGATTACTGCAACGTGGTGGAGTGGCGGACGCCAGGGGGCGGCTGGAAAAGATACGGCGCTGGTAGCGGAGAGCTACACTTCCAGTGCTGACCAACACAATCTCAAGGGCAGGTTTTTCCACAGCCGCCGCTCACCTGGCGATCTGGAACTTGCTATCGAGCAGTTTGAGATGGCCCTGGACATTGACCCCGGCCTGGCCGACGCATGGGTCGGATTAGCCGGGTCTGCTTACGTAAAGGCCGGGGATGAAGGCGTGGCTTTTGAAAATTTTGGGGAAACATTCAAATCCAACCTCGATCGGGCGCTTAAACTGGACCCCGACCATGCAGAAGCGCATATCCGCATGGCTTGTTACTACCGTTACCGGGGTGAATTTGATACGGCACAGGAGCATTTCGACAGGGCAGTGAAACAGGGGCAAAACAGCGCAATGGTCCTGTCCATTGCCGCGGGCCAGGCCCATACACAATCCCGGCTGGGTGAGGCGGTCAACTTGCAACGTCGAGCAGTTGCACTGGATCCGCTGGGGTATGTCAATCGCTTAAACCTCGCGGCATTCCTTTTCGACGCAGGCCGCTTCGATGAATCCAGGAAGGAGTATCTGAGCGCCCTCAATCTGAACCCCGGCAACAATGACTCTGTTAATGAATCTCTTCTGGCAATCAGTATCCTTCAGTATCAAATTGACGAAGCGGAAAGCCTGGCGCTGCAATTACCGGATGGCCTGAGTCGCGACATGGGCCTGGCGACTGTCCACTATGCACGTGGAGAACTCACCGAATCGGCACGGGTCATTGAGCGAATGTCATTCGATTCCAGCGTAGAGGCTGCTGTACGCCTGGCGGAAATATACGCTTATCGGGCGGCACCAGACGAGTCTTTCAAGTGGCTGAGGCTGGCCACCGAGAGACAACTGGTGGCTGGCCTTACGGGCAATCACAAATACCTACTGAAAAGAACTCGCAATTCTCCCTTCTTTTTCCCACTCCATCACGACCCGCGCTGGAAAGAGCGGTTGGATTTTATTGAAGAACATATAATCCCCTGGCCGGAATTGAGGCTTTCGCTAAGCAGCGACTAGTCCCAATCGTGCGCAGCGGGAGCCCTAAAAACGAAATACGAAGGTTCCACCGAAAATCGGCGCGGGGTCGTAACTGCTTTCCCCTACAAGCTCATCCAGCGCATTCTTGAGTTTTAATTCACCGCTGAATTCCATGCCTGCAAAAATGGACAGGTTGATGATCCGGTTGGGTTTCCAGGCCGCCGTCGCCACCAGCGGTATGGACTGGTCGCGCCCCACTCCGCCAGGAGTCGTTCCATTTTCGTCCAGGCGAAATTCTAATCTTTCATAGCGCCCCGCGATTCCGAAACTCCAGCGCGGGTTCAATTCGTAGCTCAGGTTCAGGCCGGGTCCCTGGGAGGCAGCCATCCCGCGGCCGGTAGAGAGGTTCCAGCGCTCTGAAATGTCCCAGTCGATGACCAGGATTGGAAAGACCCGGGTGCCATCTTCGAGCCGGGAGAACACCCCGATGCCAGGGCCTATGGTCAAATCCTCGTTAATCCGCCAGGCGGCTGCGGCATACAGGCCATAAGTACGGCCATCACTCGTGTTGGCGTCTTTTTCGCCGTTGTAACGGGCGCTGGGGATGATGAAGGCCATACCCTTCTCACCGAAACCGAAGCGCCCAACGAGCGAAATACGGGTGTCTTCGATTTCTTCCCAGGGATTACCGTCACCAATTCCGGTGAGGCTGTCAAAATCGTACTTGGAGCTTCCTCCGCCGGCGGTAAGCTCGATCGAGTTACGTTTATCCCATGCGTAAGTAATACCCGCACTGATGAACCAGCGATTGACAGAAAAGCTGCCATCGACATCTTTCAGGTCCGAGCTCGACTGCAAGGCAATGCCTCCGTCAAAGTTGAACGATACCGGGTCGGGCGGTGGCGTTTGTGCCGATACGGTCTGGACACAGACCAGGCAAAATGCCGAGACCATGGTGAGCAGGGCAGTGATACGAACCATTACATCGATCCTCTCGCGAATTTCTTATTTTCAGGAGCGGCGATTATGCCAAAATTCAGTTGGCTGCGCTGTCCCGTTTCACAATTTCCTTGCGGGCGTCGCCACAAGGGTCTTTGCTGCTCAGGAAGCGGTCTGACATGGATTTAGCCAGCACGGAAATCCCAACCGTTGCAACCGCAAGCCCACCACTGATCACAGTACCGGCCGGATCGATTTCGACAGCGGGCGTGGTGAGCCGTCCGCCGACCTTGATCAGGGGGTTGATCAGCGCGCCTGCGCTGATGCCGATGCCTTTTCGTGGCTTGGAGTTGAATGAAAGGTCGATTTTTTCGGTTTTCAGATTGACAGTGCCCTCGCTGAGGATGGTGACCTGGTCGGTGTGAAAGATTAGCGGGAACACCGTGACCTGCCCGGAGACGATATCCGCTGCCATCACGGCGCAATCCAGCTTCGTGTATTCGCTTGTTTTGGCAAAGGGATTGAGCGTAGTAAATAACTGGGTCAGGAAATCAGAAAACAGCAGGTTCATGCCGGCGCTGGCCAACTGCCCGGAATCCATGTAAGCGCGGTACTTGCCATCGAGTGAACTGGCAAGTTCACGCCGTGTTGCGCCCACTCCGTCCAGGGCCAGTTCAAGGTCAATTGGCGGGTAGGTTGAGGGATCCTGCCCGGGTACGGCGGCAAGCCCCAGGCGCATGTCATTTCCATCCGTTCTGAAGTGCAGTGTTGGCGTACCGGATCTACCATCCAGGCTGAATTCGCCTATATAGCTGCCGCCCAGGGTGCCTCTGAAAGTGAATGGTTTGAGCTCCAGTAGCTGATGTGAAAGTACGAAACCAAGCGCGATTTCTTCCAGCGTTGTGTTCCCCAGATCGAGTTTGCTCACCTGCAAATCCAGGTCGATATCCAGCCCATGTTCAGCAAACGTCATTACAGGCGTGTCATCAAACATCCACTGGCGCTTGCTTGTCGTCTTGGGCTCTTCTTCGGTTTTGTCGCTGGTGTTCCAGTGGCTTAGATCAATGTATGGGGAGTCAATTTTGCCTTTGATCTGCGTGACTTCACCGAGCCCGATCGTCAAATCACCTTCGGCCTGGCTTTTACCGAGATTCAAGGACAGGCTTTTGAATTCCAATTCAGAGGGATGTCCATTCAAACTCGTTGACAGCGAGAACTGTGCAGGTGGCAGGGACGTTCTCACCAGCTTGTCCAGCCTGGATGCATCGGGCCCTGTGGCTTTGATAGAGAGTTGGAAATGATTGTCAGGCAGCAGGTTCCCATCAATGCTGGCCTTGATTTGTCCCAGTTCCAGTTGAACCTGATCGAGGCGTGTCCGGGACTGATGATTGGCCAGGCGGCCGCTGGCCATGAAAGGAACATCTGGCAGTTCCCGGTCCGGTAACAGGAATTGGATATCGCTGAGCCTGGGAAGCTTGATATCGAAATTTGCATCCACTAACTGCGGCCGTTCCAGGTCCGCGATATGGCCGTCGAGATCGAGTTCGATATCACCGAGGTTGCCGTCATGCACTTCGAAATCCAGACCTTTGCCAGCGGGTTTCACCATGGCAGTCAGTTTCACAGGCTGGTCCGGAAGGCCGTCTTTTCCAAACATGCGGCCAAGATCGCCTGCATTCTTGATATCGAGGTCAATGTTGAGCTTACTGCCGGCGTAGCGGTCCACCAGGTTAATACGCCCTTTAATGTCAGCTTTGTTGCCGGCGAGTTCGATTTGCACATCGTCCAGTTGAAGCTTCTTATCTTTCATTCCGATGTGCCCTTGTGCAGAGAAGGGCGCCGGGGGCAAGTCGATGCCAGGAATCAGGAATGAAATGTCACCAAGCCGGGGTAGGTCGATATCGAAGTTGGCTTCAAGTCCCTGTAATTGTTCCAGGTCCGCGATATGGCCGTCGAGGTCGAGTTTGACTTCACCGAGGTTGCCGTCATTCACCTTGAAATCCAGGCCTTTCCCAGCGGGAGTCAATACTGCGGTTAGTTTTAAGGGCTGATTTGGAAAGCCTTCTTTCCCAAAAAGCCGGCCTAGCTCTTCGATGTTTCCGATGTCGAGGTTTATGCTGGCTTCACTGCCGGCATAGCGGTCCACCAGGTTAAGGCGCCCGTCAATGTTAGCCTTGTTGCCAGCCAGGTCTATGCGCACGTCGCCCAGACGAACCTGCTGGCCCTTGAACCCTACTTGTCCCTGGACAGTGAGTGGTGCGGCAGGGAAGTTTTTCAAACCCGCAAGGGCGGCCAGGGGGCTGGGATCGGGAGATTTGAAGGAGAGAGCCAGGTCCGGTGCAAACGTATCGGGCAGATGTCCAAGCACACCCTGGAGATCAAACGTGCTTTTTTCATGTACCACTTTGGACTGGATCGAAAACAGGCCGTTTGAGTCACTGTTCAACTTGCCATCGAGGGTGAGGGGGCCTGCGGTCAGCTCCGCTTGCCCGATGGCCTTCGTCCAGCGTCCGATTTCCTCGGTTTCAAAGTGAATGTCCAAATCGGTTCCGGAGAAACCCGGCCCGGTATTCAAATGACCACCAATCTCCAGGTGATCGCTTGCGGTCGTTAGTGTTGCCTTCTTGAAGTGGATGGCGTCGCCCTTAAAAGCGGCATGGGTTTCATGATTGAATGCATCCTCAACCAGGCCATCAACGCCAAAAATTTTCGCCAACGCACCCAGGTTGGGTCCATCGACCGAAAACTGTACGTTTCCTTTGCTCGGCCTGATCAGCCGGTCCAGTTCGCCCGTGGCCCGGATGTCCACGCTTCCCAGATCGCCGTTGAGATCCAGCTTTGTCATATCGCCTTCAGTATTGAGGCGTAGCATAAAGTCGAAATCACCTTCACTGAAAAGTGGGAGCTTGAACTCTTTGAGGATGACTGCCATTTCCGGTCCGTGGAATTGGGCGGTCAGGTTGGCGCCTGTCCAGGTTGCTGCGTCTGCTACGGAACCCGAACTCTCTAACGTTGTGTTCCCGAGCCTGAACTTCAGATCATGCTTCAGTGGGCCACCCAGAAAGATAGCGCTGAATGGAGCGAACCAGCCATCAAGTGAGAGTGTTTCGTCATTCACGCTTCCTGCCCCTTTTGCTTGCCAGCGATTGTCATCGTGGTGCTGCATTGAGAGGTCGGCAACTTTGATGTTCAGCGGATGATCGAGATCCGGGCCCGCGAGAATGAGCCCGCAATTATTGATCTTTATGTCCTTCACCCACAGCGGCGAATCTTTCCGGGGTGGTTTCTCAGGTTCAGTTTCCAGTTTGGGGCCGGAATCCGGAAGCATGTCCCAGTTGGCCTCGCCGGAATCGTTTTTCGTCAGGGAAACATTGCAGTCCTCGAGGACGAAATCCGGGAAGACGGGCTTGTCTCCAAACAGGCTGGGCAGCTCGATTGAGATCTTCAGGCGGCCGATAGCCACCATGTCCGGCTGATCCGCCCAGCTTGCGTTTGCGAAGTGAATCCCTTTGGCGTCCAGGGTGGTTACCCGGCCAAGGCTCAGTTTCAAGGGACCTTCGACGGCCAGTTCACGCCCGGTGTACTTGAGGCTATTGGAGCCCAGTTGGGATTTGAGAAAGGATTCGTTCTGGAGCAGATACCATCCAACCCCAACCGTGGCTGCGATCAGCACAAGCAGAACGATTACGGTAATCAGAATTTTGCGGCGCATCGTTCTTACGATTATAGCGCCATTATTCTCCGAGTGCGTTCGCCACAGCGCTGCAAAGAGCAGACTGCAGCGCCCAGTCTTCGTCGCTGCTGGCTACAGTCCGGGCGCTGTGCAACGCCACAACCACGTTTTGCTCTGGATGGACACAGATGCCCTGGCCAAAAATGCCAATGGCACGATACGCGCCAGCGTCACCCAGCCACCACAGATAGCCATAACCCGGATATGCTGTGGAAGGCTTCGTGGATTCCTTCATCCAGCCGTCCGGCAATATCGCAGTGCCGTCTGCCAGCCTGCCTTCAGCAAGTGCAAACAGGCCCAGCCGGCCATAGTCGCGCAGCGTGGCGTTGATGCAACAGCCGCCAAATTCACCTCCACCGGACTCGGTCAGCGTCCAGTAGGCATTGTCTTCCATGCCAAAGGGCCGCCAGATTTTCTCTGCCAGGTAGGTCGACAGGTTGTTGCCGATGGCCGAGCGCAACAGGGTGCCGACCAGGTTGGTTTCGGCCGTGTTGTAGTTAAACTCACTTCCTGGTGTTGCTTCTCGCTGTTTCCGGCCCAGATAGTCATAAAGGGCAACCGTTTGCCAACTGGCGCTGTTAATGTCAGATGCGGGATCAGCATAGTCTTCGTTCCATTCCACACCCGAAGCCATTTGCATGATATTGCGGATGGTCGACTGGTCGTAAGGCGAACCCTTCAGGCGCGGCAGGTAATCGCTCACCATCTCGTCCACGCTGTCGATATAGCCGTCGTGAATGGCCGCGCCGACCAGCATCGAGACCACGGATTTTGTCACCGAAAACGAGATCCAGCGCGAATCCCTGGAATTGCCTAGCCCGTAACGCTCATAGGCGATTTTTCCGTCCTTGATCACCAGTAGTCCGGCCACGTTTTGCTGCACGAAATATTCGTCCAGTGTGATGGCGCTGTTTTCAGTCTGGATTGGCACATCACCAAGATCGACCAGCGCTTTGGGTAACTCCAGGGCTGTTCCATCGGCAATGATGGCCCGGGTTGGAAAAATTTTGTCAATATTGCGGTAGCCAGCCACTTGCTGTTCGGGTGTCCAGAACAGGAACTTGTCCGGTGGCCCGAAATGATCGGGGTCACTGGCCGGGTTGACGTGGGGCGCTTTGGCGAGGACGTTTGTTGTCCCCGTGGAAACAGCTAACAGTACTGCCAGGAAGCAGGAGAATTTCATTGGAGAAGCCCAGGTTGATTGAATCGACCGGGCATTATAGCTTCCAGGCTAATTATCCAAGGGTAAATCGTCGTTCATGAACCAAACGTAGAAAGCCGCGGTGGCCACTATGAACAGGACCACCTGCATGGTTTCCGTGGCTGGCATGGCTACCGTGAAGGTAAACAAACGGGTGATGCTATCGGATAATATCACCGCACCCGCCAGTCCAAACAGCGCTCCAACCAGCCCAAAGGTCCAGAGAATCAGCTTACGGATGCGCTGCTCACGGTTGACGCTGCGCATTACATCCATGGTGAAAGCTTCAGGCTGTGGCGATTCGGTGTACTCCAGTAAAGTTTCGAGTTCCCTGTCAAACGTGGAATCAGGCACGGTGCGCCTCCTTTGCCGGCGCAGCGCCGGTCCTGGTCTTGTCTTTGGAAATGGAATGATCATGGTCTTTTAGCCAACGTTGTAGCTTGTGTTTGCCTCTTTGGATGTGGGATTTAACTGTTCCCAGCGGCAGATCGGTGACCTTGCCGATTTCCGGGTGACTCATCCCCGCCGCGTAGGCCAGTGTCAGGCAGGCGCGCTCTTCAGGGCTTACGAAGGCCATCAAGCGCTGCGTGAGGATTTCCGCATCGATCGACTGGCCGGGGTCGTGGCCCTGTTCCGGTGGTTCAGCCATCACTTGCTGGCGTGCGTGTTTCCGGGTGAATTGCAGGAACTGCCGGTAGGCAATGGTGTGCAGCCAGGAAACGAAACTGCCAGTGGATTTGAAGGTGTGCATTTTCCGGTAGGCCATCAAAAATGTCTCCTGGGCCAGGTCGTCCGCCGTACCGTAATCTCCCGCCGCCAGGCGCCGCAAAAATCCGCGGATAGCGGCCTGGTGCCGCTCCACCAATAGCTGGAACGCTGCCTGGTCATCGGAGCTGGTGACCAGCGCCACCAGCTCCATATCGGAGATCATGGTTACGACTCTCTAGTCTTTGTTCAGTTTCCATACTATCAGGAAGCCGATTCCGAGCATTAATGGGAACACCGACCCGGCGCGGATTCCGTTAACAACGTCAGGGTCGGGAAAAAACATGCTGCACAGCAGGCCTGCGACGCCAAGCGACAGGAAAACAATGCCGCGACGCATATCCCGGAACCTGGGATTGCCCGTCGCGCCAAGCTGCGTCAGCAGTTCGGGTGTCATCTCTCCACCCTGATCGATCGCTTTTTGCACGGTTTCCATGATCGACGCGCGGTTCTTGTGGTTCCAGTAGAAATATCCAATAACAACAATGCCAATAACAGCAAACAGCACCATAGGGATTAACTCACCAGCCATAATGACTCTCCTTCAAAGTTTAAAAATGTTCTGTGTACCCCTTAGAGGAGGCTAACCCATCAAATAGATGCAAAAATAATGTAGGAGCGACTTCAATTGCGAATCACCCAACCCCCATTTCATCGCAGCGCCGCCTCTGCCTATCGAATCCTGCAAGACAACATCCCCCGCCAGGAACACAATTAACAAGCTTACAAACAAGCAGGAGCTAATCATGAAGACCAAATTTCTAATCCCCGCGGCGACAGCATTGCTATTAGCTTGCGGTAACCTTTTTGCAGAATCTCTCCCCCTCCAGTCAGTGAACAAGGCCGGTGAAGTCATCGATGCTGCGATTGAAGCACACGGCGGCGCTGAAGCCATTTCTAATCTCAATACATTGGTTCGAAAAGCCGATTTCGTAAATTTCGCGACCGGGCAGAGCCGCAAGCCTGGACCGCCATACGACCAGGGTCAGACAGCAAATTTCAACGCCATCGACCTCGAAAATGACATCTTTATTACCCACAACAAGGGTGAGGGCGGTGGTTACATATTTGACCAGGGTGTCATCATCAACGGTGAGGACAGTTGGCAACTGAATTATCGTTCGGGTACGGCCGCACCGTTGGCTGAACCGGATTTCAACACACAGTCAGGGCCGTTCGTCCGCGTGACGCCGGTATTGCTGATGAGACAGCTGCAGGCCAGGCGTAATACCTCTAACTGGCTGGGCGAAGCGGAAATCGATGGCCGCACGTTCGACGTGATCACCCTGGTGATGGAAGTCGGTCCCGCACTGGGTCTGTACATCGATCAGGAAACCCACATGCTGACCCGTATGGAGCGGGTGCTGCCGCCCTTTGGGCAGATCGAGTATAGCTTCCTGGACTACACCATGATTGACGGTATCGCGTTCAACCAGAAGTTCAAGCTGTATGCGAACGGTGAAGACAACCTGGTGATCGACATCATTGAAACAGAGGTGAATGTACCACTCGATGACTACCTGAAGATGCCATCCGGTCTGCAGAAGGTTGCTGCGGTAGCACCGGATGAACTCAGCACCCAGGAAATCGATGAAGGGGTGTTCCTGATTGGCGGAAACGGCACTTATGCCCTGTTCGTTGAGATGGATGAATACGTAGTGGCTATTGGCGGCACCCAGACCGTGGCAGTGAGTATCAAGGAAATGCGTAAAGAGATTGCAGACAAGCCCATCAAGTACGGTGTTTTAACGCACCATCACAGCGACCATGTACCTGGAGCGGCGGCCTATGCTGAAGAGGATGCAACGATCATCACCTTCAAAGAAAATGAGTCGGTGGTGCGCACTGCCGCCGGGGACGAAGATGCGAAACTCGAGTTTGTCGAAGACCGCATGACACTGACCGACGGCAACAAAACCATCGAGCTTTACAACATCGGCCCAACGCCGCACGCTGAGAATATCCTGATTGCCTTTTTACCGGACGAAGGCATCATTTTCGAGGCGGATCACTTCCCGCAGCCGGCAACCGGCGTCATTCCGCCAGCCGTGCCCGCGACAATTGCCTTCGCCCAGGCGCTGGAGAAGCTGGATCTCAAGTACACAAAGATTGTCGGAGCCCACAGTGCCAGGATCGCCAGTCCGGCAGATTTGGAAACAGCGCTGAGTCGCGATGTGGCATCGGCCACTGGTGGGAAATAGGTACGCCGTAGGAGCGGATTCATCCGCGAATCTTTAATCGTATATATCGCGAATGAATTCGCTCCTACGCGGCAGCGCGTGCAGGTATGTCGAACTCGAACCGGGTACCTTGGTTCAGGGCGCTGCTGACAGTGATGCGGCTGCCGTGCAGGTCGAGGATGCGCTTGACGATGGCCAGGCCCAGACCGGCGGAGTTTGAGCGCTCCTCTTCGCCCTGTTCGCTACGGTAAAAGCGGTCGAAAATACGGTCGATATCGTGCTCGGCGATGCCACAGCCGGTGTCGGCCACCGCTACGGCAACACAGCCTGGTTTCCTGTCCAGGGTGATCGAGATGGTGCCGCCTTCGGGCGTGTAGCGGACCGCGTTGCGCAACAGGTTTTCCAATACGCGCTGGATCAATCCGATATCCGCATGAACCATGGAAGCTTCCGGCTGGGCATTCACCTCGATGTGGATGCCCTTTTTTTCTGCCTCTAGCTCGAATTCCTGGGTGACGTCCTGCAGCAACTCGGCCAGCGAGAATGACTCCAGCGCAGGTTTGATGCTGGTTGAGTCGAGCTTGGAAAGCTCAAACAGATCACCGATGAGCCGGCCCAGACGCAGGGTGTGCTTACGGGTGATTTTCAGGTAATGCAGGCGTTCTTCTTCGCTCAACCTGTCGTTTTTCAGGAGCAGGGTGTCAACATAGCCGTGGATGGAAGCCAGTGGTGTGCGCAGGTCATGGGATACGTTGCTGACCAGCTCGCGCCGCAGGCGGTCGGTTTCCTCCAGGCCCTCGAATTGCTCGCGTATCTTGTTCGCCATTCCGGAGAAAGCCTCGCGAAGCTGGCCGATTTCATCCTGTACCCCTGGCTGCGAGACGCTTGCGCCCAGGGCCTCGGTCATCGCCGGATCAAAGCCGGAGTCAGTGAAACGCTGCACATCACCAGTCAGGCGTGTCAGTCGCCGTGTCAGCAGCCCGAACACCAGCAAACCGACCAGGAAAGCGGCCAGAACGATGGCGACCAGCGCGCCAAGGCTGAGTTTCTGTACGTAACTGCCGCGCACACTGTTGGCCAGTTCATCGTATTTCTGCCCGCCAAGGATGGCGTATAGGTAGCCTTGCAGAACCTCGTTATGCATCACCGGGAACGCCGAAAATATTTTCTGCCGGTCGATATTGCGCGGATCGGTGCCACGCAGGGGCATTTTTGTCTCACCGCCGATCAGGTTATTGACCGGTCCCAGTGCTACTTGCTGTGTCTGTATTGATTCCGGCGGTAGTGCATGGGCCAGAATTTGTCCCCGGGTATCGAGCAGGTAGACTTCCACGGTGGGGTTGATGATCATTGCGCGTTGCGCCAGCAGGGTCAGCGCCTCCTCATTCACTTCGCCGTCTTCGATGAGCTGCATCTCGCCCGTTACATACATCGCGATGGATGAATTCAGGCGCTGGGTGATTTCCTCGTAATAAAGGCGTGTGCTGAACTGCTCGACCAGGAAGAAGCCACCGCCGATCAGGGCTACCACCAGCAGCAGCGCTGCGCTCAGTCTGGCAAACAGGGTTTTCATGCTGTATTTACCTGTGGACGCGCATCCAGTTTGTAGCCGACACCCCAGACTGTGACGATAAATTCCGGTTGGGCAGGGTCCGGCTCAATCTTGGAGCGCAGGCGGTTGATGTGTGAATTAACGGTATGCTCGTAACCGTCGTGCCCGTAGCCCCACACGCTGTCGAGCAACTGGGCGCGGCTGAACACGTGGCCCGGGTGGCGCGCGAAGTGCAGCAGCAGGTCGAATTCACGTGCGGTCAGCGACATGGGCTGCTCACCAACCAGGACTTGCCGGCCTTTCGTATCGATCTTCAACGGACCAATGGTCAGTGATTCTCCTCCGCCGGGGAATCGTTTTTCCAACGATTCGACCCGCCGGAATATTGCTTTAACCCGCGCCATGAGTTCAGACACACTGAAGGGTTTGGTGACGTAGTCGTCAGCTCCGAGTTCAAGGCCCAGTACGCGATCCAGTTCGGAAGATTTCGAGGTCAGCATCAGGATCGGTACGTAGCGCGATTCATGCCGCAGCGCTCGGCAGATACTCAGGCCATCCGGACCGGGCAGGCGCAGATCGAGAATGACCAGGTCCCAGTTGCGCGCAAAAGCCTGGCGCATGCCTTCATGGCCGTCAGCGGCCAGCGTCACTTCGCAATTCAGATCGCGCAGATGCAGCGCCAACAATTCAGCGATATCCCGTTCATCTTCAACCACCAATACCTTTCGCTTGGCCATCTGTTCGCTCACCTGAGTTTCTGCAATAAAACATAGACCAGAAATCTAACGAAAATATCACGGTGATCTTTTAAACTTGCCCCTCAATGAAACGCCACAGCATCAACAACAACGCCCAAGTCATCGACTACGAAATCAGTCATCGCCCCACCGTCACGCGCCGGATTCACCTCGAGATCAATAACGAAGGTG
>Ga0209013_10003183_pt1 | contig 14659 bp, 11 predicted proteins | sample Cruoilmetagenom2_FD_187291 | JGI IMG/M metagenome (GOLD analysis project Ga0209013, IMG submission 187291) | Oil polluted marine microbial communities from Coal Oil Point, Santa Barbara, California, USA - Sample 2 (SPAdes) (version 2) | ecosystem: Environmental > Aquatic > Marine > Oil seeps ... | reverse complement strand
TGCCAATTCAGCGGCCAGAGAGGCAATAGGATAGCCTGTGCGAAGCGCAATGGAGCTTTCTTCCAACCCTCATTGCTTATCCATCGCCAGGACAGCACATGCAGATCCTTCCATCTTTTAATCACCTGAAGCCCGGCCGATTCGAATAGGCGGTTCCAGTCCTCAAGCGGCAATACCTCTTCCTTGACGCTGGCCTGCTGCGTTCCGGAATAAAGTCCGAGGCGGCGGGTAAGAAAACCGGCATTGGGGACGAGAATTAGAAATTGGGCATCCTCTTTTACGACTCTGACCATTTCCTTCAATGCGGATTCGGGGTCGAGAAAATGCTCCAGCGAACCAAGGCATGTAACAATATTAAAGCGGTTACCTTCAAAGGGCAGTATTTCTGCGGGTCCAATATGAAACTCGCCCTGTGGAATATTTTTTCTGCAAATGTTGATTGCCGTCTCAGATAAATCAATCCCGGCTGGGCTTGCACCTGCCTGACTTGCCGCGAGCAGCCAGTTGCCTGTGCCACAGGCAATGTCCAGTATCTTTGTTTCACTGTTGATCTCGAGCTGGATAGCCAGTTTTTTCAGATGACCTGAGGGTCTGATGTGTTCGCTGGCTTTGCCGTAGTATTTCTCATCATAGAAACTCTTGATTTCAGTATGATCGAGTGAATCTGAATCAGGCATGGTTCATTTAATCCGGTGTTGTGCGATTTTTTCAATTGACTGGTTTATTTTTTTACCAAATTCATCCCAATGAAAACTGGCTGAGAATTTTTTACAGGAAGCAGCAGATACCTGAGGGTAATTATGCGATAAATAATTAATACACGCGTCAGTGAATGCTGTGTAGTCATCTGGTTCGATCAGGAAGCCCGTCTTACCATCGTCAATGGCATCGACAACCCCCCCTACAGAGAATGCGATAGTAGGTAATCCATGAGCAGCGGCTTCGATGGCTACCATGCCAAAACCTTCAACATCGCCGGCGACCTCCATGAGAGGGAATATACAAAGCTCTGCTTCAGAGTAAGCAGCCTGCAGAATAGGGTCATCAACTTTTCCAGCAAGAACGACGTGTCCCTCGAGGCCCGTCTGCGAGATATTTTCTTTGATTTGTTTCAGAACAGATGCATCTTTTTTCAATGCATCTTCTGGCTCTGCACCGATAACAACGAGTACAGCATCAGGATGAGATGCCACGATATTCGGCAGTGAATGCAGTATAAACTCGGCAATGCCTTTTCTGGGTATCAATCTGCCAACTGACAGCAGTATTTCTTTATTGTGGAGGTCGAACCTAGATCTGAAGTCAGTTTCTGATGAATTGTTATCTCTCGCATCAACGCCCGGGTGTATGACTTCGATCCTGTCAGCTGGAATTCCTGCTGAAATAGCGAGTTGAGCTGTATTGTGGCTGTTGACGATCACCAGGTCGGCGAGCCTGATCATGGGTACAAAAAGATGCTGGTAAATGCGGTTGTCTACAATCAGATCCAGCCCATGTATATATGTAATCGCGGGCGTGCTGGATAATCTTCCTGCAAATACTGCTGCCGGTGCTGTCAGCCCGCTGCCGGAAAAGATCACTTCGTGTCTGCTCTTGATTGCCAGCCATACGGCTTTGATAAATGAGCTGGCAAGAAATGCAATTAGCGGTCGGACGGGTGATTCAACTGCTTTATCACTCTTGCTGACATATTCACTGCATCCACTCGGTCCAACCAGATCTACGGTATATGCAGGCTGCAGTTGCTTATAAAGATTCTGTATTAGCCGCTCCATGCCCCCTACAAGTGGTGGGAAATTGCGTGTGATCAAGAGTATTCGTGGCATGGAGGGCTTATCGATATTGTATGCGGCGTTGTCCCATTAATTCCGAGAGGGTTGGGGTGAGGGGAGCAGTAAATTTTTCAATGCTCCAGTTTGTGCAAGCAGCTCCCCCAGATCATCCCCCACGCACGTAAAATGCCCCATCTTCCGGCCTGCTCGCGGTTCCTTCTTCCCATACAGGTGCAGGAATGCCCCTGGATTCTGCAGCAGCGTGTCCCAGTGTGGCTCGCCGTTCTGCCATGCATCGCCGAGGATGTTGACCATCACCGCCGGTTTCATCAATGACGTATCCCCCGGGCGGAACCCACACAAGGTCCGCACCTGCTGCTGAAACTGGTCAGTCAGGCAGGCATCAAGTGTGTAGTGGCCGGAGTTATGGGGGCGTGGGGCGATCTCGTTGATCATCAACTGATCATCCTGGTCGACAAAGAATTCCACCGCCATTACGCCGACGTAGTCGAGTTCATCGGCCAGCAGGCGCGCCATTTTGCCAGCTTCGTCTGCCAGCACGTCATTGATCCGGGCCGGCACGATGGTGACATCGAGGATGCCATCGCGGTGCTGGTTCTCGCCGACCGCGTAGGTCTCGATATGGCCGCACTCGCTGCGGGCCAACACGACGGAGACCTCGATTTTAAGGTCGACGCGCTGTTCCAGTACGCAAGGCTTGCGGCCAAGTTTGTTGTAGGCGGGTTCCAGGTCTGCTGGATTGTCGACGGTGACCTGGCCTTTGCCGTCATAGCCCAGTGTCGCTGTTTTCAGGATCGCCGGTGGCTTGACCTTTTCAATAGCCTGGCCCAGATCTTCGTCGCTGCTCACGACATAATAGTCAGTCGTTGGCAGGCCCAAATCCCGTATGGTCTTCTTCTCAAGAATCCTGTCGCGAGCTATACGGATGGCGCCTGGTCCGGGACGCACCGGAATGTGTTTCATTATGCGCTCGAGGCTGCTGGCCGGGACATTCTCGAACTCGGTTGTCACTGCCGAACAGGTACTGGCCAGGTAGTCGAGGGATTCCGAATCGTCATAAGCTGCGCAGAGATGTTCGTTGGCCAGCGCTCCGGCAGGGCTCCCGTTATCAGGATCAAGCACAATCACTTCGTAGCCCATGTTGCGTGCTGCGACCGTGAACATTCTGCCGAGCTGGCCACCGCCCAGCAGACCGAGCTTTTTACCGGGAAGGATCATGGTTTACAGATCGGGGAGCCTGCGGGACAGGACGTCTTCGGTTTGCGTCTTGCGGAAACTGGCCAGTCTGTCGGCGATGCCAGAGTCGGAGTTCGCCAGGATAGCCGCAGCAAACAGTCCTGCATTGGTTGCGCCTGCTTTGCCTATGGCGAATGTGGCAACGGGTATACCGGCCGGCATCTGAGCGATCGACAGCAGTGAATCCATTCCCTTCAGGTGGCGGCTGTCGACGGGTACGCCAAGCACGGGTACTGTAGTTTTAGCCGCCAGCATACCGGGTAAATGCGCTGCACCGCCGGCGCCGGCGATGATGACCTGGAGGCCACGTGAAATGGCGGAGTCAGCATAGTTGAATAGAAGGTCCGGTGTCCGATGAGCCGAAACGATGCGTTTCTCGTAGGAGACGCCAAGCCCATCCAACGCCTTGCAGGCGTGCTGCATAACGTCCCAGTCGCTGTCGCTGCCCATGACTACCCCGACTTTGATTTCACTCATTTTCGGCTCCACGAATCGAAGGAAAGAGGCGAATTGTGCAGAAATTGGGAAATCACCGCAAGTAAGGTTCTATAAACATTGCCTAGTTCGCGCGATCTACTACAATCATTCAATAAGAATCGAATCAGCACTTTATGAATACGACCTCGCATCAGGTTTTGGAAATTCTCGCATCAGGTGAATGCTTGTCTGGTGAAGTCATCGGTCGGCAGCTGGGTATCAGCCGCATGGCTGTATCCAAGGCAGTCAAACGCCTGGGGAGCTGTAATGTACCCATATCATCGATCAGTGGCAGGGGCTACAGACTGCTCCGTGACATTCATCTTTACGACAGGCTGCGCATCGATTCATTGTTGAAGCAACACGGTTGCAGCAACTGCCAATTGCATATTCTGGAGACTGTACCGTCTACAAGCGATTATTTGCTCGAACTTGTCCGCACACCCGAGTTCCCAGGGAGTGTCTGTCTTACCGAAAGGCAGGACGAAGGGAGAGGGCGGCGAGAACGACGCTGGGTTTCGACACCTTACCGCAACATCACAATGTCGATAGCCTGGCAATTTGACAACGGCATGGCCGACCTTGCAGGACTCGGTGTGGCGGCAGGGATAACCATTGTGCAAACCTTGCATGCATTTGGTCTTGATCAAGAAATTGGCCTGAAATGGCCGAATGACATCGTATGGAAGGACAGGAAGCTCGGTGGGTTGTTGATTGACGTACGGGGTGAGCACGATGGACCCTGCATGGCGGTGCTTGGCTTCGGGCTTAATCTTTCCCTGTCTGATTCCGATGCTGAGGCTATTGACCAGCCCTTTACGACATTGGAAACCATCCATAGTGAGCCGATAGACCGGAATGCACTGGCTGCCGCCTTGGTTCATAAGTTGACAGCAATGTTCGAGGACTACCCGGCTAACGGATTCTCAACCTGGCATGGTCAGTGGCCCCCTCATGATCGCCTGCTGCACAGACCGGTGGTCGTTATCAGGGGAGATGAGCGCATGTATGGCACTTCTCAGGGTATCAACGAACAGGGTGCACTGTTGGTAAGCCTCGATTCTGGTGAGCCGGCACATTTCTTTTCCGGCGAAGTCAGCCTCAGGCTGCAATGAATACTCTGCTAGTTGACAGCGGTAACCGATCAATCAAGTGGGCACTGCTTGAGGATGGTGAACTTTTTGAACACGGGCGCGTTGACCGGGCCGCCGGTCAGTCCTTGCGTGACGCGTGGGCTGATATCACCCGGCCACAGCGCGTTGTGATCGGCAATGTAGCTGGCCAACACGGTGAGCAAACAGCACGGGCGATCACCCGGGAATTCTGGCAGTTGTCAGCAGAGTTCGTACATAGCACCGCATCATGTTGCGGTATCACGAATTGCTATGCCGACCCGGAGCAATTGGGTGTGGATCGCTGGCTGGCAATGATTGCTGCAAAACATCTCACCAAAGGTCCCGCCATTGTTGTTGATTGCGGCACCGCAGTCACGATTGATCTGGTCGATGAGGAAGGACGGTTCAGGGGTGGAGTAATCATGGCTGGCCTTGGTCTGTCACGCGCCGCATTGAGAGCCGGCACTGCTGCACTGGATCAGTACGACCTGGCTCAAACTACCGTGGCAGCGACATCAACGGCAGATGCCGTCGTTTCCGGTACGCTGATTGGCCTGGCAGGTGCCATAGACCGCATTGTTCAGGAACAATCTATTCTGATTGAGACGGTTCCCACCGTGTTTCTGAGTGGCGGGGACGCCGGGAAACTACTGCTTCAGTTCAATTTTAATATCGAGATGCTGCCGGATCTGGTTTTGCAGGGGCTGCGTATCTATTCTGAGTCTGATGAAAGCCAGGGAATTTCTTCGGTTTGAATTTGATGATTGCTGAATGTTGTACGATCACAATATCTCGAATCGAGATTTCACACAGTAAAAATGCCGTCTAACTCGCTTTCCCGTTATACAACATGGCTTGTTCTGGCCGTTATCCTTGTTATTGGTCTTGAGTTACGACTGCAAGCTATTCAGTACACTGAAGTCGATCACTCCATTAGGCATGATGCAAAAGACTATATTGTATATGCATATAATCTAAAATATTTGAATGTTTATTCGAAAACATTTTCAACAAAATCAGCGTTACCTGCACCGGATGCGCTGCGTCCACCAGGTTACCCGCTATTCCTCAGTCTTATTCTAGATGAAACCATTTCTAACAAATCGCTGGCAACCGTGCTATATGCTCAGGTAATACTGAGTACATTGCTAATATTGCTAGCATACGCGACATTCACCACACTTTTAGGCGATAAGCTCGCTCTCGTCGTTGCTCTGTTGACGGCGCTTAGTCCCCATCTCATTTCAGTCAATGTATATTACTTATCTGAAACACTTTTTGCATTTCTATTAATGAGCTTCCTGTGGTTAGTAAGCCAGCTGAAATCACCCCCTCAGCAGTTTACCCTGTTGGCTCTGGGTGCAACGCTGGCTGCTGCCTCGCTTACGCGCCCCTGGCTGCAATATTTTATCATTCTACTCTTGCCATTGGTCTCCACGCGTAATGCGAGAATATATTTTGCCACAGCTTTTTTTGCTGTTATGTCATTATGGATATTTCGAAATATTGTGACGCTTGGAATGATTTCGGATAGCGCGACAATGATAACCAGTATATATCATGGTATGTACCCTGGTTTTATGTTTGATAACCAGCCAGAAAGTTATGGGTATCCTTATCGCTTTGACCCGCGTGCACAAGAAATATCTGCCTCATTGTATTCCGTTATAAAGGAAATCATTCGTCGATTTACTGATTATCCAGTTGAACACTTACAATGGTATTTAGTAGGCAAGCCGGTAAGTTTATTCTCGTGGAACATTATTCAAGGTATGGGGGATGTTTTTATATACGCTGTAAAGCGTTCACCGTATTTTGAATTTACCCATTTTGAAATCAGCCATGAAATCATGCGATTTGTACACTCACCATTGATTGCCTTTTCTATGATTGGAAGTGCCTTGGCATGGGCGCCAAAAAGAGTATTGAGGTTAGGCGAGCATTCGTTATTTGTCGTGCGCTGCATTTCTTTACTGATTGGATATTTTATCCTGATACATATGATCGCGGCACCTTTCCCCAGGTATGCTATCCCTATGCTGCCGATCCTGTACGGCATGGCATTTTTTGGAGGAACACAACTATTCTACTGGTTAAAGGCTAAATATGACGGAGCAATCGCATTACGTCGGACGTGATCTTGAGGCCATGTCTTTTGCACGTAATTACCATTTGTGGATTTTACAAGAGCTGCGACCATATATTGGAAAGCATTTGCTTGAAGTGGGTGCAGGCAAGGGTGATTTTTCAAAATTACTCACAGATACAGAGCCTGAAACTTTTGTGGCCATTGAGCCCTCGCGTAGTCTGTTCCCGGCTCTTGAGGAGAGCTTGAGGGGTAAGCAGAATGTCAGTGTTTACAATTCATGTTTTAGCGATGCTCGCCTGTCACTATCACAAAGCCCGGATACAGTTATATATATTAATGTGTTGGAGCATATTGCAGACGATGAGACAGAGTTGCGCTATGTTTATGAAAGTTTAGATTATGGCGGTCACGCTTGTGTTTTTGTGCCTGCTTTACAATGGTTGTATGGCAGTGTTGACAAGTCCGTGGGACACTTTAGACGGTACCATAAAAAGCCGCTTAGCCATCTCATGCAATCTATTGGCTTTGAGGTCGTCAAGTGTCAATATCTTGATATCGTTGGTATTTTGCCGTGGTGGCTATTATTTTGCGTATTCAAGATGGAACTAAAAGGTAATCAGGTTTCGATTTATGATAAGGGAGTTGTTCCAGTTATGCAGAAAGTAGAAAGCATGATACATCCGCCCGTCGGGAAAAATCTCTTATTAGTAGGTAAGAAGCGCAAACCGTAAGTTTATAAGTATGCTTAGATGTTAGATCATGCATGTCGATATTTCGCAGCTTACTGACATTTGAAAAAAGGTTTTACGAAGCTATATGAAAATATTCTGTTTTTAAATAACAATCTTTATCTCTACAAGGAGCCAGTTTTTTGAAACTCAGTGTTGTTATCCCTTGTTTCAATGAGAAAGAGACGATCTACTCGATTGTTGAAGCCATACAATCTTCCTTATATGAAGACAAGGAAATAATTATTGTTGATGATTTCTCTACTGATGGTACACGCGATGTTATCAAGAATGAGATTTCTCATATGGTGCAGCAAGTGCTTTACCATGATTTCAATCAGGGTAAAGGAGCTGCATTAAGAACCGGTATTCAGGCAGCCACTGGAGATATTGTAATAATACAAGATGCGGATCTTGAATATGATCCAAATGAGTACTCTCTTCTCGTAGATCCTATAATCAATGATAAAGCAGATATCGTTTACGGGTCCCGGTTTATGGGTGCACGCCCGCATCGTGTTCTTTACTTCTGGCACCGGATAGGGAATGGTTTTCTGACCTTGTTATCAAACATGTTCACAAATCTTAATCTTACCGATATGGAAACCTGCTATAAGGTGTTCCGAAAAGAAGTTATCCAGTCCATTGAGATCGAAGAAAACCGATTTGGTTTTGAACCGGAAATTACCGCCAAAATTTCCAAAATGAACCTTCGGATATATGAGGTAGGCATATCATATTACGGGCGTACTTATGAAGAAGGTAAAAAAATTGGCTGGCGCGATGGAGCCTGGGCAATCTTTTGCATTTTTAAGTACAACCTTTTCCGATAAAGCTCGCTTGCAATAGTTACTGCTGATGCAAGTGCCTCATAAAACCACCTATTCCCTGGTCTGGCTTAGCTATTTTCTGGTTCTGGGATATTCAGCCTTTACGTTTGCCAATCTGGATCAACTGACTTCATTTGCTGATGATGGGGGCAGCTATTTGATCATGGCGCAGTATTTTTCTCCTTATAGCGATGTTTTGCCGCTGATTGATAAAGCGTATATCAATGAACGATACCCTCCGTTTTTTCCGATGCTGCTTGCGATCACCGGTAATGCGGAAGACATTGCTGACGCACATCAGTTAGTTGTCCTTTTATTTCTGATCGCTTGTGTGATGTATGCAGTCTGGGCTACTCGCATACTTGGCTCACAGTGGATCGGTCTACTAGTAAGTTTAATCTATGTCTCTTCTCCGTTTGTGTGGCCAATGCTGCTCCGTATAGTAAGTGAGGAACTCTATATGGTGTTGGCTTTCGGTGTATTACTGACGGCTGGGCGGGCGAGTAAAGAGGGAGGCTGGTGGCTGGTTTTGCTGGCACTGCTGCTAACTTTAGTGATGCTAACCAGAACGATTGGTATAGCACTCGTTGTTGCATGGGGTGTGCATCTTTTTTTCAACCGATCCAGATTTAATTCTCCAGCGTTAGTGAGTAAACTTCTTTCGCTGGTGCTTCCAGTAATGACGGTTGTTGCATGGCATGTTCTCAGACGCGCAAGTGAGGTTGACCTTTATAACTCTGAACTAATCTGGCTCATTGACCGCGTAGCTGAAAGTTCTCACCCGTTAATGGTGATACTGCAGTACCTGATTGATCAAAGTGGTGCGATGCTAGATAGTTGGCTCGGCGCCCTGATGCTGTATTGGCAACCGGATTTTAATCCCCGTTATATTTTGGCACTCGCTTTAGCTGTCATGGCTATTACAGGCTGGCTTATTCGTCTCCGTAAGAATTGTCTGGATGCATGGTACAGCCTGTTCTATGTAGGGATAATTCTAGTCTGGCCATTCCCCGGTCAGTTTTTCAGATTCATAGTGCCGATGATGCCGCTCTTTATCGTCTATGCAGTACAGGTTACTCAGATCATCGGTGGAAGGTATCAAAACAGGTTGGCAATGTTTGCGCCTGCTATGACTGGATTCGCGTTTCTTGCTTTATCCACGCCAGCCACATTACTCATTTACCAACGCTCCCAATTCTCGGCAGAAAATGAGCTGGATTTTTCCAGCAACCCGGAGTTTTATCAGGAAGCAGATCTCCGTCTGGCAAGTAACAAGGCTACCCAGCACCTACTACTTGCACGTGATATGGAACTGATCAAGGCTAGAACGTCCTCTGATGCCACGATAATGTGGTTTACCCCTGGTTACCTGAACCTGCTCGCAGACCGGGAAGGGGTAGAGTTTCCGGATGTTGCAGGCCGCAGTGCTATGTTGGCAGCCATTGCAGAGGATTCACCAGATTATATTTACATATCTCGATTACACCCACGGCGAACATCAGAAAATGGACTGGAAATACTTGCCTGGGCAGGTGAAGCAGGGGTCGCCGAATGGTCTACCTTAGTTCCGGGTACAAATGACGTGTTTTCTGTCATGTTGCGGGTTGATGATTAACAAAGTACTTTGCCGCGAGGGCGCGCCTCCCATAGGGCGCGCACCTCTGATTAGCGTTGGAGTTGTGTTGTGGGAGGGACGCCCTCGCCGCGAATGGTTATTCCTCTGGCTTCGTCTTTGTCTCCAACCTCCCAATCGAAAACGCCGCCGGTATAACGATCAAGGTAATCGCTGTCGAGAAGATCAACCCCCACGACAATGCCAGCGCCATCGGAGATACAAACGGATCCATACCTCCCCAGCCATAGGCTGTGGGTAACAACCCGACAACGGTGGTCGTTGCAGTCAGGATTACCGCACGCAGGCGCCGCCGCCCGGCGGTGATGATGGCGTCATAGGTCGACATACCCTGTTCGATAGCCCGTTGCACAAACACCAGCAGCACCAGCGAGCTGTTGACTACGACGCCGGTCAATGCCACACCGCCCATCAGGGCAAAGAAGGACAAGGACATCGGTTTCCAGTACAGGTCATGCAGGTAGAAGCCAATGATAATGCCGATGGCGCCGAACGGGATGGCCAGCATCACGTAGAAGGGGTAGCTCATGCGGTTGAACTGGATGGCCAGGATTATGAAGATGCCAAGCAGGGCGAAGGCCAGTGACTGCATCAGACCGATGACCGACTCCTGGTTTTTTTCTTCTTCGCCGCCGTAACTGACCGTCACCTGTTTGTATAGATCGCCCAGCCATTGCTGTTCGTTGTCGGCGACGAGTTTATTCAATTCACTGCTGGTGATGATCGCAGCATCGATATTGGCAACTACGTGTATGACCCGGATACCGGCCTTGTGCCGAATCGTAGTGGCACCAGGATGTTTCTCCAGTGTGGCAATGTTTTTAAGTGGGATCAGGCCGCCGCGTCCATTGGAGATCAGCAGGTTTTCGAGGTATTCACGCTGCGTGGCGGGGTCGTCGGGGAAACGGATGGTGATGTCGATTTCTTCGGTACCCCGTCGCGTCGTCGATACTCGCAGGCCACCGACGGCTGCCCGCACATGGCTGGCGATGGTGCTCAAGCTGATGCCCGCATAGGTCGCCAGCGAGCGGTTGACGACTACATGCAGCGCCTCATCTCCGATGTCCGAGCCGCTTTCGATGGTCGACACACCATTGATCGTTGCAAGCCACTCCATCAGCTGCCGTGAAGCCTGTTCCATCTGCTCCGTATCACTGCCGGATATTTCTGCCTGCAGTGCCCGGCCTGCAGGTGGTCCCGGCTTCAACTCGCTGAAAGCAAGCTTGATATCAGGGAACATGGCTGGAAGCTCCAGCTCTGCACGTCGCATATCGTCCATGGCGTTATGGCCTTCGCGAGACACGGCAGGTATGTAGATTGCGGAGATCTGGCCAAAGCGTGAACCTCGCTGGGTCAGCGGGTCACCGCTGTCGACTGCAATCTGGCCGGTACTGATCAGCGTTGTTTCAAGCACGCCGGGGTCAATGCGGTCACGCAACGCCTTGTCGATGGCGATCATTTTCTCGCGCATTACATCAATACGGGTGCCGGAGGTGGCGGTCACTCGAACAGTAAACTGGTCGATGCCTTCCGACGGGAAAAGTACAAAGGACATGCGGGTCGCGGCCAGGTAAAAGCTGCCGATGAGTACGGCAAAGGCCAGCAATACAGTAAGGTAACGGAATCGGATGGCGGCCTTGAGCACCCAGACATAGCTGTTTTCCATTGCCGTGATCCAGTGGCGTTCTTCCGGGTGCTTGTCCGGATTGGCAAAATGGGACACATGGCCGGGCAGGATAAGGAAGGCCTCCAGCCAGGACAGAAACAATAGCAGAACCACGACAGTCGGAATGGCGACAATGAATTTTCCGATGATGCCGCTCATGAACATCAACGGCCCGAAGGCGACGACTGTCGTCAGGATGGTTGTCGTAACCGGGCCGATGATCTCTGCAGCGCCGGCAACGGCCGCACGTGCAGGTGATTTGCCCATCTCCATATGCCAGGTAATGTTTTCACCCACGATAATGGCGTCATCAACCAGCATGCCAAGTACCATAATGAAGCCCAGCATCGAGATCAGGTTCAGCGTGACGCCCATTACATACAGGCAATACAGCCCGGTCAGGAACACGATCGGCAGGCCGATGGTCGTGGTCATAGCGACGGAGGGGCGCAGGAATAGCACCAGTGATACCAGCACCAGGAAGACACCAACGATGCCGTTGTTGGTCAGCACGCCGAGCCGCAGACGCGCGAAGCGGGAGAAGTCCTGGTAGGTGCTGATTGTGATACTGGCGTCGTATTTCTCTGGTATCGTATCGATATAGTCCCGAATCCGGTCAACCGTACTGATGATGTCAGCATCGGACTGTTTCAGGATGATGATAGCCAGAGCCGGTTTGCCCTTGACGTCATAGATTTTGGTCGGCTCTTCCAGCGTCTCGTCGATCTGGGCTATATCCTCCAGGCGTAACGAGTCGCCTCGTTCATTTGAGCGCAGGATCAGATTGCCTGCATCTTCGGAGCCTTTCAGTTCACCGGTAATGCGAACTGCATATTTCTGGTCAACGGTCTCCAAATCACCCCCCGGGACATTAACGTTCCAGGTCTCGATCACTTTTGAGATATCGCCGACCGCGATGCGCTCTTCCGTCATCTTGTCCGGATCGACGGTGATACGAATCTCAGCCTTACGTTTACCTGAAACCAGCACGCGCGCAACACCTTCTATGCGCAACAGGTCGTCCTCGATGTCATCACCCAGCCGTTTCAGCTTGAGGTCATTTAAGGGGGCCGACACCGCCAGGTTGATAACCGGAAATACAGTACCATCGACTTCCGTAACGAACGGATCATATGGCAGGTCCGTAGGCAGATCGGCACGATCTATGGCCAGCTGGGTATCGCTGACGATGCGCCCACGGTTAGTGGAATCGGGATCGACCTCAAGATTGATGCGCCCCGAGCCTGGAAACGATGTCGACGTCATCTTGTCGATGCCGTTGAGTGTTTTCAGTTCCTGCTCGATCGGTGTCACGATCAGACGTTCGATTTCTTCCGGTGTTGCGCCCGGATACCCGAAATCGATCTGGATCATGTCCAGGTTGACGTTGGGAAATGCTTCGCGGTTGATGGACCAGATGGCGAACAGCCCCAGTGCGACCAGAAATACCGACAGCATGTTGACGACCAGTGGTCGCTGGACCATGAATTTGATAATGGTCTGCATGCTAATTACTCATCGATGCCGGCCCAGATTTCACCACGCAGGCGCTGTATTTCATTGACGCTCTGGCTGAGGTTGACGCGCTGGGTGGCAAGCAGGATTTCCGCAATGGACAGGTTTTCTTCAAAGCGGATCAACTCATCTGTGTTGATGCGCCCGGACTGGTAGCGGCTGACGGCATCGTCGAAGGATTTTTTCTCAGCTTTGAGATAGGTGCGGTTGCTGGCAACGGATATATTGAGATCGCGAATATCTCCAAGCAGACGGTCAAGGTCATAGTCCAGGTCGTAGCCGATGGTGCGAATCTGGTTGTCGGCAATATCCCGTGACAGGATGGCCTGGCGCAGACTCGCCCGGAGTCCTGACTTGTCTATTGGTGCGGCATATTCGACGCCCACAACACCGGCCAGGTCGGTCTCGTTAATGTCATCAGTTTCTGATTCACCAATCTTCGAGCGCGCACCAACCGACAGGATCAGATCGACAGTGTTTTTTTGTGCGTCTCGTTGTATGGCAATCGAGCTTTCTGCGATCTTGCGGTTATTACGGATCTTGTTCAGAGCTGGACTGTAATCGAAGATCTGGTCGCGCAACACCTGGCGATGCGGTAGATCCGGCACTGAGTAATCCAGCGTCGTCCGGTAGCGCTTGCTGGCAGGAATTTGCATAAGGCGGTTCAGATTGTAGATTTGCTGGTTGCGTGCCGCTTTGAGGATTTGCAGTTCGGCCAGCTTGCGATCCAGGCGTGCCTGTGCCTGCAGAACATCCTCTTCGCCGCTGACGCCGAGTTTTTTGTTCTGAATGACGAACTCCTGCAACCGTCGCAAGCGATTAATGCCGTCACGCGTATTCGCCAGGTTGACTTCGGTGGTGGCCAATGCAAAGTAGAGGCTGGCAACCTGCCCGGCGAGTACATTTTTCAGTTCGTTCTCTTCGGCCTTGCTGATTTCAATCCCGGATTTTGCCGCCTGCAGTGACGATTTGTAGGTGATATTGCCTGCGCCTTTGAGCAGAGGCTTTCGGTAGCGCAGGTTGACCGCCGAGTCGTTGGAAGGGTTGGGCAAGACAGGTGTAAAGACAAATTCATCGTCCGAACGGACGTACGAGGCATCAACTGATACCGTATCGCCGGATTTCAACAGGCGCGACAATGAGCCATTGGCCTGCAAGACATCTGTCGGTGTGCCTGCCAGTCCCACGTCATGTGACACCAGCGTATTGGCTTTCGCCTGCCAGCCCAGCGTGCTGTTGATGCGATCCAGTTCCAGCAGGTTTTGTTCAATCTGCATTGCTGCAGATTCCAGGTTCGGGTAGGTGCGGATGACGTTTCCAACTACTGTTTCATATGAAAGAGTCTCCAGTTGATCCGCGCTGGCGGCGACGGCTTGCGTGATAAGAAAAATACCAAGGCTGGTTGCTATGAGGCGTTGCATGTGATGATAGATGAGTTCCATAAGTGCGGCGAATTATACGCTCCCTTGATTGATCGTGTTAACTGCGCCTAGTAGACTCGGGCTGTGCTGACTGCATGGCGTCAGCCATTAGTAATAAATGCCGTGCCGAAAGGAGAGGAATGAAGTTTTTACTGG
>Ga0209013_10003182_pt1 | contig 14659 bp, 12 predicted proteins | sample Cruoilmetagenom2_FD_187291 | JGI IMG/M metagenome (GOLD analysis project Ga0209013, IMG submission 187291) | Oil polluted marine microbial communities from Coal Oil Point, Santa Barbara, California, USA - Sample 2 (SPAdes) (version 2) | ecosystem: Environmental > Aquatic > Marine > Oil seeps ... | reverse complement strand
TATAAATTAAGGGCTGTATTGTTACAATAGCAAGAACTGCTAAATAACTCAATTGGAATCCGACATCTAGTAAAAACAAAGGCTTAAAAAGAAGTAGTATAAATATTGAAATTGCTAAAGTGTTATAAATATTTGTAGGACGTTTTAAGTTAAGACCAATAGCAACAATGCTAAACATTGTAACAGCTCTGGTTACTGAGGCCGATAAACCTGCTACTACTGCAAAGCTCCAAAGGAGTAATACAATTATAAATATTTTTATATATTTTCCATGTTTAACATATTCAATAGGTTTAAAAATGAAATTTAAAAGCAATAAAATAATACCTACATGTAGACCAGAAATCGCTAAAATATGTATAACTCCAGCTTGAGAATAGCTATCGTAAATCTCTTTAGAGATATCCTGACGCTGTCCTAAAATTAAAGCATTAATAATAGCAAGTTCATCAGTTTTAAAATGGTATTGTTTTAAGTTTTTAATTATTTGCTCACGAAGTTTTGAAGCATAACCAAAAAGAGTGTGCTTTTGAGTGCTAACTTTAAATAATTCGGTATTAGTATTATATAATTGATGATAAATATGTTGCCTTTGCAAATAATTTTTATAGTTAAATTGATGAGGATTTAGAGGAGGATTAATGCCTTTAAAGCTTGACCTAGTTATTAAAATATCATCAACGTTTAAACTAGAAGTAGTTGAATCTCTTTCAACATTAAGTAAAGACTTTCCAGTAACAGATTCATCATTAATTTTAAGAATGTCAACTATATATTTGTTATGAAAAACACTCGGTTTTAAAACTTCTCTAATCCTAAATTGTGTAGTATAAAGCGTATCAAAAGCTATGATTTTTTGTTTTGAATAATGATTTTTAAAATTAAGCTGGTTATTAATATTTACAGTTAATACACCAACACTTGTAGTAGTTATAAAAATTAAAAGCCCAAACCAAATATGTTTTGAATAATGGTTCTTTAATAAAAGCATGCTAACTCCTAAAATTGCTATTAACGTAGTGCTAATTATTAAACTAAGCTGTAATTGAATATGAAAGTTGTAGCCAATTATTACACCTAGAATAAGGCAGAATGTAAGCTTGATAATAGCAAAATTTAGCAACTTCATTTCTGTAAGTTACTAAAAATTAATGTTATAGAATTCGTCTAGCTTCTATAAATGCCTTTTGCCAATAGGGTTTAGTTAACGAAGAAGTTATAACGCCATTACTTGTTGTGGAGTGAATAAACTCGATATTACCAGAGTTTGTTGTAACGACTAAACCAACATGGTTAATTACTTTTCTGTTTTTATTGGTTTGAAAAAATAATAAATCCCCTTTTTCAGCTTCACTTAATTTAATTTGAACACCTTTTTTTGCCATATCTCTGGACATTCTGGGTAATATTATATTTTCAGCTTTAAAAGAAACATATATTAAACCAGAACAATCCATACCTTTATTTGTAATTCCTCCATATTTATAACGTACACCATTATAAGATTCAGCATTTTTTATAATGTTATCTGATAGATTATTTGCAGTTTTATTTTTGGTTGAAGTTCGCTCAATCCTTTTTGAATGTCCACTAATACGTTTTGATGATTTACATGAACTAAAGCTGCCTATTAAAATTAAAATAAAAATAATTTTTCGCATAGCTTTAAATATGACTTTTGCTAATTTATACTCTTATATACTAATTCAGCTACTTTTTCACTTGCTCCTTTTCCTCCAAGTTTCTTTTCTAAATCATAATAATTAATAAAGAATTTTGTGCGTTCATAATCGTCAAGGATTATAGAAAGTTCTCGTTTGAGGTTTTTAGTATTGAATTCATTTTGAATGAGTTCAGTAACTACTTCAGTATCCATAATTAAATTTACTAAAGAAATGTATTTAATATGTTTAACCAAGCGTTTACCAATTTGGTAAGATAACCAACTGCCTTTATAACAAACAACTTCTGGAACTTTAAAAAGAGCAGTTTCTAGTGTCGCTGTTCCAGATGTTACTAGTGCTGCAGTTGAAACACTTAATAAATCGTATGTTTCGTTGCTTATAAAGTGCACATTAGCATTATTTATATATTGTTTATAGAAACTAAAATCCTGACTTGGTGCGCCAGCAATTACAAATTGATAGTCTGGAAAATCACTTACAACGCTTGTCATAACGGTAAGCATTTTACTTATTTCTTGTTTTCGGCTGCCAGGCAACAATGTAATTATTGGTTTTTCACTTAACTCATGTTGTGCTCTAAACTCATATTCATCAACTTGATTTCGATCTACAATAGCATCAATTAATGGATGTCCAACAAACTCAATAGGATAGTTATGTTTGTCTTCATAAAATTCTTTTTCAAAAGGAAGAATAACATACATTTTATCTACATCACGTTTAATTGCATTTATACGATTTTCTTTCCAAGCCCAAATTTGTGGAGAAATGTAATAATGAGTTTTTATTTTATTTTGTTTTGCCCATTTAGCAATTCGAAGATTAAATCCTGGATAATCAATAAAAATAATAACATCAGGTTTAAAAGTAGCTATATCTTGTTTGCATAAGCTCAGATTTTTAGCAATAGTTCGAAGGTTTAAAATTACTTCTAAAAACCCCATAAAAGCTAAGTCTCTATAGTGTTTTACTAAAGTGCCACTTACATTTTGCATTAAATCTCCACCCCAAAATCTAAATTCGGCATTAATATCTTTTTTTAATAATGCTTTCATTAGGTTTGAGCCATGTAAATCTCCAGATGCTTCTCCAGCAATAATGTAATATTTCAAATATTTATTTTTTTAGAATAATAGTCTTAATTAAAATTAATAATAAATGTAAAAACAGCGATAAAAACTGTTGCTAATAATACGCCACGAGCTCTATAGTCTTGTTTCTTTTTAATAAAAATAAAAAATGCAATTAAATTTAAAATTGCTCCTAAACTAATAAGTTTTCCTAAAAAACCTTCACTCGAAGCAGTTTTTAAAACAGTAATAAAATCGTCACCTTGACCAAAAACCATAGTTGCAAAAAACAATCCAATAGTATTAGCAATAATACCAACCAAAAACCCAATTAAAACTTCTTTTTTAACCATTAAGATTCCATGTGTTTAAATTCTGAATTAAATAATGAGCAGTAAGATCGAATTGCACTGGAACAAGAGAAATATATCCTTCGTCTAAAGCCCATTCATCAGTATCATTGCCTTTGTCTAAATTAACAAATTTTCCTGTAAGCCAATAATAATCTTTACCTTGAGGGTTTTGTCTTTTATCAAATTTTTCTATCCAGTTTGCTTTAGCTTGCCTACAAACCTTTATGCCTTTAATATCTTTCTTTTCTAATTTAGGAAAATTCACATTTAAAATCACACCACTAGGTAACCCATTTTGCAAAACATTATTAGTAATGATTTTAATATAACTCTCTAAAGGGTCGAAATTAGCATCCCAATTATAATCTAAAAGTGAAAATCCAATGGCTGGAATGCCTTCAATACCAGCTTCTATTGCTGCACTCATAGTGCCTGAATAAATTACATTTATTGACGAATTAGAACCATGATTTACTCCAGAAACACATAAATCGGGTTTTCTCTCTAAAATTTCATGAACTGCTAATTTAACACAATCGGCTGGAGTTCCAGAAGTGCTATATTCGGTTTGTGGACCATTATCTATGCGCTCTTTATTGCATTGCAGTGTAGCATCTATTGTTATTGCATGTCCCATTCCACTTTGAGGACTATCGGGAGCAACAACGACAACATCTCCAATAGTATTCATAACTTTTATTAAAGTACGAATACCTGGAGCTGTAATGCCATCATCATTGGTGACTAAAATTAAAGGTCTTTTACGCATTTTTTGAAATTGAATTTTACACAAACAAAAGTAAGTAAATTCATGCTTTTATTAGCGTTTTAACGCCTTTAACAAAAAATTAATAGCATAACTTAACTTTGGCATAATATTTTCTTTATTTTAGGAGAATTATTTTGCTAAATAAACATTGAATTTAACCAAATCTAACATTCGAAAATAAGTTTTAATCAGTTAATTAAAGCACTAATATGGATGTTAAATACAACAATTAAAAAAATAATTATTGACTTATGAAAAGGAATTATAATATTTTATTATTGACACTACTTTTAGCATTTGCCTCTTGTAGTTTTACCACAAAAACTTTTGAAGACCCAGATAAAGACAAGCTTCTTGTGCAGCTAATCACCTATGTGTTAGAGCAAGGTCATTTTAATCCTAAAGTGATTAACGACGAATTTTCAGAAAACGTTTTTCAAGATTATTTAAACCAGATTGATCCCTTTAAAAGGTATTTTTATCAGTCAGATATAAATGAATTTGAAGCCTATAAAGATAAAATTGATGATCAAATTATTGAGTATGATGTAGATTTTTTCAATATCACTCATGAACGTTTATTACAGCGAATTAATGAATCTAAGGAGATTTATAAAGAAATTTTAGCTCAACCTTTCAATTATAGTATAGATGAAGATTTTAATACAGATTATGAAAATGCTGATTATGTGAAGTCTAAAAAAGACATGAAAGAGCGTTGGAGAAAGCAACTTAAATTTTCGGCTATTGCCAATTATCACGATCTTGTTTTAGAACAAGAAAAAGAAAGTAATATAAAAGATAAAGTTATAAAATCTGATACAGGACTCGAACAAGAAGCTCGTGACGCTGCTTTACGTTCTTTGGATGAACTTTACGATTTTATGGATGATAGAGAACGCAAAGATTGGTTTGCTGTTTACATAAATGCAATAGTAGAAGAGTTTGATCCTCATACTTTTTATTTTGCTCCTGAAGATAAAGATAGATTCGATGTTGCAATGTCTGGAAATTATGAAGGTATTGGAGCAAGACTTCAAAAGCGAATGGATAATATTATTATTAATGAGGTCATCTCTGGAGGTCCAGCTTGGAGACAAAATAAATTAGAAGTTGGAGATATAATTTTAAAAGTTAGACAAGAAAAGGAAGAAGAAGCGGTTAATGTTGTTGGAATGCGTTTAAATGATGCTATAAAATTTATTAAAGGACCAAAAGGGACTAAAGTAATTTTAACTCTTAAAAAAGTAGATGGAACTATTGAAGATCTGGCCATTCCTAGAGATATTGTAGAACTTGAAGAGACTTATGCTAAATCATCGACTGTTATTAAAAATGACAAAACTTTTGGTGTAATAAATCTTCCTAGATTTTATGTAGATTTTGAAGATTATAAAAAACGAAATGCTGCAAGCGATATTAAAAAAGAAATAGAACGCCTTAAAGAAGAAGGAATGGAAGGTTTGGTTCTTGATTTAAGAAATAATGGAGGAGGCTCGCTGCCAGTTGTTGTGGATATGGTTGGGTTATTTATTAAAGATGGTCCTGTAGTCCAAGTTAAAACAGTTGGTGAGCCAAAAGAAGTGTTGAGTGATAGAGATAGATCTATTGTTTGGGACGGACCGTTAGTAATATTAGTTAATGAACTTTCAGCATCAGCTTCCGAAATTTTAGCGGCTGCAATGCAAGATTATAAAAGAGCTATAGTAATTGGTAGTAAGCAAACTTATGGCAAAGGAACTGTTCAAAATGTGTTAGACCTAAATCGTATGGTTAGAAATAATACAAGTGGAGATATGGGAGCACTTAAGTTTACAACACAAAAATATTATAGAATAAATGGAGGCTCTACACAACTAGAAGGCGTTAAAAGTGACGTTGTGGTTCCAGATCGCTATAGCTATATTGATATTGGTGAAAGAGATCAAGACAATCCATTAGCTTGGGATAAAATAGATGCTGCTAATTATAACCTTTGGAATAGCTACTTTGATTATGATGCTACAATTAAAAAAAGTAAAGAGAGAATGGCTAATAGTGAACAACTTAAGCTTATTGACGAAAATGCACATTGGATAAAAAAGATTAGAGATGGAAACATATATTCTCTTAATTACAAGGCATATAAATCTAAACTTGATCATAATGAAGAAGAAGCCCAACGTTTTGAAAAATTGGCAGATTACCAAACAAACTTAACCTTTAAGTCATTACCTTATGAAGTTACATTGACAGCGCAAGACTCAGTATTAAAGCAAAAAAGGAAACGTTGGCACACAAGTCTAAGTAAGGATGTTTATGTAGAAGAAGCATTAAATGTACTAAGTGATCTTAAAATGACTTATGGAAAAACAAAAGTTGCTGCTTCTACTATTAAAGATTGATTTTTATCGAAAAGAATTCCTCGATGTTTTGTGTCAAGGTTTCCATTGAAATTGTCATTCTGGTGAAAATGGGAATCTAAAATAAATATTTTGATTTAAAATGTAACGCTTCAAAAGTATTTAAACTTTTGAAGCGTTTTAAGTTTCATTTAAATTTATAGGTTAGAGATGTCAAGAAAAAATACTTACGCTATAATTGCTATTTTATTACTAATTGGTATTTACTTTTTTGAATTTTATCTAGATGATAAAGCTGAAAAAGAAATTTTTCAACAAGGGATAGAAGTAAAAGAAGATACTAATACATTCTTTCTGCCAACCAATACAACAGGACAAATTGTTCATCATGAGAGTTTTTCTTTATCTTACAGCGAATCTCATGAACAAGCAGAATGGGTGGCTTACGAATTAAAAGAAGAGCACTTATCTAATACAAATTTTAAACGTCCTTATTTTGAAATTGATAATGTTGTAAAAACAAAAGCAGCACATTGGAGAAATTATAAGAATTCAGGTTACGATCGTGGACATTTATGTCCAGCAGCAGATAGAAAGTATAGTAAAGCATCACATGATGAAACCTTTTTAACCAGTAATATTTCACCTCAAAAGCATAATTTTAATTCTGGTATATGGAATACTCTAGAACAAAAAGTAAGATATTGGGCACGTAAATATGATGGTGTATTTGTAGTAACTGGTGGTGTATTAAAAAATGATTTAAAAACTATTGGAGAAGAAAATGTTAGTGTACCCAACTATTTTTATAAAGTACTTTTAGATTATAATAATGGAAAACCCAAAATGATTGGATTTTTAATAGAGCATGAAAACTCAAGTAGTCCATTGTATGAATTTGTAGTTTCAGTAGATAGTATTGAAGCACTTACAGGAATTGATTTCTTTCCACAATTAGAAGACGAAATAGAAAATCGTATAGAAGCTTCATCTAGTTATAAAAATTGGAGTTTTTAGCCAAAAAAAGCGATCCAATTAGAATCGCTTTAATATTTTTATTGCTGTAATCCTGGAGGATATTTCTCCATGATTTTGGCTACAAACTCTTTAAAGCGTGCTTCTTTTTTCTCCATATTTTGAGTTAAATAACCAGTTCCCATGCCTTGCCAAACAAGCTCCTTTTTGTTAGCGTCAATTAAATCAACATAAAGGGTTCCTTCAGTTGAAGTAGAAACATTACTATAATAAGGGTTTCCCCAATAGAAAGGACTCCAACGCCAACCATATCCATAATAACCGTAACCATTATTATAAACATTAACTTTCTGGCGAGACTTAGTAAAAATACTCACAAGTAAATCTGGGTTTTCCGACTTTGTAAATCCTTTGACAATTAATTCAGTTTCAATTGCTCGAAGAATTCTACGTTTATCTAAATCACTAATTTCTGCTTTATCAATTCCTGTTTTAAAAAATGCAAAGGTTTTATAATCGTTAAAATTTGCGTTTTTATCATAATCTGCAGCAACTCTAACTGAGGTGCATGATGTTACTGCTATTAACAACAGTAAAAGAGGCAGTGTTTTTAATATTTTCATAGCTTTAATTTTTTGTTAATTATTATAACGAGTTTAATAAGTCTTCTTCAACAATGTTTGGTAATGTTACTTTTAAATTAGGTTCAGACTCCATAGCACGTTTAATCGAAAATACAGCTTCTTCATTTCTAGCCCAACTCCGTCTAGCAATTCCATTATTTACATCCCAATACAACATAGATTTTAAGCGCCTTTCAGCCTCCTTACTACCATCAAGAACCATACCAAATCCACCATTAATAACTTCTCCCCAGCCAACACCTCCGCCATTGTGAATACTCACCCAAGTAGCACCTCTAAAACTATCTCCAATAACATTTTGTATAGCCATATCGGCTGTAAATTGAGAGCCATCGTAAATATTACTTGTTTCACGATAAGGCGAATCGGTTCCAGAAACATCGTGATGATCACGACCTAAAACCACGTAACCAATTTCATTTTTAGCAATAGCATCGTTAAAGGCTTTAGCAATTTTCATTCTCCCTTCAGCATCTGCGTATAAAATTCTTGCTTGCGAACCAACAACTAGTTTATTGTCGCGAGCGCCTTTTATCCATTGAATATTATCAGCCATTTGTTGCTGAATCTCCTTTGGAGAGTTAGTCATAATTTCTTCTAAAACTTTACTGGCAATAGCATCAGTTTTTGTTAAATCTTCGGGATTTCCAGATGTGCATACCCAACGAAAAGGACCAAAGCCATAATCAAAACACATTGGTCCCATAATATCTTGCACGTAGCTAGGATATTTAAAATCTATTCCATTATTAGCCATAATATCTGCTCCAGCACGAGAAGCTTCTAATAAAAAAGCATTGCCATAATCGAAAAAATAAGTACCATTTGCTGTATGCTTATTTATAGCATTTGCTTGACAACGCAAGGATTCTTGAACTTTTTCTTTAAACAATTCAGGATTATTTGCCATCATTTCATTTGCTTCTTCAAACGATAATCCAACAGGATAGTAACCACCAGACCAAGGATTATGTAATGAGGTTTGGTCACTTCCTAAATCGATAAAAATAGAGGCTTCATCAAATTTTTCCCATACATCAACTACATTACCTAAATAGGCTATAGATACTGTTTCTTGATTTTGTTTGGCTTGTTTTACACGAGAAACTAATTCATCTAAATCGGAAATAATTTCATCAACCCAACCTTGAGAATGACGTGTATGAACTGCCTTAGAATTAACTTCGGCACAAACAGTAATGCAACCAGCAATATTACCGGCTTTGGGTTGTGCTCCACTCATTCCACCTAAACCAGAAGTCACAAATATATGTCCTTTTGGAGATGTTTTTATTTTTCTAAACCCATTTAATAAAGTAATCGTTGTACCATGAACAATCCCTTGTGGGCCAATATACATATAGCTCCCGGCTGTCATCTGTCCATATTGAGTTACACCTAGAGCATTGAACTTTTCCCAATCGTCTTGCTTGGAATAATTAGGAATCATCATACCATTTGTAACCACGACTCTAGGAGCTTCTTTATGAGAAGGGAATAATCCCATTGGATGACCAGAATACATAACCAAAGTTTGTTCGTTGTTCATTTCGGTAAGATATTTCATGGTTAATCTGTATTGCGCCCAATTTTGAAAAACGGAACCGTTTCCTCCATAAGTAATGAGTTCGTGAGGATGCTGAGCTACAGCATAGTCCAAATTATTTTGAATCATAAGCATAATAGCTGCAGCTTGTTTTGATTGTGCTGGATAATCATCAATTGGTCTTGCAAACATCTTATAATCTGGACGAAATCGATACATATAAATTCTTCCGTAAGTATCTAATTCATTCTTAAATTCAGGAAGTAATTGTGCATGATGTGATGTATCAAAATATCGTAATGCATTTTGCAACGCTAATTTTTTTTCTTCTTTAGATAAAATATTTTTTCGCTTTGGAGCATGATTTATAGATACATCGTAATCTTTTGGTTGAGGTAATTGATTTGGAATACCTTCTAATAGTTGCTCTTTAAAACTCATTGCTGCTGTTTGCATTACTTTTTTTAAATTCAATTTATGTTCTTGTTATATTCATAAGGGCAATGTCTGCAATTACTTTCGCAGCAATAACCACGTTTTAAGTGGTATTGTTCTGTAAAGCAACGAAACCCTTCTGGAGTGATATAATAATCTCCTTCTTCTATTGGGACAATTTCCTTCATATATCACAAAGATAATGTAAATTCGAATGATTTTTTGAACTTAGTTAACACATGATTTTTAATCTTGAAAATAGTAGTAATCAACAAATAAGTTTACCAGCAGAATTTGATGTTGAACTTTTTATAAAACGAGAGGATAAAATACACCCTCATATTTCAGGCAATAAATACAGAAAACTTAAATACAATCTTGTTGAAGCTGAAAGACTAAGATTTAAAACACTATTGACATTTGGAGGTGCATATTCAAACCATATTGCTGCAGTTGCATCAGTTGGCGAAACATTTGGGTTTAAGACTATTGGAGTTATTAGAGGAGAAGAATTGGAAGAAAAGATTAAAGATAATCCAACATTGAGGTTTGCTAAATCCTGTGGTATGCAATTTAAATTTGTAAGTCGTAGTGATTATAGAACAAAAGCTTCCGATGGGTTTACAGAAAATTTAAAAAAAGAGTTTGGTGCGTTTTACTTAATTCCAGAAGGGGGAACTAATGCTTTTGCTATTAAAGGTTGTGAAGAGATTTTAACTGATGCAGATAAGAATTTTAATTATGTTTGCTGTGCTGTTGGAACTGGAGGAACTATTTCAGGGCTTATTAAGAGTTCAAAACTTAATCAAAAAATTTTAGGTTTTTCAGCATTAAAAGGTGAGTTTTTAACTAAAGATATTAGTAAATTTGTTGACAAGAATAATTGGAAATTAATTACCGATTTTCATTTTGGAGGCTATGCTAAAATAAATAGTGAATTAGTAACGTTTATTAATCAATTTAAAAAAGAGCATCAAATATCTTTAGACCCTGTTTATACAGGAAAAATGATGTATGGCATTTTAGAAATGATAAAGCAAAATAAATTCCCAAAAGGATCAAAAATTTTAGCTATTCATACAGGAGGTTTACAAGGTATTAAAGGAATGAATATAAAGTTACATGAGAAAAATTCACCATTAATTGATTTGTAAATATGAAGAGATTATTATTGATATTTGCTTTTGGATTGATTGTGTTTAGTTGTGGTTCAAGAAAAAGAGCTTTAGAAACCAAGCCTGAAACCAAGCCAGAAACAGTTAATAAAACTGTTATTGTAGAGGAAAACATTCATACCGAAACACCAAAAATAGCAGTGCCTGTAATTAATAGTACAACTCAATATATTTCAGTGTATAAAGATATTGCTATGGAAGAAATGCGAGCATATAAAATTCCAGCAAGTATTACTTTAGCCCAAGGTATTTTAGAATCTGGCTCTGGGAAAGGCACTTTGGCTAGAAAAGCTAATAATCATTTCGGCATTAAATGTCATGATTGGCAAGGCAAAAAGATTTATCATGATGATGATAAACGGCAAGAATGTTTCAGAAAATATAAAGACGCCAGCTATTCCTTTAAAGACCATTCTGAGTTTTTAGCCAAGCGAAAACGCTATGCTAATTTATTCAAATTAAGAAAAAATGATTATAAAGCTTGGGCTAAAGGATTGCGAAAGGCAGGTTATGCAACCGATAAAAGATATCCACAAAAGCTGATTAGTTTAATTGAACGCTATGAGTTGTATCAATACGATAAAGAAGTTTTAGGGAAACGATATAAAGAAATTAAAACAGAGAGTATAACAACACATAAAGTTATAAAAGGCGATACCTTATATTCCATTTCAAAACGATATAATGTAACAGTTGCCGCACTTCAAAATATTAATGATTTAGAAGGGACAGCTTTGCAAATCGGACAAATTCTACAGTTACCAAAAGATTAATAATATATGATTTATAAACGAAGTAGTGTACTATTTGCACAAGCAGAACGAGTAATTCCTGGAGGAGTGAATTCACCAGTAAGAGCTTTTAAAGCAGTTGGAGGAACACCAATTTTTGTAAAAGAAGCCAAAGGTGCTTACTTATATGATGAAGATGGAAATCGATTAATTGATTATATAAATTCTTGGGGACCAATGCTTTTAGGTCATGCGTTTACACCTGTTGTAAAGGCTGTAATTGATAAAGCTAAAAAAGGAACTTCGTTTGGAATGCCTACCGAAATAGAAACAGAAATTGCCGAATTAGCAGTGTCAATGGTTCCAAATATTGATAAAATTCGATTTGTGAATTCAGGTACCGAAGCCTGTATGAGTGCTGTGCGTTTGGCTAGAGGATATACAGGAAAGGATAAGATTATAAAATTTGCTGGTTGTTATCATGGGCATAGCGATTCTTTTTTAATACAAGCGGGAAGTGGTGCTGTGACTTTTGGTAGTCCAAACAGCCCTGGAGTGACTCATGGAACTGCAAAAGACACACTATTAGCTAGATATAATGATATTGAAAATGTAAAACAATTAATAGAAGCCAACAGCAATGAAATAGCGTGTATTATTTTAGAACCTGTAGCTGGAAATATGGGTTGTATTCCTCCAAAAGAAGCGTTTTTACAAAGCCTAAGAGATTTATGCGATGCTAATAATATTCTTTTAATTTTTGATGAGGTGATGACAGGCTTTCGATTAGCGAAAGGTGGTGCTCAAGAGCTTTATAATATCAATGCAGACATTGTATGCTTTGGAAAAGTAATAGGAGGAGGTTTACCTGTAGGTGCTTTTGCTTCTCGTGACGAAATTATGAACTATTTAGCACCAATTGGGCCAGTATATCAAGCAGGAACTTTGAGTGGGAATCCGTTAGCAATGGCAGCTGGTTTTGCAATGTTGACCGAAATAAATAGCGATGCAGAACTTTTTAATCGATTAGCCAAAAAAACAGAGTATTTGCATAAAGGAATTGATAGAGTTTTAACAGCATCGAATATTGATCACACGATAAATAGAGTTGGTTCTATGATTTCCATACATTTTGCAAAAGATGAGGTTGTAGATTTTGAATCTTCTGCAAAAGGAAATAATGAAACCTTTAAAAAATTCTTTCATGGTTTATTAGACCAAGGAATTTATATTGCTCCTAGTGCATTTGAAACTTGGTTTATTACTGATGCCTTATCGTATAATGATTTAGATGAAACCATAGAAGCAGTGTCAACTGTAGCTAGAACATTGTAAGAAAAAAGGCATTATCGTTACGATAATGCCTTTTCAAAAAAACTAACTAAACTAACCAACCATTAGAATCTTTTATTTCCTTGCTTTTTTGAGCTTTTATTTTTTTGTTTACAATCCTGTCGTTTATTTCGTTTAAGATTTTGATTGTTCTCAAATTTCTCAAACTGTTCTTTAGAGAGAATGCGTTGCATTTCTTTTTTATTAGAAATTTGTCTGTCTAATCTCCCATTCATCATTTTAAGACGTTCTTCTTTTGAAAGTTTTTCGCCATTTCTTTTTCCTTTATTTAATTTAGAGGCTTCTCGTCTTGTACTACGTTCATTGGCATTTGCGATATTTAATTTTTGAACTTCTTTTTGCTGCGCTTCAGTAAGATCTAATCTCAAAGTCATTTCTTTGGTTTGTATTGCAGCAACTTCTTCAGGTGAAAAATCTTTAAATTTATGTGTTTTATCTTGCCTCTTACTACTTTGTCTTTCCTGTTTTTGTTCTTGTGCAGTTATTTGCATCGCTCCCAATGCCATAACTATTAAAATCAATTTTTTCATAATTTGTTCTTTCATCATTCCTTTTCAAGGGAATCTATATTTGTTTTCTATTTGCCTTTTTGACTATATAAATTGTGAAAGGTTTAATAGAATTTATTTTTTAACTATGTGTTAACATTTTGAAGTTTTTTTATTTAAAAAAACTTCAAATAACTTAACTTTGAGGATTATCTACAAAACATTATAAACAAATGAAAAATCTATTTTTAATTTTAGTGATATCTGTACTTTCACTTTCTTGTAAAGACAATAAAACTTCAGATGGTTTACCAATTAATGAGAATGAAGAAACTAGTCAAACCACAATGCAAAAAAACTTAAGCAAATATGTTAATGTTAAGCTTACAGCAGATTTAAATGTACTTACAGAAAACGAACGTAAAATGCTGCCAATTTTAATTCAAGCAGCAAACAAAATGAACGATTTGTTTTGGTATGAGTCTTATGGAAACAAAACGGAGTTATTAAATTCTATAACCGACGAAGATTCTAAAACTTTTGTAAAAATTAATTATGGCCCTTGGGACAGATTAAATGGCAATGCGTCATTTATTGATGGTATTGGCGAGAAACCAGAAGGTGCCAATTTTTATCCGCAAGATATGACCAAAGAGGAGTTTGAAGCTGCAGATATTGATGATAAATTAAGTATTTACAATTTTGTGAGAAGAGACGAAAGCGGAAAGTTATATTCAATTCCATATCACAAACAATTTGAAAGCGAACTTGCTGATGTTTCAAATTTATTACTTGAGGCTTCTAAACTTGCTGAAGATGAAGGTTTAAAAGCATATTTAGAGTTAAGAGCTCAAGCATTGCTAGATGATAATTATCAACCTAGTGATTTAGCTTGGATGGATATGAAAACTAATACACTCGATATCGTTATTGGTCCAATCGAAACTTACGAAGATCAATTATTTGGTAATAAAGCAGCTCATGAAGGTTATGTGCTAATTAAAGACCAAGAGTGGAGTGCTAAATTAGCACGATTTGCTAGCTTTTTACCAGAGTTGCAAAAAGGAATTCCAGTTGAAGATGCTTATAAAAC
>Ga0209013_10003181_pt1 | contig 14661 bp, 16 predicted proteins | sample Cruoilmetagenom2_FD_187291 | JGI IMG/M metagenome (GOLD analysis project Ga0209013, IMG submission 187291) | Oil polluted marine microbial communities from Coal Oil Point, Santa Barbara, California, USA - Sample 2 (SPAdes) (version 2) | ecosystem: Environmental > Aquatic > Marine > Oil seeps ... | reverse complement strand
TCCTCACCCAGCCGTAGTAATCAATACCCGGTTTGTATCCATTTTCATCCTCTGTGGTGCAGCGTTTTTTTGCTGCATGGATGGCTAACGGGTGCGTTAGTTAAAGATTCGCTTCCCGAAATATTAAATGTTTTTTATAAAAAAGAATAGTAATAAACAGGTAAAGCCTCGTATTTTGATCAAACTTTGTTCAAAATACGAGGTTTTTTTATCCCTAGAATTTGAAGATTCTCGATAAATCTTAATTAATCTTTTTTCAAAGGTTATAATTGACGCGATTCACATCTAATTAATTGAGACAAGACCGGAATGTCTTAATAGTAAATGGAATAAAAAAATAACAATTGAAACAACTAAATACTTTAACTCTTCTGAATAAATATCCAAATTATGGTATAATGTCAAGAGGGGGTATTTAAATGGGGTTGTTAAGTAAACTTTTTGGAATTAAAAAGCAAGACGAACCGAAGAATAATAATTAATTCACGATTTTCGCCCCGTTAAACTTACGAGAACCAGAAGTAAAATACGCGTTATAGTTCCGTCAGTTAAACAATCGAAGTACTTTTATTCCAAGTCTATTTCATTTCAAGAAGAACTTCAATTTTATGTTAAAGAAGTAGAAGAAAAAATATTTGATGAGAAAATGAAATAAATCTGTCAAATCGATACTTACATGAAAAAACTTGATAATCTCTAGGAGAATATCAAGTCTCTGTAAAGTAATAATAATTTCAAGTGGAATACTCTTCTGAATATAAATCTGAATACTATGCGTTACTTTCTCTTCGTTATTGTACTAATTATTTTCAAAATAGACAATGTTAAAGGGATAACAATTAGGGAGGTACCTATGATTGTGTATTTTACAGTATAATACGGTATCTCAGAAAATGTGACCTTGTCGTTAACTTCGAATAATAAAATATAAAAACCTACTCCCGTTCCAGTTTGATCAAATAGATTTAGGTTTAAGTTAAATGAAGCTAAGATAGTAAAAATATCGAATAATACTGATATAACAGTAACGAAAAAAAGCATCATCAGTTTTCTCATTTTTATTCCCCCGTAACTCCCACTATTAAGTTAATGTGAGTTTTTTAATTCCCAATAAAAATCAAATACATTTACATCTAAATAAATATTATCATCTTTCTTAAGTACGTCCTTAAAGGCTTTAGATTTCTTTACATTATTCTCGATTTCCAGACGAGAGATGTCAACTAAATAGACTTTTTTATTAGTTATTAAATTTTCAAAATCAGTATTCCTAGTTGATAAACTCGTTTCAAATGCATAAACACCATTAATTTGAATTTTTAATGGTCCACTAATTAAAGAATTAACTTTCTCTAAAGAGATTTTATTATCTTCAACAGGTACCGTTAGAGCACCTAAAGTGCCATCTACAGTTTGAGTTTGTACAAAAATTCTATTGACTTCAAAATCGTAATTTTCAAGTAATGCATGAAATTCCTCAAAACTTAAAGCATTATTTAAAGTTATTGTAGAAGGCAATTCTTTATAATCATCTTTTTTCAATTTATTAAACAGTTTTGGCATTTCTTTTTTGTACTTTTCTAAACTATTTTTGTTTATCTTTTTTTGATCCATTATTACATTAACATTAATTTCTTTTTTATTTTTATGCACCCTAAGTTGAATGATGCCATCTTCAGATACTGGTTGACTAGCTAACGAAGCCATCGACTGGGAATCCGCTAATGATTCAATAGCTGTTTTTGAAGATGCATTGGTAATAGAAGAAAAGCTTAATATTGTTATAATTGAAAAGAGAGTGAATATTTGCATTTTTTTAGTTTTCATTTTTATCCTCCTATTTAGCATAATATCTAACTGTTCCAAGTTTGTCGTAATCTGCAGTGTTATATTCTGATAAAAATGGTGTGCTTTCATGAGCATTCAGTTCTATTGTTCCACTGCCAGTAGCACAGGTATAAAAACTCCCAACATTTACCCAATCCACATAAAAGTAATATGTACTCGAAGTTGAAATACTTAAGGGACTGAGTGATACAAATTCAGATTCTTCAGATCCATTAACCCCATCATCATTATCCGTATCAAACTTGGGATTGGGGTAGTTTGTAGCCATGCTTGATGTCGTAGTGCTTAGATTTCCGTTTAAATCGGTTGCATCTAATCCAGGATACCAATTTTTATTATTATAATTATTGTGAACAGTAGTAACTTCGCTAGAATTGTACTTGATATTATGCATTCTCAAATCGACGTAATCATTGCATGATCCAGCTCTACTATTTGTGTAAAAATTACCTGAATTAGGAGAGTAAGGATCAGCGGTGTTATACCATGAACCCTCAATTATAGTAGCGTTTGCATTTCCCATACTAGTTAAAACCATTGCACTAGCAAACAGGGTTGCTATTAATTTTTTTTTCATTCACAAATTCCTCCCTATTTTTAAATATAATTTCGTAATTTTAGAGAATAATATCCCATCAAATTTTATTTTCCCGTACCAATTAACCACAAGTCTAATAATATGATTATCGTATCCATCACTTTTCTCCCCCCCTTTTTATGAATTTTAAAGTATAATTAACTATAATTTTCAAAATATTCCTAAAAGAATAATTTAAGTTGATGAAAAAAATGGTAGTAAAAACGGGTCCATCTATAAAACTAATACGCACTAACAAGGGATATTCACAAAACTACGTTTCGAATAGTCTTTTGACACAAGGAGCATTTTCGAAATTCGAAAGTCATGACACAAATATTTTTCTTTCTACATTTGAGAGAATAATTACTCGGTTGGAAATATCCTTTGAAGAATTCAAATACATTCAAAATGGTTATGAATATAGCCAAAGAGACCGACTTTTAAATACACTATTAAATTTGACATACAACAATAGAGGAGAATTGAAGTCACTAAAAAAAGAAGCTGAATCTTTTTTGGAAAAACATGAGGATCTACTTATCAAGGATTTAATTACAATTTGTGAATCTCTGATTATCTTAGGGGAAACGAATAGTATTGAAATGGCTCGAAAGTCACTAGGAACAGTGTGGGAACGTCTTTCTAAAAGAAATTATTTTTACATCACAGATATATACTTCGTAAATACTATTTTATTTCTTTTCCCTCTAGAGACTGCTTTGGAAATAAGAAAATTCATTTTTAGAAGTATAGATCGGTATAAAAATTTTCAAGATATTGAACGTTTGAAAATAAATATCTCTATCAATATTATGCTTTTATTAATGAAAGAAAATAAGTTTAGGGATGCCTTAGAAGAAACTCATAGAGCAATCTACCTCTGCAAAACTCATTCAGATTATTTAAGATTGGGAATTTGTTATTTTAGAAAAGGTATTTGTTTTCAAAAACTAGATTTTAATGGTACTGAGTGGTTAGATAAAGGGCGAAGCCTTTTGTTAGCTATTGAGGAGGTTGAGTTACTAAATTTGTTGGAAGATGAAATGAATAGAATGTTAAGCACTCAAATACCAAACTAATTATGTATTATTTTTCTCGATGATTGATTTAGAGTATTTTCACGAATTGTGACTACAAAGAAAGAGAATATATTTTCTTTCAAGAAATTCCTACTTCTAAATAAAAAGCGATCTCTTAGAAATAAATGCATCTAATGAAAAATACCCATTTTCTCAACTTGAAGAAGATTCCGTTTTGCAGCTATTGGTTCCTGTTCTTACAAATTAATTTCCAAAAGACGATTTATCCCTAGCCCGGGTTAAAACGTCTTTTTCAATGTTTAAATAATTCTCATTGATTGTGACATGACCGGATTGTCCTAATAATAATTTTCGAATGAATTCTACTATTGTAACTGTTTGATAGCTGAAATAATCTGTTTTTCTTTCAATCGAATGAAACACCTATAGTAAAACGTTACATTCGCATACGATAAAAATGGTTGATGCAGGAAAAAAATTATGTTAACGTTAAAATAAAATTGAACGTTAAAGGAGAGGTTAACGTATGTCTACCCATAAGGTGTTTATGATTAATACGTATGAACAGTTAAAGGCGATAAGTGACCCATTAAGAATTAGTATTATTTCACAAATTAATCAAAATGCTAAAACCGGAAAACAAATTGGGGACATTTTAAATATTTCCGCACCCAGAGTTCATTACCATTTAAAAGAATTAGAAAAAGTGGGATTAGTCTTCGTAGAAGATATAGAACTATTAAACGGCATTGCTCAAAAATTCTATAAAACATATGGTGTTGATTTTGTTATTGACCAAGAACTTTTACCACATTTGAACAATATGAAAGAATCACTTAGAACCTCCATTTATTCAATTCTAGAAAACGGTAAATCCGAAGCATTAAAAGCACCGGAGGAATCATTTTCAGTAACATCCGGTGAGTATATGGACTGGCCAATAATTTCAATTCAATCAACGATAAATTTGGATAGTACACAATTTATGGAATGGAAAAAAAGGTATCATTTACTTTTAGATGAATTAGGAAAGATGGAGAATACCGTAACCGATAAACCCAAAAATAAATATTACATTTCGAGTGTTGGATTTAAGATAACAGAAGACCAGGATGTGAATTGATGAAAACACTGTTTTTAAACTGGAAATTTATGAGGCTGTTTTCCGGGAGAGTGATCACAAATATTGGGGATAGCATTTATTATATTGCTGCAATGTGGCTTGTTTATGAATTAGGTGGCTCATCATTTCATACAGGATTAGCCGGTTTTTTAGTTTTGATTCCTCAATCAATCCAATTTTTAGCGGGTCCTTTGGTTGATCGATGGTCATTAAGAAATACCCTTTTTATAACTCAGATAGTTCAAGCTTTCCTTGTAGCTATTATTCCAATAGCTTATCTATTCAACTCATTAACTGTTACTACAGTATTGATAGTAATCCCTTTTATTTCATTATTAAATCAGTTTGCTTACCCAGCACAAACAGCAGCTTTACCTTTAATATTAAAAAAAGAAGAACTCGTAAAAGGTAATTCATTGTTTAGTTTCGCATATCAAGGTATTGATATGGCACTAAACTCTATTGCAGGTATACTCATTTCAATAGTAGGAGCAACATTTTTATTCTTTATTGATTCAATCACATTTCTAATAGCTGCTTTATTATTTTTATCTATTAAATTACCAAAAAGCACAGATGAGGTAAGTAATAGTATTGATATAAAAAAGGATTTAAAAAACATATTTCGGGACTATTGGTTAGAACTAACTGAAGGAATTAGATTTGTATTTAAGTCGATAATTGCTAAGCTATTTATTGCAATTATTGTCGCAAATTTTGCAATTGGAGCTACTTTAGCTATATTACCAGCCTATGGTGATTGGCTAGGGGGTTCAGCATCATATGGATATCTTATGGCCGCATTATCAGCTGGCACTCTCATAGGAGCTTTATTAGGATCTGTAATGGGGAGGTTTCCATTAGGGAAATTGACTATAATTGCATTCTTAATAGGGTTTACTTTATGGGTTAGTTCAATTTTTATGCCAATAAAAGAACTTAACATTCTCTTTTTCGGATTAGCATGGGTACCACTAGGCGTCACTAATGTAGTAATGAATTCTGCTATTATAGGAATGATTCCACAAAGGTTAGTTGCAAGAACGATAACTGTTGCTGCAAGTATTGGAACACTTATGATGCCTTTTGGATCACTAATAGGTGGATATGTTGCAACTATACTTCATGTGAAATTAGTATTTGGCTTATTAAGCTTAGGTTTTTTATTCATTTCTATTTATTGGTTGTTATATACTTCATTAAGGAAATTGCCGAAACCATCAAAAATGAATGCTGAAGATTATGGTCTAGATAAGTAAGTATAAGTGGTTAGCGAGAAATTCCAGGAAAGAGTTTGAGCGAACTAAGTAAAATCATTGGTGATTCTTTACAACCAGTACATGTCGTAATAACAAATCAATAAGTATTATTAAAAAATCTAATGTATTGTTCTACTCACGTTTACTAGAATGCAATTATCCTGATACGTCACGAGTAATTCCAACTGTATATAATACGACGGTTACCATGGATAGAAAAGCATTGTTTCAAGTAATCGATCGAGCTTCTTTAGTGGCACGTGAGGAACGCAATAACATTGTTCAATTTACATCCTTAGAAGGCAATGTCGTTGAAATAACGTCTAGCTCACCTGAGATTGGTAAGTGGAGGAAGAAAATTTAGACCTCATTGATTGAAGGGGAAGAGTTGGTAATTCCGTTCAGCGGGAAATATATGATGGATGCCTTCAAAGCAGTGGGCGACATGATGTGAAAGTTCAATTTACGGGTGTAACGTCCTTTCATATTAAACTCAGTTCATGATGATTCAGTTTTTCAGCTTATTGTTCCGGTTCGTACATATTAAATTCCAAAAGACGATTACCCTAGCCAGGGTTTAATCGTCTTTTTCTGAGTTGATTTAAATATCTCATTAGTTAAGACAATAGGGAATTGTCTTAACCTGTTTAGCGTTTGAGATTTTTAATGCTATCTATTGCTTGTTTAACTAAGAAAGATCTATTTTCAAAATATGGTAAAATTATCTTATGTAGAATAGATAAGGATTTAAATTAATAGTTCATAATCTAGCTGAAAAAAGAAATTTTAAAAATGCCATAAAAACTCGGAGGTAGAAATGAGTAAAAAATTTCAGATGGAAGCAGCTGTAAAAAGCAATTAGGTGGATGATTACATTACACAGAACTAGAAGTTAGGAAGAACTAATCTAGTATTTGTTGACTATAAACTTCATGGGGGCAAAAGAGTGGTACTAAACTTCATTAAAAAGAATATTACTAGGATAGGTATTTTGATTCCAATTATAACAACGATCTTTGGGATAATTATTATTAACATTTCATTAAATAAATATGGAATAGTAGAGTATTCTATTTTTCAAATTCAATCAATATTAACTGGAGCTGCATTTATAACAATTTGTTACAGTATGTTCGTTCTATTCTTTTTTGTATTAAAAATATTTAAACAGAGTCGAATAATGCTCGGTATCGTTAGTTTTATTCTACCGTCGCTTGTTACCCTGTTATTTTATAATATTTTTTTTGATTATTTTATTATCACAGAACAAGAATCGAGTGCTATAAAAAGTCTGGTCTCTGGTGCATTAATAATTATTGCAATGCTCTATTCTGCCTTATATTCTATTCGTAATACTGAATCCCAAAATAGAATTTTTAATGGTACTTGGTCTAGAAGAATAAAGGTACTCTCTTATTTAATCCCATTTATTATTATTTTGATCGTTATCTTAATATATTCAGTAATACTTTATTTGCAAACAGATATTTTTAAAAGTATTTATGGCTTTTTTCTTTCTGGCTCTATTTATTCGGCAATCGCAATTTGGGTATCCAATAAACATAATTCAAATGGGGAGAATAGTGGGAAAAAATCAAAATCTACAAATGAGAACTATTGGATTGAATTGAACTTGGTAATTATTTATTTTGTGAGCTTTGTACTAATAGGAACACACCAATATTCAACCAATTTATATCCGTACCTTCCTAAAAACTATGGTGGTGGAAAGCCTGAAGCCGTAGAAATTTCTTATGCAGAAAACAAGCATCTAAAGGGAGAAATCATACATTCAAATAGTAATTTGATTTTTGTTAATGTGAAAAATCAAATTAAAGTCATTGAATGGAATAAAGTGCAAGAAATAGATACAAATATAAGTATTGATTAATTTAAAAGATTTTACTTTTATAAGGAACATCTAGAATTGATAATTCAGTGGGATGATGCCCAGAATCACTATAAATCCTTAGAGTACGAAATCGGTTTAAAGGAGTTAAATAAAAAAAACATATCGAACACAATGATCTGGTGGATTAATCGAAGGAGTTGAGAGAATTGTTACCATCTTATTTTGGACCGCAACTAACTGGAGGAGCCTATAGTTCATCTGGATTGCGCTATCAGGACCTTTGCGGATTAATTTGTTTATTTGAAATCTTAAACCGAAATGAAGAAGTGCAGAGTCTCAGTGTAGAAACAATTAATGACTTTGTAATTCATCAACCCCATCGAGTAATTACTGCACAGGTAAAGAAACAAACACTAACTACTACTGATGTTAAAAAAATTTTGAAACATACATTTTTACTGGATAATCAAGTAATTTTGATAGTAGCTTCTCACTTTCATGAAAATTTGGATATGCTTATCAAAAAACGCGATTTTTTTCGAAATGCATTAACTTCAGACTTGGATGAAAATTTAAAGAATACCATCAATAACGATTTTCAAGAAGAAATGACTAAGCATGGTATTAATGAAATTAAAGACTTGTTTATACAGACCGAATTTCGCATAATTCCCGAGCATATGACAGATTTGGCTTTGCTGGCTACCTTTTTGAAGTGGACAGAGAAACAAAATTACTCAGTTGATTACTATAAGTTTATTGACAGTTTGAATTCAAAAATGCAAATACTTCGAGGATCTAGAGGATTTTTAAAGATAGAAGAATTGAATGAAATGGTTAGTAAGCATTCAGTTGAATCTCTAGCAACAAAAATTATTAAAGTAGCCTACGAATCACAATTCATTGATGCATCAAAGATATTATTAGCAATTGGGGAAACTCAAGGAGAAATTTTAAAGGGATTAGAAGATCAATTAATAAATGCACAGGATATGTTTAAAGAAGGAAATTATGTTGAAGCTTTAGATGTTTACTTAGGAATAGTAAAAATATTTCCAAAAGAGCATATTCAAATTCATTGTGCAATGATTTACGAGATATTGGCTGAACATGAAAAAGCCCTATATTATTGCAATGAAATTTTAAATAATAACTCATCCAATTATATTGCTAATCTTATAAAAGGTACCTGTATGGGAGCGCTCAAGAGATATACAGAAGCTATTGCACAGCTTGAAAAGACCATATCTTATAAAAACACCCCCGAGGCTCATTATAATTTAGGGTTAACTTATTGGTTGAATGATAATCGGAGTAAAGCCGTTCAGCATTTTAATGATTGTATTGAACTCGATGAAAGTTTTGTTGATGCTCATTTAAATATTAGTATATGTTATTTTGAAATCCAATCTTACGAACTATCATTGCTTCATGTTAATAAGGCATTACAGTTAAATCCAGATCTGCATCTAGCTTATGGACATAAAGGGGAATTATATCGCTTTTTCGGCTTAAATGATGATTCGATAGAATATTTCCAAAAATGTCTGGAAGGTGATACAGAGAATTATCAGGCTTTATTAGGCATTTCTCTTTGTTTTGCTGACAAAGGATATTTAACAGAATCAATTATTTATTTTAATTTTTTCTTCAGACATTTTCATCAAAATTTCTTCCTACCAGATGATCCCAGTGGAAAGAAAGTTAGATTGATCGATATAGGTTGGAAACGAACACACTTTACAACATTCGAGCTTTACAGTAAGGATCAAGTGAATGTATACATCAATAAGGTTTGTTTACCCATTTCCTTAAAAAGGTCAACTGATTTAATATTTATTGGTAGCCCTCCGATTTCTGATAAAACAGGTACCAACTTATATCCAATGGTCGGGAAAATCTATCAGAACGAAACTGAATACACTGAGTCTATTGCTCAAATTCGTGGAGTTGTGGATTTATTCCAATACTTTGATAAACCATTGTATGTAGATTTTAGTGAAAAGATAAAGATTAATGTTACCGAACGGGAAAAGTATGTTCTAATAGAAATGAATTTTGGTGAAAAGTACCAAATTGTTGGAATGACAAACGAAAAGTCGGGTGGACTTGAAGCATTTCTAGACTATTTTGACCAATACGGCCAATATAGAATTCATTTAGAGTGCCCTTCAATACCTGAAGTCTTCGTTATTGATGGAATTAAGAAGATTGATGTACACAAGGGGTCATGATGCCAAGAGACTGATGATGGTAATGTGTGGTTTCTTAATTTACTTTATTAAAGAGTTCAGTTTTGCAGCTAATTGTACCTGTTCGTAAAAGACGGTTTATCCCTATACCGGATATACGATTTGTAGTACCTGGAACCGAGCTAACCATTCACAACATTTCACATTTCCCCATCAATTACGCTATTGAGACGAGTCGCGCAGAAAGAAAAAAGAGAGTAGAATGAAACTAAACGAACCAAGTGGGAGAGATGACTAGTAACCTTTCGTGCCTCTGCTGATTTTTACAGAGGCATAACATTCTTGCAGGGTTTTTTTGTGTTTTTAGTAGAAATGCGGCACAGATGTGTTGTTTGTCTACATGGGATATATGTAGTCTTTATAAAAGAGCATACGAAACAAGAATTTTGACTTGATTAGAGGGATATGTGGTTCCAATTTGTATTAAGTCTATATATATTCTACATAAGGAGTGGTTTTAGTGTTTTGTGAGTGTGGCGAAGTCCTGTTGGTTATTGCAGTTGAAGAGTTACCGGAAAATTTGTCTATTAGACAAAAATTAAATTATAGACGTATTTGTGATGTTCAATGCCCTGGATGCAAGAAGGTGTATTATTCGCAACCTTATGATGGTGGCGAGGGACTAAATGAAGTTAAACATACTAAAAGGATATAGGGCAATTTATGGGGGGCAGGCGGATTTAACCTTCTGTTTTTATATAAAGAAATTATACATATCTTATAAAGTTTATTTTCTTTCAACACGTATCTTTGTGAACCTTAATGCCTTATTTATAGGTTTTTTATTCCAGAGTTATATCGATTTAATCGCTGAACTGGCATACGCCTTTAATATAACACAACAATTGGGAAGGTTTTTACTAAATTTCTGAAACTCTTTGAACTGTGGAGGTTTTATAAATTTTTTGGGCTAATTTTTTTGTTTAAATGATTTGCCCGTCACAGCAATAAATTTTAATTCCTTGGAGGTAGAACCATGAATTCTTTAACTAAAGAAATACAAGTCTACATAGTTGGATTCAATGTTGAAAATATGAGTCCTTTTGCAAAATTAGAAACGATATCTTCGGTAGCCGGTCCGGAACAAACGGCAAAAATGCATGAAATACTTGAGTCCAAGGGTATTGATATAGTTGACTATAGTGACGACATTGCCATAGTAGTAAGTGATCAGGGAATGATTACAGAAGGGTATCCTGTTTTCGAGATTATAACTCCCGACAATACTGTGTTACGTCTTGCAGGAACACTTCTCTTTGCAAAAAATAGATATACCGCCGAAAGTATCGATATAGGGGAGTTAAGTTCAACAGAAATCCATCATCTTGTACAAAACCTTAATATTAAAGTAGTAGGGTCAATTAAAAGTTGACTACTCTTTAATTTCAAATAAATTTTTATACAAAAGCAAGAAATGACCTTATAGGGTCACTTCTTGCTTTTGTTTGTTGTTTAATATCAAAACAAGGCCTAATAAATAAAAAAGGAGAATGCTTATCAACGTTACCGTAATTCTAAAAATGGTCAAAAAAGTGTTGATGTATCAGCTACTTACAAACCTTGATTCCAAATTAAAAGAGAAAGATCTTCAGCTGACTCACAGAGACTTAAGCATTGGTACTGGGAGAGCTCCATCTTGGTTTAACAATTCGTTTAATCAGCTAGAAGATCTTCAAATTTCTTCCTTTCTTCGTATACTTGCAACAGCAAATGAACGATCCAAGGAGAAAACAGGTAAGGAAATTGAGGAGATCTTCTTGCGTGATATATTTACTTCTGAGGCAATCGATACAGCAAACGCATTAAATAATCTGGCTGCGGAAGAGAACAAGCATCTTGTGGATTTTATACAATCCGAAGAAAAGCTTTTTAAAGACCTAATCGGCTATTGGGGAATATTAAGCTCAAAAAACAAACTGGATGTTCCTGAAGAAGAAGCGTTGAGGGAAATACGTACCGTCCTGAAAACTATCAGCGATTCGGAACAGGGGGACGAAAATGAGTAATGAAAGAAAAGTATGGTTTATCACTCGGCCTGAACGAGATCCGGTATTTCATGTAGATGCGTTGCATTCATTGCAGACAGCTACGAACAATTTCAGCGTAAAGTGGTCTGGGGAGCGCGTATCCCATAAACGCTTTGAAGAAGTTCTTGCTAATGATGGCTTGAAACGACAAAACATCAGTATTGATGGTTCTGGTGGACGGACATGGGCTGCCATGCTTCGAACATTCAGCTATGTATATATCGACGAAACAGGAAAGCTAAAGCCTACGAAAGTTGGATTAGCTCTGCTGGCAGGCTTTAAAATTCGTGAAAACGTAACAAAACAAATTTTAACCTTGCAGATTCCAAATACCTATTTCTTGGACAGTGGATTCCGGCCAAAGTTTGAAGCAGATTTTCAAATCAGACCTGTACGGTTCCTAATTCGCTTAGTAAACCAGAGAGACTTAGATTACTACATTACAAAAGAAGAGATTGTGTTCTTTGCACTTACAGCCCATCAAGACAAGGAACTTTTAAGTGTGACCCAAAAAATTAAGCAATTTCGTGATGTAGATGTGTCAGCAAAAGATGAAATGAAAAAGCAAATTGCTGCCGAATTTGAACACCGGGAACGATCCGACAAAGCTGCACGCGACTTTGCGGCTACACACGGCGATGTAGCCCATACATTCATGATGCTGTGCGATTATACCGAGCTGGCAGATTACGTCCGAGGAGATGCTTTGCGAGTTCCAGCAGAAAAACAGGAGAACACAGCAAAAAAATTGAATGAATTAGACGTGCGGTACCCTTTCAGCAAACGCTATTTAATTTCACCGGAACGCTATGCTGAGCATGCTGGACTGGATGTGGACAGCTATAAAGCAAGTTCTTACGGTTCAATTTTGCCAGCGACCAATTCAGCCAAGAGTTTGCTGAAGGCTCATCAGCTTTTAGCTGATTATCCTTTGATTCAGACAATGTCAGAAGAGGAAATTTCGGCAATTTTGAAGAAACAGCTGACTGAAAAAGAGGCTCGAAAGTACGCGGCGTTATTAGCTGACCCTCAATATTCAGCTCTGAATGAAGATTTTGTTGAATCGTATCTAAATGAAACAAATGACCGGATTTTTGAAGATAAAACCGCAGAAATTTTAAAGGCCATTGGCTTTGATGTAGAATTACGTCCAAAATCAATTGAAGAGAACGTGCAGACTCAAATTGAGATTCTTATCCATATAGATGAAGAAAACATCTGTATTATAGATGCTAAAATGCATCGCCCAAAATTTTCTCTTTCAGCAAATTTAGCGTCTCATATGGGCTCTGAATATCTTCCTAACTACCAAGGCTACAAAGGAAAGAACGTATACTCATTTGGTTATGTAACCGTAAGTGATTGGAGTGGAGAGCGTAATCTGAAGAAAATCACTGAAAAAGCTAACGTTACGATTCCAGGAAGCAATATTCAAGGGGCATTGATAACAGCTAATACACTCCTGGGCTTTTTGGATTACTGTCTTGAAAATGAATTTAAGACAGAAGAGAGAAAACGTCTGTTCATGTCTTGTTTTACTAACAGGGGTTATCGAACTGTTACCGAAATGATGCAGTCTAAATAGCAGGACTTGAATTCATGGCAGAAAGCCCAAGAGTGTTCTTTTTTACGAACAATACTCCTGGGCTTTTTTTATAAATTTAGAAAGTTCATAAACTGTTTTTTCAACGTCTTCTTTTACTTCATGCTCCCAAACTCTTTTGATGAACCATCCTTTTTCGATATAGTACGCTGCGACTTCTTGGTCTCGTTCTTTGTTTCTTTTAAGTTTTCCTTCCCAATATTCCAGGTTGCTTTTAGGTTGATTCCCATGAATATCACACGAATGCCAAAAGCAAGAATCGATAAAAATCACAACCTTGTACTTTTTTATAGAAATATCTGGCTTGCCAAATAAGGTTCGATCATTTTTTCGAAATCTGAACCCCTTTTTCCATAACATCCTGGAGACTTTATTTTCAAGCTTAGATTGGGAACGAATTGCCTGCATATTTTTCCTTCTTTGTTCTTTAGTTATGGTATCAGCCATCTTACATCCCTCGCTTTAATTTAGTATTCCCTTTTATCTTTTTCAAAACACAATCAAAATAGTATATTGCAATCTGCACAATGAATAATATCGATTTAATTGATTCTTCAGGGCTGCATTTTGTCGAAATAAAGTGTAGAATAAAAGGCATAGGGGTATGCAAGAACATACTTTCGTATTTATTTGAACTTTTAGGAGTGATTTTATAAATGATATTTAAAAAAGGAGAATTATTTAACGGGCCTGGAGGACTGAGCTTAGCAGCAAAGAATGCAACAGTCATTCATCCAGAGACCGGAGAAGAGTTTAGGATTGAACACTTGTGGTCGAACGACTACGACGCTTCCGCATGCGAGACTTATAGATTTAATATCTGCGAAGATATCAATGACCTCTCTGTTCACTGTGGACCCGTCGAGAAACTTCCAATTGGAGATAGATCAGTTCTTGGAGAAATCGATTGTTTCGCATTTGGTTTTCCCTGCAACGACTATAGCCAAGTTGGTGAAAAACATGGCTTAAACGGGACATTTGGTCCTCTATATTCTTACGGAGTAAAAGTGTTACAAGAGTACCAGCCAAAATTTTTCGTTGCAGAAAACGTCGGCGGTCTTCAAAGTGCTAACGAGG
>Ga0209013_10003180_pt1 | contig 14661 bp, 13 predicted proteins | sample Cruoilmetagenom2_FD_187291 | JGI IMG/M metagenome (GOLD analysis project Ga0209013, IMG submission 187291) | Oil polluted marine microbial communities from Coal Oil Point, Santa Barbara, California, USA - Sample 2 (SPAdes) (version 2) | ecosystem: Environmental > Aquatic > Marine > Oil seeps ... | reverse complement strand
TTCACATAGTGAAGGTGTTTAAATGGAGTTTTTCATTTTACAGGACTATGATTAGAGTAGATTATCATGAAAAAGGAGTTGCTAAAAATGGGACAATCATTAAAAGGAAAAGTGGCATTTGTAACGGGAGCAGGAAGAGGTATTGGCGAAGCGATAGCTATTGCTTTAGCAAAAGAAGGAGTAAACGTTGGATTACTTGCAAGAACAGAGGAAGCATTAAAGAGTGTAGCTGAAGAAATTGGTACCTTAAATGTTAAAGTAGCTTATGCGCCAGCAGACGTTTCTTCATTAGAAGAAGTGAAACAAGCAATAGAAAAACTAACTAGTGAATTAGGAACTGCCGATATATTAATAAATAATGCAGGAATTGGTGGCTTTGAGAAACTAGTAGACACAGATCCTGTAGAGTGGAAAAAGATTATTGATGTTAACTTAATGGGTACTTATTATGTAACACATACAGTACTTCCACAACTGATTGAAAAAAATGGAGGAGATATTATTAACATCTCTTCAACAAATGGATTAAATGGTGCGCCTGGTTCAAGTGCATATAGTGCATCTAAATTTGGGGTTATTGGGCTGACAGAATCATTAGCTCAAGAAGTTCGCCGTAATAATATACGCGTGACTGCATTAACTCCGAGTACAGTCGTAACAGAGCTGGCTACCAATTCTTCTTTAGTGGATAAAGATAAAATCGACCAATTTATGCAACCAGAAGATATAGCTGAGTTCATTGTGTCACAATTAAAATTAGATCCGAGAATTTATGTGAAAACAGCTAGCTTATTAGCAACAAATCCTTTCTAAATAAGGCACTTTAAAAAGACCCATTCCTAGAGGAATGGGTCTTTTGTGTGTAACTTTATTAGCGTCGTTCTATTGGCATAGAGCAACAGCGGAAGGAACCACCTGATTTTATGATTTCCGAGAAATCGACCTCTATCACTTGATAGCCATGCTGCCTCATTTGAAGATTAACGTCATGATTAATTGGTAAACTGATTACCCGATTTTGTCCAATAGATAATACATTGGTACCCATTGAGAACTGCTCACTTTCGCTCACTTCGATTAAATTATACATACTCGATAATAGCTCCACCATACTTTTGTCGAGCGCATCAGGAAAAATCAATGCATCTTTTGCAGAGAGAATATTGAATACACAGTCAAGGTGCAAGTATTTTGGGTTAAAAACAATAGGTAGGATATCGAAATCTGTTAGCTCTTTTTGTAAAACTTTAATAGCGTCCATAGATGTACGATGGCTAATCCCGATAAACACTCGATGGCCATCCACGATAACATCGCCACCTTCTATGGAGTGTTCAGAAAGCTTTTTGTAAAAAATGTCATGTTCATTCATCCAATGAGCTAACACTTTCTCTTCACCCTGACGAATCGGATTTGCCATTTCGGAAATAAACAAATGATTGCCCAAGGTAAAGCCTATATCTCTTGTGAAAACTTGTTCGGGATGGTCTTTGCTTGGTGTTAATTTAATTACTTCCACACCGGCATTCTCTAAGGCTTTTTCAAATTGTTGATGTTGTGAAATAGCAAGTGAACGGTCAATATTATCATTTACATATTGTTTCTGAACATCATTAATTACTTCTTTAATTTCCATATATTGAGGTTCGCATAAGACGACTTTTTTTAGTGTTTCATATTCACTTTGACAATGTATTTGAGATTGATCTTGAATTATTTTTACCATAAGGAATCCTCCACTTTTTTTAATTCATTCTTCTTTTCTATTCCCTATATTTTTCATTGTATAACCTTTTTCAGTGAAGTTTATTTGAATTTTAATATCATTGTTTTAGGGAATTTAAGATTGGGTAAAGACAAGACTAAGAGATGTATGAATAATGATTGTGGAGGCGATTGTATGATTACAAAGGAACAGGCATTATTGACAAAAGAAGATTTTCATACTAGAACCGACTTACCAAATTGGCTGTATAAGGAATATGAAACTTTCCACAACACAGTAACGGATAAGACGTTTCCTTGTTTTTTTGGAATGAGTGGAGAATTGAAAGGCGAGCTTCGTTATGCATATATTAGCCAAGAAGACTGGAGTAATCTACCTTCTGCAGTGGAAGGCTTTCTAGATCTGTTTAAATTACCAAATTACAAAAGACATGGTCTCTTTGTATTTGTAGAGCCTTTTGAGCAAGAGGGTTCTATCGAGGATTATCGTAAGCAATTCTGGGATATCCTTCAATACTTACATGAAATGGATGAAGTTGAATGGCCAGAAGACAGTCCACGCGACCCTGATCATCATTTATGGGATTTTCGATTCAATGGAGAGCCAATCTTCGTGTTTGGAAATGCTCCTGCATATAAGAAGAGAAAGACACGTCACTTAGGGAATGCAATGGTTCTTGGATTTCAGCCTCGCAAAATCTTCGAAGGACTAGAAGGAACTGAAAAGGGTGGTATTATGTCGCGTGAAAAGGTTCGTAAACGAGTAGAGGTTTGGGACCAACTTCCTAAGCATCCAGATATCGGCCACTTCGGAGATCCAACACATAATGAATGGAAGCAATCCTTTATTGGGGATGATATTGAACCCATTCAAGGAAAGTGTCCTTTCCATCATAAATTAGAAGCTTAATATTAAGTCCCATCTGAAATTTCCTTGAAGATGTGGGTGTTAAATAGACCAATTTAAAATGGTGGTCAATAAATACTCCGTCACACAAAAGGAAATTTCTTTTTATTTTGTCTTTTTCATGACATATGCCTTGCAAAAATAAATGTTATAGCGTAAAATACAATTAACAAATAACAAACTGTTAATTAAAATAAAGAACGAGTACTATAATAGAAAGGCAGGTACTATGATGGGGAAATATAAGTCGGAAGAAGAAATGTTAGAGAATTACGATGCAAATAAATATAAAACACCCGACGGATATACAAGTGATATTGCCGTATTTACCATCATTTCAACTGAGGTAGAAAAGCATAAACCACCTGTAAAAGAATTGAAGTTGATGTTGATACAACGAGCAGCGAAGGATGCAGAGGGCGAGCCAAATGTAGAAGGTAGTAAATGGGCATTGCCAGGTGGTTTTGTTCAGCCAGATGAAACAGCATTTGAAGCAGCTTCGAGAGAACTTGAAGAGGAGACAGGGGTAACCAATCTCAAGATGAAACACTTTGGCACTTACGATAAACCTGGACGTGACAAACGTGCTTGGATTATCTCCAACGCGCATTATGCGATTGTACCAGAAAACCAGTTAGTCAAACGCAAAGCAGCTGATGATGCTTCGGATGTACAGCTATTCAACTTAGAAGAAATCAGTCAGTTAGAGCTCGCTTTCGACCACCAACAAATAATTTCAGATGCCATTTGGATTATAAAGAAAGATATGGCTCTTACTACATTAGCAAAAAACTTTTTACCGAAAGAATTCGTATTGTCGGAATTACAGGGCGTACTATTAACTGTATTGGATGATTCCTGGATTAAACTTGATTCACAGTTTTTTAGAAAAGCACCATCCTTGCCATTCATTGAAAAAGTAATGGATGAAGGGGAGTTAAAAAAATCTAATAGATGGTCTAAAAACAAAGCACAATTATATAGATTTACCGATTTCGAGCCTTTTGTTTCTATCTATAATGCAAATTATTAATTTTTTTCTATGTATTAATTAACAATTTAACAATTGATGATTTATTTAATATAAAGGAGCGGATGAATGATGAACAAAGCATTGTTGAATATTGATTACACGGTAGATTTTGTGGCGGACAATGGAGCATTAACATGTGGTAAACCAGGACAGGATATCGAGGGAGCCATTTTACATGTAACGGAAGAATTTATAGCTGCTGGCGACTTGGTCGTTTTTGCGATTGATACTCATCAAAAGGATGACCAGTACCACCCTGAATCTAAGCTATTTCCCCCTCACAATATAGAGGGAACGGAAGGAAGAGATTTGTTTGGAAAACTCAAAGATGTATATGAAAATAATAAGAATAGTGAACAAGTCTATTGGATGAACAAAACTAGGTATTCGGCGTTTGCCGGTACAGACTTAGAGTTAAAGCTAAGAGAAAGACAAATTACAGAAGTTCACTTAGTCGGTGTATGTACCGATATTTGCGTACTTCATACAGCAGTGGACGCGTATAACAAGGGCTTTAAAGTAGTCGTTTATAAGGATGCTGTCGCGAGCTTCAACCAACTAGGTCATGAATGGGCTCTAGGTCATTTCCAAAACAGCATAGGTGCAGAAGTCCGATAAAACCATCTATAAACTAGTAAGTGGGTATTAAAATGAGACGGAGGGGTACGCATGAAAACAAATTACAAAGATGATGGGTTTGCGTTACACACAGATCTTTACCAAATCAATATGGCAGAAACATACTGGGAAGATAATATACACAACCGTAAAGCTGTTTTTGAAGTATATTTTCGAAAGTTACCATTCGGTAATGGGTATGCAGTGTATGCCGGGTTAGAAAGAATTGTTGAATATATTTCTAACTTTCAATTCACAAAGAGTGATATAGAATATCTTCAAAACGAACTAGGTTACGAAGAAGACTTTTTAGCATATCTTCAAACGCTGAGATTCACTGGAACAATTCGTTCGATGAAAGAAGGAGAATTGGTCTTCCATAACGAACCTATGTTACGTATTGAAGCTCCTTTAGCGGAAGGACAATTGATAGAGACGGCTATACTGAATATCGTCAATTATCAAACGTTAATAGCGACAAAAGCTTCTAGAATGAAACAAGTAATTGGTGATCAAACCGCTATGGAATTTGGTACGAGGCGCGCACAAGAAATGGATGCAGCTATTTGGGGAACAAGAGCAGCTTTTATCGGAGGATTTGAAGCAACTAGTAATGTGCGAGCTGGGAAATTATTTGGTATACCTGTATCTGGTACGCACGCCCATTCTATGGTTCAAGCGTATCGTGACGAGTATACCGCATTTCATAAGTATGCGAAAAGACATAAAGATTGTACTTTCTTAGTAGATACGTATGACACCTTAAAGTCTGGCGTTCCTACCGCTATCAAAGTAGCAAAAGAGCTAGGAGATAAGATTAACTTCAAAGCCATTCGCTTGGACAGTGGTGATTTAGCTTATCTATCCAAAGAAGCGAGAAAGATGCTAGACAAAGCTGGTTTCAAACAGACGAAAATTGTTGCATCTAATGATTTGGATGAATATACTATTTCTCAATTAAAACATCAAGGAGCTAAAATTGATGCTTGGGGAATCGGCACTAAGCTAATTACTGCTTATGACCAAGCGGCATTAGGAGCAGTTTACAAATTGGTATCTATTGAAGATGATCATGGAAATATGGTAGATACCATTAAGATTTCTGGAAACCCAGAGAAGGTTACTACACCTGGACTTAAAAAAGTCTACCGTATTATTAACCTGACGAGTAATAAGTCAGAAGGTGATTACATCGCAATGGATGATGAAAAACCAGAACAACAAGAAAAGTTGAAAATGTTCCATCCGGTTCATACGTATATCAGTAAGTTCGTAACAAATTACGAGGCTAAAGAACTTCATCATGACATATTTGTGGATGGTAAACAGGTATACGAATTACCAGGAATATTAGAAATTCAACAAGATGTGAAAGAAAACTTGTTGTTCCTATGGGATGAATATAAAAGACTTCTGAATCCCGAAGAATACCCCGTTGACTTAAGTCAAAAATGTTGGGATAACAAAATGGTTAATATTCAACAGGTGAAAGAAAAAGTAGAGGCACGCTAAATAAAATTATGTTAAGACAGTTTAACTACTATTGAATATGTGGAGGTAATCTAATGGCTAAGATAGGAATTTATGGTTCGTCTTTTGATCCCATTACCAATGTCCATCTTTTTACAGCAAGTACAATAGCAAATCGTTGCAAGTTAGATAAGGTCATCTTTTTACCTTGCTCCAACAAAAGAAAAGATAAAACGATGAATACAGAAGACGAACATCGCTGGAATATGCTAGAAATGGCGATTAAATCGGATGAAAAATTCACCTTAGATAATTTTGAAATGAAGCAAGATGCCTGGAAAATCTCCACCTATGACACAATGAAGCACTTAAAGACAGTATACCCAGAGGATGATTTATATTTCATTATGGGAGCAGACTTATTAGTGGATATCGGAGATGGTAAGTGGGGAAGTGCAGATAAACTAGTGAGTGAAAATAAATTTATTGTCATGGCTAGAGATGGTATTGATATGCTGAAAGCGATAAGTGGTTCTCCTTTGCTGCGTAATAACGACGATGGAAGCACTTTCCACTTAATCGATAAGGGTATTGCCATGGAAATTAGCTCTACTTATATTCGTGATGAATTTGCTATTGGGGGAGAAGCAAAATACCTCTTGCCTACAAGTTGCTATAAGTACATTAAAGAAAATGAATTATATGGATGGAAAAATTCGTCAAAGGAAATTGGATCAAAATAAATTATAAAATTTATGCTGATCTTAATAGTTAGCTTGTATAAAAAAGTAGGCTCGGAAAAGTATTTCCGGGTCTATTTTTCTTTACCAATGTTTTTTTAATCTACTATATCCCAAAATTGAGCGGCCACTTTTGAGGTAGGTGCATTTTTTAGTTTTAAGATGATAGGTTCCACACTATGGTTAAACTGTTTCAATTCGAAAAGGGTGAGATTTTCTAGAAAGGTAGATGCATAATCCATATTTGGAATAATCGATACTCCTAAACCTTTACTAACAAGTGAGGCTACCATAGCAATATCTTTACACTCAATTATAATATTTGGTTCTACATGATGTTCTTCAAACGCTCTATGTATTTCTCCATGAAAAGAATGTCCTTCTATTGCACCCAACATGATAAAAGGTAATTTAGCAATCTGATTAAATGTTATATGTGAATCTAAAAATGATGTCGACCAGTTAGTTGGGACAATTACAACATAAGGTTGTTTTTTTAATACTTTTATCTCATATTGTTCACTGGTGCTCAGACGTAAAAGAAATGCCAAGTCTATTTCTCTTTGTTCGAGTCGTTTTAATAATTCATCGGAGTTACCGTTAACAATACTAATTTTAACGTTAGGAGATTGTGTTCTAAATGTTCTTACGTAATCAATCATCATATTCGAGCATGCGGAAGAAACACCGATACGGATCGTTCCGGCTTTTCCTTGTTCTACTTCTTGAATTCGTCGCTCAACATCCTGTCTTTGCATTAGTGTTTGCTCCGCATATTGATACAATATTTCTCCTGTTTCAGTCAGTTCCCATTTTTTTCGATATCGATGGATTAAAGTTGTGCCAAGGTCATTTTCTAGTTTCTTTAAAAGTTGACTGAGTGGTGGCTGTGCTATATGTAGGGCTTCTGCAGCTTTAGAAATACTGGAATGCTTTACGATTTCTCTAAAGTAATGTAATTGTCGAATATCCATCCGTACACCTCATTATATGTATTTTCATATGAATAGTTTATCATATATATATTTTTAGTATCTTGAATTGGATGATATGATGGATAGGAGATTAAAAAAGGAAGCGAAATTACTTATGAATCATAAGAATGTTACGATGAAGCGCCTTACTTTATATATAGGTGGCTTATTTTTTTTGACACTTGGTGTTAGTTTATCGATTCAAGCAGGACTTGGTGTATCACCTGTTTCTTCTCTGGCATATGCACTTGTCTTAACGTCAGGCTTATCAATCGGTATTACTACAGTCCTTGCAAATATATTATTTATCCTTGTTCAAATCATTTTAAGCAAACGTATGGATATAAAAGATTTAATGCTTCAATTAATTATTTCGGTTGTATTTGGTTTCTTTATGGATGCTACATTATTCCTCGTGCAATTACTGCCTACACCTGAATCTATAGTATTGCGTTGTGTATATTTGATTATTAGTTTATTTGTCGTATCAGCAGGATTAATCGGATATTTCACCGCAAAACTCCCTCTAATGCCCTACGATGCGTTAACGTATGTTATTAGCGAACAGTTTAAAATCAAGTTTAGTAAAGCAAAGATTACGGGTGATTTAATAAATGTTTTTGTCGCAGCTATAATGGGTTTAGTTTTTATACAGTCCTTTGGAGCAATTGGTATCGGTACTATAGTTGCCGCTTATTTTATCGGAAAAATATTGGGGTGGATGATATCACGCTTTCAAAAACCTCTGCAACAGTGGGTAAGTCAAAATGAAAAAGTAATTCCCTAATTGAAAATTTGAAAAAACGGGCATCATCAGAATAGGTGTCTGTTTTTTTGTATTCAATTATTTATTGTTTGAAAAGAAAAGTGATATATTGCTCAAATATATATTAGAGTTAATAAGTTATTATGACTCATATATTAGTACTTTATTTCTAAAAATAATAAAATTTCTATTGACCTAGTTCCTTGGAAGTAATAAAGTTATTTTAGTGAGTCTTTTTATTTATTTTGGAAGGGGAATAAACTAGGTGAAAGTATCTATAAAGAAGAAAATGTGGACAGGATTTGGATCTGTTCTTATTCTATTAATTGTTGTGGGGTTAATAAGCTTATACTCAGTAAATCGGATAAGTGGGGAATATAAATCATTAATAGAGGATCGAGTGGAACCAATACTATTACTCGATGAACTTACTGGTTTTCAAAAGGATATGACAACGGTAAGTCTAGCTTTAGCCTTGGGTGATACTAAAGTAGAAGGTTTAACGGATCAATTCGACAAAGGATTCCAAGAAACTGCTAGCAGAATTAATGACATGAAATTAGCGGCGGATGGCCAAGTCCTGCTAGACAGAATAATAGAATTAGAGAATCATTATGCCTCATTAAACAAAGCTATTACTAGAGATGCAATACCTAGCGATGACGCAGAGATTGCAAAGCTTGATAGTAAAAGTGTAGTAGAAGAGTTAATGGCTGCTATTGCAGACATGAAAGAATATATGATGGAATCAGTAGAAAAAACAACCATAGAACTTGAAGAGTTAGCAAAACTAACACTTACTTTGATACTAGCTCTAATAGTAGTAGCAATTGTGGTAGGAGTTATTATTTCCTCTGTCATAAGTCAAGGTATAGCTAAACCGGTTAGTAAAATGACAGCTTCGATGAAAGAAATTTCAGAAGGAAACTTACAAATTGATCACGTCATCATTAAAAATAATGATGAAATTGGTATATTAGCTAGTACGTTCAACAAGATGTTAGAAGACCTAAAAGGAATGGTTACACGAATGAGAGATTCATCTGTAGAACTTGCATCGAGTGCTGAGCAACTTTCAGCAAGCTCAGAAGAGAGCCTTGCATCTTCTCAAATGGTAGCAACAGCTGCTGAACAACAAATGATGGGTAGCGAACAACAACTACGCATCGTAGATAAAAACAATGATTCACTGTCAGATATGAGTCACATTGTTGACCGAATTTCTGTGAGTAATGATGAAATGGAACATGCTGCAAATACAGTTATAGAATTGGTTGCAGATGGATCAGAGGTAGTATCCAAAGTATCTGATCAAATGAATACCATTGATGCAACTATTAAAGAGTCATCTGATATTATTAAAGAAATGGAACAGCACTCGAATGAAATACAGAAAGTTACCGCATTAATCACCGAAATTTCAGAGCAAACTAATTTACTTGCGCTAAATGCAGCGATTGAAGCAGCTAGAGCTGGGGAATACGGTAAGGGCTTTGCAGTAGTTGCTGAGGAAGTGAGAAAACTTGCGGAGCAATCCAAAAATTCAGCCTCGGAAATTGAATCAATGGTTGGTGTTATACAATTGGCAGCGGGAAAAGCAGTTAAATCGATTGATATAGGTGGAGAAAAAGTAAAAGAAGGACTAAATGCATCCAATCAATCTCGTCAAGTTTTTGTAGAAATTGAAACTGCGGTTGGAGTAGTGGGATCCAAGATTGAATCTGTCTCAACTGCGATAAAAGAAATACAAACTGTGTCTGAAGCAGTGACAGTAGCTTCAAAAGAAATACAACTCCTAGCACAACAAACTGCTGACGGTGCAAATGATACGAGCGCTGCAACAGAAGAACAACTGGCTGCAAACCAAGAGATTTCTTCTAGTGCACAATCATTAGCAAACTTAGCAGAAATATTACAAAATGAAGTAAGTCATTTTAAAATAAATTAAAGTATATATAGTGAAAAAAGGGACACAACTAAACGTTGTGTCCCTTTTTGGCATCCTTCAATTAGTAAGATCTATCCCTCTCACTCATATCACGTCGATTTGGAGACATTGAACCTTGCTTTGGTGTTAAATAACCAAGTTCAGCCAACTCTAGAGAAATCTCTTCTTTCTTACTAGTTGCAGGTCGTCTCGCCATAGAACCTCTTTTATTAGCCCCTAGATGAGTACCATTTCTCATAAGAAAACCCCTCTCGACGTTTTTTGATGCCTACTTAATATGGTTTGAAATACAGGGAAAATACAATTTTTACGATAAGAATAAATATAGTTATTCTGATTCTTTATATATAAAGTAATCAAAATCAGCAGGGATACTTTGACCAGAAGTATCCTGACATTGCATGCCGACGAATGCCCCCGTGAAGAAACCACCGCCCTGAATATAATCATCTGATAATTTATGTGATGCGAGTTTAATAGGAATTAGTGTCCAATTTTCACCATCAAATGAATAGGAATATTCATAAATAGATGTTTGGACATCTACTCTAAGATAAACATATTCCTGCTCAGCTGGAATTACAATTTCATTTCCTTTAAGTGGTTGGTCAAAGGTGAAGTTATCACATGTGCTTAACTCAAGAATTTTTCCTTTTTCCTCATGCCAGGAAATCTGAAGCGCCGTCCAGTTTTCGGTATTATAATAGTTGACCAGGCCAGCAGATTGCTGAAAGGTATTTGGATTAAAAGCTACTTTTGTTTCTGCAGTAAAGTTGAAATGCTGCCAACGTCTTGCTATAAATGCTTGAGTAAATTTAGAAGTAAGCGATTCTTTCCCATATAGTCGTAAATGACCAGGCTTGTCTTTTAGCGAAACAATCTGTTCACCAAGAGGTATACGCAATGATTGGAAATGATTGTTTAATCGTTCTTCATTAAAATCATCCTTCTCTTCAAACTCCTTTTCCCAAACAACTTCCTCCATAGAAGGTCCTTCGATTTCAAGTGATGGGCCATTCCCGTTTACAACATATGGCCAGTCATTTTCCCATTCGACTCTTTGGATAGCAGTCTCTCGTCCAAGTGGACAATATCCTCGTGGATCCAATAACGCTTGGTTGTCTTTAGGTAGTGGACGACCAGTTAAATGAACTAAAAACCATTCATTTGTATGTGTTTGGACGATAGAAGCATGACCTGCCTTTTGTAAAGGGTTTCTCGGATAGGGAAAAGACGTGATTAACGGATTATCCGGATGTACCTCGTAAGGACCCTCTAAGTTTCTGGAGCGTGCAATAGTAGCAGCGTGGTCGTATTTTGTGCCACCTTCAGCAGTTAGCAAATAGTAATAGTCATTTATTTTATATAGATGAGGAGCTTCCACTAATTTAATATCTGTACCTTTAAAGATAATAGTAGAGTCCCCAACTAATTTCTGCTGTTCCACATCATATTCCTGAAGTGCAATACCATAAAAATTATGATGGTGGAGACGATGATCCCACTTCATATTCACTAAATACTTCTTACCCGATTCATCATGATACAAGGATGGGTCAAAACCAGAGCTGTTTAAATAGATAGGCTCTGACCATTCCCCATCAATGGTATCGCAAGTGACTAGGTAATTATGGCAATCCTTCCACTGCCCCTCAGTAACCTTTACATCGGTGAATATTAACCAAAACTGTCCTTCACTGTAGGACAAGGCAGGTGCCCAAACCCCACCTGAGTTAGGATTTCCCATCATGTTCAATTGACTAATACGATTAAGTGGGCGAGAAACTAACCGCCAGTTTTTTAAATCCTTGGAATGATAAATACCAACACCGGGGAACCATTCAAAAGTGGAAACGGCAATATAATAGTCTTCCCCAACTCTGCAAATACTCGGATCGGGGTTAAAGCCAGGTAATATTGGATTTCGTATAATCGTCAATTGTCATCATCCTTTGCATCTAGTTTTTCCCCATTTTAAGTTATATAGTTGCTAACAATACAAGCTAAATAATAGATTTCACAGTATTATTAATACTCCTAATAATTCCTAAAATAGAATTTTTTTCAATATGTTAATACATATAACACTAGATTAAATAAAATGGCAAGTTATAATTTTTAGATAATTTAGTGTATTCTATTCCATTGCAGTATCTTGCTGTATACTGACGGACAAAAAGTTTTCGATGGAAAAAGCAGCAACACCTAATGCTGTAGATCTGGTAGATAATTCGGAAAAATCGATTTGAAGATCATTTTGTTGGAACCAAAGAGCTTGATTTGAAATTCTTTTGTTTAACGAATCTTTTAACCATTTTTCAGAGTAAGCTAATCTGTTACCGATAATAACTTGTTGCGGATTAAATATATTTATGATGTTATTAATCCCGATGCCTAAATAGTCTCCAGTTTGTTCAAATAACGCAATGATTTCATCATTTCCACTCTCTGCGAGTGTCACAAGACCTTCTAAATCTTGCATATCCGAAGGGATATCTAGCTTTTCAGCCTGTCTAACAAGCGCTTGCTCTGACGCATATAACTCCCAACAACCTTCGTTTCCACAGCGACATTTAGCGCCTCCTGCTTGTATCGTCATATGACCTAGTTCTCCAGAAAATCCATTAGAACCTTTATAAAGAGAGTCATTAAGTATCAATCCAACACCAATACCAATACCTGCACTCACGTAAATAACATTTTCAAAATCTTTTCCTGCACCAAAGTTTTTTTCACCATATGCACCAGCATTAGCTTCGTTTTCTATAATGATTGGAAGACTATACCTTTCTTCCAGAACTTCTTTTAGGTTTATATTTCTCCAGTTTAGGTTCGGTGCTAACAGAATATTATCATCCTTATCGACGATACCGGGTACTCCAACACCAATTCCTATTACACCATGTGGAGATTCAGGAGTGGACTTCAGAAGATATTCTATTGTCTCAAATAACTTAATCTCAATCTCTTCATAATTTAAATTTTTAAATGTTATTTGCTTCTCAGTGTGAATATTTCCGTTAAGGTCCGTTAGTACACCGAGTAAATAGTTTACGCCTAGATCTATTCCAATGGAGTAGCCAGCTTTTTCATTGAACAGTAACATAACTGGTCTTCTTCCTCCACTAGATTCACCCGGTCCAGATTCATAGATGAGATGTTCCTCTAGTAGATCATTTACTAAAGAGGAGACAGTTCCTTTGTTTAATCCGACTTGGCTTGCAACTGAAGCTCGGGAGATAGGGGAGTTGTATTTTATTTTATCGAGAACTAATGATTTATTGCCTTTTTTTACAACATGGTGATTCCATGTTTGATGGGTACTCATTTTCATCCTTCTTCAGCTCTTTCTCTCTTTTTCATCATTCTAACATATAAAACATGAATAAAAAAACTTTGTTCATCCACTAGACTAACTTAGTTTTGTTTGCTACAATGAAAACGCATACAATATTCAGAATATTGTTGTAAAATAATTGGGGTGGGGGAAATAAGAATGAAAATCAACAAAATGATTAAAATTCTACTATTTGCTTCTGTATTTTATTTATTGGCAGGGTGTTCAGATTCAGGTGACTCGTCATCAAGTTCAAGCGGTGACAAAGAAATTAAGTTTATGCATTTATGGCCAGAAGGAAGCTCCAAACAGCATTATGATGTTGTAAATGAAATTATTGCTGATTACGAAAAAGAACATGATGGAGTTAAAGTAGATTTGGAAGTGTTGAGTAATGAACAATATAAAGACAAACTAAGAGTTTTATCAACATCTAAAGAACTTCCAGATGTAGGTATGACTTGGGCAGCGGGGTTTTTAGAGCCTTATGTTGGTGGTAACATGTTCGCTCCATTAGACGATGTTATTGAAGAAGAACTTAGTGATAGCTTTGTATCAGGAACTGCAGAAGCTTATGCACTAGATGGTAAGACATACGGGTTACCATTAGAGCTTAACATTGTGACACTTTACTATAATAAAGCAATGTTTGATGAACAAGGTTTAGAAGCACCAAAGACTTTTGAAGAATTAGAAAGTGTTGTAAAAGCTTTTAAAGAAGATGGAATTGATCCGATCGCTTTAGGAAACAAAGATGCTTGGACGGGATCACTTTGGTATATGTATTTAGCAGACCGTTTGGGTGGAGCGGATGTTCTAAATAAGGCAATCGATCGCTCAGGAACATTTGAAGACCCTGCATTAGTAGAGGCAGCGCAAAAGGTTCAAGACCTTGTTGATATGGGTGCTTTTGTAAACGGATTTAATGGACTAGCAGATGAAGAAGCAAAGAGTATGTTCATGAGTGAGCAAGTGCCGATGTATTTAATCGCAACTTGGGATTTACCGAACTACACAACAAACGAAACTGTACCACAGGAATTTAGAGATTCTGTAGAATACTTAAAATTCCCAACGGTTGATGGAAACGGCGATATGAATAGCTTTGTTGGAGGTCCTGGAGTTGGACTATTCGTAGCAGAG
>Ga0209013_10003179_pt1 | contig 14664 bp, 11 predicted proteins | sample Cruoilmetagenom2_FD_187291 | JGI IMG/M metagenome (GOLD analysis project Ga0209013, IMG submission 187291) | Oil polluted marine microbial communities from Coal Oil Point, Santa Barbara, California, USA - Sample 2 (SPAdes) (version 2) | ecosystem: Environmental > Aquatic > Marine > Oil seeps ... | reverse complement strand
TTTTTAGCCTGTTTGAAAATTGGACGCAGCTTGGAAAACTCCATAAAGCCTTCCTTGCCATGGTAGTGGCCCATACCACTATTACCAACGCCGCCAAAGGGCATGTCATGTTGGGCAACATGTAAAATACTGTCGTTGAGACACATGCCGCCGGACAGCGTGTTGTGAATCACTTTATCTTGTGCCGCTTTGTCATCACTGTACAGGTAAAGCGCCAATGGACGTTCATTGTTATTGATATATTCAATCACCTCATCCAGGTCGTCATAAGGTTTGATTGGCAACAGCGGTCCGAAGATTTCATCCTGCATTACCTGCATCTCATCGCTGGGGTTCAGCACCAGGTGTGGAGGTATCTTTCGCGTTTCAGGGTCAGGCTTTTCCGTGCCTAAAAGGTTGATGGTATCCGCACCCTTGTCAGTCGCATCTTGCAATACAGCGATCAATCGGGCGAATGCCTTGTCATCAATAACTGAGGTAAAGTCCTGACTTGCCGAGGTCGGGTAGCGGTTGCTGACGATTTCTTTGGCCAACTCGACGAATGCGGCGACTTTCTCACGTGGAATAAATAAATAATCCGGTGCCACACAGGTTTGGCCGGCGTTGAGGAATTTACCAAAAAGCAGGCGTTCTGCCGCCATTTTCAGGTCGCAATCGTCGGTTATGATCGTTGGTGACTTTCCACCCAGTTCCAGTGTAACCGGCGTCAAATATTTGGCTGCGGTAGCCATTACTATTTTGCCGACTGCAGGAGACCCGGTGAAAACGAGATGGTCCCAGGGTCGATGGGTAAAGTCGTTGGCAGAAACACCAGGGATGATCGCCAATGCATCCTCGTCAATAACTGCGGAGATCAGTTCGTCCATTAATCGACACAATGTTTGTGAATTCGAAGCCATCTTCACAATACAGCGATTACCCGCACCCATCGCACTGATGACAGGGCTCAATGCCAGGAATAGTGGGTAATTCCATGGGGCGACTACACCGACGACACCTTTAGGTTGAGGGATAACTGTATTTTTTGCACCGAAATATGCCAGACCAACATGGCGTTTCTGTGGCTTCATCCACTTTTTCAGTTGCTTTTGAGTGTGGCCAATACCGCCCAGTAAACCAAACACTTCCAATAACCGTGTTTCCTGCGGACACCGGCAGCCAAAATCTGCATTAATGGCCTCGGCGATCTCTGCCTGGTTTTCAAGTAAAACTTTGTGCAGCTTTCCCAGGTTTTGTAACCGGGTTTCCAGGCTGAGATAAGGGTTCTGGCGTGAAGCCTTGCGTTGTTTGGCAAATACCTGGTCTATACGGCTTAAGTTTTCAGTGGTTGCGGCGTCGGTGGAAGTGTTCATTTAACTCGTTCCTTGAATTGCTTTGTACCCATAGGGGTAATGCTATCAGAGTTGTAAATTTGAAAGTGTAGTATGTTTTTACAGCATTAGGGTATTACACAAGAATAATAGCGTTTTTATTCAATAATTACGAGTGAATAATCCAATCAGGGATGTTCGCTTTCGAGTGGTGATATCCCGAAATAATGACCTATATGAAAGGGTTTCCAGTGTCTTCTTCGTTGCGAGAGTCGGTCGGCAATAACAAATAAGGTTTGTGCGTTGACACCCATGCCGGTATGGCTTGCCGTAACCTCGATATTTTCGACCTGGTCATGTCCACTATGCTGAATACAGGCCCGCCAATGACAGATACCATCCCACTTACTGTAAATGGCTGTTGTCGGTACGGGTGGTGGCTTGCCTATTTCCCATTGTTGCCGGCGAAACTGGGCCGATTTTGGTGATTGCTCCGGATTGAACATCTTGTATAAATCCGACAGGTTCGATGCTTCACCCTCCGGATCATTAAATGGACTGCCCAGGGTAATGACCTGGCGCACAGCATCTGGATTCAGCTTCGCCATTTCGCGCGCATAGATGCCCCCAAGGCTCTGGCCTATGAGGCTGATGCGGCAGTCGTATTCCTTATGCAATTGTGCAAGCAGGTCGCTGATACCTTCAAACAAATCAGGACGCACACCGAAATTGACTCCTTGTTTCCAGCCACACGGCAAATATCCCAATGCAGAGAGAAATTTTCGCATGACCACGGTAGAGCGGTCCCCTACTGTAAACCCGGGAATTATGATAACAGGATGACCATCACCCCCCATCAGCGAACTCAACCAGGACTCAGCCAGCGGAAGCATTCCCAGTTCTGTCATGGCGCGAAATGGCTCAGTCAGGTTAAGGAACTCTGAGGGTGGACGGAATTTCTCTCGAAGGGCGTAATTCATATTACTGCCTGAGTTCCGCAAATGAATCTTCCAGGCATTTTGCATAATTGGCCGGGTCCGGCATCATGACGCGACAGCAGGTCACACCGATAAACAGTTCATCACAGTAACTGCCGATGCTATGGAAAAGGCCGTTGCCATCGGTACATGGCCCCAGGCCCCAGCCTCGCACAAACAGCGCGCCGTTGCTGTAAAACGGATGTTGGGATCCGGGAACGTTGGTGATGACCGTGTTGACCGTGGGGGTAGCAAAGTTGGCCAGACCATTTTCCGCAGCCACTCTTGCCCCAAGGGCGGATAACTGGGTTGGGATGAAGTCCGCCATTTCAATCATGGATTTTGCATCGATCGCGTTGGTGTATTCTTTTGCGCTGTGGGTTGAGTCGCAGATTGCCTGCAGGCGTTCTTTTGGATCGATGATGTCAGTGTGTAAGGAGACTGCCATTGACACCACCTGGTTGCCCCCGGAGGAGGTCGCTTTTGGATCCCGGACATTAATCGGGCACATGCTCACCATGCTTTCTTTTGGCAGTTCGTCCTTTTCCTGCAGATAACGGCGCAATGCGCCTGCACAGATCGCCAGCACGGCATCATTTACGGTGCCACCAACGCTGTTCTTGATTTGTTTGATATCCTCAAGTGGAAACGTTACCCCCTCGAAAACCCGGTTCTGTGAAAGTACCCGATTAAAACGTGTGCGGGGTACGGTAGGTGCAGGCTTGAGATTGCCGTTGGCGATCGCATTGGTCATGCTGTCCCAGGAGGGCAGCGTTTTACTTAGAAAATCCAGGTAGCGTTTTGGCTTCTTGGTATTGTTTTCGTGAGCCATCGCAGCGAGTTCAAGAAGCGTTGGTGCCTTGTCGGCTTTCCATTCAGACGCACCTTCAATCTGTCTGATTTCAGGCGTCGGATCACACAGCGCACTGGCGATATCGTAGCTGGATTTGCCATCAATCGCTGCGTGATGGGTTTTCGAGACGAAAGCGAAACATCCCGGTGGAATTCCGGCGACGTTGTCGAGCCCCTCAATAACATAGAGTTCCCATAGTGGCCGGGAACGATCCAGGGCGCGCGACTGCAGACGGGCCACCTGTATGCAAAGCTGTCTCCAGTCCCCTGGTTTTGGCAATGCTACATGCCTGATATGAAATTCCGGGTCGAAAGACTCGTCTCTTACCCAGTATGGAAAATCCAGGTTGAGCGGGACCTCGTAAAGCCGTTGACGGAGGTACGGTGCGAGGTGTGCCCGTTCTTTGAGTGTCTGGATAATGCGCTTGAAACGGACAACCCCACCCGGTGCAGTGGATGGATCAAAAATGGCAACCGAGCCAAAATGCATGGGCGCATTGGGCGTTTCCATAAACAGAAATGCTGAATCGAGGCCATTTAGTTGCTGCATGCTTGCTTGTCCATATCCACCCGGTACAAAAATGGAATTACGGGTCAGACTCTGATCAAGTCTTTACCGTAAAAATAGCAGGCCCCGTGGTCGCGGCCTGCTACCCAGTGTACCGAATTATGCGGCCTTTTTAGCAGCTGGGGCTTTAGTTTTGGCTGCTTGGGCCTTTGGCTTGTTGTCAGCCGGTGTATAGATGACCGTCATTTGCTCAGTTAAAGCTTCCCAGGATTTAGTGTTTTTTTCCTGAAGGGCGGCAAGCTCTTCACGAACTTTTTCTTCAAAGGCCAGGTTGGATTCGAAGGCCTGGTTAAAGGTGGTGGCTTCACTCATTTCCTTGAAGCTCTCCATGCGATCCTCACCAAGGTGCGTGAAACACTCGGTATTGCGCTTGATCAGTTCTTCGAAGTAGGTAGCTTGAACGGTCCAGGCGTCTGCATTTGCTTTGGCAGCCTGTTCAAAAAAAGTCTTGATGTCTTCTGGTTTGATTTCGGTCATTTCTTCTGCTCCTGTTTAAGCTCTTGCCTGTAGTGCATATTTATTGTGCACTGCATAAAAACTACAGCTATAATAATCACTATATCTATAAAGGTCAATTAATATTTTGCGATAGCAAATAAATATTAAACTCAATAAGTACAGTGCTTGTATGTATATTTATTCAAATTAATTATGCATGGCATAAATATTCAGAAAAATATGGGACTCGCGCTATTATGAGTTTAAATCAGACGGGGTATATGTTTTGAGACTACTTAAAAAATATCCAAACCGGCGTATTTACGATACGCAAACAAGCAAATTTGTTACGTTATCAGACATCCGTGAGATGGTCAGAGAACGCCAGGAATTTCGCGTAGTCCATTCAAAAACCGGTAATGATCTGACCCGTAGTGTGCTGATGCAGATCATTACAGAGATGGAGGCGGAAGGTCACGAGTCCCTGCTTACCAATAAGATTCTGGAAGAATTGATTCGGTTCTTTGATGACAAGATGGTGGCGGTGATGAGCCCGCACCTTGAGCAATTGATCCTGCAGTCCCTGGCGGTACAGGATCAGATACGTGAGCAGTTCAAAAGTGCTTTCTCACAGCCATATCCAACACCGGAAGAGGCCATCAAACAGATGATGGAGCAATACCAGGAATTGACAGGACAAAAACCACCGAAGGATTGATCACCGGAAAGCGGCTAAGGCCGATTGGCGATACCGTTAAAAAACAATTCGAGATATTCAGCTGAGACCAGGGAGTTGTTGGTGAAATTCATGCGCGCCGCTATTTCCGGTGCTGCATCCACCGTGCCCGCAATTGCATTTTCAATAATCCAGGGGTCGACATCACGAATACTGCCGTCTTCGATGCCTTCATTAATGAAGGCACCTAATTGATCACTGCTCGCCTGGGTTAACAATAAAATTTCGTTTCGTCTTTCGATGCTTAATGAGGGCAGGGACCGGTATCCAATCAGCGGCCCGTCATCGCTGTGCTGGATATTGAACAGGTAGCGCAAGACCCGTTCAATCTTTTCAGCACCATTTGTTCCATCTTCGTTAGCGCGCTTCATCATCTCGCCTATCAGATCCAGCGTACGGTGAAAGCATTGGTAAAGCAGGTCTTCCTTGTTACGTATGTGGTAGTAGAAAGCACCCTTGGTTACATCCAGCTGTTCGGCAACATCGTCCAGTGAAGCACCCATATAGCCACGCTGGTTGAACATCAAGGAACCGACCTGCAGAAATGCATCGCGTTTGATGTCGTTCTGTCTGTCACGATCAAAGCCCTGTGGCAACTGGGTATCCAGCGAGGGGAAGGCAATGTCATCAAACTGATACCGGCTGGAACTGATACCACCTTTTATCAGACTGAGAAGCTGTTCGATAGCGGCCGGTCTTGTCTCGGCGGCCACGCTTCCGTACCAGACGTAGGACCAGTGGACAATTGCCAGAAAAGCCTGGGCGCTCGGTACCGGAGAACACTCTGATAAGCTACCGTCCTCAATACCACGTTGGACAAACCCGAGGATCGTGTTGAAGTGTCGATCTACCCGGGCTTCAACTTCTTCACGGTGCTTGCTTGCCAGTGTGGGGATTTCGATCATCATCGCTGTATGAGACCGGCGACCTTGATCGATCTCGTCCCATCTTGCAAAAAATATCCTCACAAAATTACTCAAACAGTCAAGACCCGTTTCGGCGTTTTGTTCGGCTTCAGCCATGATCTCGTCGCCGGCGTCACAGCTTGCCAGGTAGCACTTGAAGACCAACTCTTCCTTGTTACGGGCGTAGTAATACAAAGAGGTCTTTGTCAGGCCTATGCTTCGGGCGATATCACCAAGTGTAGTAGCCCTGGTTCCCTGAAAATTGAAAAGGCGTGCAGCTTCCGAAAGGATGGTCTGGAGCTTTATTTCGTGCTGGTTTTTGCGCGAAAAGGGTGATTTTTTCCGATGATCGGTAGCTTTTGTATCTGCTGTCATAATTCCATTCAGTTTAGTTCGATAAAAATACTGTAAGTTGGAACAACTTTAACATGTAAACAAATTGAGGCACAGCTTCAGATCGCTTAACACCTCAAAAACATACCATGTTTGCATTAAAACATACTTTAAAGGTATTATACATACCATATGTTCAATAACGTTAATCACGGGTGATCGGATATGGCAAACGCTGAAGAATTCAGACAACAAACACGTGAATGGCTACAAGAAAATTGTCCTGAGTCAATGCGGCTCCCCATACATTCAGACAAAGACCAGTGTTGGGGTGGCCGTAATTGGGTGTTTCAGAATGATGACCAGAGACTTTGGATGGAACGGATGGCCGAACGTGGCTGGACGGTTCCTGAATGGCCTGCCGAGTACGGTGGAGGCGGGCTTTCCAAGCTTGAAGCCAAGATATTACGAGAAGAAATGGCGCGCATCACGGCTCGTCGACCGCTGGAAAGTTTTGGCATTGATATGCTGGGCCCTGCATTGCTCAAGTTTGCGAGCGAAGAGCAGAAACAGCGTTTCATCCCGGAAATTGTTCACGGTAAAATTCGTTGGTGCCAGGGTTACAGTGAGCCGAATGCCGGCTCCGATCTCGCCAGCCTGCAGATGCGTGCCGAGGACAAGGGCGATCACTACCTGGTCAATGGTTCGAAAACCTGGACCTCCTATGCTGACAAATCTGACTGGATTTTCTGCCTGGTACGTACGGATTTTGATGTGCCTAAACACCAGGGCATCAGCTTTCTCTTAATCGACATGGCGCCCTCCGGCGTCAGTACCCATCCCATTCAACTGATTAGTGGAAACTCACCGTTTTGCGAAACATATTTTGATGATGTCCAGGTCCCGAAAGAAAACCTGATCGGTGAGTTAAGCAAGGGTTGGGAGATTGCCAAGTACCTGCTCACGCATGAGCGGGAGATGATCGGTGGCTTCGGCTTGTTACGGGCGGGTGGCAAATCGCTTGGCCAGACTGCGCTTGGAGCGATCGGTGAGAACCAGGGGCGTTTGGCTGATGATGGACTTCGTGCTGACATTACTGCATTTGAGGTCGATGAACTGGGTTTCGCGTTGACTATTGAAAGAGTGATCGATGAAGCCAAGGCTGGCCAGGGCACGGGTGCGGCATCTTCGATGCTGAAGTACTACGGCACCGAGCTTAACAAGATCCGCAATGAGTTATTGATGTCGGTTGGCGGTAGCGAGGCATTGGCCTGGGGTGGGCAGGATGATCTCACATTGGTAAAACAGTGGTTGCGCACCAAGGGTAATTCTATTGAGGGAGGAACCTCAGAGGTGCAACTCAACATAATTGCAAAACGAATTCTCGGTATGCCGTCCTGAGAGGCGGTAAAAGATGCAGGAGCACAAGATGGCGTTGGTATTGAATGAAGAGCAGCAATTGCTGCAGGATTCCGCAAAAACTTTTCTCCAGGAGTGCTCGCCGGTAGAGAACCTGCGTAAACTTCGTGACGCAGGTGATCAATGGTCACCTGCATTGTGGACTGACATGGCGGAAATGGGATGGGCCGGTATTGTCGTTCCCGAGGAATACGAGGGTCTCGACTTTGGTTATGTCGGGGCCGGATTGCTGGTCGAGGAGTGCGGGCGGACGCTTGCGACTTCACCGCTGATGTCATCAGCCCTGGTGTGTTCCTCTCTGGTTAACGGTTTATGCAATGAAGAGCAGAAGCAGGCGATTTTACCAGCGGTAGCCAGTGGTGAATTAATACTGACACTCGCGGTGAATGAAACTGCCCGGCCAAGCCCTGAGGCAACCGGTATGACCGCCGTGGCTGACGGGCATGACTTTGTCCTCAACGGAAACAAGGTCCATGTGATCGACGGAATGATCGCTCACAAATTACTTGTCGTTGCGAGGATCGATGGTGTTGCTGGTGATCAGAATGGCTTGGGTCTGTTCCTGGTAGATCGTGAGCTTGAAGGCTTGTCGTTCACCGGTATTCTAAATGCGGATAACCACCAGGTTGCAAACATACAATTTGATTCGGTCCGTATCGGGCCGGAGACTTTGCTGGGTGAGGCAGGGAACTGTTGGTCGGAACTTGAACGGGCCCTCGATATCGGTACCGCGTGTTCAGCCGCTGAGTTGTTTGGCATCGCGCAGGAATCCTTTGAAAGAACCTTGCAATACCTGAAAGAACGCAAACAGTTTGGTGTTTTAGTGGGTAGTTTCCAAGCCCTGCAGCACCGTGCTGCACTGTTGTTCTGTGAGCTTAATCTATGCAAGTCGATGGTGCTAAAAGCACTGCAGGCGGTGGACGAAAACAGCGCAGATCGTTCGCTAATGGCTTCTACGGCAAAGATCAAGTGTGGCAAAACCGCAAAACTTGCCGTGAATGAAGCTGTTCAGATGCACGGTGGTATTGGTATGACAGACGAATTCGATATCGGATTCTTTATGAAACGGGCCGCCGCAGCGCGTCAGGAATATGGTGACGAGTATTACCACAGTGACCGTTTCGGACAGCTTCGGGGATACTGAGGCATGCACTACCAGGAGGTTGAGGCGACAATTGCCGGGATAACCGGTCCCGGGGGTCCTTTTCCGGTGCTGGAAAAAGACATCGACGGTATTGCCCGCCGCGTATTTGGTGGTTTTCCTGACAGTCTGCGTGATTACTATGCTGTAGGTGCACCCCATGCGGACAAGGATTGCCTGGTTGATGGCGAGAGACGTTACTCATACGCCGATGTGCTTGGGCAGGCAGCAAGCCTGAGCCACGTCCTGGTTGATCAGTATGGTGTGTGCAAGGGTGACCGGGTAGCACTGGCGATGCGGAATGCGCCCGAGTGGTGTATCAGTTTCATGGCAATCACCGCGGTTGGCGCCGTGGCGGTTCCGATGAACTCCTGGTGGCAGGGTGAGGAACTGGTTTATGGCTTGCAGGATAGTGGTGCGAGCCTGGTCATTCTGGACGGTACCCGCTATGCACGGATGGCAACATGGTTGATTGAATCCAAGTTACCCGTCATCGGTGTGGATACCGGTGGGGCACCGTTGCCTGGCGACGTGGACAGGCTTGAGAATTTACTCACCAATGCTACACACGGCAGTTTTCCTGATATCGATATTGACGCCGAAGATCTCGCACTTATCCTGTATACATCCGGTAGCACGGGTGCGCCCAAAGGGGTGTTCTCGACGCAACGCAATGTTTTATCTGCACTGGTGACCTGGCTGGTCGCCGGGCTTGCGGTGGCGACTGTCCAGGGTACATATGGCCAGGAGCCAGAGACTCAACCTGCGATTTTGCTGGCTATACCGCTATTCCATGTCACGGGCCTGCATAGCCTGTTCCTGCTATCACTGGCGTTGGGACGCAAGGTTGTGATGATGCGCAAGTGGGACGTTGATGTGGCACTGGAGTTAATTCAGGCCGAGCAAATCACCAACTTTAATGGTGTGCCAACGATGTCCATGGAGTTGATGAATCATCCGCGCCTGGCAGACTACGATTTGTCATCACTGGTTGAAATTTCATCGGGTGGTGCAGAGCGACCAGCGGAGCAGGTTGCAACCCTCATTGAACGGTTTCCCGGTGCGATGCCAACCGTGGGTTATGGTTTGACCGAAACCAATGCCGTTGGAAGTCTTTCAGGGCAAGAAGACTATGTCACCAGACCCGGCTCTGTGGGTAGACCAACTGCTCCCCTGGTTGAGCTTCGTATCATTGATGCGCAAGGTAAGGTGGTCACAAAAGGCGATATCGGCGAAATATGTTTCCGCTCACCTGCCATCGCCTGTGGTTACTGGAATTGTCCTGAAGCAACCGCCGAAGTGTTCAACGATGGTTGGGTACGCACGGGTGATGTCGGCTACCAGGACGAAGAAGGTTTTCTTTACATCGTAGACCGGCTCAAAGACATCATAATTCGTGGTGGTGAAAACATCTCTTGCCTGGAAGTAGAGGCAGCGCTGTACACGCACCCGGAAATCCTGGAGGCGGCAGTATTTTCAATTCCCGACCAACGTTTGGGAGAAATTGTCGGTGCGGCAGTGATGACAAGGTCCGGCACAATGCTCGAAACGGAGCAAATTCAGACTTTTCTAAACGAGCGTTTGGCTGCATTCAAGATTCCGCAGCATATCTGGTGCCAGGCAGAACCTTTGCCACGCATTGCTGCTGGAAAAATTTCCAAGAAGCAAATCAGAAGCGAAATGATCGAGCGGTTAGGGCGTTAAGCTGGACTGTCAGCTGAACCACACCGGCGCTAATAGCCGAGTGGCTCACTATGTCCATTACCAAATGAATTTTTTAGGAGATATGAAATGAGTATTCGGTTTGATGACCAGGTTGCAATTGTTACGGGTGCCGGAGTTGGATTGGGACGTTCACACGCCATTGGTTTGGCTGAACGTGGTGCCAAAGTTGTTGTTAATGATCTTGGTGGCGCGGATGGTAACAGCGAAACTGCAAATGCTGTTGTTGCGGAAATTCGTTCAGCCGGTGGTGAGGCAATTGCTAATGGTGCGAATGTGGCGAACTTTGACGAGGTTCAGGCCATGGTGAAACAGGCCATGGATACCTGGGGCCGTGTGGATATCCTGGTAAACAATGCCGGAATTCTGCGTGACAAGAGTTTTGCAAAAATGCCACTCGAAGATTTCCAGTCAGTGATCAATGTCCATCTGAATGGCTCATTCAACTGTACCAAGGCCGTGTGGGACATTATGCGTCAACAGGAATATGGCCGCATTGTCATGACCACGAGTTCCAGCGGTTTGTATGGCAACTTTGGCCAGACCAACTATGGCGCTGCAAAGATGGCCGTTGTTGGCATGATGAACACCCTGGTTCAGGAAGGCGCGAAATATGGAATCAGGATCAACTCACTGGCGCCCACAGCGGGAACCCAGATGACGGAAGGCCTGATCGATGCGGCAGCTTTTGACATCATGACAACAGAATCAGTGACCGCTGCCCTATTAGTGTTGTGCGCAGAAGAGTCCCCCAACCGTTTGATCCTTTGCGCTGGCGCAGGTGCTTATGCCGCTACACATATTTATGAAACCGATGGTATTTACCTGTCGCCTGAAGAGCAGACACCTGAAAACGTCATGGCGCAACTTGATGCAATTAATGCGCGCGAGGGCGAGGCAGAGCTGACAGCAGGCTTCAAGCAGACACATAAATTTGTCGGCAAAGCCATGGCCGCGTTTGGCGTAGAAGTTTAATTTAATATTTTCCGGAGTAAATTGTAATGAGAGAGGCAGTCATCGTTTCAACAGCACGGACACCGATCGGTAAGGCCTATCGTGGACTTTTCAATAATACCGAAGCGCCTACGATGGGGGGCATTGCAATACGTGCAGCGGTCGAGCGCGCAGGCGTGGACCCGGCAGAAGTTGATGATGTCATCATGGGTTGTGCCATGCCGCAGGGCACCTGCAGCCTGAACCCTGGCCGCCTTGCCGCCCTGGCCGGTGGCCTTCCGGTAACGGTCAGTGGAATGACGATGGATCGCCAGTGTTCATCCGGCCTGATGTCGATTGCGACAGCTGCAAAACAAATCAAACACGATGGTATGCAGGTTGTTGTTGGTGCGGGTATGGAGCAGATCAGCCTGGTACAGAATCAGCACCAGAACATGCACCGGGTTATCGATCCGAAGCTGGTGGCCGCGCATGAGCATGTTTATATGCCGATGCTGCAAACTGCCGAAGTGGTTGCCAACCGTTACGCTATTTCGCGTGAGGCACAGGATGAATACGCCCTACAGAGTCAGCAACGCACCGCGGCGGCACAGCAGGCCGGCAGGTATGGCGAGGAGATCTTATCTGTTACCGCCAACATGGGGGTTATGGACCGGGAAACCGGCGAGATCAGCTTCATCGACAAAACCCTGGAACTGGATGAAGGCAATCGCCCAGGTACAACCGCCGAAGGCCTTGCGGGCCTGAAGCCTGTTATTGAAGGCGGCACCATTACCGCTGGTAATGCCAGCCAACTTTCCGATGGTGCGGCGGCCAGTGTACTTATGGACAGCAAACTCGCTGAACAGCGCGGTTTGGAGCCCCTGGGCGTTTATCGTGGAATTACGGTGGCAGGTTGTGAGCCGGATGAAATGGGCATTGGACCTGTTTTTGCAGTACCAAAGCTTCTTAAACAGCACGGTCTCAGCATGGATGACATCGGCTTATGGGAGCTTAACGAGGCATTTGCGGTCCAGGTTATTTACTGTCGTGATCGTCTTGGCATTCCAAATGATCAGCTCAACGTTAACGGCGGGGCAATTTCATTCGGACACCCGTATGGTATGAGCGGGGCACGGATGGTTGGCCATGCGTTGCTGGAAGGCAAGCGTCGCGGTGTGAAGTATGTCGTCATCACAATGTGTGTCGGTGGTGGCATGGGCGCGGCCGGGTTATTTGAGGTACTGTGATCCATTCAATAAAATTCAGACCCATTGAAATTGAGGAGATTTCATGATGTCATCATCACCCCGCTTACCACTTGGGACCAAGCTTGCCTATGGCTTTGGCGCTGTGGCGTTTGGCGTTAAGAACAATGGGTTTGATTATTTTCTTCTGTTGTTCTATTCGCAGGTTATGGGTGTTGATGCACCGTTGGTTGGCCTGGCGCTATTGATCGCATTACTTTTTGACGCTTTTTCAGATCCGGTGGTGGGGTATCTGAGTGATAATACCCATTCAAAATGGGGTCGGCGACATCCATGGATGTACGCTTCTGCCTTGCCGGTGGCCATTTGTTATTACCTGCTATGGGTCCCGCCGGCCGGGCTCACCGGTAATGAGCTTTTTCCCTATATTCTTGTGTTGACCATTTTTATCCGGGTGTGTATTACACTTTTTGAAGTGCCGAGTTCAGCGCTTTCAGCCGAACTGACCCAGGATTATGACGATCGAACGTCGCTGTTCAGCTATCGATATTTTTTCGGCTGGATCGGTGGCACCCTGATGGCAACAGTTGCGTTGGCTGTGTTCCTGGCTCCGACCGAGACAATACCGAACGGATTGTTAAATAAGCAGGGTTATGGGATATACGGTATTTCCGCTTCCATTGTGATCCTGATTTCAATCCTTGTCACGTCGTTGGGTACGCATAATCAAATAGCCCACTTCAAACCGGCACCGCCAAAACGGGCAATGAGTTTGAAACGCATTTTTGTTGAAATATATGAAACCCTTGGTGACAGGTCATTCCTCGCCCTGTTTCTCACCGCATTGTTTGGAGCCGTAGCCGCCGGTCTGTCTGCGGGGCTGTCTTTTTACATGAGTGGGTATTTTTGGGAGTTCAGCACTGATCAGATTTCCGTGCTGTCGTTCTCAATCATCATTTCAGCCTTCATAGCACTGATAATTTCTCCGCTTATTTCCAAGCGCATCGGTAAGAAACGCGGTGCCATTATTGTTGGTGTCGTTGCCTTTACAATTGCACCAGCCCCGGTTGTTTTGCGTCTTATTGGCATGATGCCCGAGAACGGTGATCCGTTGTTATTCCCCATCGTCTGGTTTGCTGTTGTTGCCGAGATCACGATGGTCATAACCTTGTCGATCCTGACCAGTTCAATGATGGCTGATCTCGTTGAGGCCAGCGAGATCAGAACCGCACGTCGCTCAGAGGGTGTCCTGTTTGCAGCAGCCACATTCGCACGCAAAGCAGTCCAGGGTTTCGGTGTACTAGCAGCATCTGCGGTGCTGGCAGTGGTACAGTTTCCCAAGGGTGTCGCACCCGGGCAGGTACCGGATGAGACGGTGTTCAGGTTGGGTCTTTATTACGCCCCGACGCTGTTTGTCATCTGGATACTGGCGATTGCCAGCCTCAAGTTATACCGTATTGACCGTACCCAGCATGAGGAAAATTTACGCACGTTGGCGGCCCAGGAAGATTAACCCCGTGGTCCGCGGTTGCGCGGCTTCTTGCCAGCCCTGGGCTGCTTGCCGCTGCCATCCTCACGCGGGGGCAAACCCGTGTGCTGGGTCAGGATTTTTTTACCGGTACGACGCCGGTGTGCCTGTTCGGTATTTTTTCTTCGCGACGCTTGATAACCACGACCGGTCTCAGGCTGGTTGGTTGGGATCAGCTGTGATTCGCCGTCTCCGATCAAGTCGGCTCTGCCCATTTTTCTGAGCGCTTCGCGGAGCATTTCCCAGTTGTTCGAATCGTGATACCTGAGCAGTGCCTTGTGCAGTTTTCGCTGTTCCGGAGACTTTACCGGTACCACTTCATCAGATTTGTAGCTCACCTTGCGCAATGGATTCTTACCGGAATGGTACATGGCGGTCGCCGTGGCCATGGGTGAAGGATAGAACGCCTGCACCTGGTCGGCAGTGAAGCCATTACGCTTCAGCCAAACTGCCAGGTTGAGCATGTCTTCATCGGTGGTGCCCGGATGAGCGGCAATGAAATAGGGGATCAGGTACTGTTGCTTGCCTGCCTCCCTGGAGTATTTTTCGAACAGTTTCTTGAACTGGTCATAACTGCTGATACCCGGTTTCATC
>Ga0209013_10003178_pt1 | contig 14670 bp, 17 predicted proteins | sample Cruoilmetagenom2_FD_187291 | JGI IMG/M metagenome (GOLD analysis project Ga0209013, IMG submission 187291) | Oil polluted marine microbial communities from Coal Oil Point, Santa Barbara, California, USA - Sample 2 (SPAdes) (version 2) | ecosystem: Environmental > Aquatic > Marine > Oil seeps ... | reverse complement strand
TTTTTTACTCCTCCTACGCCGCTACGATTTTAACAACGCACTTTTTGTAATCCGCTTCTTTCGACAACGGATCGGTAGCATCAAGAATAAGTTTGTTAACAAGGCGGCGGGCATCAAAGAAAGGCACAAACACCAATCCTTTGGGAGTTTTGTTTCGACCGCGAACATTAACCCTTGTCGTGATTTCTCCCCGGGGGCTGATGATCTTTACCTTTGCGCCATTTCTAAGCCCCCGATCACGCGCATCACTCGGGTTCATATAAACCAAAGCATCGGGCACGGCTCGATGCAGTTCTGGTACGCGGTTGGTCATTGATCCCGTGTGCCAGTGCTCCAGGACACGTCCGGTGCATAACCACAGGTCGAACTCCTCATTGGGTGTTTCAGCAGGCGGCTCATAGGGGGCAAAAATCAGGTTGGCTTTGCCATCTTTTTTACCATAAAAATAGACATCGCCTTTTTTTACATCCGGGTTGAGTTTCTTGACGAATGGATCGTAACCCTCTCTGTAACGCCACAGGGTCTCTTTGCCATCAACCACAGGCCAACGCAATCCACGCACCTTGTGATAGGTGTCAAAAGGCGCCTGGTCATGCCCCGGCTTTGGCCCTTCAGTCTGGAAGCGGCGATACTCTTCAAAAAGGCCTTTCTGAACGTAATAGCCGAAATGCTTGGACTCATCATTCTGATAAATATTTTTATCGTCGTCCTGAACCGTTCCGCTTTTATAGGGGAATTTATCAACCTGCCCATTTTTAAACAGAACCTGATAAAGCGTTTTGCCTTTATACTCCGGCATTTTTGCTACAAGTTCAGCACCCCAGGCCTCTTCGACCGTAAAGCGCTTGGAAAACTCCATGATTTGCCATAAGTCAGATTTTGATTCGCCCGGCGCATCAACCTGTTGACGCCAGAACTGGGTGCGCCGCTCGGCGTTGCCAAAGGCCCCCTCTTTCTCCGCCCACATTGCAGTTGGCAGGATCAGATCGGCGGAAATAGCTGAAATGGTCGGGTAGGGATCAGAAACCGCAATGAAGTTAGCCGGATTTCTCCATCCTGGCAGCATCTCTTCATTAATGTTCGGACCGGCCTGCATATTGTTATTGCACTGCTGCCAATAGCAGTTCATTTTTCCATCTTTCAGCATTCTCTGCATGAGGACAGCATGGAAACCCACCTTGGGATTAATGGTGTCGGCGGGCAGTTTCCAGATCTTCTCGGCAACGGCGCGATGTTCCGGTTTTTTAACGACCAGGTCGGCCGGCAGTCTGTGCGCAAAGGTGCCGACTTCTCGGGCGGTGCCACAGGCGGATGGTTGTCCGGTCAGGGAGAAGGGACTATTTCCGGGTTCAGCAATCTTTCCCATCAACAGGTGGATGTTGTATACCAGGCCATTCATCCACACGCCACGCGTATGCTGGTTCATTCCCATGGTCCACAACGACATGATCTTTTTGTTGGGATCGGCATAGAGTTTCGCCAGGCGCTCCAGTTTGTCAGCAGGAACTTTTGAATGTTCTGATGTGTATTCGAGGGTGTATTCAGAGACCGCCTTTGCATACTCATCAAAGGTCATGCCGGACAATTTGCCTTTGCCGGAGTTCTTGGCTTTTTGCTCCAAAGGATGCTCGGGTCTCAGGCCATAGCCAATATCTGTGACGGTCTTCTTGATATTGACGTGGTCATCGAGGAATTTTTTGTCATACGCCTTGTTCTGAATAATATAGTTGGCGATATAGTTGGCGATCATCAGATCGGTCTGGGGTTCGAAGATCATGCCGTTGTCGGCCAGTTCGAAACTGCGATGCGTATAGGTTGATAACACGTGCACTTCCGAGCCTTCCCTGGTCAAGCGCGTATCGACCAGACGAGACCACAGAATCGGGTGCATCTCCGCCATATTGGCGCCCCACAGGACGAAGGCGTCGGCATGTTCCAGATCATCATAGCTGCCCATGGGCTCATCGATGCCAAAACCACGCATAAATGCGCCAACCGCAGAGGCCATGCAGTGACGCGCATTGGGATCGAGATTGTTTGAACGCAAACCGGCTTTCATGAACTTTGAAGCGGCATAACCATCCCAGATCGCCCATTGGCCGGAGCCAAACATGCCGACACCGGAAGGGCCTTTCTCCTTTAAGGCCGCTTTCCATTTTTCCGCCATGATGTCGAAGGCTTCGTCCCAGGATACCTCTTCAAACTCGCCCTCTTTGTCATATTTACCGTCTGTTTTACGCAGCAGGGGGGTTGTCAGGCGATCCCTTCCATACATGATTTTAGATAAGAAATAGCCTTTGATGCAGTTCAGACCTTTATTGACATCCGAATCAGGGTCGCCCTGAGTCGCAACGATACGGCCTTTGCGGGTGCCGGCCAGGACACTGCAACCGGTGCCGCAAAAACGGCACGGGATCTTATCCCAGCGGACTTCTGCGTCATCATCCTCTTTTGCATGGGCCAATTGTGTTGCCGGTAGAGTAAGGCCTGCGGTTGCTGCCGCAGCGGCAATCGCTTGCGATTTTATAAAGTCACGTCTGGATATTTTCATTCGGTCTCCCCTTGGATGGTGGGTCTAACTTGATTGAGATAGTATTATCGGCGCCTGCTCTTGTGGCGTCTGATCTGCTTCCAGCTCTTCCTGGTATTCGAATACCAGAGATGAGCTCATGACACCGTTGATTTGCGACATCTTTGTCATGGCGTCACTGCAATATTCCCGGCTGGGATGGTCAATACTGACGACCATTTTTCCATTTTCCCCCTGCATGTGAACTTCAACGCCTTGCATCTCATGGAGTGATGCGCTAACGGTACTTAAATGTTGAGGTTTGGCTTGAATAACCAGGCTGCATATAGTCACATGTACTCCCGTTGGGTGATAGGGCTGGCATCAATTTCGTTTTCTTTTTGTTTTCCTTGCGATTTGTCAATGCTTTGGGAGTGTAACCCAAAAGGCTCCGATCTGTGAAGAGTTGTATTCGCCACCTTTCGTTGTTGGTGCATTGTCTGCCCAACTCGCATCAATCCTGCCCCATTCGATGCGCTTGGCCTACATGGACGTAGGTCAGGGGCGTGAGCAGGACGCGGAAGCTTCGCCGATGGCAGTGCATTTGAGCGTTTATGGATATAACACGGTTGCCCGAAGGAATTCGGCAACTGTCTGGATAGAGATGCCACATGTCTTGTCTGGCTGGTTCATGAAGGAATCAAAGTCCTTGAGGTCCCCAGTCAGGAGATGGGTTGCCCTGGAGGCGAGTGCCGCCTGGAAAATTGGTTGGTCTTTTTGCGCCAGTCCATCCAGAGAGGCTTGGCCTTCCTGATGTTTAACAAGCCGGATGCCGCGTTGAAGTGAATTCAGGGTGTCCAGCGTGTGCGGGAATTTCCTCTCTAGATTGCGGCGCGCCTCCTCCATCGCATAGGGACTGGAGAAAAGTTCCCAGTGCCCCTGAATCCCGAGTTCAATAACCAAAGCGGCTTTCCCCCCCGGATTGTGCGCTGCCGTAAACAGGATGTTGGCATCGAGAAACAGCCTCATTTTTCCGGTGAGGTGAGTGCTTGGACGATTTGATCCCGTTCATGTTCTGATAGTTTATCCTCAATATCCCACTGTGCTATTTGCTCATCGCTGTAGTGGTCGACTTCGAGAACTATGCCCGGCTTGAGTACAATTTCGTTGCCATGCTCTTCAAGAATGACGACATCGCCACTATTGATTCCCATGCGTTTGCGTAGTCCGGCTGGCAGGGTTATCTGGCCTCGGCTGGATACAACCAGTGTTTCACGCATTGTGATGCTCCTCGCTATTCTGATCTGATATTTTAAGAGTAGCATAATTTCGGAAATGCGGAAAATACGACACTCCTCATCCACCTGATGTGTTACCTTTGGTCACACAACTAAGAACCGGAGAAACCCATGAAACCACACACTCTGGATTGGAACGCCTATTGCCGTGAGTTTAAATCATCCTCAGAGAGCGTCTGGCTGAACCATGCTGGGATCTCCCGGACATCCCGCTCGGTGGCCCTCGCCATGAGCGAATATGCAGCCGAGATGGGCGACACTGGTGCGCTGCGTATCGATGAGCGCTTTCAGGATGCTATGGATATAAAATCTCTGGCCGCGCGGATGCTTGGCTGCGAAGGGGATAACCTCTCCATCACACCCGGCACGGCTTTCGGCATCAATATGGTGGCGGAGGGATATCCCTGGCAAGCAGGGGATGAGGTGGTTCTTTGTTCTGTGGAGTACCCTGCAAATGTCTATCCCTGGTGGGCGCAGAAACGCCATGGGGTGCGCCTGGTGTGGGTGGACCCGGATGCAGACAACCGCATACCGGTCGAGCGTTATGCCGAAGCGATCACCGATAAAACCCGCGTGCTCGCCGTCTCGTATGTGCAGTTCTCCTCGGGGTACCGCCATGACCTCGAAGCGCTCGGGAGACTCTGCCGGGAGGCTGGCTGCTTGCTGGTGGTGGATGCCATACAGGCGTTCTCTATCTTTCCAATTAAAACCACGGAGTGGGGGATCGATGCGCTCTCTTTCGGTTCCCACAAGTGGCTGCTGGGGCCGACCGGCATCGGCATGTTCTATTGTTCGCCTGAACTGCGGAGCCGTCTCCAGCCGCTCTTTCCAGGTGCGTCGTCGGTGAAAGACCCGTTCAATTTCCTCGACTACCACTTCGACCTGCTCGAGGATGGCCGCCGCTTTGAAGGATCGATGCCGAATCTCGCCGGCTGCGCAGGATTGCAGGCGGCGCTGGAGCTCGCGGCCGGTATTGGCCAGAAGAATCTTGCGATGAAGATCCGGCAGCACAGCGATGACCTGATCGAGGTATTTGAACGCCAGGGATATCAGAACAGCAGCCCGCGCGGCGAGGAGGAGTGGTCCGGGATCGTCTCCTTCACGCACCCGGAGGTTTCCGCCGAGGCTGTGTTTCAGGGGCTGCAACAAGAGGCGGTGATCACCTCGGTGCGGGATGGACGGCTGCGTCTCTCACCGCATGCCTACCACCGCCCCGAAGACATGGAGAGAGTGGTTCTGGCCCTGGAGAAGACCCTTCGACGCATTTTGTAGGAGCTGCCTTCCGGCAGCAAAACTGCGTTGAAAAAGGCGCACGCCAGCATGATGTGCTACCTTTAGCCAGACAACAGTAGAGGAGAAAATCATGGAGATGAGATATCAAGGCAGCTGCCACTGCGGGGCCGTGCGCTTCTCATATCAAGGCGAACCCATCACCAAAGGATTGCGGTGCAACTGCTCCATCTGCTCCAGAAAAGGGGCGATGATGTCCCTGCAGGCGATACCCTGTGAAGAGTTGAAGATTGAAGCCGAGGAGGGCGTTCTCGGGCTATACCAGTTTGGCAAGAAAACAGCCAAACACTACTTCTGCAAAAACTGTGGCATCTATACCTTTCACGAGACCGCCAGGGTTCCAGGCCACTGCCGTGTAAACCTTGGCTGTGTCGAAGGTATAGATCCCTTTTCACTCGAAGCCGATGTTTTTGATGGCAGGCACTTGCTATAGAGGAACTCCAGCCAAGTCCGCTCTTTGTCATTTCGACTGCAGGGAGAAATCCTGATGCGTGAACAGCGTGATGACACTGACGTTGTCGAAGCGCCCTTCCTGCCGCGAGATGTTGAGTGTTGTCCAAGCTTAGAAAATTTCAACCGGGGGCTCATGGATTGAGCTACCACCCCTGTGATACTGACCCTCTCAAGTATAATTTCATCCTTCGGAGGTTGTCATGTCTGTTGTTGCAGAACGTCTATCCCAGGTCAGCCTGGGCGAGCCCCGGGTCCACAAGAATCTCGTCATGTTCCCGCTGATTGCGGATGGGAACGTTGAACCCCGTTATCAACTGCTGGATGATGCGCTGGCGCAAGGCAGTGCACGTGTAACCGAGGTCTCTGAATCCGGCAGCGTCCCTGAGCTGAAGTTCGTCAACGAGGGTGAGCGGCCCGTATTGCTCCTCGACGGAGAGGAGCTGGTGGGCGCAAAGCAGAACCGCATCCTGAACCTGAGGGCGCCCTGGTCGACGATGAGAGCATCGTACATCTCTCTGTTTTCCGCTTGCGGGAAGATGGCCGCACAGGCTCGCAACAGAGGCAAGGAAACATCGTTCGCGCATCTATGCGGCGTCGCCGTCAGATTATCGAATGATAATGGATACCGGTCAAAGAAGAACCTGTGGAATCGAATGACAGCTTTCGAGGCGCAGTGATGGAGTAGGCTCGAATGCATGTGGCCTCAAAATTATAGGCTATACTATTTAGTAGTAATTATTCCTACTATCATTATGGAGACCCTCATGACCACAGTCAAAAAACTTAGCATTGCCCTGACTCCAGAAATGGTCGATGAAGTACGCCTAGCCGTCAATAGTGGAGACTATGCAAGTAGCAGCGAAGTAATCCGTGAAGCGCTGCGGGACTGGCGTCGGAAACGGGCCATCCAGGATCAGGAGATCAAAGAACTGCGTGGGCTTTGGCGTACAGGACTGGAGAGTGGCAACGGTGAGTATGGCTCTATGGAAGAAATCAAGCAGGCCGCTCGCAAACGTCTGGCTGAGAGCGACCAATAAGCGCAGGATATGGCCATTTTCCATAAAACCTCCCAGGCTGAAGAAGATCTGATCGATATTTGGCTTTACATTGCTCAGGATAACCCCTCTGCCGCCGATACCTTACTCGATACATTTAAGGAGAAAGGCCGCTTGCTCGCAGAGAATCCTGAGCTTGGGCAGACACGTCCTGACATTGCCATTGAATTTCGATATCTGCCAGTAGGACGTTATTTGATGCTCTAACGCGTGATTCCTGGCGGGATCGAATTGGTGCGCGTGGTACATGGCATGCGGCTATTGAGTGAGCTATAAGCACCCTAACCCCCGTTATTCCGGCATGCTTTTTTGCCGGAAGTGCTTGCGCTTTGAACGCCCACAGGGCGGCCCGAAGGGTAAGCGAAGCGGATAATCCATTTTTCTTGCTCCGTAAGTGGTCGATTCTATGGGCGCGAAGTGACCAAACAATCCAATAACCTCAAGATACTCGCGAGTCTCGATTCGCCAGAGATGGCCGCATCCCGACGGAACGAACTGCTTATCCCGCGATCAACTTCCGCGGCGCTCGGCAACTCTGCAGTAGAAGCCACCCGCAAGGGCTGTTACCGCACCAGCGCCGGAGCCAGGGTCGATTGGGGAGATCTCATACAGACTGCTTGCTCCTCAAAAAGAAGCATTCGCCCGGACGATCCACTGCCGGCATACGCAGGCCCTGCATACCCCGAAACACGCATCCAGGTCGCCAACGAGACAACCCTTGGCGCCTCACGAAGGCTCGTCGAAAACGGCTTGCGCCCGCTTGCGCTCAATTTCGCCAACGGCATCACTCCCGGTGGAGGCTTCCTTAGCGGCGCCAGGGCCCAGGAAGAGGTGCTTTGCCGATCCAGTGCGCTATTCGAGACACTGGTTGGCGACCCGATGTATGAAGAGCACCGCAAGCGCCTGCTGCCGGATTCGAGCGACTGGGCCATCTACTCGCCCGACGTGCCCGTCTTCCGCACGGATGACGGCACAGAGATCGAAACCCCCTGGCTGCTGAGCTTCATCACATGCGCCGCGCCCTACGCACCGGGCGTTGGCCAATCAAAATCCGGAGACCTCCTGCAGCAGCGCATTCACCGGGTGCTTGCGATTGCGCGGGCATACGGGTACCAGGCGCTGGTGCTCGGCGCATGGGGCTGCGGCGCCTTTGCGAATGATCCTCACCGCACCGCGGCCGATTTCCGGCAGGCGCTGGAAAACGACTTCAGTGGTGCCTTCTCGGACATCGTCTTCGCAGTCACAGACTGGTCACCAGAGAGGAGATATTTTGGAGCTTTTCGTGATGCTTTTGCGACAGTTTGAACTGTACATAATAGAGGACAAGCAAGATACTGGATAACTGAACAATATAAAAAATATAATCTTCAAAGCAGCACTTTTGGGTATTCTGGAACAGTGATATTTTCCAGGAAGGCGCCCTGAAGGCTGTGGAATCCGGGTGAAACTCGGCGCCACCGGGGCGACAACTTTACAGGTTGGTTAATGTTGGGCTACAATGTAGCACACAAACCAATTGAGATCATATTATGGCTGCAAATGCTGTTGTTCGTGCTCGTATTGATGAGCATATTAAAGAAGAGGCCTCTGCTGTTCTGGCAAGCATGGGACTGACTGTTTCAGATGCTTTCCGCCTCATGTTAACTCGTGTCGCCGTTGAGAAAGCACTGCCTTTCGAGCCGCTGGTTCCCAACGCTGATACCATCGAGGCCATGAAAGAAGCTCGTCGTGGGAATTTGGAATCTTTTGATAGTGTGGATTCGCTTATGGCGAACTTGAATGCTAAAGATTGAGCAAACAGGAGAGTTCAAGCGTGACTACAAACGTGAGAAGAAAGGTCGTCACCGGGCAACACTGGAAGCTACGTTTGTTGAAGTACTAAACGTGTTAGCGAATAACCAATCGCTCGCCGAAAAACACAGGGATCATGCATTGACCGGCGATTGGAAAGATCATCGAGACTGTCATATCAAGCATCACCTAATACCGTATTTTAATCCAAAATCAATAGAAAGCTGTGTAGAAACTGATCGATACCTTGAAGAGCAACGTGAAAAAACCCTTCCCGTGTTCAAGATGCTAAAAGGCATGGTTGATCATCATGTCGAACTCAAGGCTAAAGTAGCAAAGTATTTCTCTTCTGACGAAGGAAAAAAGCTGTTTGAATTGTCAGGATTCAGACAAAGCCCTCTCGTAATATTACTTGCAGATATTTCAGCGCAAATGGCGAGACCTGATGGGTGGACATTATTAACTGTCGCTGGTGAACTAATCCGAAAACATGCGCCTGAGGAAAGAACCTGCCTGAAAGAAAAATATGGTCATAAGACGCTGAAGGAACTGATTGTTGCCACAGAGCTATTTGAAATCTTTGAAGAGCCTACTGATAAAGGCGGCATACGTGTGCTCTACCGACTGAAACCTGACTGGGAACTACAAAAGCTTGAGGAATAAAGGGTATCTCTCGAAGTCAATGCTCCCCGTGGTGAGTTTTCTATCGTGAGGCGGTCTAGCTATTAGAGAGATTGATTGAGATTCACACACGATTGGAGAGAAAGCAATTCCGGACACTGAGCCATTTTTTACTATCGGTTTATTGATTCTGATCATGCTGACAGCGTTATTGATGGTGATAGAGTTCTAGTTAAGATCAATGGAAACATCATGATACATGCAGTGATAATCAGGTACACCACTGCACTATTGATGCTGCTGGCTCTCTCAGTAGGTGCACAGGCGGATGTCTATAAATGCGTGATCAATGGAGTGACCACCTATAGCGATTCACCTTGTGGCATCCAGGCAAAGAAAATGGATCTTTCTGCCGGAATCCCAGTGCAGCGCGACATTAGGAAATCTCAGAGTCAAGACTGGTTAATTGGCGTCGTTCAAATTGTCTGGCAATTTTTGAACAAGACTTGGTACCTGATTCTGATCCTCGTCGCTATTTCTATAGCCATTCTGAAAACCCCCAAGGCCAAGGGGATTTTCGGTGAGGGAGTTGTGAATCTTTTAGCAAAGATCATGCTCGACAAGGATGATTATCATCTCATCAAGAATGTTACGCTACGGACAAATGATGGAACGACACAAATTGACCATGTCATAGTTTCAAGATATGGAGTTTTCGTGATTGAAACAAAGAATATGAAGGGCTGGATTTTCGGCAGCCCCAATCAAAAGATGTGGACTCAGAAGATCTACAGACACACCAGCAAATTTCAGAATCCACTTCATCAGAACTACAAGCATGTTAAGACACTGGCATCATTGCTGGGTATCAGAGAAGAGAAAATTTATTCGGTGATTGCCTTTGTAGGTGAAAGCACATTCAAGACGGCAATGCCGGAAAATGTAACCGAGGGTCGTGGGTGGATTCACTTCGTCAAATCAAGAAGACATCCCATGCTCTCAGATGCTGAGGTAAAAAGGATCATCCAGGAAATTGAAGAAGGGAGATTAACACGGTCACTGAAAACCAATCGGGAGCATGTGGCGCATGTCAAGAATATTATGAACGAAAAGCAGAATAGATCAACTTGACCAAAATCAAGCAAAGCAATTCATGAAATTATCGGATTTCTGAACAAGCACGCCTGGAGATCTTGCAACTGCCTGATGCCGCCCTGCGTGAAGCGGTGGTGAATGCAGTTTGCCACCGTGATTATCTTGAGGAGGGAGCACAGGTCACTGTCGAAATTTTTGATGATCGTGTTTATAACCCCGGTGGTTTACCCAAAGGCCTGAAACTAGAGGAATTTGGAACCCGAAGCGTGAGCTGCAATCCACTGAATGCCAGTTTACAGCTGCGCTGTGATTACATTGAAAAACTCGGTGCTGGAATCGGACGTATCGACTCAGCACTGAAGAACGCCAATTGTCCGAATGTGAAAGCAAGCTTCTCTGGCTTCTTTACCCTGGAATTTCTCCACCCTTCTTATAAATGGGCGGATCAAGGGACTACCCAGAAAACCACCCAGAAGACTACCCAAAGGATTCTGGATTTTTTAGCACTGCCCCCTAAGCCGGGCGAAGACTCATGGATTACTACACAAACAAAGCCAAAGCCTATATAGAATCGACGCTTCATGTTGATATGCAACCGTTTTATCAACATTTTCTGCCGCTATTGCCAGAGAGAGCACGCATTCTTGATGCGGGTTGTGGCTCAGGTCGCGACGCCAGGTACTTCATCGAACACGGCTACAAGGTCATGACCTTCGATGCCTCCGCCGAAATCGCCGCCCTTGCCGAAAAAGAGATCGGGCAACCCGTAGAGGTGCAGCGCCTGCAAGATATCCAATACCAAAATCAGTTTGACGGCATCTGGGCTTGCGCAAGTTTGTTACATGTTCCGCATAGCGAACTGGAGAGTGTGTTTCTACGTTTGCATAGTGCGCTCAAGCCAGGTGGTGTACTCTATGCTTCATTCAAATATGGTAGCGGGGAGCGCGAGAGAGATGGCCGTCGATTCACAGATATGAATAAAGCAGGTCTGGATCGGTTGCTGAATGTGGTGGATGGGTTCAGCAAAGTTGATGTGTGGACCAGTGAAGATCGCCGCCCGGAGAGGGCTGCAGAAAAGTGGTTGAATATCTTGCTTCGCGCAGGGGAGGATGCATGGCGCAGTGCTTGAGCACCGGTGGTGATCGAGATCCGTTTCTCCCGAGGATTCTGGCAGAGATCTACAGGGCGGATGAGATCGAACTGGCGGTTGCCTTTATCAAGAGTAGCGGCCTGGAGCTGATTCTCTCTGCACTCTCTGATGCGGTCACGATCCGTGGCGCACGCCTGACTCTGCTCACCAGCGACTACCTGGATGTCACTGATCCTCAGGCGTTGCGCAGGTTGATGTTATTGTCTGAGCGCGGTGCTGACATACGCCTGTTCGAGTCGGAAAACTCTCGAAGCTTTCATCTCAAGGCCTATATTTGTCTGCGCAGCCGAGATGGTGAAATCCTCGAAGGTGCTGCCTTTATCGGCTCCAGCAACATCAGCAAGACAGCCTTGACCGAAGGTATCGAGTGGAACTACCGGGTTAGCCTGAGCGAGGGAGCTTCACATCAGCGTGATCACTGCTTCCACGAAATTCGAGAGGAATACAGCTCACTCCTCGAAAACTCACATGTAGTGCCACTGAATTATGCCTGGATAGACGCCTACGAGAAGCGCCGCAAGATACAGCGATTGCCATTTGAACCAGGGAGCGATGACCCTGAACTACCTCCTCCTGAGCTCAATGCAGTCCAACTCGAAGCATTGGGAGCACTGCACAACACACGCGAAGCTGGATACCAGCGCGGCCTGGTTGTGATGGCTACTGGCCTTGGCAAGACCTACCTTGCCGCATTTGATTCGGAAAAGGTCGAAGCCAAACGCGTACTGTTCGTGGCGCACAGGGAAGAGATTCTGCTACAGGCCGAAGCCACATTTCAGCGTATTCATCCACAAGCAAAAGTGGGCCACTATACAGGGGGCTTGAAGGAGGCTGAGGCGGACTTGTTGTTTGCATCGGTACAGACACTGGGAAAGTCTCACCATCTGGAGAAGTTTTTGCCGGATCATTTCGACTACATTGTGGTGGATGAATTCCACCATGCTGCAGCGCCTACCTATCGACGTCTGCTCACCCATTTTAGGCCGTGTTTTCTTCTCGGACTCACCGCGACTCCAGAGCGAACAGACCAGTCTGATATCCTGAGCCTCTGCGATGACAACCTGGTTTTTACCAGTGATCTTTTTCAGGGGATCGAGCAGGACTTCCTTTCTCCCTTTTCCTATTTTGGGATCTATGACGAGTCGGTCGACTACAAAGAAATCCCCTGGCGCAATGGCCGATTCGATCCTGAATCACTCTCCAATAAATTGGCCACTCTCGCCCGAGCAAAACACGCATTGAGACAGTGGCGCGATAAGGCTCAGAAGAGAACGCTCGCCTTCTGCGTTTCCATTAAGCACGCAGATTTCATGGCAGACCGGTTTCAGCGAGAAGGCATCCGTGCAGCCGCAGTATATGGAGGTTCCAAACTGGACCGCAGTGAAGCGCTCGAGCAGCTGGAACAGGGGCGACTGCAAGTACTCTTCTCGGTCGATCTATTCAATGAGGGCATTGACCTGCCTGCCATCGATACTGTGATGATGCTGCGCCCGACAGAGTCAAAGGTGCTGTTTCTGCAGCAACTCGGCCGCGGTCTACGCAAACATTCGGAAAAGGAGCAACTGGTGGTGCTGGATTTCATCGGTAATCACCAGGGCTTTCTCAATAAACCCCAAGCGCTTTTTGGTGTGCGTGGAAACTATAAGGAGCTTGCAAAATTTGCACGTCGTGTGCGGGAGGAAAGGCTGGAGTTGCCACCTGGCTGCTACGTCAACTATGACCTGGAAATTATTGACTTTCTTGAAGGGCTTATTGGTGATGGCCCGTCTCGTGAATACCAGATCTTGAGAGATTCACTGGGGCGTCGTCCCACGTTGACTGAATATTACCGAAGTGGCGCAAGTCTGCAACGAATGAGGAAGCAATACGGTAGTTGGTGGGGACTCGTACAGGATGAAAAGGATCTCACAGATGCAGGAATATATTGCCTTGAGTTATATGAGGATTTCCTGAAAGAGGTTGAAACCACGCAAATGCAAAGATCGTTCAAGGTGGTGGTGCTTGAGTCCCTGCTAGAGAACGATGGATTTCGCAACCCTCCCAATCTTGAAAGCATGGCTGCCCAAGCACTGGAGGTTTTCTGCCGCCGACGTAACTTTATTTCCGATATTCTGGAGGAACTGCGAGATCTGGATCATATCGACCAGAAAAAATGGCTCAGTTACTGGAAGCGTAATCCTATCGATGCATGGACAGGCAAAAACAAAGTTAAAGATACTCAGCCGTGGTTCGAAATCACTGATGGTTACTTTCGGCCTGCATTCTCTATCGATGACGATAGTTTGGATACCTTCCATGCCATGGTGCAAGAGCTGGTGGACTACCGGCTTGCTGCTTATGAACAGCGTCTGGGAAAAGGGAGCAGCATGGGTAACCAGGTCATCCCATTTCCTGGCTCCGAAGATGATGCGGGAATAGAGCTACCCTATTTCCCCAACTTGCAAATTGCTTGTGGTCACTTCCGTGAGGGCAGGACAGATGCTGATGAATACCGTCGGCTTGGTCAGGGGCATGGCAGACTTGATCCAGCACGACATTTTATTGCACGCGCCGTAGGTGATTCGATGAATGGCGGCAAGCAACCTGTTCACGACGGAGATTATCTTCTCCTCGAGCATCTGGACTCGAACCACGCGGGTTCTATCACCGGTGAGACAATGGTGGTTGAGCGTCAGGATCAAAGCGGTGACGACCAGTATCTATTGCGATTGGTCACCAAGACGCCTAATGGGCGGTATATCCTCAAAGCGACAAATCCGGCTTATCCGGACTACGAAGCTGATGAGAGTATGAGGACGCGTGCCAGACTGCGTGAAATTCTTGATCCTCTCGAATTGGCGATTGGCCGGGAATTTATGCGTGAGGAAATTCCCAATCTATTTGGAGCATCATTCAATCCTGGGAACTGGCATAGCGGCCATGTGGTGCTCAATGACAAGCAGGCGCATATCCTTCTTGTTACCATCAATAAACAGGGCAAGTCGGCAGAACATCGCTACCACGACTATTTTATCGATGACAATCATTTTCACTGGCAGAGTCAGAATAGAACCACTCCTCAGAGCAAGCGTGGGAAGGAGTTAATCGAACATGAGATGCTTGGTATTACGATTCATCTCTTCGTGCGTGAGCATAAACTGGCGGGCGGGAAAGCCGCGCCATTTCACTACTATGGTCCAGTCCGTTATCAGAAGCACGAGGGCAGTGCCCCCATGGGGGTGGTCTGGGAACTGCAGTGACCAATCCCCGCTTCGTCATCCAGGAGCATTTCGCCCGAACGCATCACTATGACTTCCGCCTCGAAAAAGACGGGGTGTTCAAGAGCTGGGTGTTGCGGAAATCCTTCACACATTCCCCAAGGATTCGCCGACTCGCGATTCAGGTTGACGATCATGATCTCGGCTTCGG
>Ga0209013_10003177_pt1 | contig 14675 bp, 15 predicted proteins | sample Cruoilmetagenom2_FD_187291 | JGI IMG/M metagenome (GOLD analysis project Ga0209013, IMG submission 187291) | Oil polluted marine microbial communities from Coal Oil Point, Santa Barbara, California, USA - Sample 2 (SPAdes) (version 2) | ecosystem: Environmental > Aquatic > Marine > Oil seeps ... | reverse complement strand
GACCTGGCCTGTGGTGTCCAGGGCCTCGGGAGGTTGGCGCCTGTGGATGAGATCATGGAGAAAGTTCGCCAGGTATTGACCCCGCAATCTCTCAAGGGAAAAAAGGTGCTGGTAACCGCGGGTCCCACCAGGGAAGCGCTGGACCCGGTGAGACATCTGACAAACCCTTCTTCAGGAAAAATGGGCTATGCTCTGGCGAGAGTGGCGCACAGGAGGGGAGCAGATGTCACCCTGGTTAGCGGACCCACTTTTCTGACCCCGCCATCTGGGGTGAAGGAGGTTCGAGTAGCCACTGCCAAGGAGATGCACCAGGCTGTTGTTGAGAAAATGGTGCAGGTGGATGTGGTAGTGATGGCTGCGGCAGTTTCCGATTATCGCCCGAAGGTGATGGCATCCGGAAAAATAAAGAAAAGCGACGATAATGAGTCTTTAGAGTTGGAGCGAACTGAAGACATCCTCTTTCGCCTGGGGGAACTGAAAAACAACCAGATTCTGGTTGGGTTCGCTGCAGAAACTGAAAACTTGCTGGGCAATGCAAAGGAAAAACTACAGCAGAAAAATTTGGATTTTATTGTGGCTAATGATCTCACTGTAGACGGTGCCGGGTTTGGTAGCGACACCAATGAGGTAACCATTTTGTGGCCGGGAGGCGAGGTAGAGAACCTACCTTTAGAAAGCAAAGAAGTGATTGCGGCCCACATTTGGAATCGGGTGGAACGTCTGTGGCAGACATGAGATGGTCAGTATTTGAGGTGCTTCAGGATAAATGGGCCTTACATTTATGGGTACCTAAGAAACCTGTTATAATGAAAGTCAAGAACAACCTTTACCGGGCAAGAGAAGCATGCGTTTTGCCGATCAGAATAAAAAAGCCAGTAGAGGCGGGGAGTTGGGAAGATCACCAAGCCCAGATCTGGCTGAATTGGCATATTCCCTCCGCCAGCATCTCAGCTATCAGGCTCTAATGGGTCTGGAATGGTTGCCGTGTCAGCCGATCACCTCCATCCAGGACCTCCCGGAAACCCTGGAACAGACTCGTGCCGATTTGGGAGAGTGTACCCGCTGTCAGCTTCACTCCGATAGAACCCACATTGTTTTTGGAGAAGGAAACCCTTCAGCCAGAGTAGTTTTGGTTGGAGAAGGGCCAGGTCAGGAAGAGGACCGATTGGGTCGGCCCTTTGTGGGTCCTGCAGGTAGGTTGCTCGACCGTATCATCGCTGCCATGGGATGGCGGCGGGCTGAGGTCTATATTTGTAACGTGATCAAGTGCCGACCGCCGAGGAACCGCGATCCCCAGGTAAACGAAATAGAACAGTGCGGTCCATTCCTTTGGCGTCAACTTCGAGCCATTCGACCTCAGGCGATTTTGGCTTTGGGAAGCTTTGCCGCCCAATTCTTGCTCTCCACCCAGCAACCAATCTCCAAACTTCGCAATCGAGTTCATTATTTGGAAGGTATTCCAGTAGTTCCCACCTATCATCCTGCCTATCTTCTGCGCAATCCTCTCCAGAAGCGGAAGGTTTGGGAGGATGTCCAGTTACTGCTATCATTAGTGCGGGGGGCGACTGAGGGGCCCGAATAATGGGAGTCGCAGCACGACGGGGTACGAGTGCAGAGTGTCCAGAAAGGGAAAAAATGCAGTTCGCAGCCAAGTTAGAGGTGTCCATTAAAAAATTGAACCTTTTGACTGTTCTGGCAGGATCGGTGCTTATTGTGCTGCTGTTATGTTCACTTCCCCTTTCACTGGCTGGAGACAAGCACATCAAGATCTTGCGTATCGAGGAGAGCATAAATCCTGGGACCGCAGCTTTTCTGGCGAGAGGAGCAAAGCAGGCAGTGGAAGAAGATGCGGTCCTTCTGGTGGTGGAGTTGGATACTCCAGGCGGTCTGGTTACCTCAATGAGAACCATGATAAAGACCATTATGAACGCCCCGATTCCGGTGGTGGTTTTTGTGTCGCCCAGCGGCGCCCAGGCTGCTTCTGCCGGTGTTTTCGTTGTCATGGCTGCTGACATTGCTGCTATGGCGCCAGGCACCAATATAGGCGCAGCTCATCCGGTGGTAGCTGGTGGCAAGGACATGGACGAAACCATGAACACCAAGGTGGTCAATGATCTTGTTGCATTCATAAAAAGTATAGCCACCAGACGCGGCCGCAATGCCGAGTGGGCAGAAGAAGCGGTGCGAAAGAGTGTATCAATCACCGCCGAGGAAGCCCTGAAACTCAAAGTGATTGACCTGGTCGCCAGAGACGTGGATGAACTGCTGCTCAAACTGGAAGGCTGGTCGATTCAAACCAAAGAGGGTGAGAAGAAGCTGGCACTCAAAGGACTTCCTGCAGAAACAGTAGAGGAGAATCTGCGGGACAAAATCCTCAAGACCATTAGTAATCCGAATATAGCCTACTTACTAATGCTTATCGGTATGGCCGGCCTTTATTTCGAACTCTCTCATCCTGGTGTCATTTTCCCGGGGGTCATCGGCGGAATATCTCTGATTTTGGCCTTCTACGCTTTTCAGACCCTTTCGGTTAATTATGCTGGCGTGCTCCTGATTATTCTGGGGGCTATACTCTTTCTCCTGGAGATTAAGGTCACCAGTTATGGTATGCTCAGCGTCGGAGGGGTAATCTGTCTGACTCTGGGCTCTGTCATGCTCTTCAACACTGGCACTCCCGGCTTGAGAATCTCCTGGAGTGTGTTGATTCCGGCGGTGCTCGTTATCTCTGGCTTTTTCATGACCGTGGCTTTTCTGGCTGTACGGGCTCACATGGCCAGGCCCCGCACAGGCTATCAGGGATTGATCGGTGAGATTGCGGTGGCCAAGGAACCTCTGGCGCCGGAAGGCAAGGTGTTCGTCCACGGGGAACTCTGGAATGCCACCTCCGAGGATGTCGTTCCCGTTGGCTCGAAGGTAGAGGTGATAGAGGTGGAAAATTTGTGGTTGAAAGTGCGAAAAATAGGTGATACAAAGCAGTGATTTGGTCGCCTGAGACAGGGGTTTACAGCATTTTTGTTGCCCCGACAGGAGGATGGCATGCCTTACACCATCATTTTCTTGATCGTACTTGCAGTCCTTTTTCTGGCCAGTGCGATTCGGATTTTGAACGAGTACGAGCGGGGGGTTATATTTCGCCTTGGTCGGGTTATGGACAGGGCCAAAGGGCCGGGACTCATTATTCTTATTCCTGTAGTTGACAGGATGGTAAAAATCAGTCTGCGCTTGGTGGCCATGGATGTACCGCCTCAGGATGTAATCACCCGGGATAATGTATCTGTAAAGGTCAATGCAGTTATTTACTTTAGGGTGATGGATTCCATTAAAGCGGTGGTAGAAGTGGAAAATTATCTTTATGCAACCTCGCAGCTGGCTCAAACGACGTTGCGTAGTGTCTGTGGGCAAGCGGAACTGGACGAGCTGCTTTCGGACCGGGATAAAATCAATAGCCAGCTTCAAGAGATTCTGGACAAACACACCGATCCCTGGGGCGTGAAGGTGACAACTGTGGAAGTCAAACACATCGATCTTCCCCAGGATATGCAGCGGGCCATGGCTCGTCAGGCTGAAGCTGAACGTGAGAGACGCGCTAAAGTTATTAATGCCGAAGGTGAACATCAGGCAGCAAACCGCTTGGCCCAAGCGGCCGAGATAATCTCTGAGCATCCAATGGCCTTGCAGTTACGCTATCTGCAGACACTTAGAGAAGTTTCTGCAGAAAACAATTCCACCACCCTTTTTCCCATTCCGATTGATCTGTTCAGGCCTTTTTTGAAGCTAGCGGAAATGGTTGAAAAGAGTGAGAAGGAAGGCTCTAGCACGTGACCCTAGACGAGTCAACAGGAGGCGTGCTGGATTCTCGATACTCAAGCCCAGAAGGGCAAAGGAGTTGGGATATATGACGGAAAAGGAGCAAAAGGAGCTAAAAGAGGAAAAAAAGCCGAAAGAGGCTAAAAAGAAAAAAGAGCCAAAAGAGGCTAAAGAGAAGAAAGAAGCAAAGGGGAAAAAAGAGCCGAAAGAGGCTAAAAAGAAAAAAGAAGCAAAAGGGAAAAAAGAGCTCAAAGAGCCGCAAGAGCTAGAAGAGCTCAAAGAGCCGGAAGAGCTCAAAGAGCCAGAAGAGCTCAAAGAGCCGGAAGAGAAAAAAGAGCTAAAAGAGAAGAAAGATCCAGGAGAGAAAAAAGGGTTCGAAGAAAAACCCTTGGATCGGATGACCGCCAAAGAGCTGCGAGAGGTAGCCCTGGGCCTTGAAGGGATCGTCGGCGTACATGCAATGAATAAAAGTGAACTTCTTGCCGCTGTCAAGAAAGCCAAAGGAATTGTGGATGATAAAAAGCGGCAGACGAGCGTCGACGTGCGCACCATCAAGGGAAAAATAAGGGAACTGCGTAGCCAAAAGGAGGCCACGAAGGAGGCGGGAGACAAAAAGAAAATGAAAATTCTCAGGCGGCGGATTAACCGTCTGAAGAAAAAGACCCGTCGGGTGGCCATGGCAGGGTAAATTGCGCATAGCGCTGAGGGTTCAAGAACTCAAAAGTTTGCTTCAAAACAATTATTTCCTACGAAAGTGCAATACTTGCTTACCGCGGGGCGGGAACGGTTCGATGGATCGGCAACAGGCTCTTGATTTGCTGCACAATCATTTGAAGGCCGAAAATCTGCGAAAGCATTGTCTGGCGACGGAAGCAATAATGCGGGCACTGGCCGAGCGGTTGGATGAGCCTGTGGACCTGTGGGGTATCGCGGGTCTGTTACACGATTTAGACTTCGAAGAGACCGCCGACCAGCCCTCGGAGCATGGGCTGCGGACGGCTGACATCCTGGCCGCTCGTGATTTGCCACCTGAAGCGATAACTGCAATCAAGGCTCATAACGCAGAAGTTCTGGGCGTGGAGAGGAAGTCCACGTTCGATTTCGCTCTAACCTGTGCCGAGTCTATCACCGGTTTGGTTATAGCAACAGCCCTGGTCTATCCGGACAAGCGACTGGCAAGCGTAAAGCCCAAGTCCATTCTGAAGCGCATGAAAAAGAAAGATTTCGCCAGGCGGGTGAATCGGGATCAGATCAGACTTTGTGAGGAAATAGGGGTACCACTTGCCGACTTTGCGGAGCTGAGCCTGCGAGCCATGCAGGGTATCAGTGCAGAGCTTGATCTTTAGCCCGGATATTTCATGAATCACTTGCTGCGACCGCGGATATGGCCGTCCTTCCTAGCGTCCTCGGGTGTCGGCCCCTGCGACGTACCGTTCAGGTACGCCTCGGAACCAACGCCCTGCGGTTGCTAGGTGGCACGGCCATCTTCGTGGTCTCGCCACAGCAATTCATGAAATATCCGGACTAGCATGAGACTTGGGCGACGGGGAGTGATCATTCTGATTACAGAATAGCTGGGCCCCTGGAGTGGTTAGACTCAGACTACTTGGAACCCACTAGCAAAAGCCCCGCGCCTAGGAGAACGATACAGTCCTGTTAGGAATCGGCTCTTTTTGACTGACCGCCGACTGAAAGTCAAGATGGGCAGCATGATTCTTCAACTCAAAAAACAGATTGAAACAGCGGCTGGTAACCTCGTAGCAAAACAAGGATGATTAGGAAAATGGACGAGCGTAAGAAAAAACGACTGACTGCCGCGGTTGCCGCTGTCTACAGATACCTTCGGAGTCAAGAAGAGCATCAACTCGCCATGGCAGCCCTGAGTCAACCAGTTTCTGCTCCCGCCCTGGGGGCGGCAGGTCTGTGGTCCGCATCTGGCAGACAGGCAATGATGGAAATGCGCAGGTTACTTCAGCTGCGGGTGATGCGCTAGTGGACAGTATGGTTCTCTAATGTTGAGGGCTATTACCTCTGGCGCCACGGCACAACCTGCTGATTGTGATTCTTTCAGGTTTTCCTTCACTGAATTGAGTGCTTGAGGAAAGAGTGAGCAGCGCTTAAGGAGAGACTAAGAGGAGAGGATTATGGCAGACAAACACACGAAACTTACGGCTGGACTGGTGGAGGAAAAGGTAAAGGTGACCAATCCGGTCAAGATTCAAGATTTAACCTTTCGGGATGCGCACCAGTCCATTTTTGCCACCAGAGGGCGCACCGAGGACATGATACCCATAGCGGAGGAGATGGATGAGGTTGGTTTCTGGGCCCTGGGTGTCTGGGGTGGGGCAACCTTCGACACCATGCATCGCTTCCTCGGAGAAGATCCGTGGGAAAGACCGCGGACACTCAAAAAATATCTCAAAAATACGCCACTGCAAATGTTACTTCGGGGGCAGAACCTGGTGGGCTATCGCAACTATGCCGACGATGTTGCCGAGATATTCGTAGAGCGGGCAGCGGAAAATGGCATTGATGTTTTTAGGGTCTTTGACGCAGTGAATGATTTGCGCAATTTTGAGACGGTTGTGCCTATTATTAAAAAAACGGGCATGCACTTCCAGGGCGCGATCTGTTACTCCCTCACAGAGCCGCGCATGGGAGGGGATGTCTATAATGCCGACTATTACGTTAAGAAGGCGAAAGAGTTGGAGGACATGGGGGCAGACACGGTGTGTATCAAGGATATGGCGGGTCTGATCTCGCCCTACGATGTCTACATGCTGATTAAAGCCCTCAAAAAGGACATAAAGGTGCCGATTCATCTCCACAGCCACTTCACTTCAGGCCAATCCTGCATGGCCCTGTTGAAGGCCATCGAGGCAGGCGTGGATATTGTTGACACCGTGTTGTCACCCTGGGGCTATCGGACCTCACACCCGGCTTTGGAACCATTGGTGATGACCCTGAAGGGAACGAGTCGGGATACGGGCTTTGACATCAAGAAGTTGGCTGAGCTTTCTGAGTACATGGAAAAAGTTTCTCCCAAGTATAGACATCTTCTGGACGATACCAAACTTTCGATTATAGACATCAATGTGCTTTTGCATCAGACTCCAGGAGGGATGCTCTCCAACCTGGTCAACCAGCTGCGAGATATGGATGCCCTGGATCGTATCGAAGAAGTTTTTGCCGAGCTGCCACGAGTGCGTAAAGAATTGGGCCAGGTGCCCCTGGTCACGCCCACCAGTCAGATCGTCGGCATCCAGACCGTCAATAACGTGCTCTTTGATACTGAGGAAGAGCGCTACAAAATGATAACCGCGCAGGTGAAAGATCTCTGTTACGGCCTGTACGGCGAAACGCCTGTGCCCATTGACCCCAAGGTCAGGAAGAAAGCTCTCAAGGGTTACGAGCGTGGAGAAAAGCCCATCACAGTGAGACCGGCAGATGTGTTGGAACCAGAGTTGGATAAAGCCAAGGCCGTGGCCGGAGACCTGGCCAAAGACATTGATGATTTGCTGATCGTGGCTATTTATCCCACCACCGGTGTTCGTTTTTTGAAGTGGAAATATGGCCTGGAAGAAATCCCTGACGAGGTAAAGCCCAAGACTTTGGAGCAGGCAGAGGAAGAGCAGCGTCTCATTGCTCTAGCCAAAAGCGGTAAGCTGGTGGAAAAAGTGGAAAAGCCCGCACCGGAGAAGAGTCCGGGCCTGCGTACTTTTAATGTGTTTGTGGATGGTGACTATTGCGAGGTGGAAGTGGATGAAGTGGGTGGTGCACCTGTAGTTACGGCGGTTACTCCCATGATGCCGCAAGTGGCTGCAGCCCCAGTTCCGGCTCCCGTCGCTGCGCCTGCAGCTCCCGCGCCAGCTCCTGCGGCAGCACCCGCTCCAAAGCCGGTTGTGGAAGGAGGCACCTCAATTGAGGCGCCCATGCCGGGAATGGTAATTCGCTATGAGGTCAAGGAAGGTGATGCGGTAAATGAAGGAGACGTGGTCCTCATTCTCGAGGCCATGAAGATGGAAAACTCCATTGCTGCACCCGCTTCTGGGACGGTTCTTTCCATACCTTTCAAGAACGGCGATTCCGTGCAGAAGGGAGATACGCTGGCTGTCATCGGCTAAAAGCTTTTATGGCCATTACACAGGGGCGGACTCCACCTTGGGTTCGCCCCTTTCTAAATTATGAGTACCGGGGGATTACCCAAAGAGGTACAGAGATAGTTTAAATCCGAAATCTAGATGATCGAAACACGAGACAAGTCCTTCTGTATCTCCTCGGTTCAATCTTTCATTTTCATCCAGCAAGAGACCCCATGAAGGGAGGATACATGGCGACAGCTCCGGTATTTGAGACCAACTTGCCAGGACTTAACTTGCTGGCAAGGGGAAAGGTAAGGGATATATATGATTTGGGGGATCACCTGCTTATTGTGGCCACAGATCGGATCTCAGCCTACGACGTGGTAATGCCCAACGGGATTCCGGACAAAGGCAGGATCCTAACCACAATCTCCTCTTTCTGGTTCAAGGCCCTGGCCGAAGTGGTGGACAATCACCTGATAACCACAGAGGTAGAGAATTTCCCAGAAGAGTGTCAAGATTATGCCGAAGAATTGGCAAACCGGAGCATGCTGGTGGCCAAAGCGGAACCCCTGCCGGCAGAGTGCATTATTCGTGGCTATCTCAGTGGGTCCGGGTGGAAAGACTACCAGAGCCATGGATCGGTATGCGGCATAAAGCTGACGGAAGGGCTGGTGGAATCAGCTCGTCTCGAGTCGCCCATATTCACCCCCTCCACCAAAGCTGAAAAAGGCAGTCACGACGAAAATATCGACTTCGAAACCCTCTGCCAGCAGGTGGGAACAGATTTGGCGGCACAGCTCCGCGATCTGAGTTTGGCACTCTATGAAAAGGGGGCGGCTATAGCCAGAGAGCGAGGTATAATCATCGCCGACACCAAGTTTGAGTTCGGTCTGGTCGGAGGCAAGCTCACCCTCATAGATGAGGTCCTTACTCCTGATTCGTCCAGATTCTGGCCAGCCGACAGCTATCAGCCCGGCAGGAGCCAGCAGAGCTTCGATAAACAGTATTTGCGTGATTACCTTGACCAGTGCGGTTGGGATCGGACACCGCCTGCACCAGTACTACCTGACGAAGTGGTGCGCAACACCCGGAGCCGCTACCTGGAGGCCCTGGAACATCTCACCAAGAGTTAGGAGTGGGATCATGGTTGAAAAGGAGTCTTACTCGATCCAGCTTGAAGAAGTGGATTGGAATGACACCTCTTGCCTGATCACTTACGGTCCTCTTCCAGATAAGTTAATCCTCTCCATCCAAACCGTTGGCTTGATTCAGAAACCCTTGCTTCAACGCAAAAGCAATGGACTTTTGCGCATCATCTGCGGCAGCCGTCGTTTAGCGGTTTGCCAGCAGCTTGGTCTGGATCCCCTATCTTGTGAAGTCTTGTCAACTTCTACATCACCTGTTGCAAGTTTGCGGATGGCCATCTATGACAACATTGCTCAAAGGGGTTTAAATCCTGTGGAGAAATCTTTGGTTCTAACCAAGATGGCTCAACATTTGGACCAACCACAACTCGTTCAAGAATTCATGCCTCTTCTGGATCTGGAGCCCAGTGACACGCTTTGTGGCCGTTATAAGAAGTTGCCAGCCTTGGAGGAACCCATCCTCGATGCCATAGCTAGGGGTACACTGCACGAGCGGATAGGCTTTGTTCTTTCAGCCCTGGAGCAGGGAGACCGTCTCGCCTTCTTCAACTTTTTTGCAGAGCTTCCCTTCAGTGTGAGTGTGCAGGAGGAATTAGTGGAGACGGTTGTGGGAATAGGAGGCAGGGACAATCTTACCCCGACACAGATTCTGGACAGTGAAGAGGTGAATGATCTGCGGCGGGCCCACAAGGGGCCGGCAAGGCAACGCGCCCAACAAATTCGGAAGCAGTTGCAGGCCCGGCGTGCCCCTCGCCTCACCGCCCGGAAGGAGAGGTTTGCCAGGGAAGCCAGGGATCTTGGGCTGCCTTCTGGGGTACGTTTGATACCTCCACCTTATTTCGAGGGACCAAAGTGGAGCTTGGAATTCACTTTTGTAGGAGATGAAGGGTTAGCGGTTCGGCTAAGAAATGTGGCTCGGCTGGCTGAACAGGCTAGATTCCAACGCATAATGGAAAGCGAATGATGTATCTCCCTCAAAGGTTGGTGATAGAAAAGGAGGTTGGTGACAGCCCGCTGGTCAAAAGAATTCTGACAACCTCGCCGGGCATCCCCGTAGATTGGGTTGACCGCGTCCAGGAAGATACCGTATCTGAGAATGGAACGGTTTTGGAAATCGTAAGATTTCGCGGTCGTTTTGTAAAACCCTGCCCGGGAACGCGCTCTTACAACTGCTGCGGTTATCAGATCCTAAACTTCGGAATTCAATGTAACCTTGGTTGCACCTACTGTATACTCCAAGCCTATTTTCCCAATTCAAATCTGCGCCTTTTTGCAAATACTACCGAGATGATGCAGGAGTTGGGAGAACATCTGCTCAATTCCCCTAAGCCAGTGCACCGTATAGGAACCGGAGAGTTCACGGACAGTCTGCTCTTGGATCCATGGACTCGTATGAGTGAAGTATTAGTGCCTTTTTTTGCCCGACAATCCAAGGCGGTTCTTGAGCTGAAGACCAAGACCACTAATGTTGATCTTCTCGAAAGCTTAGAGCATGGTGGCCACACCATTGTGGCTTGGTCCCTCAACCCGTCAGAGGTAATTGCCAAGGAGGAAACAGGTGCCGCCACTTTGGAAGAGAGACTGGGCGCAGCAAAGCGTTGCCAAGAGTGGGGCTATCGGGTTGCTTTTCATTTTGATCCACTTCTGGCTTATCCTGGATGGCAACAGGGTTACCAAGAAGTTGTGGATCGTCTTTTCTCTGCTGTGGATCCGGGAGGCATCGCCTGGATCAGTCTGGGTACTCTTCGGTTCATGCCGTCTCTCAAGACTGTAATTCAACAACGGTACCCAAACACCTCGATTCTGGATGAAGAGTTTATCCCAGGTTTGGACGGAAAGCTGCGCTATTTTCGCGATCTCAGGGTGGAAATGTATGCTTACCTGAACGAGTTGTTACTTGGAATCCAGAAGGATCTCTGCGTTTATCTCTGTATGGAGAGTGACGATGTGTGGCGGCAGGCTTTTGGGTTCACGCCGGCGGAACGCGGCGGCCTGAGCGCCATGTTGGACAGGCGGGCGTTTCCCTAATTTGTACGTGCTTCAATTTGACAGTATTAAGGGGCTTTGGTAGCTTGCTGTGACAGCACAAGCAATATCACCTTCAGAAGATCGATTGCTGCGCAAGAGAATGTAAAGGCAGTGGTGAAGAAGCGCAAACGAACTCTGAGATTTCGTAATTATGCTCATGAAACGCTGGTCAAGCGTCTCATCCGCAAGGTGCTGGTACCAATAGCGCGACTGTGGTTCGGTACCTGCCGGGTAACTATAATCAATGAAGGGGTCTACCGGGATTACATCCTTTCCGATCAACCCATTGTTGGGGGCACGTGGCACCGCGGCGCCGTCTATTTCCTTTACTTCTTCGGTAATTTCCAGCCAAGGATGATGATCAGCCAAAGCAAGGACGGGGAGATTCTTGCGCAGTATGCCTCAGGTTTTGGTGTTGTTCCGGTACGTGGATCCTCCAGCAAGGGGGGCCGTGATGCTTTAGAGCAGATGCGGCTTTATTTGCAGGGAGGAGGCAAGGCGTGTGCCACCGTTCTCGATGGGCCCCGAGGACCGGCCTATGTGGCCAAGAAGGGTATGATCTATCTGGCTAAACTCACGGGAGCACCTCTCATTCCAAGCATCTGGTCCGCCAACCGGACCATTACTCTGCGAAATAGCTGGGACAAAACCGTTCTGCCCCTACCCTGGAGTCGGGTCTATGTAGCCTTTGGCGAGCCAATCTTGATTCCCACAGACAGCAGCAGTAAAGATCTAGAGAGATATCGGCGGTTGGTTGAGGAACGGTTGAACACTATGATGGCAGAGGTGGATCGTCGGTGCGGCTATCGTTGAGAACCGCTTACTGCTTACCGCTTACGTATGATCAGACGTCTCACACTCACCTTGATTCTTGTTCTACTCGCCAGCGGGGGGACCTCCCCAGCGGCAGATGCTGATTCGCTGCGTGTTAAAGTACACTGGGTGGATGACGGTGACACCATTGTAGTGGCAGGAGGCGAACGGGTACGATACCTTGGTATCAACACCCCTGAGGTTGCGCACAAGGACAAGCCGGGAGAGCCTTTTGGTGATGAGGCTAAGGCTTTCAACAAAAAGCTGGTACAGGGCCGCTGGATAAACCTCGAGTTGGCTGAGCAGCAGCGCGACCACTATGGTAGGCTCCTGGCCTATGTTTTCCTGGCGGACGGAACCTTTGTGAATGGTGAACTGGTTCGCCAGGGCTATGCCCACCTGTTACGAAAACAGCCAAAGCTACGTTACTGGGAACGGCTACTGGCTCTTCAGCGCCAGGCCCTGAAGGAGAAAAAGGGTATGTGGTCGCTACCTGTTGTCAAGCCGGAGAAGTTCTATATTGGCAACAAACGAAGCTGGATCTTCCATCGGCCTCACTGCCAGTTTGGCCGAAAGACAGCCGCTGGTAATCGACTTAGATTCAGAGATCGTTATGAAGCGTTGTACCATGGGTTCAGCCCTGGCCGTCGTTGTAAACCGTGATGATTGGTAAGCAGTGAAAAGTAAGCAGTAAGCAGAGGGGTTCACTATGACGCGAGATTACCCAGATCGTCCAATAGTTGGAGTGGCGGCGGTTGTTATTGAAGATGAGCAGGTTGTCTTGGTGCGACGCGGTCGCCCGCCGGCATACGGCGAGTGGTCGTTGCCAGGGGGCGCAGTGGAGCCGGGCGAGACTTTGGAGAAGGCTGTTGTACGTGAGGTTGAAGAGGAGATTGGTCTCAATGTGGAAGTAGTGGAAGTCGTTGCCGTTCTAGATCGGATTTATTGGGACCAGGAAGGACAGGTCCAATATCATTATGTGCTCATAGACTTCCTTTGCCGCAAGACTGGAGGAAAACTACAGGCCAGCAGCGATGCAATTTCCTGTGCTCAAGTTCCTTTTTCGGCTCTCGCTCAATACAATCTTACCAAAGAAACCAGAGAGGTCATCAGTAAGGCTTACCAACGTCTCAGCGGAGGCACTCCCTCCATCTATACGGTCAAAGCAGCCACCTCAATCCAGTCGTAAAATATCCCTGATGAGACTCTGTTACTGGATCTCCTGCAAAAAAGGACTTGACACCGAGAGTTAAATCAAGATAATGACGGACTGGTCCGTCACAATATTTTCTAGGCTATGACCATGGCAAGGTATATGGAGAAATATTCTCAACTGGATCAGGATAAGCGGGCGGCGCTGTTGAGCTTGCTCTCACAGGATGCGGCTGCGGATCCTTCCGCCTGGCAGCTATTCTGGCAGGACGTGCTGGGTGATGAAGCTGGCTCGGGCGGAGAAGACCTGGAAACACTGTTTTCGGTTTTTGAGGAGGGGATTTCCCAAATTACTCTCGCCAATCTGGAAGCTGAAGCTGTCATTTCCCAATGGGTTAAGGAGGTTATCAGGGTAGCTAAGCGTCGAGGTTCAGACCAAGCAGATTTCAGCGAGCTTTTGCTCACTCGCCAGCTTTCTAAACAGGTTGGACCTCGCGATCAAGGTAGGCCTCAGACTGCCGATACCCGTGAGAAGATCCTGACCGCGGCCCTGGAAGTCTTTTCTGCCAAGGGTTTCCATGGCACTACCGTGGATGAAATCGCGCAGCGTGCTGAGTTGGGGAAGGGAACGGTATACCGCCATTTCCACAGCAAGAAAGGGCTATTTTCTGAGCTAATCCGCTCAAAGGTCGCCGAACTGGAGCAGGCTGTCGCTGGCGCTATCGATCCGCGGGCAGACGTGCTTGAGGTTATTGAGGCCTACTTGAGAAACTATTTTGCCTTTTTCGACCGCAACCGAAATCTGTATAAGGTTCTTATCCAGGAGCAGAGCGATTTTGGTGCTGAGGTCAAGGCTCTCTATATTGGCAACATTTTGAAGAAAGTACCGTTGCTCAAGCGTAAGATCCTGCAAGCCGCTAAAAGCGGTCTTCTCAAACAAATGGACTTCCACACCGTTTTCTACGGTGTGATGGGTTTTATCGATGGCATAATGCAGAAATGGTTGGCCAGTGATGGCGAATACTCTTTGGTGGATGATTTACCCACCGTCATCGAGACTGTTTTTTATGGTTTTGTGAATCCTGAGTTGCCAGGGGAGTCGGCTGTGAGTCAGCCCAGGTGACACCTCCCTGGCTGAGGGGTCGGTTAGAACCAAGCACCTCTCAGTACCACAAGTCAGGTGGTGGAAAAGAGTTTGGCCAGGATGATTTGAATAAACAAAAATAGAAAGGAGGGATGCCCTCGAAGGATGTAGACCGCAGTACCTATGATGGAACTTTACCCAGTCGAAAGCGACAGAAGACGGATGAGGTCGATATTAGTTTTTACAGTTGTTCCACTGATGATTAACAATCTGATTTTGAAAAAATTCTTGGAGGAGAAAGTATGGACGTAGCTGCAATGAAAGATAAGGTCGTAGAGATTATCTCCAATCAATTAGGAATTGATCACGGAGATGTAACTCCTGAGGCCAGCGTGGTAGACGACCTAGGAGCTGATTCCCTGGACGTGGTTGAACTGGTCATGGCGTTGGAAGAAGAATTCAACCTTGAAATCCCTGATGAGGAAGCAGAAAAGATCAAGAGCGTTAATGATATCTTCAGCCACATGGAAAATGCTCTCCAGTCAGCATAAAGGCGAAAAC